>VFQP010000558.1_pt1 | contig 68659 bp, 59 predicted proteins | sample 3512351 | NCBI WGS metagenome assembly VFQP01 (sample SAMN10412372, study PRJNA504923) | tailings metagenome | isolation source: Relicate 1 Philex TSF1 revegetated site | place: Philippines: Tuba, Benguet | collected 2017-08-29
AGCGGTTCTTATCTCCGGAACGAAACGATGCTTTTTCGTCTTCGGGATTCAGGTATTACGAACATTGGCCACGAACGGTCGGTTCCCTGCCCGGGCCTCAGGGCTGGCGGCGCTGAGTGCTGGTTGGGTCCGTTTGGCGGCTCAGCCAGAGCAGAAGCAGCAAGGTGCGCTCCGCATCGGGCATTGCAGATTGACGACTGAAGAACTCGCCAATCCGGGCACGATGAACGCCCAGTTCGCGGGCAAGCAGAGCGCGGGAGCCACGGTTCTGGAGATGAGGGCGGACCATACTGATGACCGCATTCCAAAGCGGGGTTTCCGCGCTCGGCCGCAACGTTCCGCCGCGCCCCGCCCGCGCCCGCCGTTTGTCAATCCGCCGGCTTGCCTCCCGAACCATCTCGCGAGTGACCACCTCCACTCCTTGAAGCACCGCAACCAAAGGTTCGAGACTCGGATGATACAGCTTCTTCATCCAATGTTCGTAATACGAACATTGGATTCTTGGCAATTGCCGCGTTATTTTTGGGCCCGTTTACGAGCGAAATAAGAACGATAGACGCTCTTTCGTGTCATGTTCCGACAGGCCCAATGTTCGTAATACGAACATTGATTACGGGGCTTGCGGAGGGGGTGCGGGTGGCGGGTTAGGGGGCGGACACGTCGAAGGAGCGGAAGAGGGCGGAGCTTGGGGGCGAGTCGGGAGTGGGGGGCGAGGCTGCATATGCCGAGGCGAAGAGGCCGAACTTGGCGCCGACCCAGCGACTGGAGCGGGCGGGGAAGATTGTCTCCAGTGTGACGCGGGGAGTGTCCGGCCAGCTCCAAGCGAAGCGGCAGAGGGCGCCGGGTGTAACTTCCAGGCGGAGTCGAATTGACCGTCCGTCGATCTTCTCGGGCAGGAGGTGCTGTTCCAGGGTTCGTTCCGAGCTTCCTAGATGGGCGTTCTCGCAGCGAACGAACACGGCGTGAAGCCGGCCTCCGATCCTCCGCAGCCCGATCCAGGCATAGTCGCAACCGAACACCATGAGACCAGCCGCGTCTCCGTCGTGGCGCGCGTCGAGGCGGAGCTCGACCTCGACGATGAATCCCGGAGCGGGAAACTTCTGCAACAGCAGGTGGGACACGTCCCAGTGCGAGGCGGCATTCAGCAGCGGCACGCAGCGCAGGCGAAGGGTCCGGCTTGCGGGATCAACCTGCGCCCAGTCCGGATCCGGGTTACCCTGCCATTGCCATTCGTATCCAAGGTTTGGTGACGAAAAGCGGTCGGATGCCGGCGGCGCGATTCGCGGGTCCAGGGGAAGGCGGGGCATCGCGTGGCGGAGGACCGGCCGGCCGCAGCCGGCGGCATCGACGGCCGTGCCGATCTCCGGCCATCCGTCCGCCCGCCATCGCATCGGCTGGAGATGCACGACGCGGCCGTAGGCGGGTAGCTCCTGAAAATGGAGGAACCAGTGTTCGCCGGCAGGCGTATCCACCCACGCGCCCTGATGGGGGCCGTTCACCGGGGTATCAGCCTGGGCGAGTACGATCCGACCGGAATAGGGTCCCTCGATGCGCCGGGAGCGGAACACGGTCTGATAGCCGGTCGCGACGCCGCCGCCGGGGGCAAACACCCAATACCAACCGTCCCTCCAGTGGAGTTTGGGACCTTCGAGTGTGTGCGCCCCGGGCAGGTGCTCGCCGCAGATGATGTCACGGGCGGGACCGACCGGCCCGCGTGCGTCGGGGCTGAGTTCCTGCAGGGTGAGCACGTTGCACCGGCCGGAACGGCTGCGGGCCCAAGCGTAGATGAGGTGGCAACGTCCGTCGTCGTCCCAAAGCGGACACGGATCGATCAATCCCTGGCCGGCAAGCACGAGGTGCGGATCCGACCAACGGCCGCGCGGGTGGTCGGCGGTGAGCACGTAGATGCCGAAGTCGGGATCCGGATAGAAGATCCAGTAATGGCCGGCGTGGTGCCGGATTGCCGGCGCCCAGACACCGCCGCCATGGCGCGGGCGGTCGAAATGGGCGCGGGGGACAAGGCAAGGCAGGGCATGGTTGACCAGCGACCAATGGACGAGATCGCGCGAGTGCAGGAGGGGCAACCCGGGCACGTGGCTGAAGCTCGACGCGACCATCCAGAAGTCGTCGCCGACACGAATGACATCGGGATCCGAGTAATCCGCGTAAAGGACCGGATTGCGGTAGGTGCCGTCGCCGAGGTCGGGCTGCCAGACGGTGGGTACCGAAGCCGTGTCGACGAGTACGGGATTAGAGGACGAATGCGGCATCAGAGGTCGGGTTGCCAGCCATCGGGGCCGCTCAGGACGGTTGCAGGTGTGAGCGAGCGTGCCTCGTCGTCGGAGAGCATGCGGGACCAGGCGACGCGCCCGGAACGGTCTGCGCCTGTCCCCGTGTTCCCGTACTCGGTGTAGCGGGCGGTCTTTTCGCGTTCGGGGCGGCTCCAGTTATGCCAGCCCTCAGGGCGCACGACATTCGACATTTCACAGTTGAGGAACGTGACGGCGGCGAAGTCCCGCCACGGACGGCCAAGGTAGACGCGCACCTCAGGTTGGGCCCCGCGGATGCGGCAGCGCTCGAAGACGAGGCCATGCAGGTTGTTCTCCGGCGTCGAGGCGGCGGTGATGTAGCTGTTGGCGAGGCAGACGAGTTCGCAGTTGCGGAAATAGGCGGTGGCGCCTCCGAAGATGAAGTCGGTAGTGCCGACGATTTCGCAGGCTTCGAAGTAGTGGCGTCCGCGATTGACGAGGATCGTGTCCTGATGACCAAGGAAACGGCAGCGGCGGAAGGCCACGCGGTCGCCGTCGACGCGCACGGCAAGCGCCTGACCCACAGGGCCGGCGGCGTTTTCGATGGTAAGGTCCTCAACGGTGAAATCGTCGGCGTCGATGTACAGGGTGGGCGTGCGGAAAGTTCCGATGGGTTTGCCGTCGGGGCCGGTCATGTTGGCGTGCAGCGAACCGGTCAGCACGGTGGTCTGCGGATCGGCGCCGACGAGTTTCACGTGCACTTTCTCGCGCTGGACATAGACGATTTCCGCGTAACGGCCCGGCTGGACAAGGATCACCCACGGCGAGGCCGCGGTGCGCCCGGGCGGAGCTGCGTTGATCGCGGCTTGGATCGACGTGTGCTGACCGCTCCCATCGGCGGCAACGATGGCGTCCGGCGTGGCGCGCGTGACCGTGGCGGGTGCGGAAAGGAGCACGAGCAGGAGGATGGCGTGGCGGAGGAGCAGGCTCATCGGGGGCGGGAAAGGCTTCGGGGCGAGGCACGCCCGGTGACGCCGCCGGCTCAACGGTCCTGCTGTGCGCATTGTTGACTGTAGGCGGCGGATGGCGTCTGCAAGAGGCATGTCTACGCCGGCCACGCTGCAGGATGTTGCCGACCGCGCCGGTGTGCACCGGTCGACGGTCGCGCTCGCCCTACGAGACCATCCCCGCATTCCGGAGGCGACCCGCGTTCGAATCAAAGCCGTCGCCGACCAGCTGGGCTACCGGGTGAATCCCTTTGTGGCCGCCCTGATGCAGTCGCGCCGGGTCGGGCGGACGGTGAAGCATGCTACTCTCGCCTTCGTGACAAACTACCCGACGCGCTACGGATGGCGGCCACAGCATCACAACCGCCCGGACTTCTTTCCTGGGGCAGTCGCACGGGCGAGGGAACTTGGCTACAACCTCGAGCCCTTCTGGCTGGCGGAGCCCGGCATGACCCCGGAGCGTTTCTGCGACATCCTGGTCACGCGCAACGTGCACGGGCTGATCGTCGGGCGCATGCCACCGGGCCAAAACACGCTCAAGCTGGCCTGGGAGCGCTTCTCCTGCGTTGCGCTCGGCATGACCTTGCGTTCGCCGCAGCTGCACCATGTGACGGAGAACCACTTCGACACGGTCGCGCAGGCCATGGAGCAGTGTTTGTCGCGTGGATACCGGCGGATCGGCTTCGTTTTCTCGGAAGGCAACGACAGCCCCCGCGTCGGCGACCGGTGGATCGGCGCCTACCTGCGGCACCAGCTTAACCTGCGCCACGTCGACCGGCTGCCGTTGTGTCCCGGGGCGCCGGCCGACGCGGCCACGTTCGGCCAATGGTTCGACCGGCACCGGCCCGATGCCCTCCTCGTCACGCATGCTCCGCCCTTGCTCGCCTGGCTCAAAGAGCGGGGCCTCGCGGTTCCGCGCGATCTCGGTCTGGTGGAACTAGAGGACCGGCCTGGCGGTGGGATGGCCGGGGTTTTCTACGACCCGGCAAAGGTCGGGGCGCTGGCGGTCGAGATGCTCGTCGGTCTCATGCATCGCAACGAACGGGGCGTGCCGGCGAATCCTCACGAAGTGCTGCTGGTGGGCCAGTGGAGGGACGGCTCGAGCCTTCCCAAGCTGCGCGGGGCGGTCTGAGCTTGGGTTCGAAACCGGCCCGTTCAGTCGACAATGCGCGCAGGGCACGTGTTGCCGGTGTTCGGGGCGGTATGTTCCTTCCGCCGACGGTTCCGTTGAACCCGCATTCCAGGCCTCCTTCTCCTTTGTTCGCGCCCCTCGGCCCCAGGTTCTTAGTTTTGTGGAGGTTCGGCCCTGAATGCAGGTAGAGCGGGACTATATAATCCCGACAACCCCGCGGCCCCCTGATCTTCCGCCTCCGGGTATCTGCCTGGGCGGCTGGAGAGTCGCCTGTCCGTTCAACCTTGCACCCTAAACCCACCATGCACACCGCACTGCCAGCAACCTCGAGCCGCCGGCTGTTTGCCGTCGGCTCCCAATCCTGCCTCGCGCTGCTCACCGCCGCCGTGCTGACGGCCCAGGTCGCGCCCAACCGGGACGCGGCTCCGGGGGCCGCCCCTGCACCAACAGCGACGCCTCCCGTAGAGACCGTGCCTGCGTCCACCGCGCCGGCCACCGCGCCGACGGAGGTGGTGACCTTGTCGCCCTTCGAAGTGGTTTCCGAAACGACCGGCTACTTCCAGTCGAACACCATGTCCGGCACGCGGCTGAACTCGAAGATCGAGGACCTTGGCCAGTCGATCACGGTGATGACCAAGGAGCAGATGAACGACTTCGCGATGCTCGATATCAACGATGTGTTCGACTACATGGCGAGCACCGAGGGCACGAACACCTACTCCGACTTCGAGGTGGATCGCACCGGTGCGGTGACCGACAACGTCGCGCTCAATCCGAACAACGCCAACCGCGTCCGTGGCATCGGTAACGCGAACATCGCCTTCAACAACATCCCGACGACGGGGCGCGTGCCGGTTGACCGCCTCTGGATCGACTCGATCGAGCTGAGCCGCGGCCCCAACGCCAACATCTTCGGCCTGGGCAACGCGTCCGGCACCGTCAACCAGGTGCCCGCCACCGCGAACGTGACCCGCAATTTCTCCACGGTGGAGCTGCGGGCCGACAGCGAAGGCGGCTGGCGCGCGTCGCTCGACACCAACCGCGTTCTCCTCGGCAACAAGCTCGCCGTGCGCGGCAGCTACGCGTACCAGCACACCGGTTTCGTCCGGAAGCCCTCCGGCGAGGACGCGCGCCGTCTCAGCGTGCAGGTGAAGGCCCGGCCGTTCGAAAAGACCACGCTCGCGCTTTCCTGGTACGGCTACGACAGCGCCATCCAGCGCCCCAACTTCACCACGCCGCGCGACAACATCACCGGCTGGATCGCCGCCGGCCGCCCGGCCTGGGACCCCGTCACCCGTCTCGTCACGATCAACGGCGTGAGCTACGGCCAAGGTCCCAGCAACTCCCTGCTCGCCGGCTCGACGACGCCGATCACCGCCCTGCCGGCCTACTTCAACAACAGCCCGAGCGACGGCCGCTCCTTCATCCGCATCGGCGGCGCGGACGACCAGCCCTACTGGACGATCCCGACCGTGACCAACGCCGCCACACCGGCGGCGAACGGCGTGGGCAACAACATCCGTTACGTGTCCACCTCGGCGGTGAATGCCTACGGCGCCGCGCAGCCGCTCTTCGCCACCTACGCCGCGCTCGGCGACAAATCGATCTACGACTGGGAGGAATACAGCCTGCTGGGTGGCAACAAAGCCTGGGATGACGTCAACATCTACCTCGCCCAGCTCGACCAAGTCTTCCTCAGCTCCCAGCGCCACACGCTCGCCGCTCGCGTCGCCTACATGCGCGAGGACGCGAAGCGCCTCGAGGACCTTCCGCTCGGCCCGGCGAGCGTGAACGGCGTGATCGGCGACCTCTACGTTGACCCCAATACCCGCAACCTCGACGGCACGCCCAATCCTTACTTCGGCCGGCCGTATCTGCGGAGCAAGGAACCCTTCCTGCGCGACCGGCCCATGCTGTGGGAGACGGTGCAGACCCAGGCCGTGTACCAACTCGACTTTCAGCACAACGAAGGCTGGAGCAAGCACCTGGGCACCCACCGCCTGCTGGGGTACTACGAGTACAAGGACCAGAAGAGCTGGCAGTACGCGTACCGCCGCACAGCCGCCTCGCGCAACCTGCAGTGGCAGATCGACCAGTTCAACGCGGGCATCCCACTGGCCAACCGCGTGGCCGCCGCCGGCTATCCGGGCAGCCACAATCACATGCGCGTGTACGAATTCTACTACGTCGGCGACACGCCGGGCGGCGGGGTGGAGTACGCGCCGACCGTTTTCCCCAACGGCATCAGCACGCCGTTTGTCTGGGGCAATACGGGCAACTTCCGTTATGACCCGGTGACGCTCGACTGGACGCCCTCCGCCGAACTCGGCGGCAACGCCAACCGTCAGCTCGTGGTCAAGACCGAGGGCGCCGTCCTCCAGAGCAGCTTCTTCAAGGACCGTCTCGTCACGACCTTTGGCTCGCGCGAGGACAAGGTGCTCGACCGCAACGGCGTGCCGCCCGTGCTCACCGCTGACCTGACCGGCTACGACTTCGCCACGTCGAACCAGTGGCGCGATGCGTCGACCTGGCGCGCAGCCAGCGGCAAGACCAAGACCACCTCCGTCGTGCTGCGCCCGTTCAAGGACCTGAAGTTCCTCAACGACCGCATCAACGGCGAGAGCGGCCCCCGCCGGTTCGTGGCCGAGGCGGTCAGCAGCTTCAGTCCGTTCTACAACAAGTCCGACAACTTCATCGCCCAGGGGCCGGCCTTTGACCTCTTCCTCAACCGCCTGCCCAACCAGACCGGCGCGAGCAAGGACTACGGTTTCTGGATCAACCTCTTCGACGGTCGGGTGAGCATCCGCTACAACAAGTTCGACACCGAGCAGATCAACCTGCGCAACGGCGACATCAGCACGATCGCCCAACGCGTTCTGCGGGCCGACGGTCTCAATGCCAACGACGCATGGAACCTGCTCGACCGCGCGACCGAGTGGGTGTCGCAGCTCAATCCGAGCCTTACGCCGGATCAGGTTCGCACCCAGGTCGCGGGCATCATGGGCCTCAGCGAGGATCAGATCACCGGCCTGGAGAACGCGATCTCGACCGGCACGCTCGCGGCGACCCAGGACGCCGTCTCGAAGGGCGACGAGATCGAGATCAACGTGAACATGAACCGCTACTGGACGATCAGTGGCTCGCTCACGAAGACCGAGGCGATCAACAAGAATGCCGGCTCCACGATCGAGGACTGGATCAACCAGCGCCTGCCGATCTGGGAGACGGTGGAAGATCCGCGCTTCACTGCCGCCGACGCTCCGAACCTGCCGACCGGCGCCACCGGCAAGCTGCTCTGGCGCTACATCGCCGGGTCGCAGTTCACCGCGTTCAACTACAACGCCACCAACTCGGCGGCGACGAACTACGTGACCTTCGTCGAGGGACCGCTCGCCGTCTACCGCCAGCTCGAGGGCCGTCCGCGTCCCCAGCTCAGCAAGTACACGGCCAAGTTCAGCACGCGCTACAACCTCGCCGGGCTGACCGACCACCGTCACTTCAAGAATGTCACCGTCGGCGGCTCGCTGCGCTACATCGACGAGAAGGCGATCGGTTTCTACGGCGTGCAGTCCCTGCCGCAGACGATCACCGCACTCGATCCGAACCGGCCGATCTACAGCCCCTCCGAGACGCAGGTTGACCTGTTCGTGTCCTACCGCACGCGGCTCTTCAACGACAAGGTGCGGGCGAACTTCCAGCTCAACGTGAAGAACGCTCAGGAAAGCGGGGGTGGCCTGCGCGTGACCGCGGCCTTCCCGGACGGGAGTCCGCTCGCCTACCGCATCATCGACCCGCGACAGTTCATCCTCTCGGCGTCGTTCGATCTGTAGCGCCGGCCTGAGCGCCCCGGCTGGGCTCGTCGCCGTCATCCTTCGGGGTGACGGCGATCCTTTTTTGAATGACCTGCCCTGCGCGCGCTGGTTGCCTGCAGTCCGCCCATGAACCGTTCGAAGCGCCCCGTTTCGCCCGTCCCGGCCGCCGCCCCGGGCTCCGCTACCGGCGGGTGGCCGCTGTGGGCGCTCTTCGCCGTCGGCATGACGATGTTGCTCGTCGTGTACGCGCCGAGCCTCCGAGGCGGCTTCCTCTGGGACGATGCGGGCCACGTCACCAGCCCAGCCCTGCAATCGTGGTCCGGTCTCGGGCGCATCTGGTTCGAGCCAGGTGCGACCCAGCAGTATTATCCGCTGCTGCACACCGCCTTTTGGATCGAGCATCAGCTCTGGGGCGACGCGGCGTTGGGCTATCGCCTGATCAACCTGGTGTGGCACGCCACCGCGGCGGTGCTGCTCGTGGCGGTCCTGCGCCGCCTCGCCGTGCCGGGAGCGCTCCTGGCCGGTCTGCTCTTTGCCCTGCACCCCGTCGGCGTCGAATCGGTGGCGTGGATTTCCGAACAGAAGAACACGCTCTCGACCGTCTTCTACCTCGCGGCGGCCCTGGCGTGGCTGCGGTTTGAGCAAGACCGTTCGGCGCGTCGCTACGCGATCGCGACGGCGTGGTTTATGGCTGCGTTGCTCACGAAGACCGTCACCGCCACCTTGCCGGCGGCGCTGCTGGTCGTGGCCTGGTGGCAACGCGGGCGCGTGTCGTGGCGCGACGACGTGAGGCCACTCCTGCCGTGGTTCGTCGTCGGGGTGGCGGCAGGGCTGTTCACGGTGTGGTTCGAACGCGTGGGTATCGGAGCGCAGGGCAACGACTTCAACCTGAGCCTGATCGAACGCGGTTTGCTCGCGGGGCGGATTGTCTGGTTCTACCTCGGCACGCTCGTCTGGCCGGCGAACCTGGCCTTCTTTTATCCGCGCTGGGACGTCGATGCTTCGGCGGCGTCGCAGTACCTGTACCCGGTGGCGGCGCTGGCCTTGCTTGCCGGCGTGATCGGCTGGAGCCGGCGCGGCGGCGGACGCGCGGTGCTGGCGGCCGTGCTGCTCTTTGGCGGCACGCTTTTTCCGGTGCTCGGTTTCCTGAACGTGTATCCGTTTCTATTCTCGTACGTGGCGGACCACTTCCAGTACCTCGCGAACCTGAGCCTGTTCGCGCTCGGGGCGGCGGCGATCGTCACGCTGGCGCGGCGGACGGATTCCCGCGCGGTGCGGGCGGGCATGTGGGTGACGGTTGGCGCCTTGATGGCGGGCTATGGGGTGCAAAGCTGGCGTCAGAGTGCGCACTATGTGGATTCGGTGACGCTGTATCGGGCGACGCTCGAGCGGTCGCCGGACAGCTGGATCACGCACCACAACCTCGGCGCGGAACTGGCCGCGTTGGGACGTCACGCGGAGGCGCTCGGGTATGCGCGACGTGCGGTCGAGCTGAAGCCGGATTTTCCCGAAGCGTTGAATAACCTGGCCGACAATCTCGCGCGCACCGGGCGTGCGGCCGAGGCGCTGCCGCTGCTGGACCGGGCGCAGGCGCTGCAACCGCGGTATGCCCAGGCAGAGAACACCCGGGGTGTTGCCCTGGCGATGCTCGGCCGGGCGGCCGAGGCGGTGACACATTTTCAACGCGCGATCGAGTGGCAGCCGCAACTGGCGGAAGCGCATTTCAACCTCGGGCTCGCCGAGGTCGAACAGGGCCACTTCGACCGGGCGATCCCTCATTTCACGACCACCCTTGAACATCGGCCCGAGCACGTCGGAGCGGAGCTCAACCTCGGCATCGCGCTGGCCGTGACGAACCGGCTGGCTGAAGCCCGGCCGCACTTCCTGCGCGCCCTTGCCCTCGATCCGGAGGCTGCAGCGGTGCACCAGGCCTACGGTCGGGCGCTGTTGAACGCGGGGCTTTTTGACGAGGCGGTGCGTCCCCTGCGCGAGGCCCTTCGCCTCGAACCTGGACTGACGGCGCTGCACCGCGACCTCGCGTTTGCGCTGCAACACCTGGGGCGGATCGACGAAGCGCGATATCACGCCGCCGAAGCCGCGCGTTCCCGCTGATGCCACGCTCCGTTTCCACCCGCAACAAAGCCTCGCAGGCGTCGGCGCCGGCCGCCCTGGGAGGGATGTGGTCGATTCGTTCCTCGCTGGTCAACGGCCTCCTGCTCCTCGGGGTGCTGTTGCTCGTCTATGGTCCGGCGCTGGGCGGAGGCTTTCTGTGGGACGACCATGCGCACGTCACGCACCCGGACCTGCGCGGTTTCGACGGGTTGTTCCGCATCTGGTTCGAGCTCGGAGCGACGCAGCAGTACTATCCGCTGCTGCACACGGCCTTTTGGATCGAGCATCAGCTCTGGGGCGAAGCGGTGCTGGGCTATCATCTGATCAACGTGGTCTGGCACGCGGGTGCGGCGGTGGGTTTGGGCGCACTGCTGCAACGCTTGCGGGTGCCCGGGGCGTGGCTTGCGGCGTGGTTGTTTGCCCTCCACCCCGTGTGCGTCGAGTCGGTGGCGTGGATCTCCGAGCAGAAGAATACGCTGTCGCTCCTGCTCTACGTCGCCGCGACGGGCCTCTACCTCGCCTTCGACGACCGGCGCAGCCCGCGCCTGTACCTCGCGGCCACGGGGTGCTTCGTGCTCGCGTTGCTCACCAAGACCGTCACCGCCACGCTACCTGCCGCCCTACTCGTCGTCCTGTGGTGGCGTCGCGGCCGGATCGACTTCCGGCGCGATGCGCTGCCGCTCGCGCCGTGGTTCATCCTCGGCATCGCGGCGGGGCTGTTCACGGCGTGGGTCGAGCACACGCTCATCGGCGCCAAGGGCGAGGCCTTCGCGCTCGGCCCGCTCGAGCGCGTGCTGCTCGCCGGTCGGGTAGTCTGGTTCTACGTGGGCAAGCTGCTCTGGCCCCATCCGTTGATCTTCATCTATCCGCGCTGGGAGATCGATGCCGGCGCATGGACCTCGTACGTGTATCCGGTGGCGGCGCTGTTCGTGCTGGCGGGCCTCGTGGTCCTCGCCGTGCGGCGGGGCTGGCGCGCGCCGCTCGCCATCGCGCTGCTGTTTGGCGGCACGCTCGTGCCCGTGCTCGGCTTCTTCAACGTCTATCCCTTTCTCTTTTCCTACGTCGCCGATCACTTCCAGTACCATGCGGCCCTGGCGGTCTTTGCCGGGACGGCGGCCGGCCTCGTCCAGGTGGCGGATCGCCTCGGGCGACCGTCCGTGCTGCGGGCGGGCGCGGCTGTGCTGCTCGTGGCCTACGGCGTCCTGACGTGGCGACAGGCGCGCACGTACCGGGATGTCTTTGTGCTCTACGAGACAACGCTGGCGCTGAATCCGTCGGCGTGGATGGCGCACTCGAACCTCGGCGTTGCCTACGTCGAGACGGGTCGGGCGGATCGCGCGATTCCGCACCACCGCGAGGCGTTGCGGCTTCGGCCCAATTACGCCGAAGGCGAGAACAACCTCGGCTTCGCGCTCAGCCGTCTCGGCCGCCATCATGAGGCGGTGCCGCATCTGCGCCGAGCGGTCGAGCTCCGGCCGGATTACCCGGAGGCGCGCAACAACCTCGCGGGGGCGCTCATGTCGTCCGGCCGCGTGGAGGAGGGCCTGGCGGAGTTCCGTGAGATGGCGCGCCGGTATCCAGAGAAAGGTGACACCCACTTCAATCTGGGTCTGGCGCTGGCCCGGTCCGGGCGCCTCGACGAGGCACTTCCCTGCTTCGAGCAGGCCGTGCGCCTCGCGCCCGGCGACGCGCGGTACGTCCTGCATGTCGGGATGGCGCTGGGGACGCTCCGCGGCTTCGATGCGGCGCTGCCGCACTACCGCCGCGCGCTCGAGCTCGATCCCGGTTCGGCGCGGGTGCGCACCACCGTCGGCCGCGCGTACCTCGAGCAGGGACGTCACGAGGAGGCGCTGGTGGAGCTGAAGGCGGCGGTCGGACTCGATCCGGCATTTGCCGAGGCGCACCAGGGTCTGGCGGCGGCGTTGTACGCCCTCGGGCGCGGGGCGGAGGCGGAGATTCACGCCGCCCGGGCGCGCCAGCTCCGACCTCAGGCGCCGCGCTGACGCACGGCCTCGAAGAGCGTGATGATCGTGGCCATTGCCACGTTGAGCGAATCCGCCTGGCCGGCCATGGGGATGCGTACGCGCGCATCCGCCTCGCGCAGCCAGAAATCGCTCAGGCCGTACTGTTCGCTGCCCATCACAAGGGCGAGCGGCCCGCGCAGGTCGGTGGCGGTGTAGAGCGCGGTCGCGGCGGGCGTCGTCGCCACCGTGCGGATACCGCGGTCGTGCAGCCACGGCCGGACCTCGGCGCTCGTGGCGATGGCGACGGGCACGGAGAACAGCACCCCGGTCGAGGCCCGCACGACGTTGGGATTGAAGAGATCTGTGACCGGATCGCAGACGATGAGCGCGTCGACCCCGGCGGCGTCCGCGCTGCGCAGGATGGTGCCGAGGTTGCCCGGCTTCTCGATCGCCTCGACGACGAGCAGGAACGGCACTGGCGAGAGTTTCAGGCCGTCGAGTCCGGTGCGCCATTGCGGGGCGACAGCGAGCAGGCCGTCGGGGCGTTCGCGGTAGGCCACCTTGGCGAAGCCGTCCTTGGTGAGCTCGAACAGCCGCGCGCCGGCCGCCTCGGCCTGGGCCAGCAGGGCGGGTTCGTTCTCCCCCAGGTACCAGTCGGGGCAGAAGTAGACCTCGGTGAGCGGGATGCCCTTTTCGAGGGCGCGGCGGATCTGGCGGTACCCTTCGACGAGGAAGACCCCGGCTTCATCGCGCGGCCGGCGGTCGCGCAGCTTGACGAGCTGCTTGAGACGCGGGTTCTGCAGGCTGGTGATGCGTTCCGGTGCTTGGGCCACAAAGAGTCACTAGAAGGCGCAAAAAGGATTGGGAACCCTTAGTTTTTGTGAATTTTGTGCCTTCCCGTGCCCAAGAAACGTTTCAACGACCAACCCTTCCGCTATCACGAGGAGATCGAGCTGGAGATCACCACGCTCACCAACCTCGGGCTCGGCCTTGGGCGGGTCGCCCTGCCCGGGACGACGGAGGCGAAGTGGGTGGTGATGGTGCCCTTCACCCTGCCGGGCGAGCGGGTCCGGGCCCGGGTGTACCGCAACCAGAAGAACTTTTCCGAGGCCGACCTCGTCGAGGTGCTGACTCCTTCCGTCCACCGGGTTGCACCGCGCTGCTCGCTGTACGGTCGCTGCGGCGGCTGCCAGTATCAGCATCTCGCCTACACGGAGCAGCTGAAATGGAAGCAGCGCCAGGTGGCCGAGCTGCTGCAGCACCTCGCGGGCATCGAATTCCCGGTGAATCCCGTCATCGGCTCGCCCCGCGAGTACGGCTACCGTTCCAAGATCACGCCGCATTTTGCCGTGAAACGGCAAAATGCGGAAATCCCAAATCCCAATGGCCAAATCCCAAAGGACAGCGGGGAAAACATGGCTATTGGGTTTCTGCGGCAGGGGACGCGGTTCGATCTGGTCGACGTGCCGCGGTGCGAGATCGCGACGGACGCGATCAATGCGCGGCTGCCGGCGGTGCGGTCGGGCATTCGCGCGGGCGTCGCGGAGGGCCGTTATGTGCGCGGGGCGACGGTGCTGTTGCGCGATGCGGGCGGGGAAGTGACCACCAACTACGACGAGATCGTGACGGAGACGGTGGACGGGTTGAAGCTGAGGTTCCTCGCGCGCGATTTTTTCCAGAACAACCCCTTCATCCTGCCGGCCTTCACCGGCTACGTGCGCGGCAAGGCCGCGGCGACCGGGGCGCGCCGGCTGGTCGACGCCTACTGCGGCAGCGGGCTGTTTGCGCTCAGCTGCGCGTCCGCCTTCGACCGCGTGGCCGGCATCGAGATCAGCGAAAGCTCGGTGGCCTTCGCGCGGCAGAACGCGGCGGCCAACGGAATCGGCAACGCGACCTTCCAGGCCGGCGATGCGGCGGCGATCTTCGCCGGACTCGATTTCGTCCCGGGGGAGACGGTCGTGATCATCGATCCGCCGCGCAAGGGCTGCGACGAGGGCTTCCTGCGCCAGCTTTTTGCCTTTGGCCCGCGCGCGGTCGTCTACGTTTCGTGCGATCCCGCGACCCAAATGCGCGACCTGCGGCTGTTTGTGGCGGCCGGTTACGCCCTCGAGGACGTGCAACCCTTCGACCTGTTCCCGCAGACCCGCCATCTCGAGTGCGTGATGACGCTGCGCCGAACCGGTGCGGCGTGAACGGGACGTTGCAGGACCGTCGCGCTCCGCCCATCGTTCGCGTTCCGCCATGGCCGAGCCGCTCCGCAACCTTTACGACCTGACCCGTTCCGACCTGCACGCGCTTGTGGCTGCGTGGGGGTTCAGTCCGGTGCATGCGGCGCGGCTCTGGAGCTACCTTTACCGCGAAGGCGCGGCGACGTTCGACGCGATGACGGAGCTGCCGGCCCGGGTGAGGGCGCGATTCGAGGGCGAAACGAGGATCGGCCTGCTGCCGGTGGCGCGGGAGCAGCGTTCGTCGGATGGGTTTACCCGCAAGTACCTGCTCGGGCTGGCGGATGAAGCGCGCATCGAGACGGTGTTGATGCGCTACAGCGGCCGCGTGACGGCCTGCGTGAGTTCCCAGGTCGGGTGCGCGATGGGCTGTGTGTTCTGCGCGACCGGCCAGATGGGTTTTTCGCGCCACCTGACCACGGGCGAGATTGTCGCCCAGGCGCTCCATGTGGACCGGGTGCTGCGGGAAACGGCGACCGAGGGCCCGGCCCTGGCCGAGGCTGACCACCCCTCCCCGCACCACCGGCACGAGCGGCTGCGCAACATCGTGCTGATGGGCATGGGTGAACCTTTGCACAACTACGAGGCGGTGATGCGTGCCATCGACATCCTGCGCGACGGCACGGGCCTCGCCCTTGGGGCGCGCAAGATCAGCCTTAGTACCGTCGGTGTCGTCCCGGGCATCATCCGGCTGGCGGACGAGGAGCGGCCGATGCACCTCGCGGTCTCGCTGCACGGCGCCACCCAGGCCGAGCGGGCGGCGCTGGTGCCGGCGGCGCGGGCCTGGCCGCTCGACGCCCTGATGGACGCCTGCCGCTACTACGTGCGCAAACTCGATCGCCGGATCTTCTTCGAGTGGACGCTGATCGAGGGGAAGAACGACGGAGCCGACCAGGCGCATGCGGTCGGCCGGCTGCTTCAGGGGCTGAAGGCCCAGGTGAACCTGATCCCGCTGAATCCAACGGCTGGATACGCGGGCGGGCCGAGCCGGGGTGAGGCGGCGAAGCAATTCCAGGCGGTGCTTGCAGAGTACGGGCTGCCGAGCACGGTGCGTCAGCGACGCGGCATCGATATTGCCGCCGGCTGCGGGCAGCTGGCGGTGGGCGGGTAGGGTGCGACGGGTCGGATCGGGCGGAGGCGACCGATCCGCCTTAGAGTCCGAGCCGCCCGCGGGCAGCGCCGACCAAGGGGTTCGGGCTCAGCTGGATTTCCGGCAGCGCGCCGCTCACGCCGAGGCGTTGGGCGCGTTCACGCAGCGTGAGCCAGGCGATCGAGGCGGCGGCATTGGCCGCGGCGTGTTCGGCGGCGGTGTCGATCACGGATGCGGGCAGCACCAGTTGCTCCTTCGGGAGCACGCCCTTGTCGGTGAGGAAGAGCGAGAGCGAGGCCCCGAGGGTCTGGATCCACGCAGTCGGCCGGGCCGGTGCCACGTAGGGCAGGCCGGCGCCCTCCGGGTAGCCGCACCATTCCATGAACAAACGCACCTGCTCGTGCAGCTTGGTCAGCTCCGCGTCGGCGGTCGACGGGGTCCAGCGAACGCTGAAGGTTTTGCGTTCCCGGAATTTTTTTACCTCCCAGACCTTCATCACGAGTTCGATGTCGCCGCTCGACTCGACGAGGGTGCTGGTGAAGACGTAGTCGATGCCCTCAGAGCTGGTTTCGACCAGCTGGCGGATGTTCTGCGATGTCCACTCGGCCGGGAAGAGCGCGTAGTGTTCCTTGCCCAGGAGGCCGACGGCGGCGATCGGGGCGTAGAGCGGGCAGAAGCTGAAGGTCTCCGCGAACCAGAGCGGCAGGCCGCGGGCGAAGCGCCCGAGATCGTCCTCGGGTTTGGCCATGCGTTCGGCGAGTTGGGCGAGTCCCGGGTGGGCAACCTGGCCAAAGGCCACGCGCCGCACCCGGCCTTCCTTGGGCGGAAGCAGCCCGGGCAGATCCTCCACGCCGTAGGCCCAGATCGGTTTGCTGATGCTGACGAGGCTGACCGAGGCGGCGCCCTTGGGCGCAGCGTTGCCGGCGGTGAGTTCGCCACGGCGCTGGGCTTCGAGCAGTTCGGCGATGGCGTTGGAAAACCCCCAGAGGCGCTCCTCAAGTTCCGGACGCTGGAGGGCAAAAAGGATGTCGAGCACGTGCTGGGCCGCCCCGGGGTTGCGCGTGGCGAGGTAGGCCTGGAGCAGGTTGAGTCCGGTGGCGGGCCCGTGGCGCTCGGCGTCGTAGCGCGGGGCGATCAACTCGATGATCGTCTCGACGTAGCCGCAGGTGCCGAGGTCGCCGGAGATGGTGACGAGCACATCGGGCCGGTCGCCGGCCGTGGCGAGGATCTGCTCATAAAGCGCGAGGGCGCCGGGCAGGTCCTTGGCCTCGAGCCGCTCGCGGGCGGCGGTCAGCTGGGGCAGCAGGCCGCCGGTGGGGCCGGAGGCCGGCTCCGGCGTGGCGCGTTTGGCGTCGGCGGCCGGAGGCGCGGCGGGTGCCGGCGTGGCCTGGGACGGCGGGGCCGAGGCAGGCGTCGGGCTGGCGGGGCTCGGTTTTTTCCCAACGAGGCGGTCGAAGAAACCCATGCGGGCGAAGGAAAGGCTTTCCGCCGGAGTGGCGAACAGAAATCAACCGGCGCGCCGGCGCAGGCGGGCGAGGGCGAGCAATCCAAGGGCCGCGACCAGGCCGCCCCCGAGGGCGGAGCCACCCTTGTAACCCGGCTTGGACACGATCTGCACGGAGCCGGGTGCGTTCTTCACCCGCTCGCGAAAGGCGCCCAGCTCGGTCTTCAGGTTGGCGATGAGCTCGGTGGTGGCCGCGTCGAAGCTGGCGGCACTGTCCTTGCGCAGGTTCTCCGCGAGGTACATCGCCGCGCTGCCGGCCCGAACCTGCCCCGCTCCGGGGGCGCGGAAGAGCAGGTGGCGGCTTGGGATGTCGTAGACGGCCGCTTCCATGAGCGTCTGCGTGTCGTTGCGGTTCCCATTGAACAGGTAGGCCCCGACGATGGTCCAGTAACTGAGGGAGAGCAGATTCTCGTCGGTGAACTGCACCTGATCGTACGCGATGAGGGCGACCACGTCGACGCCGAGCAGGTTGCGCACCTGTTCGAGGTTGGTGAAACCGCCGCCGGCGCGCAGGTAGCTGGCCGGAATGAGCTGGATGGACTGGATGTAGTCGAGGCCCTTGAACTCGTCGGCGACGCGCTGCATCACGGCCGTCTTCTGCACCTCCGTGATGCCGGAGGCGTCCCGGCCGCGAGAGGCTTCAGCCGACGACGGCACGAAGGCGATGCCAACGCGCAAGGGCAGGGACAGCACAGGGATGCTGGTGGGCGGCAGGGGATTGGTCTGATCCGGGTAAAGGTAGGCGACCACGCTGCTGGAGCGCTGGGTCTGTTTGGCACTGGTGCCAAAGAAGGCGGCGCAGCCGCCGAGCAGCAGCGCGAGGACAATGACGGCACATCCGCGCCCGGTGCGCAGGAAAGCAACGAAGGCATTCATGGGAAGAACAGGGTGGCGAATGCACCGGTCCGGAGCAATGCGGATAAGCAAGCGGTTCGCGCGAGGCGGCCCCCGCGAGGGAATCCGCGTTGACCCTCCCGGCCTCGTGGGTACCTAAGACCCTTCGCGACAGTGAACCGGGTCCACATCAAAACCTACGGGTGTCAGATGAACGAACGCGACAGCGAGGCTGTCGCGGCGATGCTGCGTGCCCGCGGTTACCGGATCGTCGGCTCGGAGGACGACTGCGACATCCTGCTGCTCAACACCTGCAGCGTGCGCGATGCGGCGGAGCAGAAGGCGATCGGCAAGGCCGGACACCTTTCGCACCGCAAGAAGCACAACCCGGACTTCGTCCTCGGGATCCTCGGCTGCATGGCGCAGAACCGCGGCGCTGAGCTGCTCGACCGCCTGCCGGACGTCGACCTGATCGTCGGCACGCAGAAGTTCCACCAGGTGCCGGACTATCTCGACAACCTGCGCGCCGCCCGTGCGGCCGGCGTGCCGGTGGGCGCTTCCATCGTCGACATCGCCGAGGAGGCCGGCTCGCAGAACACGATCCGCGACCACCTCGAGCAGCCGGAGCGCCAGGTCAGCGCGTTCGTCTCGATCCAGCAGGGCTGCAACATGGACTGCGCCTTCTGCATCGTGCCAAAGACGCGCGGCGACGAGCGGTCGCGTCCGATGGACGACATCGTGGCCGAGTGCCGTCAGCTCGCGGAGCGCGGCGTGCGAGAGATCACGCTGCTCGGCCAGATCGTCACCAGCTACGGCCGCCGTGACTACACACACACCCACGGGGTGTCGCCCTTCGTGCAGCTGCTCGAGCGGGTGCACGCAATCGACGGCATCCGTCGCATCCGCTTCACCTCGCCGCACCCGCGCGGCTTCAAGCAGGACCTGGTCGAGGCCTACGGCCGCCTGCCCAAGCTGTGCGAGTACGTGCACCTACCGATGCAGAGCGGCAGCGACCGCATCCTGCGAGCGATGAACCGGCCGTATTCGCGCGATCGGTACAAGGAGATCGTGGATTCGCTGCGGGCGGTGCGGCCCGACATGTACTTCTCGACCGACATCATCGTGGGGTTTCCCGGCGAGACCGAGGAGGACTTCGAGGCCACGCGCGCGCTCTTCGAGGCCTGCAACTACGACATGGCGTACATCTTCAAGTACTCGGTCCGCACCGGCACGCCCGCCGCGGCGCTGGCCGACCAAGTGCCGGACGAGGTGAAGGAGCATCGTAACCAGGTGCTGCTCGAGATCCTGCGGCAAAACTCGGTGCGCCGGAATGAGAAGCTGCTCGGCACGGTCGAGGAGGTGCTGGTCGAGGGCCCGGACAAGACCGGCCGCCGCTTCACCGGTCGCACCCGCGGCAACCGCGTCTGCGTCTTCGACGCCGATCCGCGGCTCGTGGGTGAGTTGGTGCCGCTGCGGATCGAGCGGGCGAGTGTGAGTACGTTGTATGGGGATATAGTGCTTGCGGGGCTAGAGGCGTCGGCAGGTTTTTGATCGTTCTTGTTCTCTTAATCGTTCTCGTTCTCGACCGTGCATCCTGCCTTCGACCACGAAAAACTCCGCGCTTACCTGGAGGCGCTGCGTTTTGTCGCATGGGTGGAGCCGGTCATCGAACAAGTGCCAGCGCGGCTGGCCGCACGCGATCAGCTGGATCGTGCTTCGACCAGCATTGTGCTCAACCTGGCCGAGGGAAATGGAAAGCGTTCGGAGGCGGATCGATGCCGCTACTTCGACAGCTCCCGCGGCTCGGCGTTGGAATGCGCGGCCTGCCTGGACGTGCTGGTGGCGAAGGGCCGGCTGGAGAAATCCGTGGCCGATGAGGGTAAGACAATTCTTGTCGGAGTGGTCTCGATGGTCGCCGGTTTGATCGCTCGGTTTTCCGGTGAAGCCCGTGAGGATGCGGTCGCCTACGGCGTCGAGAACGAGAACGATTAAGAGAACGAGAACGATTCCCTCATGACCCTCACCACCGCCACCCTCATCCCCGGCCTGATCCTTGCCGTCATCGGCACGCTGCTGCTGCTGGGCAACTCGGCGATTGTCTCCATGTTCAAGGCCTTCCCGCGCTCGCGCGTGGCGGCGGCGGCGCTGTTTGGCGTCGGGGCGGGCTGGTTCCTGTTCAACATCCGCCACCTCTCGGAGGCGGATTTCGGCCAGTTCCGCGGCATCCTCTTCGTCTTCTTCCTGATCATCGCCGTGGCCTCGTTCTTCCTCGTACCGGATTTCCTCTCCGTGCGCGGCCTTGCCATCCTCATTCTGCTCGGGGCGATGCCGCTGCTCGATGCGGCCTACACGGAATACGAGCACCCGCAGCGGCTGTTTATGGTCACGGCGGTCTTCATCGCCGTGGCCCTGGCGATCTACCTGGGGGCGGCGCCCTACCGGCTGCGTGATTTCTTCGAGTGGCTGTTCCGGCAGCCGGCGCGCGCGCGCCTGCTCGGCGGCGCCTTCACCGCCTACGGTCTGCTGCTCGTCGTGGTCGCCTTCACGTACTGAACGCCCCATGGCCGCCGCGACCGTGACGCCCATTCCCGTCCTGCTGGTGCTCGCCGGTCCCGCCGGCTCGGGCAAGACCACCTTGTGCGAGCGCATGGTGGCCGAGGTGCCGGGCTTCTCGCGGGTGGTCACCACCACGACCCGGCCGCCGCGGCCGGGTGAGGTCAACGGGGTGCACTACCACTTCTTCTCGCCGGAGGAGTTCGACGCCAAGGTGGCGGCGGGCGCGTTCCTCGAATGGGCCTGGGTGCACCAGAAGAACCGCTACGGCACGCTGGCCTCGTCGGTGCTCGATCCGCTCGCGCAGGGACGAAACCTCATCATCAACGTCGACGTGCAGGGCGTGGACAACTTCCGCCGGGCTGCCGCCGCGAATCCCCTGCTCGCCCGCCACATGGGCACGGTGTTCATCCACGTTCCCCTGCCGGTCCTGCGCGAACGCATGGAGGCGCGCGGCCAGGACAGCGCAGCGGAGATCGCCCACCGGCTGCGCACGGCCGAGGGTGAGCTGCGCGAGGCGGACAAGTTTGATTTCCAGATCCGCAGCCGGTCTCGCGACGAGGACTTCGCCGAGCTCCAACGCATCTGGCACGCGGTGCAGGCGCGCGCAGCGCGTTGAGGACAAGACAGCTGAGGCCAGCCGTCGCGACATCGTCGCAACTCCGGGCGTTCGCCCGGCCTTAGGGCTGGCGCACGGGATGGTCGTGGGACGCCTTCACGGCGTTGCCCGGACCGAGCAGCACGACGCGCGAGCGATGGGTCTCGATCTCGACCGGCTCGAGGGCGACGTAGGCGGCGATGATGATCAGGTCGCTCGGTCGGACGAGTTGGGCCGCCGCGCCGTTGACCTGCACCTGACCGGGCTCGCCGTAGATCACGTAGGTCGTGAACCGCACGCCGTTGGTGATATCGTACACGTCGACCTGTTCGAACTCCAGCAACCCGGCCGCCCGGCAAAGCGCGCGGTCGATCGAGACCGAACCCTCGTAATCGGGATCGGCCGCCGTGATGGTGGCGCGGTGCAGCTTGGTGCGGAGAAAGGTCCTAGTCATGGCGGACGTGAGCCTCGGCGAAAACGCTGAGACCGGTCAGAATCAAGTCTGGCTCCACCCCGGTAAAGAGTTTTTCCCGGGCAAACCGGGCGGCGTGACCGCCGGTGCCGATCACCACGGGCCGGGCGCGCGGTCCGAAGGCTTCACGGGCAACGCGTTGCGTGAGCTCGCGGATGGCGCCGGCATGCCCGAGGAGAATGCCCGCCCGCAGGCCGTCCCGCGTCGATCGACCGAGGGCGGCCGGCCAGGCGCCGCCGAGGTCAATGGGGGGCAGTTGCGCGGTGCGGCGGGCCAGCATGTCGGGCCACAGGCTGAGTCCGGGCAAAATCGCCCCGCCGGCCAGCACGCCGTCGCGGGTGAGGGCGGTGACTGTGGTCGCGGTGCCGCAATCAACCACCACCACATCGCGCTGCGGATAAAGCCGCCGGGCGCCGAGGGCGCAGGCGAGCCGGTCGTGTCCCAACTCGGCCGGACGTCGGTACCCGAGGCGGAGGCCGGCGTTCTTGGCCGTCAGCACGGCCGGCTTGCATCCGGTCGCTGCGGCGAGCAGATCGCGGACGCGGGCCGTGTGGGCCGGTACGACCGAGCAAAGGGCGGCAGCATCGAACCGGCCGCGCAGGCGCGGTGCGACGAGGCGCGCGACGCCGCCGTCGCCGAGCGCATCGGCGATGGGCACGCGGAACGCCCGCACGCGGCGACCGTGCGCAAACACGCCCACGTAGAGCGTCGAGTTGCCCAGGTCCGCCACCCACGTGCGCATGGGGGTCAGGCGTTGCCGCGGACCGCGGCGAGCACCCGCGTGGCGAGGGCCTCGGGATCGGCCAGGCGGCCGGGGCCGATCTCGCCGCAGGCCTGGATGCCGGTGTCGGGCTCGATCACCTCGACGCCCCAGCGCCGCAACGTCGCTAGGCTGGCCTGCGTGGCGGGATGCGACCACATGCGGACATTCATGGCCGGCGCGACCCACCAGGGTTTCTGCGGGAACTCCCAGGCGAGAAACAAGGCGCCGACCGGATCGTCGCCGAGCCCGGCGGCGAGGCGGTTGAGGGTGTTCGCCGTGGCCGGACAGAGCAGCGCAAAGTCGGCTTCGCGGGCGAGGTCAATGTGGTCGAGCGCGCGCCCTTTTTCCCAGAGATCGCCGAACACCGGTCGGCCACTCAGGCCCTCGAGGGTGGCGGCGCCGACGAAGCGGAGGGCCGCGGGCGTCGCGGCAGTCTGCACGGTCACGCCGGCCTGGACCAACCGCGAGATGACGGTGCACGCCTTGTAGCAGGCGATCGAACCGCTCAGGAGAAAGAGCACATGCGGAGGGCGGGAGGTCATGCGGCGCCTAGTAGGACTCTTTCTTCGCGGGGAAATTCCCTGAGGTCACAGCGTCCGTGTAGGCCGCGAGCCCGGCCTCGATGGCGGAACCGGCCTCGGCAAAGCGTCGGACGAAGCGCGCGTTGAAGCCCGGGTTGAGCCCGAGCAGATCGTGAAACACCAGCACCTGTCCGTCCGTGTCGGCTCCGGCGCCGATGCCGATGACCGGGATGGACAGGGCGTGCGTGATCTCCTTGGCGACGGCGGCCGGTACGCATTCGAGCACGAGGCCGAAAGCGCCGGCGGCCTCGACTGCGCGGGCCTGGCGCAGCAGATCGGCGGCCGCGGCATCACCCCGGCCTTGCACCTTCGGGCCGCCCAACATGTGCACGGATTGCGGCGTGAGTCCGAGGTGGCCCATCACGGGCACGCCGGACTGAACAAGGTGGCGGACAACGTCGTCATGGCCGTCGATGCCCTCGATCTTGACCGCGTTGGCCCCGGCGCGAAGCAGGCGGGCGGCACAGGCCACGGCCGGAGCAACACCTTGGCGGGCCTCGAGGAAGGGAAAATCGGCGATCACCAGTTTGCCGCCGGCTCCGCGCACGACGGCGGCGGTGTGCCGCGCCATGATGTCGGTCGTGGCCGCAAACGTCTGGCTCTCGCCATCGAGCACAACCGCGACGCTGTCGCCCACCAAGATGCAGTCGACCGGCGACGCGGCGAGAAAGCGTGCTTCCCAGTGCGTGTACGCCGAGACCATGGTGATCTTCGGGCCGGTGGCCTTGCGCGCCTTGAACTCAAGCACGGTCTTCATGCGGAGCGAGGAGCGTGAGCGGCGGCGGGCGGGTTGGCCAGATAGGAGTTTGCCCGGATGCCGACCCTGAAAAAGAAGTTGGCCGGTCGCCTACCCCTAAGCGACCGGCCATTTGCTTTCTTAGTTACCCCAAATGTCTCCGCTAGGCGGATGACATGCGTCCACCAAAGCAACTCAGCCCGGATAGTCAAGTGGTCGGCCGGTTACGAAGGCGTGACAGACGATCGGACAGTCCGAGTACGACGGGGCCCCAATCCCCAAAGACCAGGGCGGTCAGAGCGGGTCGCCGAAACGTATCTTCTTCACCGTCTGGCGTTTCTTCTTCGGAGAGGGGGCCACGCCGAGCCGGGGATCCCGCTGGCGAACGAGTTGCACAAGGCGCTTGGCGTCGCGTTCGAAAACGTCGGCCGTCTCGGGCAGATAGAGCCACTTTTTCAACACGGGATGGGGCTGGAGGCTGGGAAACTCCGCGCGCAGCGAGGCCTGCTGATCGTGGGACGTACAGACGAGCACGCCCTGCCACGGCTCGCCTTGGGTCGTGAGGAAGAGGTGGTGCTTGCCGTCCAGCATCACTGTCCGTCCGCCGAACCACGATTTCAGCTCAAACGTCGCCTCGCCCGCGAGCGGCTCTGCCAGCCACTGCAGCGGGTGCTCGGCCTTGACGGCCTTGGGGCGAATCGACGCGGCGCGTGGGGAATTCGGCATGCGGGGTAAACCAACGGGAGGAAACCGCAGGGAGGTACGCCGCGCAAGCGCGTTGCCCGCGGCCGGATTTGCCGGCTGCCGGGCTGGTCAACCCAACCCCGCCGGCAGACCGCGGGCGAGGTACGCCTCGAGGGCGGAGGCCAGGCGGTCTATCTCCGCCGGCTGATTGTAGAAATGGGGCGAGATGCGCAGGCCGCCGCGGTCCGCACCGGTGCGGGCCGTGCACGCGATGCCATGCTCGCGGTAGAGGGCAGTCGCCAGCGCCCGTGGAGGGAGGTTGCCGGGTTGGAATGACACCACCGCCACCGAGCGCGCGGGATCGGGATGGGTCCAGACCCGAACCCCTGGCAACGTGGCCAACCGGCCGAGCAAGGTTTGCGTCAGGCTTCGGGACCGGGCCTCGATGTTCGCCGGGCCGATCGAGGCGAGAAAGGTTAACGCCGTGCCGAAGGCGGCGAGCGCAGCCTCGTCGCGCTGCCCGAAGGCCTCGTGGGTGCGGGAGAGCCCGATCTTGCCCGCGCCGGCGCTGATGGTCCCGGGCCAGAGGCGTTCCTGCGCGTCACGCCGGACGAAGAGGAAGCCAACCTCCTTGGGTCCGCAGGGCCATTTGTGGGCGCTGCCGGTGTAGAAGTCGGGTTGCATCCGGCCAAGGTCGATGTCGAGCAGGCCGAAGGTCTGGGCACCGTCGACCAGCGTGAGCACGCCGCGCTCGCGGGCGAGGGCGCAGAGCTCTTGGGCGGGAAAGAGGTCGCCGACCGAACTGGTAAGGTGGCCGAACGCGAGCACCCGCGTCCGCGGCGTGAGCGCCGCCCGCACGGCCGCGAGGTAGGCTTCCGGTCCCGGATGAGGATTCGGCACCGGCAGTTCGACGACCGTGAAACCGTAGCGCTTCGCGCGGTCGCGCCAGGCGGCATGATTGCTCGGATGATTGTCGGCGAAGAGGATCACCTCGTCCTCCGGCTTCAGCGCCAGGCCGAGCGACACGAGGTTGTTCGCCTCGCTGGTGTTGCGCGTGAGCACGATCTCCTCCGGCGTGGCCCGCACGTAGGCGGCGAGCAGGGCGCGGGTGGTTTCGGCGGGCGTGCCGAGGGCGGCGCGATTCTCGAACGATGGATCCGCCTCGATGGACTGGGTATGGTCCAGCACGACCTGGGTGACGATCCGCGGGGCAGGACAGAGGTTGGCCGCGTTCATCGGACTCAAGCCCGATCGCAGGCTGAACTGGGCCCGCACGGCCTGCCAGAAGGCCTCGTCGGGACGTCCGGTGGGGCTCGGCAGGGCGGGGGTCGCGGCCGCCAAGGTGCGGGACGGCGCCCCGGTCCACCAGGCGGCGGTGCCACCGGCGAGCAGAAGTTTGGAGAACGAACGACGGGTCAGTGGGGTGTTCATGGGGGCGGGTGAAAGCTGAATCAGGGCGTCAGGCTGCCGTAGCCGGAAGGCGTTCGCAGATCCGCGCGAGGGCTCGCACGGCGTCCTCGGTTTCGCGCTTAAGCACGAATTCGTTGGGATTGTCGTAGTCGGTCTTCTGGGTGGCCTGGACCACCAGCCCGTCGGCGCGGGGTACCATCGAGGCACCGTCGCAACTCAGCCCGTAGGTGACCTCCGGTTGGGGAATGAGCAGCGCGAGCTGGCCGCGCACCGGCACCAGCGAGGCGTCGTCCAGCAGGGCCTTCGCTCCGTAGCCGGTGGCGTTGATCACGACCTTCTCGGGCAAGGATTCGAAATCGGCGGCGCGGTGAAACTCGCGGCGCTCCACCCGTCCGCCTTCGGCCAGGAAATCGCTCATTAGCAAACGCGAGTAGGCCGTGAGGTTGTAGACCATCGACGTGCTGCGCCGGGCGTAGATGGTGGGAAAGGGATGGGTGCCCGGAATGAAGTCGACCGCCGCAGGCGTGAGGTCCTTCACCTGCTTCGGGAACTTGCCGAACTTCACTGGCCCTTCGTCGGCCTCGGCCTTCTTCTTGCGCGCCTCGGCATCGAGATCGGACAGCGCGTAGCGGTCGAACCAGGCGACGGGCGAATCGGGCAGCCCGAGCAGATTCTGAAACGCCCGGTGCGACGTCCGGCACATGCCCTCCCACGTGCGGGCGAAGGCTGGCGTGGCGTGGGCCTGCAGGCAGATCCGTGAATCCGGCGACCACACGCCGGTGGCGAACGAGGACCGCACCTCAGGTGGCCGCTCCTTGGCGTAGATCGTCACGCGCCGTCCCGCCCGCTGCAGCAGCAGCGCGGTGGTGAGGCCGATCGCACCGCAGCCCACCACGGCGTAGTCCCGTTCCCCGCTCGCGGTCGCGAGGTCGACCGCGAGCGCGCCAGAACCCCACGAGAGCGACCAGCCGCTGCCGCCGTGGCCGTAGTTGTGCACGACCCACTTCGTGCCGATGCGTTCGGCCTCGATGCGCGGGCCTTCGCCGCGGAACGGCCGCAGGCAGACCGTCGTCTTGATCACCCGGTCCGCCGAGGCCTTCACGCGGGCAAAGGTCGCCGGCCCTTCGTAGGGCACCGGCGGCACGACCGGCTCACCGCCCGCAGCCGGAGGCTCGGCGCCCCAGGCCCGTGCGCCCAAGGCGGCCAGGCCGACCCAGGTTCCGGTGCGGGCGAGAAACTCACGGCGATGCATGCGATCCGTGGAGCAGGCGGCGCGCCGCGGGTTACAAATTCGCTGCATGGCCGGCACTTCGCGCACAGCGTCTGCTGTGCTGGCGGCATGCTTCGCCACCTCTCCCTTGGACTTGCCGCCGGCCTGGCCACCGTGACTGCCGCCGAGCCGGCCGCGGTCCTGTATCGGCCGCTCGACGGCGCGCCCTACGCCGCCTCGGCCACCGTCTCGCCCTACGCCACCAAGGTGTTCGTCAGTGGCGCGGATTACGGCACACCGGGCGAGGCGCTGGCCGGACTCGAGCAAACGCTCTCCCCGCTCAACCTCGACCGTTCCCACCTCGTCAACGTGCGCGCCAGCCTTGCTCATGCCGGTGCCGGGGCGCTCGACATGGGACCGTGGAACGCCGCGTGGGGCGACTTTTTCGCCCAGACTCCGCATCGTCCCACCCGGACCACGGTCGGTGCCTCAGCCTTGGGGCAGGGCGGGGCGTTGCACGTCGAGGGCGTCGCGGCCTACGTGGCCGAGGCCGATCGGGCGGTGCCGGGACGGGCCTCGCTCAATCCCTTTGTGCGCACGATCGGCGACGGCGCGTACGGGGCGAGCGCGGCCGCGGTGGTGGCGCCCGGGACGGCGATCCTGTTCTCGGCAGGAGTGCTTGCCGATCCGGCGGATCCGACCCAGCCGGAGAACAGCGTCGCGCGTTTCGGTTCGATGGCGGTGCAGACCGCGTCGGTCCTGCGCAAACTGGAGCGGACGCTCGCGAGCCAGGGTTTCTCATGGGAGGACGTGTTCTACGTGCGGGCGCTGCTCTCTCCGCCGCCCGGCGAGAAGGCGGTCGACTTTGACGGCTTTGGGGAGGTGTTCCGCCAGCGTTTTCCCGGCCGGCACCCCGCGCTTCGTCCGGCCCTCGCGCTCTGGGCCGCACCGGGCTTCAACGCCAACGGCACCCTGGTCGAGATCGAGGTCTACGCCGCCGCGGCCAACGCCACCGGTCCGTTTCTGCCCTACACCGCGGCCCCCGCCGGCAACCCCTGGCTTGCCATGACCGGCACCCCGGAGTCCCGCATCGCGAGCAGCGGCACCGCGGCCCGGCACCGCGCGCTCACCTGGTTCTCCGGGGCGATCGGCAGCGGGACCGGCGGCATGCACGATGAGGCCGTCCACGCCCTGCTCGCCCTACGGTCGAGACTCGCAGCGGCGGGAGCGGACTTCGGCGACGCCGTTCAGCTTCGTGCGTATCCAATGGTTGGTGACGCATTCCGGCGCGAACTGGCGCAGTGGAACGAGGCCTACGGCCGCTTCTTCGACCATCCGAAGCTCAACGCCCACAAGCCGGCCCGCACGGCGTTTCCCGTGTCCGCGCTGCCGCGCGGGACCCGCATTGAGATCGAGCTGATCACGGTGGAGCGTTGAATCGTCGGTCCCGGCCGGCGACGGTTTCACGACGGTTTCGTGGCAGCCGGGTGACATTGGCAACATTCTCGTGACGGCCGGAGAACAGCATTGAAAGACCTTCGCGCCGCCGTGGGGTTCGGGTTCTCCACGGCCTATGAACCTGCTCCGCCACCTCCCTGATTTCCGCGGCCTCCCCGGTGCCGCCTTGCTCCTCTCCTTCCTCGCCGGCGCCGCCGTCGCGTCCGCCCAGACTGCGCCTGCGCGCGCCGCGGCCGACCCGACTCCGGGCGAATCGACCGTCGAGCTGCAGCGCTTTGTCGTGACCGGCTCGAACATCCAGCGCCTCGACATGGAGAAGGTCGTCCCGATCACCGTGCTCGACGAGGATGCAATGACGGCGCGCAGCGCTTTGCTCCCGGTCGACCTGCTCACGTCGCTGCCTTCCGTCGTCAATCTGCCCGAGAACGAGACGCGCCTCGGCTCGTCCGGCGCGCGGGGTGACAACGCGAACATCAACATGCGCAATCTCGGCGCCACCGCGACCCTCATTCTGGTCAATGGACGGCGCATGGCCGTCAACCCGATGACCGCCGGCCTGTCGCAGGCGGTGAACGTCAACCAGCTGCCCACCCAGGGCATCGAACGCATCGAGGTGCTGCGGGACGGCGCCTCGGCCATCTACGGTTCCGACGCAGTCGCCGGCGTGATCAACTACGTGCTCAAGCGTGATTTCAATGGGGCGGAGTCGACGGTTAAGGTCGGCGTGCCCGAGGCCGGCGGAGGCGAGAGCGTGAGCGGCGCCTTCACCTTCGGGACGTCGTTCTCCGGCGGACGGGGCCGACTCTTCGGCACCATCGAAGCGCTCTACCGCGATGCGATCTTTCTTACCGAACGTGACTTTAGCCGGACGGCCAACGTTGCCGACCGCGCACCGCCGCCGTTCAACACCTTGGGCGGACCGTTTGACGCCCGTTCGCCGCGCGGCTACTTCCCGACCTTCCGCATCGGCAACGGCACCGCGGCCAACTACCTCCGGTTGATCAACGGCGTGCCAACCCTGACCAACACCGCGCCCACTCGTACGTCGAATCCCGAGTTCTACCTCGATCTCAATCAGTTCGGCATGGCCTCGCCCCGGGTGCGCCGCGGCAACACCTACCTGTCGGGCGAGTTCGATCTGAACGAGCGCATCACGGCCTTCGCCGACTTCGGCCTGTACTACTCCGAATCGACCATGCGCCGCCAGCCGCTCGCACTCAACGCGCCCACGTCCGACCAGCTCAAGGTCCTGGCGGTCGACAATCCGTACAATCCGTACGGCTCGTCCTTCTATCATCCCACCGGCGCCCCGCGCGCCGACGGAGCGCCTCGCCTCGTTGGCACGCCGACGACGATCAGCCTGGTCTCGCTCACCCTGCCCGACCTCGCCGCCGAGACGATCGACACCCAGGCCGACGTCATGCGGCTCTCCGCGGGACTCAAGGGCCGGTTGGGCGACACCTGGTCGTGGGAAACCTCGCTCTTCTACAACGAGGTCAACGGCGAGGACGGAGCCTTCCCCGACGTGCGCGAGAGCCTGCTCCAGAACGCCTTCTCTCGCACGGACGCCAATGCGTATAATCCGTTTGGATACACGTTCAAGGTGCAGGGCAACGCGGTCGTGGTCGACCAGCCCTACGTCAATCCGGCCGCCGTGGTCGACTCGTTCTCCGAGAACTACACCCGTACGGCGACCGCGACGATCGCGAGCGCCGATCTTCGCGCCTCGGGTCGCGTGATCTCCTGGTGGGGCGGCGACATCATGGCGGCCGTCGGCACCGAGTACCGCGAGGAGGAGCTCGAGGACGTGCGTCCTCCGTTCAGCGGCGAGAACCCGGCCGATTCCGGCCTCGATCCGACCAACAACGACTTCCTGCTCCATCCGCCCCGCCCCGACGTCTTCGGCGACCGCCAGGTGACGAGCTTGTACGCGGAAGTGGTCGTGCCGCTCGTTTCAGCCCGGCGGGAGATTCCGCTGGTCAACACGCTCGAGCTCACCGCCTCGGCCCGTTACGAGGACTACAGCGACTTCGGCGACACCACCAAGCCGAAGGTCGGTGTGAACTGGCGCCCTGCGTCGTGGCTGATGGTGCGCGGATCGTACAACGAGGGTTTCATGGCGCCGAGCCTGGCCGCGCTGTTCACCAGCCCGCGCTGGACGATCTCCGCCGGGGCGGGCGACGTGGATATCTACCGCAACCCCGTCACGGCGGAGGGTCCTTACGTGCAGCGCACCTACTTCGGCGGCAATCCCGACCTCAAGGCGCAGGAGTCCGAGGGCGAGACCTTTGGCGTCGTGATCGATGTGCCCGGCGTGCGCGGCCTGAGCGTGACTGCCGACTACTGGAAGATCTCCCGCACAAACCTGCTCGGCCAGCGCAGCGTCGCCCAGATCCGGGAGAGCGACGTCGCCCTCATCCGTGCCTACACTGCACAGCAGCTCGCGGCCGGCGTGCCGATCGGGTCCATCGACATCGGCAGCGGCACGGCCGCCTACAAGGGTGATCCGGACGTGGAGCGGTTCGCTCTCACGCCCGAGGACGCAGCAGTGTTCGCCAACTACAACGCCGCCAACCCCGGCAATCAGCAGGCCGCAGCCGGCCGGATCTTCTCGGTTAACCGGCCTTTCCTCAACCTCTCCACGAGCGAGAACGAAGGCATCGATTTTGGCCTGCGCTACGTCCTGCCGCGCACGCCGATCGGCAGCTTTGTGCTTTCCTCGGACTGGTCCTACCTCTCGAAGTCGGAGTCGACCCTCGCTCCGGCCAACGTGGCGCCGACGATCACCGACGGCCTCTACGCCGACGGCGCCGCGCGCTGGCGCAACACCACCAACCTTACTTGGCGCAACGGCGCCTGGACCGGTTCGCTCGGGGCCTACTATGTCGGCGAGACGCATGATTCTGGAGTCACGGCGACGGAGGCCCAGTACGAGGCGCTCGGCCGGCCGGACTACATTGCGCCGCGCTTCACCGGCGGACGCACGGTCTACCGCTACGTGATCGATTCGACCCTGACCTTCAACCTGTCCGTCGGCTACCGCTTCGGTGCCGAGGCCCCCTCGCTGTTGCGCAACACCCGCGTGCGCGTTGGTGCGGTCAATGTGCTCGACGAGGAGCCGCCTCTCGCTTCGGGTGGTTTCGGTTACGATCCCGGCGTGAGCCAAAACCTGCTCGCCGGACGCACGTGGACCCTGGATGTTACGAAGAGCTTCTGACCCCATGACCCTGCGCGCTCTCGTCCTTGGCGGATGCCTGCTCGCCGCCACCCAGGCGGCCGAACCGGCCACCGCGCCGAATCCCGGCCTCGTCAAACACGGCTTGGTCGCGACGGAGCTCGCGCGCTGGCCGGTGCGTGAGGCCAACCAAGGTGTCGCCGTCGATGCGGAGCACTTCTACGGCATCGGCAATGCGGTGATCGTCAAACATCGCAAGGACACCGGCGTGCGCGTGGCCGAGTGGTCGAGCCCGAAGGGCGGCCCGATCATCCACTTCAACGGCGGCTATGTGGACGGCGGTCGCCTGATCCTCGCGCACTCGAATTTCCCGCAGCTGCCGATGGCGAGCTCGCTCGAGATCCACGATACGGAGACCCTGGCGCTCGTGTCGTCGCGCAGCTTCGGCATCCGCCTCGGCTCGCTCACCTGGGCCGAGTGGCGCGACGGACACTGGTGGGCCTGCTTTTCCAACTACAGCGACCGCGGAGGCATTCCGGGCTTCGACAACCGCTGGACCTACCTGGCGAAGTTCGACGAACGCTGGCAGGAACTGGAGGCGTGGATGTTCCCCCCGATGGTGATCGCCACTTGGGGCAAGAGCGCGATTTCCGGCGGCAGTTGGGGTGATGACGGCTTGTTGTACGTGACCGGTCATGACGCCGCGGAACTCTACGTGCTGCGGCTGCCGAAGACAGGCACGACCCTCGAGTACCTCACCACGATCGACGTGCCCATTGAAGGCCAGTCCTGGGCCTGGGACCGCAGCGCCAAGGGCGAGCGCATCCTCTACGGCATCAGCCGCCGTACGCGAGAAGTCATCGCCGCGCGCATTCCGGCGGTGCCGGCCGAGCTGGTTCAGCAGTAGGGCATTTCGAGCGCCCCGGTCCCGAATATTCGCGTCGCGTCAGTCAGGAAGCGGCCCTACACCGGTGTTCGCGGTTCTTCCGCGTGTATGCGCCTCTTCGCGGCACAGTTCGTTTTGGCCTTGGGTCTCGCGCACGTGAATGCGGAAGAGGCCCCTCGGCAATCGCCGAGCGAGTCGACGCGGAAGCGATTGAAAGCGGCGATGCCGGCCTACGATCCGGGTATCCGCGCCGCCGCAGCTGCGGATGGCACGGTGGATGCGACGGCGAGCCGTGTCACGCGTCCGATGGGGCGTTCATCGGCTCTCAAGCAGCCGGCGTCGAAAGAAGCTCCGACGGAGCTGCCGCGGATGGTCGTGGAGGCGCCGCGCATGGGTGGTGCCGGGAGTGGCCAACCTGCGCCGCTTCCCGTCCTGCCTCGCGTCGAGCAATTCAAACACGTCGAGGCCGAGCCATTCGAGACAGACGAGGCAAGAGAACGCAGGCTGAGCCAGACCTATCTCTCCGACCTGGACCAACTGCTGCTGAATCGCGTGACGCTGCCTGGGGTCGGCAAGAGTCAGGGCGAGCGCGCGAAGGAGCTGGCGCGGATCGATGCGGGGGTGGAGGCACTGAACCGTCTCGCGTTGATCATCGAGGTGCTTGAGGCCTCGGGCGCTTCTCCTGAGGAAGTGAAAGCGTTGCGCGAGGAATACGCCCGGTTGTTCACCACACGGCCGAAGTAAACGGTGCACCGGGCTTGGGCGCGGCCGGCTGGCGCGCCTGATCGGGCGCCAGTCGCACGTCGTCATCGGCTGTTTCCGAACAGGATGACCCAAGCTGGGCCTGTAATCTTCGGTAACAACTGCCAGCAGCTCGCCCCCAACGACTACCCGAGCCATCGTTGGAATCACGCGCAACGCCTTGAACTTCCCGGCAAGGCGAAGGAGGCCCCGCGGTACGAGGCTGGATTTTGCGTCCTCACGCTTTCCTGGTCCCATCGAGCAACAGCCAGCCAACTGCAGGGTGAACGAGCAAACTGCGGGAAGCCGCGGACCGTGGCTTGTCTTGAGTTCGATGGCGCCCAACTCTCGCGCGATCGCTTCACAGGCTGGACGTGCACGCTTTTGCGCGCGATCAGCCTTGGCCTGTGTCACCCCGCCCAATCCCACGCCTCATGATTCTTTGTCCGCATCCGTCCTCGGCCCGTCAGCACCTCAACCGTGAATCCAACCTTGGCGGGAAAGGGGACCAATGATGACGAGGCTCGTTTTTCGACCTGTCCTGGCCTTGGGGTTGTTGTGCGCCGCGCTGTCGGCTGGCGCGGCCGAGTCCCGACTGGAGCTGCCTCCCCATCCGCGGTTGCTCGCCAACGCAGCGGACTGGACGCGGCACAAGGCGCGCCTCGCGACGGAACCGGACCTGGCCGCGTATCATGACGCCCTGATCGCCGAGGCGCGCCGGCTGCTCGCCGAACCTCCGGTGCAGCGCGTGATGACCGGCCGTCGCCTGCTCGACGTGTCACGCGAGTTGCTGCGCCGCGTCCTGCTCTGGAGCTATGCGTGGCGAACGACCGATGACGCCACGTTTGCCCGTCGAGCCGAGCAGGAGATGCTGGCCGCTGCGGCCTTCACGGATTGGAATCCGCCCCATTTTCTCGACGTCGGCGAGGCCGCGACCGCGCTCGCGCTGGGATACGACTGGCTGCACGAGGTCCTGACACCGGAGGCGCGCGCCACGATTCGCACCGCGCTGGTGGAGAAAGGTCTGCGGCCGGGACTCGACCCGGAGGCGTCTCACAATCGCTGGCACCGGGTGGAGAATAACTGGAACCAAGTGTGTTTTGGCGGTCTCGTGCTCAGTGCGTTGGCGGTGGGCGACGAGGTCCCAGAGGAGGCGGGGCGCCTGCTGGAGCTCGCGCGGGCCGGCATCGGGCATGGCCTCAAGCCTTATGCTCCGGACGGGGCGTATCCCGAGGGGCCGAGCTATTGGGGCTACGGTACGACCTACCAGGTGTTGCTCATTGCCGCCTTGGAGTCGGCCCTGGGCACCGATTGGGGCATGCGGTCTGCGCCCGGCTTCCTCGCCAGCGCGGGTGCGTATCTGCAAACCACCGGAGCCACCGGCCGGTCTTGGAACTTCGCCGATGCCACGGAGCGATCCAGCGTCGAACCCGCCGTGTTCTGGTTCAACCGGGCCACCGGCGATCCCGGACTCGCTCTCTTTGAGCGTTGGCGTTTGGCCGTGCCCGAGTATCGGGCCGCGGTTGCGCGCCGTCATCGTTTCGCGACCCTTGCCGCGCTTTGGTGGCCGGAACCGGGATTCGCCGCAGCCGAGCCGAAGTTGCCGCTGGACTGGCATGGGCGCGGCCTGAATCCGCTCGTGGTGTTTCGTGAATCCTGGAGCAATCCCCGTGGCGCTTATCTGGCGGTCAAAGGCGGCGCCGCGGAGATCAATCACGGCCACATGGACGCTGGCACCTTCGTCTACGAGGTCGATGGCGTTCGCTGGGCGGTGGATCTGGGGCTGCAGAGCTACGAGTCGCTGGAGTCGAAAGGAATCCGGCTCTTTGCCCGCGGGCAGGACTCCGACCGCTGGACGGTGTATCGGCTGAACAACTTCAGCCACAATACCCTCACTATCGATGGGCAACATCACCGCGTCGATGGCCATGCGACGGTGGAACGGTTTTCCACCGAGGCGCATCGCCGCTTGGCCGTGCTTGATCTGAGTCCGGTTTTTGCCGGTCAGGCCGGCGAGGTCCGGCGTGGCGTTCGTTTGCTGCCGGACCGCGGGTTCGTGGTGCAGGACGAGATCGCTGGTGTGAAGGCCGGCCAGGCGGTCCGCTGGCAGATGGCGACGCGGGCGGAGGTTGCCCTTCAGGGCGACACGGCGGTTTTGACCGAGCAGGGCCAGACGCTCACCGTGCGCATACTCGCGCCGGCCGAGGCGAGTTTCACCGTCGCTCCCGCCGCACCGCCCGACGACGGCTTCAATGCTCCCAATCCCGGCGTGAGCCTGCTCCGTCTCGACATCACGCCGTCCGGCGAGTCCCGCACCACGGTCACCGTGCGTGTGGTGCCCGGGGGCTCCGCCGCCGGTCCGTACGAACTCCAACCGCTCTCGTCGTGGTGAGGGCGCTCTCCTCGACGTTCCTGTTACCCCGATGAAATCCCTGATTACCCTCCTTCTCACCCTCGGCGCGAGTGTCGCGTTGGGATCCGCGCGGCCGCTGCCCAACATCGTGATCCTCTATGCCGATGACATGGGCTACGGGGATCTCGGGGCGAACAACCCCGCTTCGAAGATCCCCACGCCGCACCTCGACCGGCTGGCCGCGACCGGCCTGCGGTTCACCGACGGGCATTCCTCGTCGGGGATCTGCACGCCGTCGCGTTACGCGATGCTGACCGGACGGCACCACTGGCGGGACTTCCACGGCATCACCAACAGCTTTGGTCCATCGGTCTTCAAGCCTGGCCAGCTCACGCTGCCGCAGATGCTCCGGGAGAAAGGCTACACCACGGCCGTGATCGGCAAGTGGCATCTTGGCTGGGACTGGGATGCGATCCGCAAACCCGGCACGCCCAAGGATTCGATCAAGGCGCAGGACTTCGACTGGACCAAACCCGTGAATGGTGGGCCGCTGGACCACGGCTTTGACCACTACTTTGGGGACGATGTGATCAACTTCCCGCCGTATGCGTGGATCGAGGATCGGACGCTGGTGCGGGCGCCGGATACCGACTTTGTCAAATTCCCCCAGCCACCCAAGGAGGGCAATTGGGAATGCCGGCCCGGCCCGGCGGTGGCGGACTGGGATCCTTACGCGGTGCTGCCGACGCTCACGCAGCGAAGCGTCGACTACGTGCTGTCCCGCCGGGGAAAGGCCGAGCCGTTCTTCCTCTTCGTCCCGTTCCCCTCGCCGCATGCACCGATCATCCCCAATGACGCCTTCGACGGAACGTCGCAGGCCGGGCCCTATGGCGATTTCGTGGTTCAGACCGACGACGCCTGCGGGCGCATCCTCGCGGCCCTCGACCAGATCGGCGCAACGGAGAACACGATCGTGATCTTCACGGCCGACAATGGCGCGGAGAACTATGCGTACGCGCGCGACGCAACGTACGATCATTGGTCATCCGCACCCTTCCGCGGGGTGAAGCGCGACCTTTACGAAGGCGGGCATCACGTGCCGTTTCTGGTCCGCTGGCCCGGGGTGACGCAACCCGGCCGCGTGTCTCCGGCGTTGATCTCGCAGGTTGATTTCATGGCCACGCTCGCCTCCGTGGTGGGCTACGGGCTCCCGCGGGATGCGGCCGAAGACTCGCATGATTTCCTCGCCTATCTTCGCGGCGAGGCGGAAGCCGGACCGCGTCGGTCGATGGTGCACAACACCTATGCGAATCGCTATGCGGTGCGCGACGGTGACTGGGTGTTGGTGGCCACAAAGACGGGCGACGAGCGTCCGGTGCCGGCGGCGTGGAACGCAAAACACCGCCAGCCGGCCGATGACGACCAGCCCTTCGAGCTTTATCACCTGAAGCAGGACCCGCAGCAGCGGCACAACCTTGCTGCGCAGCACCCGGAGCGGGTGGCGGCCCTGCAGACGCTGCTGCAAACCCTCCGCGACCGAGGTCATTCGGCGCCGCGGCTCGACGGACGCTGACGACGCGCCACCTTTGACATTACCCGTATGAATCACGCGCTCCTGCCTCGCCCTCTATCCCTGCTGGGATGGATCTCGCTGACCTTCCTCCTGCCCCTGGCGACCGCCGGGGAGGGTCCGGCCCGTTCGACCGCGAGTGCGGTCACTTACGAAGCCTTTGGTGCGGTCGGCGACGGCGTGGCGGACGACCTCCCGGCCATTGTCGCGGCGCACGCGCATGCCAATGAGCGGGGCCTGCCGGTGCAGTCGAATCCCGCGGCGACCTACCACCTCGGCCGCCGGGCGCTGACGGCGATCATCGAGACGGACACCGATTGGGGCACCTCGCGGTTCATCATCGACGACAGCCAAGGGGTGGAGAACCACCAACGGCCGCTGTTTGAAGTGCGCTCCCGTCTGGCGCCCGTGCCCTTGTCGATCGATCGCCTGACGGCCGGGCAGACACACTTGGACCTGCGGCCGGCGACGGACCTCCTCGTTTTGGTGCGGAACGATCAACGCCGGCTCTTCATCCGCCGCGGCTTGAATGCCAACCGCGGCACGCCACAGCAGGAAGTGTTTATCCTCCGTCCGGACGGTTCGATCGAAGGGGCGATCGAGTGGGACTACGACGTGGTCACGCGTGTCGAGGCCCATCCGATCGATGCGACGCCGCTGGTGGTGCGCGGGGGCGTGTTCCAGAACATCGCGAACCAGATGAAGCAGGAGGTTGGCTACAACTACTGGGGCCGCAACATCGTGATCCGGCGTTCGAATACCGAGATCGACGGTGTCACCCACCGCGTCACAGGTGAGACGGAGGTGGGGCATCCTTACCGCGGGTTTCTGCTCATCGAGCAGTGTGCCAACATCACGGTGCGCAACTGCGTGATCGATGCACGCAAGGTGTACAAGACCATCGGCTCCGCGGGCGAACCGGTGTCGATGGGCACGTACGGCTACGGGGTGAACCGCGTGGTGAATTTCCGGATGATCAACTGCCGGATGGACGACATTCACGACACCACCAAGTGGGGCGTCGCGGCGACCAACTTCATGAAGAACGTCCTGGTGGAGGACTGTGTGCTTTCGCGCATGGACGTGCACATGGGGGTTTCGGGCTATTACATCATCCGCCGCACGACACTGGGGCATGCCGGGCTGAACGCCATCGGACGAGGCCGCCTGCTGGTGGAGGACTCGACGGTGCACAGCAGCGCGCTGATCAGTTTTCGATCCGATTATGGCTCGACGTGGTACGGTGACGTCGAGGTGCGCAACAGCCGCTGGGTTCCCCCGGGACGGTCGGGTGGAACGCTGGCGATGTTCCGCGTCAGCAATGACGGGACGCACGATTTCGGGTATCCGTGCTCGATGCCGCGCGTCGTGCGTATCGATGGTCTGGTCGTCGAGGACGGAGGGCGCGGCGAAGGGTACGCCGGAATCTACTTCTTCAGCGATCCCCTGGGCGCGCCGCGTCCCGACCGCCCCTTCCCCTATCGCCTGACCGAGCGGGTGGAGGTGCGCGGCCTCACCACCGCCAGCGGCATCGCCCCGCGCGTGAGCGCCAACCCGGAGCTGGTCCAGGCCATCGCCGTGAACGCAGCACCGTGATGACGGTGAGCGTAAGGAATTCAGAGTAGGGTCATGCCGTTACACGTTACAAACCGAGGTGCTCCAGCCCTGATGTAACGTGTAACCGCATGACCCTCTCAGAACTCCTTAACCGAAGCGCTCGCGGAGGGTGCGGAGGGTGGCGAGGGCGGCGCGTTCGGACGCGGCCGGAGGCGCGGGGTTGTGGAGCGGGGTGTCGGTGGGGAGGTAGTCACGCTGGCGGAGGGAGAGCAGGCCCGGGCGGTCGAAGCGCATGAGGCGGAGGCGGCGGGCGAGGTCGGGCAGCTCGTCGAGATCGAGCGCGAGGAAAAAGAGCCGATACGCGAAGCGATGCGCCCGGGGGTGCAGCCGGGCGTGCATCACGCGACATTCGTAAAGGCGGGAGAGCATGCGAACGATACGCCCGGGCGGGGCGAGCGGACGCAAGCCGACCCTGACGGACCCGGAGAATTACCGGGTAGGGCGCCGGGCTCAAACCCGGGGGCGGGTTTGCGGAAACGTTACACAACGCCGCTCAGTGGTTGTGGCCATGGGTGTCGTGGATGCCGTAGGCCCAGGCGGTGTCGGGCCAGAGGGAGCGGCCCTCGCGTTCGAGGCGAAGGGAGAGGCGGTAGTGCGCGTAGGGATCCACCTCGGCCTGGGTGGGACCGAAGGCGCCGAGGCTTTCGTTCCAAGAAAGGGTTTCGTCGCCGAAGCGGCCGGAGATGCGCAGGGTGGTGCCGGGCGCGGGTGCGGGGGAGAGGATGGGGGCGAAGCGATCACGGGCCCAGGTGAGCTCGAGGGTGTGGGGAGCGCCGTCGAGGGCGAGATCGAGCAGGACGCCTTGGCGTTGGCCGCGGCGGGCATCGTGGGCGGCCTCTTCCTTGCGGGCCTTGTCGAGGGGGACGTAGATGACGAGGCCGGTGGCGAGGAGGGCGGCGCCGAGGGCGGCCCAGCGTTTCCAATCCCGACGCGCGTCGGGTTTCACGAGAACGGGTTCGTCGGAGAAAGTGCTCATGCCGGGGCGGGGAGGGTGGCGAACAGCAAAGGCAGGGACGGTCGAGGGGCAAGGCCGGGGAGGGGGCAAATCACATCTAACTTTTCGGAGGTGAAAGGTCTTGGAGTGTTCGAAGGTCAAGCTCGGCCGTTAGCGAAGGCAGGCCGATCTCGGCGGAGGCGGCGACCGCGCGGTAGCCGGGCGGCACGCGGCCGGGGCGCAGATCAACGAGGAAACGCCGTGCGCGTGCCGGGGCCAGCTCGGCGAGGCCGGCGGCAGGGTAAACCTGGAGCGAGGTGCCGACGACGACGACCGCGTCGGCGTCGGGCATCTCGGCGAGGGCTTCGTCCATCGCGGGCACGGCCTCGCCAAACCAGACGATGTGGGGGCGGAGCGGGGCGCCGTCGGGCGCGAGTTCGCCGAGGACGATGGGGCGGTATCCGATATCCACTACAAGCTCGGGGTCGCGCGTGCTGCGAGCCTGGGTGAGGCGGCCGTGGAGGTGGATGACGCGCGAGGAGCCGGCGCGTTCATGCAGGTCGTCGACGTTTTGAGCGTGGGCTTTAAGGGCTGCGTCCAAGGCGCGGGTTTTTCCCATGCCTGGCTCGCCGCAAAGCACGAAGCAGCCTGGACGGAGTTCGAGCAAACGCTCCGTGCTCAGCAAGTGACGGTTTTCGACCCCGAGCAACTTGTCCTCGGGGTCGGCCAGATATCCCTCGTAGTCGCCACCCCAGAACGCGGAGAGACCGAGTTGGATGGACTTTTTCTGCGGCGTCCAAAAACGAACCCACGGGAAAACCAGCTCGTGGCCGCCGCCGAGGATGGGGAGGTTCATGGATGAGAACGCGGAGTTAGTCGTGCCGCGTGCGCAGGCCGAGCTCGAGCGGCAAGGTTGGATCGGCGACGGGTGCGGAGGTTTCCGGCGGAGTCGTGAGGCGGGATAGTTTTTCCCCCAGATCGCCGGGGGCGTAGAAGGCGTTTGAGCGTCCCTCTTTTCGGATGACGAGCAGGCCGCGTTCCGCCAGGTCGAAGAGATCGTTGCGGGCGGTCTGGAAGGACACGGCGTGGCTGCGCTGGTGTCCGCCGATGAGGTAACGCGTGCCTGGCCGCTGCAGCGCATGCGCCAGGAGCGCCTGTTGCCGGTGATTGAGGCCTTGTAGTCCGCGTAGGCAATGCTCCGCCTCGCGGAGTTCCGCGGTCTTGCGCTTCACGTAGTCGTGCAGGGCTCGCACTGCCTCCTCGATCACCTCGGTTTGATGAAGGATGAAGTAGGTGAGGTCATTGTCGTCGGTCTCAGTGTGCAGGAAGGCGCGGGCGTAGCGGATCGGGGCGCGAAGCAGGATCTGCGAGATGGAGATGAACTCGAAGAGCGTGTAGCCGGCGCGCAGCATCGACCAGTAGAAGAGGGCGCGCGCGGTGCGGCCGTTGCCGTCCACGAAGGGGTGGTCGTAGGCCAGCCAGAAGTGGAGCAGGATGGCGCGGATGACGGGATGGACGAAGTGCTCCGAGGAGGCGCCGTCGTTGGCAAAGGCGCACATCGCCGCGAGCCGCTCGGGCAACTCGGCGGCGGCCGGCGGCTCGTGAAATACCGTGCCATCCATGTCCTCGACGCGCACGTTTTCGTCGGCGCGGCGGAGGCGCCCTGCGGCGTCGGGTTTGTCGAGCGTGCCCTCGGTGACCAGTGCGTGCAGCTCCATCACGAGTTCCGGCGTGAGGGCGGTTTGGCGCAATGCCCGGATGCGCTGCATCGTGGCGTAGTTGTTCAAGATCATGCGCTCGCTGGTGTCGCGCGGGGGGCGTCCGGTGCGGAGCAGCTCCTTGGCGACCTCGCGGGTGGTGACCGCGCCTTCAAGCTGACTGGAGGTGATGGATTCCTGCACCAGGGCGCTGACGATGTATTGATCGCGGCTGGCGGAATCGGTCACGGCCTGTGGCAGCTCCAAGGCAAAGCCGAGGCCCCGGTCGATGGTGTGGAGTCGTTGCGCCACAAGATCGGGAATGCCGAAGCGAAAGGGGACGCCCTCTCGGTCTTTCAAGGGAATGGGGCGAGCCTTGGACATACGGCCCAGCTTGAGCACCAGCCACCACGACTCCGCGGTGTGGCCTTCAGGCACGGGTCGATAACGCTGTTCGTCCCAATGCAGATACCGGTCTTTTCCCGCCGTGGAGCTCGAATCCACGAAGACCTTGTTCTTAAGATCATTGGGCAAGCGTGCGAGCAGGTCTGGCCAAGGTGCTGGGCGCTGGGGGAATTTCATTTTTTCTAATTTCGAATAAATTAGAATCAAATTAGAATCAGGGTCAATTCATTCTAATTTAGAGCAAATTGGAATGAAATTAGAGTGAGCGGCGGGCGCGGGCGGTGGGCGTGAAAAAGCCGCGTCCGGGGAGGACGCGGCTAGGAGAACGAGAATTATGCGTTTCGCTTACGCCTCGAGCTGCGGGCGGGACTTCTCCGGCCAGTCGATGTGGAAGAACTTGCCGCGGGGCTGGTCGACGCGCTCGTAGGTGTGGGCGCCGAAGTAGTCGCGCTGGGCCTGGAGCAGGTTGGCCGGCAGACGGGCCGAGCGGTAGCCGTCGTAATAGGCGAGGGCCGAGGCGAAGGTGGGCACCGGGATGCCGTTCTCCGCCGCGAGGGCCACGACCTTGCGCCAGTTCTTCTGTGCCTTCTGGATCGTCTTGTTGAAGTACGGGTCGAGCAGCAGGTTCGCGAGCTTCGCGTCACGGGCGTAGGCCTCGGTGATCTTCTGGAGGAAGGCCGCACGGATGATGCAGCCGCCGCGCCAGATCTGGGCGATCTGACCGAAGTTCAGCTTCCAGTTGTACTCAACCTGGGCTTGGCGCATGAGCTGGAAACCCTGCGCGTAGGAGCAGATCTTCGAGCAGTAGAGCGCGTCGTGGATGGCCTGGATGAGCGCCTTCTTCTGGGCGGTGAGCTTCTTCGCCTTCGGGCCCTTGAGGACCTTGGAGGCGGCGACGCGCTCTTCCTTGATGGCGGAGAGGCAGCGCGAGAAGACGGACTCGGCGATCGTCGGGGCGGCGACGCCCATGTCGAGCGCGTTGACCGAGGTCCACTTGCCCGTGCCCTTCTGGCCGGCGGTGTCGAGCACCACGTCAACGAAGGCCTTGTTCGAGGCGGGATCCTTCTGCTTCAGGATGTCGGCGGTGATCTCGATCAGGAAGCTGTCGAGGGCGCCTTTGTTCCACTTGGAGAAGATCTCGCCCATTTCGGCGGGCGTGAGGCCGAGCAGGCCCTTCATGAGGTCGTACGACTCACAGATCATCTGCATGTCGCCGTACTCGATGCCGTTGTGCACCATCTTCACGTAGTGACCGGCGCCGTTCTCGCCGATGTAGGTGGTGCAGGGGACGCCGCCCTTGACGGGCTTGCCGGGGGTCGCACCGGTGAGGGGGCGGCCCGTCTTCTTGTCGACCTTGGCGGCGATGGCCTTCCAGATCGGCTCGAGCTCCTTGAACGCTTCCTTGTCGCCGCCCGGCATGAGGGACGGACCGAAGCGCGCGCCTTCTTCACCGCCGGACACGCCGGAGCCGATGAAGCGGAGCCCCTTTTCCTTCAGGGCCTTCTCGCGGCGGATGGTGTCCGTCCAGAGGGCGTTGCCGCCGTCGATGATGATGTCACCCTGCTCGAAGAGCGGCACGAGGCTGTCGATCACCGCGTCGGTGGCCTTGCCGGCCTGGACGAGGATGATGACCTTGCGCGGCTTGGCGAGGGAGGCGACGAATTCCTCGAGGGTCTTCGCGCCGACGAGGCCGCCGGGGGTATTCGGATTCTCGGACACGAACTTTTCCGTCTTCTCGACGGTACGGTTGTAGACCGAGATCTGGAAGCCGTGGTCGGCGATGTTGAGGGCCAGGTTCTGACCCATGACCGCGAGGCCGATGAGTCCGATGTCAGAGTGCGTCTTGGGCATAAACGGGAAAGGCGAAGGAAGGCATTTCCTCCCTTGGAAGACCACCCTAAACTAGGGGTGTTTTGTGACCGTTAAACAACGGGCGACGGTCGTGAAGGGCCGCGGAGGCCGGCGAGGGCCTTACTTGGCGCCCTTGGGCAGGTCCTGCTGCTTGCCGTAGTAGTCGATCTTGCTGGGGAAAAACGGGGCGATCTTCTCGACGTACGGGGTGAGGAACTTCGGTTCGTTGCGCTCGAAGATCCACTGGAAGCAGACGACGGACACGAAAAGGAAGACGATCATCGCCAGCACGAATTTGTTCATGCGGGCGGCGTTCCGGATCAGGATGACGGCGACAATGAAGGCGCCGATGGCCATGAGGGCATTGACCCAAAAGGCCTTGGGCACGTTTTGCAGTTTTTCGAGCGCGGTGGCGGCGAAGAGCAGCATGGTCGGGGACGCTAGCGGCCGTCCGTACCCTCGGCGAGGCGAAACCGGCGGGGGCCCGGGGGTGACCTTGGGGGCGGTTTTTATCCCACCGGCAGGAATGCCGGTGTCACGCGCCGGGCTCCGGCGTTGCCATGGGGACAGGCCGGGCCCAGCGTGGGGCATGGACACGGCGCTGAGGCCGCAGCACAAGAAACCCAGTTTTCCGATCAGCGATGGTCTGCGTGCCTACCTGAGGCGTTTCCGGCGTGAGCGGGAGCTCCCCGTCACCTACGAGCGCCTGCGCCGGTTCTCAGAGTCCTGGCCGCTGCCGGATGCCACCGGGAAGACGACCCTGTGGGAGTCGGTGGTCTATGACCGGCAGGACATGGAGTCGCTGCACGAAGACCTGAAGCACGTGTACGCGATCCTGCGGGTCGACGGCGACCTGTCCGTGATGCGGCACCTCTACATCGACCGGATCGACTTCTGCGCCTTCGGCAACTCGGCGCCCTTTCGGATTCGGATCGTGAACGCCTACAACGACAACCCGGACCATTTCTACATCAAGCGCGGCGATGCTTCGCGCGTGTACGGGCTCGAGCTCGAGCACGTGCTTTCGCCCAACCGCATGAACTACCTCACCCACGGCGGCACGCTGGTGGAGGAGCACATCGCAGGCATCCCGGGCGACGTCTTCATCGATCGCTGGCTCAACAGCTCCGAGATGCGGCCAATCCGCGTGGCGAAGGAGCTGGTCAAGTTCAATGAGCGCTGCTTCGTGCGCCTGCTCGGCGACATGCGCAGCTACAACTTCGTGGTGGTGGTCACGCCCGACTTCGAGGGGGCGCAGATCCGCATTCGTGCGATGGATTTCGACCAGCAGTCGTACGAGGGCCGGATGAACCTGTACCGGCCGCAGTTCTTCAAGGACAACCAGCCGCTCGCCCTGTTTTGCATCAAGCACCTGCGGATCGAGACGGCGCGTCAGTACCAACGCGAGGAGCAGGTCCTGATGCTGCAGCGCGCGGCGGTGACCGAAGAGCGGCTCGGCATGCTGCTGCGGGCCATGTCGAGCGACCCGATTGCCCCGGTCGAGAACGTGCACGAACTGCGCGCGGCGCTGGCCGACCATTACCAGCGCGCCGAGTACCTGCGCTGTGAATCGATGGGCGACCTGGTGCGCGAGAATCTGGAGTCCATCCGGCTCAACGTCGCGCGCAGTACGCCGCTCTCTCCGGCGATGGATATGTTCTGAAGGGACGCCGATCCCGGGATCGGGATCAGGCGGCGGCGACGGCTTTGAATTCGCTGATCACACCCTGCAGGGAGGCCTTCGCGTCGCCGTAGAGCATGCGCGTGTTCGGCAGCAGGAAAAGCTGGTTTTCGAGTCCGGAGAAACCGGTGCCCTTGCCGCGCTTGAGGCAGATGACGGTGCGGGCTTCGTGGGCGTTGATGATGGGCATGCCGTAGATGGGCGACGCCTTGTCGCGCGCCGCCGCGGGGTTCACCACGTCGTTCGCACCGATCACGATGGCGACGTCCATCGTCGACATGAGCGGGTTGATGGCATCCATCTCGACGAGCTGCTCATAGGGCACGTTCGCCTCGGCGAGCAGTACGTTCATGTGGCCGGGCATGCGGCCGGCGACGGGATGGATGGCGAAGCGCACCTCGGCGCCGTTGCGTTCGAGCATCTCGGCGAGTTCGCGCACGACGTGCTGGGCCTGGGAAACGGCCATGCCGTAACCGGGAATAATGACGACCTGGCGGGCGGCCTCGAGCACGGCGAAGCTGTCCTCGGGTGAGATCGGCTTCAGCTCGCCCTGGATCGCGCCCTCGCCACCCGCGGCGGTGGCGGCGGGTGCAGCGCCGAAGCCCGAGAACAGCACGTTGGCGATGGAGCGGTTCATCGCCTTGCACATGATCACGGAGAGGATCATGCCGCTCGTGCCGACGAGGCAGCCGGCGACGATGAGCACGTTGTTGGTGATGACGAATCCGGCGGCGCAGGCGGCGAGGCCGGAGAGGCTGTTGAGGATGGCGATGACGACGGGCATGTCGCCGCCGCCGATCGGCATCACCAGCGTCCACCCGAGGACAAGGCACAGGGCGAGCACGACCCAGAACGCCGTGGTCGTCAGCTGCATGTCGCGGCTCACGATGAAGACCACGCCGGCGCCGAGCAGGGCGACGGCCATGAGGCCGTTCACGATGTTCTGGCCGGTGAACAGGATGGGCCGACCGCTGAGCCACTCGGCTAGCTTGCAGAAGGCGTAGATCGAGCCGGTGAAGGTGATGCCGCCGATGAGCACGGTGAGAAAGATCACCGCGCTGGTGAAGGTGGGCGTGCCGGCGAATTCCGACAGGTACTTGTCCCAGCCGAAGGCCTGGATCTTGCCGTACTCGGCCCAGCCGACGAGCAGGGAGGCCAGGCCACCGAAGCCGTTGAGCAGGGCGACCATCTCGGGCATCGAGGTCATCTTCACGAGACGAGCGCAGGCGATGCCGATGAGGGTGCCGGCGATGAGGCCTACGATGATCCACTGGAAACTGACGACGTGGCGGTCGAAGAGCGTGACCACCACGGCGATGAGCATGCCGACGGCGGAGAGCAGGTTGCCGCGTCGCGCCGTGTGCTGGCGCCCCAGCATCTTCAGGCCGAAGATGAAGAGGATCGAGGCGACGATGTAGGCGAGGTTGAGCAGTTGCGGGCTCATGACGACGCACCCTCCTTGTTCGCCGGCTCCTTCTTCTTGAACATGCCGAGCATGCGGTCGGTGACGAGGTAGCCGCCCACCACGTTGACCGTGGCGAGCACGATGGCCGAGGTGCCGAGGGTGGTGGTCACCCAGGAGCCGTCATCGGTTCCGGTGGCGATGATGGCGCCGACAATGGTGATCCCTGAGATGGCGTTTGAGCCCGACATCAGGGGCGTGTGCAGCTGCGACGGCACCTTGGCGATCAGCTCGAAGCCGAGAAAAGCGGCGAGCGTGAAGATGAAGAACAGAAGCATCAGGTCCATGGGAGGGAGGTGGGAGAGGCTGAAGGACGGGGGAGGGGAAGGGCTGAAGGCGGAAGGGCTGACGCCGCAGGAGGGGCGTTGGGTGAACGGGACGGTTGAAAGCGGTGGGGCGAGGTGGGTTTCGGCGGTGAGAGGCGTTCGGCTGCGGGGATCGGGCCTTGATTCAGCCTTACGCCTTCACCCATCAGCCTTTCCTTGCGAACTGCGGGTGGACGATGGCGCCGCCGCGGGTGATCAGGCTGCCCTTGAGGATCTCGTCCTCGGGGTCGAGCCGCAGGGTCTTGGCCTTCGCATCCCAGAAGTGGGTGAGCCAAGCGGTGAGGTTGGCGGCAAAGACCTGGGTGGCGTGGGCGGCGACGGTGCCCTCGAAGCACGTTTGCCCAAGCAGAATGACGCCGCGGTCGGTCACGACCTCCTGGTCGGGCTGGGCGCCCTCGACGTTGCCGCCGCTTTCCAAGGCGAGGTCGACGACGACGCTGCCGGGCTTCATGCCGTCGAGCATGGCGCGAGTCACCAGCAGCGGGGCTTTGCGGCCGAACACCTTGGCGGTGGTGATGACAATGTCGGCCTGGGCGCAGACCCGGGCCATGCCGGCCTGTTGTTTCGCGATTTGTTCGGGGGTGAGGGCCTGGGCGTAGCCGCCGGCGGTCTGGCCGGTCTGGCCGAGATCGATCTTCACGAACTTGGCCCCGAGCGACTTCACCTGCTCCTCGACCACCGGGCGGGTGTCGAAGGCCTCGACCCGGGCGCCGAGCCGCTTGGCCGTGGCGATCGCCTGCAGTCCGGCCACACCGGCGCCGATGACGAAGACGCGGGCCGGCATGATCGTGCCGGCGGGAGTCATCATCATGGGCAGGGCCATGCGCAGACGGGCGGCGGCCTGGAGGACCGCGGCGTAGCCGGCGAGGCTCGCTTGGGAACTGAGCACATCCATCTTTTGCGCGAGGGTGGTGCGCGGGATCATCTCGAGGCTGACCGCGTCGACCCCGGCCGCGGCGAAGGCCTCGATCAGGGCCTTTTCGTTGAATGGATCGAGCAGGCTCAGGTGCAGGGCGCCGCGTTTCATGCGCGCAATATCCCCGGCCGGCGGCTTGCGCACGCGCAGCACGACATCGGCGGCGGCGAGCGCGGCGGCATGGTCGGTGACGAAGGTGGTGCCGGCGGCGGTGTAGTCAGCGTCAGGATACAAACTGGCGCGGCCGAGGCCCGGCGGGGCCTGCACGGTGAAACCCAGTTGGGCGAGGGCTTTGGCGGTGGCGGGTGTGAGGGCGGCCCTCAGTTCACCGGGCGAGGTCTCGGCGGGGACGTAGCAGATCATGCGTGCCGGGGGTTTGGGAGGCACAGCGGTCATCGCTGTGCTTTCCATCGTGCCCGGCCGTGCGTCCGGCTCAACGCTTAAGATCGCGCGGAACTTGGCAAAGACTGCGCGCGGGTTGACCGCACCGGTTCAACGCGGCGGCGATTCGTCGACGAAGTCGCCCCGGGTGGCGCAGTTGATCCACTGGGTCGCGCCGTCGGCGTAGTGTTCCTTTTTCCAGATCGGCACGCGGGCCTTCACCTCGTCGATGATGTAGCGGCAGGCGTCGAAGGCCGCGCCGCGGTGGGCGGCGGTCACCCCGGTCCAGACAGCCAGATCGCCGAGCTGGAGGTGGCCGGTGCGGTGCACGCAGACGGCGTCGAGCACGGCAAAGCGGGCGCGGGCCTCGGCGAGGATGTGCTGGCCCTCGCGCTCGGCCAGCTCGACGTAGGCCTCGTATTCGAGGGAGCCGACCGGTTTGCCCTCGTTGTGATTGCGCACCCAGCCCTCAAAGCAGACGAAGGCCCCGGCCCGGGCGTCAGGCAGGTCGGCGCGCAGGGCGCCTAGGTCGAGCGGGGTTTCGGAGATGCGAAAACGCATGGGTCAGCCTCCGGCGACAGGGGGGATGAACACCAGTTGGGCGCCGTCGGCCAACGGGGTGGACCACGCGGCGAACTCGCCGTTCACCGCCACGCGCAGCTGGGCCGGTTCGAGGCCGAGGCGGTGGCGGGCGCGCAGTTCGTCATACAGGTCGCCCGCGGTGGTGGCGGCGGTGGTCACGGCCTCGCGGCTGAGCCCGCGTTGTTCGCGCAGGAGGGCAAAGTATTGCACATGGACGGTCTTCATCAGGTCGAGGCGCGATAGTCGCGCTTGCCGCCGGTTTTCTCAAGCAGCCGGATCTCCCGGATCACGATGCCGTGGGAGACGGCCTTGCCCATGTCATAGAGCGTGAGGGCGGCGACCGACGCGCCGGTGAGCGCCTCCATTTCCACGCCGGTCTTGGCATGGACGGCAGCGCGGCAGTGGATGTGCACCTCGACGGAACCGTCGGCGGCCGGCGGCTGAGCCTTGAGCTCGACCTGGCAATCCTCGAGCGGGAGCGGATGGCAGAGCGGAATCAGGTCGCTGGTGCGCTTGGCCCCCATCACGCCGGCGAGGCTGGCCGTCTGGAAAACGGGCCCCTTCTTGCCGGTGATCTCGTGGTGGTTGATCAAGGCCGCGAGGGCCGGGGGCAGGACCACGATGGCGACCGCGTGGGCGGTGCGGGCCGTGGGCGCCTTGTCCCCCACGTTGACCATCGAGGGCCGGTTCTTGTCGTCGAGATGGGAAAGCATGGGCGGAGGAGAATAGGGTAACAGGATCGCGGCGGGAGACAACGTCGCGCCGCGGTGAAATCAGCTCCAGGGGTAGAAGCGGGCAACGGTGCCAGCCGGGAAATCACGCGGACCAGGCGGCAGTTCGACAAAGCCATCCGTCCCGATCAGGCCGGCAAAGTCGCCGGAGGTGTTGAACGGCGCCGGTTCGCCGATGCGGCGTCCGTCCGGGGCTGCGGAGACGACCACCGGCAGCATCCACGCGAGCGGGGCCTTGAAGGTGGTGGCGCTGCCGAGGGCCAGGTAGTCGGGTTTGGGCGCAGGAGCCCCGGCCATGCGTGCAAGGGCGGGCAGCACGTAGCGGTGCAGGCAGATGTAGGTGGACACCGGGTTGCCGGGCAGGGCGAAGACCGGCGTCTTGCGCGAACTGACTCCGAACCAGAACGGCTTGCCGGGCCGCTGGGCCACGCCGCGCAGCACGTTGACCACGCCGAGGCCGGCCAGCACCTCGGGCACATAGTCGAAGCGGCCCTGGGACACCCCGCCCGTGAGCAGCACGACATCGAATTCGGCCACGATGCGGCGCAGCTGCTGCTCCAGCTCCGTCTTCAGGTCGCGCAGGTGGAAACGTTCGACCCGGCTGGCGGCTCCGGTCTCGAGCAGGGTGGCGCGCAGGGCGTAGTCGTTGGACTTGCGGATTTGGTGCGGGGAGACCACCGCTGCCGTGACCTCGACGAGTTCGTCGCCACTGGCCACCACCGCCACGCTCGGACGCTGGCTCACCGTCAGCGTGGCGCATCCGCAGGAGGCGGCCACGGCGATCTCGCGACCGGTGAGGCGCGTTCCGACCGGCACGAGGCGATCGCCCTCGCGGGCATCGGAGCCGCGCCGGTGCAGGTGTTGGCCAGGGGCGACGACCACGGTCGCATCGAGCTGGGCAAAGGCGCCGTCGCGCCGCACCTGCTCGTAGGGCACGATCGCGTCGGCCCCCGCCGGCTGCACCGCGCCGGTGGCGATCTCGACACAGCTGTCATCGGCTTCGACCGCGAGGGGAACCATGCCGGCGGCCTGCATGCCCTGGATGCGAAACCGACGATGGCCGGCCAACACCGCCGTGCTGCGGAGCGCGTAGCCGTCCATCGTCACCCGGTCGAAGGGCGGGAAATCGCGTTCAGCCACGATCGGCGCCCGCAGGATCCGCCCCTGGGCCTGCCCCAAAGGACAGTCTTCGGCGGGAAGCGGGCGGACATGGTCGAGGATCAGCGTTTCGGCTTCGGCGGGGGTCAACATGGTCAGAAGAAGGGGAGGCGGACGAAGGCACGGTGGACAGACTTGGCGCGGGACGGAATCCCGAATGACAGCGATGTTCAAATCGCCCTCGCGAAAACGGCGGGGACGGCTTTGCTTGCCCGTTCGCCTGCATGGACGACCTCCGCGACTCCTTTCAACGCCCCCTCCGCGATCTGCGCATCTCGGTGACGGACCGTTGCAACTTTCGGTGTCCGTATTGCATGCCGCGCGAGGTGTTTGGCCCCGGGTACGCCTTCCTGAAGGATCCGCAGCTCATGGCGCAGGACGAGATCGTCCGCATCGCGCGCGCGTTTCGGGCGCTGGGGGTGGAGAAGATCCGACTCACCGGCGGTGAGCCGCTCCTGCGGGCCGACCTGCCGACGCTGATCCGGGCCCTGAAGCGCGACGTCGGCGTGCCCGAGGTGGCGCTCACCACCAACGGTTGGCTGCTCGCAAAACTGGCGCCGGCCCTGCGCGACGCCGGACTCGACCGCCTCAATGTCTCGGTCGACTCGCTCGACGCCGCGACGGCCGGGCGCATGAACGGGCTCGGGTTCACCCCGGAGCGCGTGCTTGCCGGTATCGATGCGGCTGCGGGCCTCGGCCTGCGGATCAAGATCAACATGGTCGTCCAGCGCGGCGTGAACGACCACGAGCTCCTGCCTATGGCGGCGTATTTTCGCGAACGCGGCCATCCGTTGCGCTTCATCGAGTTCATGGATGTGGGCAACACGAACCATTGGTCGGCGGCGCAGGTGGTGCCCGCCCGCGAGATCGTGGCGCGCATCGGCGCCGAATGGCCCCTCGAACCGGTCGGACCTGCCTACCGCGGCGAGGTGGCGGCGCGCTACCGTTACACGGACGGACGCGGGGAGATCGGGCTGATCTCGTCGGTGACGGAGCCCTTCTGCCGCGATTGCCACCGCGCGCGGCTTTCGGCTGACGGCAAGCTCTACACCTGCCTCTTCACCGCCTTGGGGTGGGATGTGCTCGGCTGTCTGCGTGCCGGCGCCGACGATGCCGCGCTGCGCGCCTACGTCGCACGGGTGTGGCGCGGCCGCCTTGATCGCTACTCGGACGATCGCGCCGGCCTGCTCGCTGCGGGCGAGGTGCGGCCGAAGATCGAGATGAGCTATATCGGCGGGTGAGGGGCTCGGTGTGCTCGGTGAAACCCGCTTGGATCGGTTACGTGGTTGAACGTGCAGCCTACACGCTCGGGCTCGTGCCCTCGCCCCGCAGCAGGCTTTCGCAGAGCGCAATGAGCCTCGCCCGCAACGGCTCGCCGCGCGCGGCGAAGGCGCGCTGATGGCGCTCGTACTCCGCGCGCCCCTCGGGCGTTTCGATGCGGATCGGCGGAAAACCCAGCCCCGCGAGATCGTAAGGGCTCGCGCGCATGTCGATCTCGCGGATGTCACGGGCCAGCTCGAAGCCGTCGGCGATCAGTTCCGACGGCGTGAAGGGCGCCAGCTTGAAGGCCCACTTGTAGAGATCCATGTTCGCGTGCAGGCAGCCGCGCTGTTCGAGCTGCGGCGTCGTAGCGCGCTCAGGTTGCAGGCGGTTGAGCGGCCGCGCGGGCGTGGTGAAGAAGCGGAAAGCGTCAAAGTGCGAGCAGCACACCGGACCCGCCTCGACAATGCGCGCCAGCTCGTCGGGAGGAAAACGCAGCGGCCAGGCATTGTGCCGTACCTCGTCCGGCGACTGGCGGTAGACCATCGCCCATTCGTGCAGACCGAAGCAGCCATAGAAGGCCGGGCGGCCCTGCATGGCGACGAGCAGGTCGCGCAACCAGCGGACGAACTCCCGCCGGTGCGCCGGCAAGGTTGAGACATCGATCCCGACGCCGTCACCGGTTTCCCGATACTCCGGCCAGCGCAGGAACGCCCGCGCGCCCTCGCCGGCGAGGACAACATCGGGCCCCGGGTGCCAGCGGCGCAGCCAGGCCGGCCGGAAGGCATAGTACGAAAACAGGAAATCGTAGACCGGATGCTTCTCGCCGCGCGCCGCCCTCGCCTGGTGTGGGTCCGTCCAGCCGCGCACGCGCCCCTCGTGGGCGCGCTGGCGCTCCTGCCAGGCGGCTTCGGGCAGGATCACGGTTTCCTGACAGGCGGACATGGCTCCAATGACGTGAACCCCGGGAAGAGGATGGCGTTTCCGCTCAGAGCCGGCGGAGCAGGCGGCGTACGCCTTCGATCGGGGCCTGGGTGACAGGGACGAGCGGCAGCAGAGACCGCGGCGTGAGGTCGGCGATGACGAAGGGGTGGGTCAGCACCGGACCGCTCAGGCCGGCGCGCAACGCATCCAGCGGGAGGTCGGGGAACGTGGTGGTTGCGACCTGCAGGGCCAGCTCGAGCAGTTCACCGGCGGAGGCCGCCACGATCTCGCGGGCCGCCTCGTCGCCCTCGGCGGCGAGGTTGAGGATGACCGGGGCCAGCGAGGCGATCACGCGGTTCGCCTCGGCGTGGGCATAGAAGTAGCGGGTGATGTCGGCGGTGTCCTTCAGGCTGGTGTGGGCCTGCAGGGCGGGGCCGATGCGGGACCAAGGCGCCCAGCCTTGCAATTCGAGCAGGCCGCGGCCGATCGCCCGCCGGCTGATGTCGTAGCCGCTGCCCGGATCGCCAAAGCGCCAGCCGAGGCCGCCGGCGTAGAGGCAGCCGAGCGGATTGCGCTGATCCGCCGTGCGCGCGGCGACGAAGGAGCCCGTGCCGCCGTGCAGCACGAGGCCGGGCCCGCCGTCGGACGCGAGCTCGAGCACGGGCAGCGCGTCGTCGGTGGTGGCGATGCGTCCGTAGTCGGACAGGGCCTCGGCGGTCTCGCGCCAGAAGACGCGGTTGCCCGCCATGCACAGCAGGGTGGCTGAGACCGAGCCAGCGGGCAGGCCGACGGTGAGGGTGCGCAGGGAATCCTGCAGGAGTCGCCGCGCCGCCTCGGCGCCGATCACGTTGGGGTTGCACCCGCCGGCGACATGCCGCTGCACGACCTCGCCCTGGTCATCGACCAGCACGAGCTCCGTCTTCGAGCCGCCGCCATCAACGCCGATTTTCATGGGTTGAAACGGAGGCAAGGCGGGAAAGGGAACGCGGTGCAAGGGCGCCGCGCCGCTCCCGGCGCCACTCTGTCGATCGCTGTGCTTTGGGCCCCACCATGGTCAACCGATCAGTTTGCTCAGCCGGGTGCGGTACTTTTTGGCGAGCTCGATGTTGTGCTCCATGCCGCCCGGCACGTTCTGGCTGAGCAGGACGGGCAGCGGGTAACCGTTGCCGTTGAGCCAGTCCATGGCCTCAAGCGCGAGCAGGTTGAGCAGGGTGGCGCCGATCAGCGTCGAGGTGGGGCCGGCCTGGAGCGACTCGGGCATGCGGGAACCGGTCAGGGGAACCTCGCCGGAGTCGGGCGGGGTGAGCGTGACGATGGCGTCGCCGGGCACGCCGCAGTTGTCGAGGGTGTAGTCGGCGATGGCGTGGAGGTTTTTGCCGCCCGGGTGCACCGTCTTGCTCGTGGTGCTCATGCTCAGGGCGGTGAGCGCGATGACGGTCAGGCCCTTCTGCTTGGCGTAGAGGGCGACCTCGATGGGCGAGGCGTTCTTGCCCGAGTTCGAGATGACGATGATGACCTCGCCCTTGTGCAACCCGTACTGGCGGTCGTAGCGCTCGGCGAGGCGGGTGCCGTAGCCGACCACGTTCTCCGAAAAGCCAGCGCCCGGATCGAAGATGCCGCTTACGCACATCAGGCCGCCGGCGCGCCCGATGATCTCGCGTCCGATGATCTCGCTGTGACCGCTGCCGAAGGTGTGCAGCACGCCACCCTGGGCGATGGAGGCGCCGATGAGGGCGCCGCAGGTCTTGAGCGTGGCCTCGTTGATCTCGCGGGCCCGCGCCAACATCGTCGTGGCGGTGGTGTAATAGGTTTCGGCGGAGGACATGAAAGGGGGCGTCACGCCTGCCAGCGGCCGTAGATGCCGCAGGGCAGCACCTTGCCGTCGGCCTGGATGGGCAGGCCGACCTCGCCGGCGGTGAGCGTTCCCCCGCGGTCGGGCAGCAGGGCGGCGAGCAGGTTGCCCACCACGGTGGGCGAGAGGCGGGCGGTGTAGGCGTTGATGAGGAAAAAGAGCGGACGCGGGCTCAACAGGTCGCGGCATTCGCCGAGCAGCTCCCACAGGTGGTCCTCGAGCTTCCACATCTCGCCCGTGCTGCCGCGGCCGTAGGTCGGCGGGTCCATGATGATGGCGTCGTAGGTGCGCCCGCGCTTCTTCTCGCGCCGGGCGAACTTGAGGCAGTCGTCGACGATGTAGCGGATCGGGGCGTCGGCGAGCCCGCTCAGGGCGGCGTTCTCCCGGCACCATTTCACCATGCCTTCGGCGGCGTCGACATGGCAGACGGTGGCGCCGGCCTTGGCGGCGGCACAGGTCGCGGCGCCAGTGTAGCCGAAGAGGTTGAGCACGTTCACTTCCCGCCCGGCGCCCCGCGCTTCGCGGATCAGGCCGCTAAACCAGTCCCAGTTCACCGCCTGCTCGGGAAAGAGCCCGGTGTGCTTGAAGGAGGTCGGGTGAATGCGAAAGGTCAGCCCGAGCGGGGCGTAGGCGATCTTCCACGAGTCCGGCAACGGCCGGCGGAACTCCCAGCGGCCGCCGCCCTTCTCGCTGCGGTGGTAAAAGCCATCCCAGTCCCGCCATTCGCCGGGATTTTTCCGTGGCCAGATGATCTGCGGGTCGGGCCGCACGAGCGTGTAGGCGCCCCAGCGTTCCTGCTTCATGCCTTCGCCGGCGTCGAGCAGGCGGTAGTCCTGCCAGCCATCGGCGACAATCAGGGAGGGGCGTGCAACGCGCTCGGACATTGATTGCGAAGGCAAGGCAGGCGCCGCGTCCCTGTCCAGCGTTGTTCACGGGCCCGCGCCGCAGCCGGTATGAATCCAATGCTGCCGTTGACTTGTCGGACATCCCGGGTGTTCTACTCAGGCCTTTCCTTATGAACTCCAAACGATTCCTCTCCTCCTTCGCGGTGACCGTGCTTGCCGCTCTTGCCGCCTCCTGGGCGTCGGCCGACGTCGTCGAGACCCGCAACGGTGCGCGCCTCGTGGGCACGGTGACCAAGATCGATGGCACGACCGTCGTGCTCAGCACCGACTACGCCGGCGACATCAAGGTCAAGCAAAGCGAGGTGGTGAGCCTCACCACGGACAATCCGATGTTCCTGCGCTTGTCGGCCGGAACGGTGATCGAGGGCAAGGTGGTCCCGGCCGGTGCGGGCCAGATCACGATCAGCGGCGCCGCCGGCACGATCACGACCGGTGTTGACCAGGTCGCGATGACCTGGGGCCCGGGCGAACGCGATCCCGCCACCATCGTCCCGACGCGCAAGTGGGCCTATGAGGCGGCCGTCGACGTGACGGGCAAGAATGGCAACAGCGACCAGCTCGGCACGGCCTTCAGCTTCCGCGCCACGCTCAAGGGCCCGCAGGACACGCTCCAGTTCTACACCGCCTACAACCGCCAGGAGACGGATGAGGTGAAGTCGGCCGACCAGTTCCGTGCCGGCGTCGATTACGCCAACAACTTCTCGGGCCGCTACTCGTGGTACGTGCGCAACGAAGGCGGCTTCGACCGCGTGAAGGACATCGAACTCTACAACGTTGCCGCAGTCGGTTTCGGCTACGACGTGATCAAGAAGGACAATCAGCTGCTCACGACCCGAGCTGGTGTGTCGTTCCGCTATGAGGGCTACACCAACCCGCTGACCGAGGACGTGAAGAGCGCCGGTCTCGACTTCGGCCTCGCCCACCGCCTGACGCTGAGCAACGGCGTGCTGAACAACAGCCTCTCCTACGTGCCGGCCTTCGATGACTTCGGCAACTTCCGCGCCATCCACGACTCGTTCTTCGAGATGCCCATCTCGGCCTCCCTTTGGAAGCTGCGCATCGGCCTGAGCAACGACTACAACAGCCGCCCGGGCGCCGGCGTGAAGAAGATGGACACCACCTACTACACCCGCCTCGTGCTCAACTGGGATTGAGCCCTGCGACGCCGGTGACGATTTGAACCTGGGCCCCCGCCGCAAGGCGGGGGCCTTCTTTTTGGCCCGGGGCGCTCAGCGGCCGAGAGCGCGGCGCAGGACCGGTTCCATCACGTCGGCCTGGCGCATGAAGCCGAGGTCGCTCGGATGCGAACCATCCGTGGCGGCCTCGCCGTCGTGGCCGAGCAGGTCGTCGCCATAAATATAATACAGATCCTTCACGCCCTCGGCCCGCAGGGCCTCGTAACATTCCCACAGCGCCTCGTGATTGGCGGTGTGGTGGGCAGCACGCGCCGGCAGGATCCAGCTGTTGGTGTTGCGGCGGTCCTCGACGAGCACGATGGGCGTGGTCGGCCGCGCCGCGCGCAACTGTTTCACCAGCGGGATGCAGCGCTCGCGGACGAGCGCGGCGCCCATGTTGGGCAGGCAGTCGATCACGTACACCGCGGCGTCGATCTGCACGAGGTAGTCGCCGACGGCCGCGTCCATGCGCCCGTTGCCGGAAAAGCCGAAGTTCATCACCGGCAGGTCGAAGCGTCGGCCCAAAATGGCGGTGTGCACCATGCCGGGACGCGAGGCGCTCGCGCCGTGGTTGATCGAGGTGCCGTAGAAGACGATGGGTCTCTCCGTGCGCGGGGGCAGGGCCTCGAAGCGAGCCATCGGCGGGACGCCGATCGCGAGGGTTTCCGGACTGTTGCGCAAAGGCAGGTAGACCGCGTACTCGCGCAGGCCGGGGGCGAGGCCGCCGATGATTTCCTGCCGCATGTCCTGCCGGTTCGGCCGGGTCACGCCCACCCAGCGCCAGCGGCCGGCGTCGTCGCGGGCGTAGAGGTCGAGGCCGCTGGCGGCGATCGCGGTCTGGTTCGCCCCGGGCGTGTGCGGCCTCATCAGGTCGTAGGCCGCCCAGATCGTCGGCGCGTCGGTGCGGAAGCGCACCATCATGCCGGCGCTGTCGCGGCTGAGTCCCCAGACCGCGTCGGTCACCTTGCCCTGGGCCGAGGCGGGAAAACGGTCGTACCAGCGTTGGCGTTCCGCGTCGCCGAAGGCCCGGCCTTCCACGCCCCAGGTTTGCACCTCGTACCACGCGAGGGTGGGTTCCGGGGGCGGATTTTGCGCCGGCAGGACGGCGAAGGCGGTAAGGAACAGGGATGCGAGTGGCCAGAAACAGCGATTCATGGAGGGGTTGGGGTGAGACCTCACCGTGGCGCCCGTGTCCGCCGGTGCCAAGGTAGGATTTGACCCGCGCCGCACCGGCTGCGGACATGGAGGCGTGCCCAACGTCATCACCTTCCATTACACGCTGCGCGATCCGTCCGGCCGTGTGCTCGACACCTCCTCCGGCGCGGACCCCGTCACGTTCCTCGAAGGTGCGGGACAGATCATCGACGGCCTCGACGAGGCTCTGCGGTCGTTGGCGGCCGGCACCAAGGCCCGGATCGGCGTGCCGGCGGCGCGGGCCTACGGGGAACGCGATGAGCAGCAGGTGCAACGCGTGCTGCGCGCGTTGCTGCCGGTCGAAGGCGAGCTGCGTCCGGGCGACCAGTTTCAAGCAGGCACGGACCGCTATGCCCCGATCGTCACGGTGGTCGGCATCGAAGGAGACGAGGTGTTGCTGGACGCCAATCATCCGCTCGCCGGCGTCGACCTGACCTTCGACGTCGAGGTGCTGGCGGTGCGGGTGGCCACCGCGGAGGAGACGGCCCACGGGCACGCCCACGGCGAAGGCGGCACCTGCGGCTGCAGCTGACGCGGTAACGTCACACGCTTTGTTCTTCGCGCGGTGCGGCGGGGTTGCCATGCTCCGCGCCGACATGCGCGTCCTGTCCCTGCGATTCACCGTTTTTCTGACGCTCGTTGCGGTCGTGCCGGCCGCAACCGCGGAGCGTTTCTCCTTCGCTGCCCTCGGCTGCATGCCGTACGGCGAGGCCAATTACCCCGCCTTTGAGCGCCTCATTGCCGAAATCAACCGGCACGGGCCGGCGTTCACCGTGCATCTGGGCGACACGAAGGGAGGAAGCGAACGTCCCTCCGAGGCCTTCCTGCAACGGGTCAAGGCGTGGTTCGACACCTTCGACGGCCCGCTCATCTATACGCCGGGCGACAACGAGTGGACGGACGTTCATCGCGAGAGCAACGGACGTCAGGATCCGCTCTTCTGGCTCGGCCTCGTGCGGGCTACCTACTTTGCCGAGGAGCGCAGCCTGGGACGCCGTCCGCTGCCGCTCGTCACCCAGCGGCGCGACCCGCGGTTTCGCAAGTTTGTCGAGAACGCCCGGTGGACGATGGGCGGCGTGGTGTTTGCCACCGTGCACGTGGTCGGCAGCAACAACAACCACAGCCCCGAGCTGCCGGGCGCCTTGGACGAGTTTGCGCAACGCGATGCGGCCAACGAGGCCTGGGTGCGGGCGGCGTTTGCCGAGGCCCGCGAGACCGGCGCGCCCGGCATCGCGTTCTTCTGCCAGGCACAGCCCTTCGCGCAGGACTACGGTCAGCCCGGACGCTCGCCCGGCTTCAAGCGTTTCCTCGACACGCTCGAGCAGGAGGCGCGGGCCTTCGGCAAACCGGTGCTGCTCGTGCACGCCGACGAGCACCGCTACCGGCTTGAACCGGCCAAGGCCTTCGAGCGCGACGGTGAGCCGGTGCCCAATGTGACCCAGCTCGAGACCTTTGGCGCGGGGGACATCCACGGCGTGCTCGTCACCGTCGATCCGGGGTCGCCGCAGGTGTTTTTGGCCGGGCCGCTGCTCGTGCCGGGCAATCCTCTGCCGGTGCTGCCCCGTCCGCGTCCCGTCGCGCCATGATCTCCCCATTGAAGGAACGCTTTCTCGCGGAGCCTCGCCTCACGTTGGCCGTGGCCGAGAGCATCACCTGCGGGCAGCTTCAGGCACTCATCGGATCGGTCTCGGGGGCCTCGGAGTTTTTCCGGGGTGGCATCACCGCCTACACGCTGGAGCAGAAGGTGCGGCACCTCGGCGTGGACCAAGCCGCGGCTGCCGCGGTGAACTGTGTCTCGGAGGACATCGCGCGCCAGATGGCGCACGGCGCCTGCGCGCTGTTCGGCAGCGATGTCGGCGCCGCGACCACCGGTTACGCCGAAGCGTCGCCCGCCGCCGGTGTCTTGTCGCCCTATGCCTGCTGGGCAATCGCGCAGCGGGTGCCGGGCAATGGTTATGCGCTCCGCTCGGGGCGGATCGTGTGTACGGGGATGACGCGTACGGCCGTGCAAGCCGCGGTGGCGCGCGCCGTCGTGGCGGAACTCCTGGCGGTGCGATGATCGCGTGCCCTGGCCTCGCCCGAGGCGCGCGGGCCCGCGGAGGAATCAGGGAGCGGGAAACTTGATTGGGATCGCCACCCGGACGTCGATGGGCTGGCCGTCCTGAGTGGGGCGTTCAAAGACCCAACACGATACGGCGGTTATTGCCGCCCAGCCCACGGACGGCATCGTGCTGCGCACCACCCGGGGGAGGCGCGCCCGGCCTTCGCGATCGATGATGAAGTCGATCACAGCTTCGGCCGGCTGGCCTTGCGCAACAAAGTCCTCCGGTTGCTTGGGCTGAACTTGCCATACCGGGGTGAGGCGACTGTCCAGACGTGTCGGCGCATGAACGCCCGGACCGCCCGGAGAGACCGCCTGGACGAGGCGATCGATGTCGGGATGCAGCACAGAGGGTTCGCTCCGGGGCACAAAATCATGGGCCAACAGGACCTCGCACTCGGTCCACCCATCGGCGTTGCTGGCAGGACGAAAGCCCCAATGGGCGGCGGCAGCAGCGAGGGCCTCGCCGAACTCGGGCGCGGACGCGGAGCGAATCTTCACGGAACGAACAGTGCCGCTGTTGCTCACGGAGAGTGCAACTTCGGCGGTGCCGGCTCGGCCCGCAACCAGCGCGTCGAGGGGATAGACGGGTTCGACGACGGATACCGGTCGCGGCGGAGCGGTGAAGCCCGCCCAGTCGTCGCCGGTGGCCGGTCGGATGCGGTTGGCCGCCAGCACGTCGGCTTTTTCGAAGCCGATGGGCGAGAACTCGAATGGCGCGACGAGATCGGCCTCGCGGCGGGCCTCTCCCTGCTTTGCGGGATTGAACTCGCTGCGCGCCAACGCGTCCAGTGCCGGCCGGATCAGTTCCGGGCTAGTCGCCGCCAAGACGCGTGCTCGGCTGGCCTTGCCTTCAGGGGTGACGGTGAAGCGCACCGTCACGGTGCCGGTCAGCTGCCGGCGGGCAAAATCGGCGGGGTAGTCGGGGGCGGCGTACTGTTTCACGCTCGCGCGCGTCACCGGCAGCGCTTGCGGCATGATCGGCGGATTCAGCGGTTGCTGCCGGGCTTTTGCATCCGCCATGCGGAACACCACCGTCACCGACAGCCCGCTTTCGTGTTTTCTGCCGCCCGACACCGCCGGCTCGAAGGTCCACGCCTCCACGCAGGCGCGGGCACTCGCTTCGAACCGCCCATCGGTTGACGACACAATCTTCGTCGCCGCAACGTGACCCTCCACGGTCACGACGAACTCGATCGCCACCTCACCCTCGATCTTCTGCTGGAGCAGCTCGGGCGGGTAGTCGGGCCGTTTCCAACTGACCAGGTAGGCCGCGCCGTCGACCGGTTCGGCGGGCCCTTGGGCGAAGGAGACGACACACAGCCAGAACCACGCGAGCAGGCAGGCGAGATAACGCATATTTATGGCAAACGTGTCGGGGCGGCGGGCCACGGTCAATCGCCCGCTTCGGACGGCGTAGGCTTGTTCCACGGACTGCAAAACCCTTGCCGTGTGGGACCCAAAAGGGGCAGTCTGGGGCGTCGCCATGAGGACATTCCCAACGATTGCTGTGATCTGGGCCGCGTTGGCGTTCGCCGTGGCAGGTAAGGCAAACGAACCGGTCACCACCTTTACCCGGCTCGATCTGACGGACGGGCGGACGCTGCGGGAGGTGACGGTGAAGTCCTACGATCCCGCCACCGGGCGCGTGCTGTTGCTGGCTGGGCGGACTGCCATGAGCATCCCGGTCGCGCTGATTCCGGCTCCATTTGATGTGCAGGTGAAGGCGGCCGTGCCGGTGGCCGGGTCCAATCTCACCACGATCGTCCCTCGCGCCGCGCCGCCGCCGTCTGCCGTCGCGCCCGCGGTCGCGCCGGTGCAGGTGAGCGCGCCGCCGGCGGCGCCCCGTGCGGCTCCGGTCAGCCGGCATCGGGAGGCGGCGTCGGAACGCGCCCGCCGTTTCTTCACCTACGAGTATCAAGCCGGCTCGAGCTCAGTCAGTGTCTACGAATGCGAGATCGAGACGGAAGAGACGGAGCCGATTGCCGGATGGGACGGTCGCTACCGGACCAAGGGTCGGGCCTACCTGCAGTTCTTCGACAGCCGGGGCCGCAGCTTCAGCCGCGCCACGAGCCGTTTCGAGGTCATCACCGAGCAGAAACCGGGCAAGGGCGTTGAGGTGATCGACTTCACCCGCCTGGGCGAGTTTCGCTAAACGCGCTCACCGGTCAGAGCTGGGTCGGCACTGCCACCACGGTGGCCTGATGGGCCTCGGTAGCGGCGACGATCGCCGCGACGACGTCGGGATGGTCGGAGGCGACGTTCGTCGTCTCGGATGGATCGACCTCGAGGTTGAAGAGCAGCGGAGTCTCGTGCACGACGGGTCGCGGATCGCCGTAGCCCCCTTGGGTGCGAGTGTGCATCTTCCACTTGCCCAACCGGCAGGCGAAGATCTGGGTGCCGCGGTAGTAGAAGAACGGCGCGTCAGGCCGCTCCTTGCCCTCGAAGAGCACCGGTCCGAGATCGCGCCCGTCGAAGGCGAGACCCTCCGGTGCCGTGGCACCGGCGAGCGCGAGGGCGGTGGGAAACAGGTCGAGCACACTGGCCGGCTGGCGCACCACGGCCGGAGCGATGCGGCCCGGCATCCAGGCGAGGGCGGGCACGCGCATGCCGCCCTCCCACGTGCTGCCCTTGCCTTCCCGCAACAGGCCGGCGCTGCCGCCCTGCAGGCCTTGCGTCAGCCAAGGACCGTTGTCGCTGCTGAAAATGACCAGGGTGTCTCCGGCGAGGCCGGCCTCGCGCAGGGCGTCGAGGATGCGGCCGGTGCTCGTGTCGATCTCCTCGACGGTGTCGCCGTAGATGCCGCGCGGGCTCCGGCCCTTCTGCTCGGGCGAGGCGAAGAGGGGCACGTGCGGCATGGTATGCGCGAGGTAGAGGAAGAACGGTTTGCCGGCGGCGCGGCTCTCGCGGATGAACCGCAGCGACTCGTCGGTGTAACGCTGCGTGAGCGTGGTCTGATCCGCCGGCTGCTCGATGATTTCGCCGTTGCGGATCAACGGTACATTCCAGCCATCGGCGGGCGGCGTGGGCGACATGGCTGAGCCGCGCGGCAGGTCGGCCCGGGCGTCCATGTCGTTGGAGTAGGGAAGCCCAAAGCTGAAATCGAAGCCCTGATCCTGCGGGCGCGAGCCGGCGTGAATGCCGAGGTGCCATTTGCCGATGTGAGCCGTGGCGTAGCCGCGATCGCGCAGGGCCTCCGCGATCGTGAGCTCGGCGGGTGGCAGGCCACCGGGCGAATTCGGGAACAGCACCCGCCGTCCGCCGGCCATGCCGCTGCGCAAGGCGTAGCGGCCCGTGAGGAGGGCGGCCCGGCTTGGCGTGCACACTTCGGCGCCCGAGTAGAAGTCGGTGAAGCGGATGCCCTCCGTCGCCATGCGGTCGAGATGAGGCGTGCGGATGCTGGGGTGGCCGTAGCTGCCGAGGTCGCCGTAGCCGAGGTCGTCGCAGTAAATGACGATGACGTTGGCCGGTTTCGCGGCAGCCGGACGGTTGGCCGCTGCGAACGCGAGGCCGGGCGCAACGACGAGCAGGGCGAGGGCGATCAGGCGGGCGGGGGTCATGGGGCGACGCTCCGGATTACCAGGTGTCGGTGCGGAAGGGCGCGGCGGGAAGCCCGGCACCGTTGAAGAGATTGGCGCCGGGATCGTTGCTCCAGGCGTAGCGCAGGGCAACGGGCTCCGTCACCTCGGGTGCGCTCACGACGACGGTGTTGCGCTCGATCACGGCCTTGGCGGGATAGAACTTCCGATCGGGGCCGGCGAGTTCGAAGGCCTGCAGCGGCTTGTCGGCGGCGGTGAGTCCGTTGTCGGCGTACTTGAAGTGCACGCGGAGGGTGGCGCCTTCGCGGGCCGCGCGTTCGAAGACCGGGCCCGAATGGTCACCGGGCTGCTGATACACCTGGTGACGCGCGATGAGCGAGAGCCGGCGGCCGACCTCCTGCTTGTTGGTCGGATGAATGTCGTTGGGGTCGCCGATGTCGATGATCACGGCCTGGCCGGTGGCGGGCAGCGACAACGTCTCCGTCTGCGCTTCGCGCAGGTACGCCCAGGTCTGGCCGGTGGCGTCGTTGTTCACCTTGAAGTTGGCCAGCTGCACCCAGAGGAAGGGGAAATCGCCCTGACCGAAGTGCTTTCGCCAATGCGTGATCATCGCGGCGAAGAGCGCATGGTACTCCGCGGCGCGGGGCGCATTGCTCTCGCCTTGGTACCACAGCGCACCGCGCAGGGCATAAGGCACGAGGGGATTGATCATGCCGTTGAAGAGGCCGGTCGGCGTCGACGGGTGTCCGGGACCAGCGGGATCGCCGGGACGGTTGCGGGTGAACGGCTGCTTCGCGGCCTGGGCGGCGGCGCGATCCGCCTCCCATTTGGCCACCGCCTCGTCGTGGGCGGTCTTGCGCTGCGGATACGAGGCGAGGGTGGCGGCCCAGCGTTCGTTGACCACGGCGAAGGCGGGATTGCTCGCGAGGGCGAGCGGGCTCATCCACGCCTCGATCGGCGTGCCGCCCCAGGAGGAATTGATCAGGCCGATCGGCACGTCGACGCGGCGCTGCAGGTCGCGGGCGAAATAGTAGCCGACGGCGGAGAAGCCACCCACGGTTTCCGGCGTGGTCGCGTTCCAGGTCCCGCCTGCCTGAGTCTGCGGCTCGGTGGCGACGTTGCGTGCGACTTTGAAGTGGCGGATGAGCGGATTGTTCGCGGCGGCGATTTCCTCCTTCGCGTTCATCGAGCGCGCGACGGACCATTCCATGTTGGACTGGCCGGAGAGCAGCCAGACCTCGCCCACGACGACGTCACGCACCGTCACGGTGTTCTTGCCCGTCACGACGAGTTCGGCCGGCGTCGCCTGGGCCGGCAGTGCATCGAGGGTCACGATCCAGCGGCCGTCCGCACCGGTCGTCGTGCTCACCGACTGTCCGCCGAACGCCACCGTTACCTTTTCGCCGGCATCGGCGGTGCCCCAGACGGGCACGGGCTTGTCGCGTTGCAACACGGCGCCGTCGCGGAAGAGCGGCGCAAGCACCACCTCGGCGTACGCGCCGGCGGCGGACAAACTCAGGAGCAGGCACAGGCGGAACATGAATCGGGGTAGGATCATGCGGCGTTGCTAGGCGCGATCAGCCGCGGGCGCAAACGCGCATTCGCCGCGGCGCGCGGATCGTTGGCGACCGGCGCGCCCTTCAGGCGGGCGGGGCTTCGGTCGCGCTTTCCTCGTCGGACTTGGTTGCAGGCGCAGCCGGGCGGGCGAGGAACGCGTGCAACTCCGCGGCGAGGCGCGGACCGAAGCCTTCGACGGCGGCGATCGCGTCGGGCGTGGCCGTGCGCAGGCGGTCGATGCCACCAAAGTGCGCCAACAGGGCGGCGCGGCGCACCTTTCCGAGTCCGGGAAAATCGTCGAGGATGCTCTCGCGGATCTTCTTTGAGCGCAGGTCGGCGTTGTAGGTGTTGGCGAAGCGGTGCGCCTCGTCGCGCAGGCGCTGCAACACCTGCAGGCCGGGGTGGTTCAGCGGCAGGTTGAGCGGGGCGCGTTCGTCCGGGAAGATGATCGTCTCGTGCTTCTTCGCGAGGCCGATGAGGGCGGGGGGCGTCAGGTCGAGCGCAACGAACGCCTTCAGCGCCGCGGCGATCTGCCCGCGCCCGCCGTCGATCACCACGAGGTCGGGCATCGGACGTCCTTCCTCCGCGAGCCGCCGGTAGCGGCGGCCGACCACTTCCTCCATCGCGCGGAAATCGTCGTTGCCGACGAAGCTCTTGATCTGAAACCGGCGGTACTGGTCCTTGTCGGGGCGTCCGTCGGCGAAGTGCACCATCGACGCAACCACGTAGGTGCCGCTGATATGCGAAATGTCGAAACACTCCATGTGCGCCGGGGGCGTGGGGAGGGCGAGGGCGGTCTGCAGCTGGCGCAGGGCCTCGTCATCGGCGGCCACGCGCGGGCGCTCGCGTTCGAAGCGCCGCGTCTTGGCCAGGGTCTTCTCGAGCGCAAAGACGATGTCGCGCAACTCCGCCGCCTTCTCGAAGGACTGCTTCTCCGCCGCCGCGGCCATCTCGGCGCGCAAGGTCTCGAGCCATTCGCGCGACTTTCCCTCGAGGAAGGCACACGCCTCCTCGACCCGCTCGCGGTACTCGCCGGCGGTGAGCTCGTTGCGCCCGCCGTAGATTTCCTCGCGCACGTCGTCGTACAGCCGCCAGCGTCCGTCCGGCAGCGGTTGCGGGGTGCCGTCCGCGAGCAGAATGCCGAACTTGCGCCGCATCTCGGCCAGCGTGCGCCGCAGCAAGCCGCTGTGGGCAAACGGACCGAAGTAGCGCGAGCGGTCGTCCTTGCGCAGGCGGGTGAGGCGAAAGCGCGGCAGTTCCTCCCCCAAGTCGACCCGGACCAGCAGGAAGCGTTTGTCGTCGGTGAAGTCGGTGTTGTACTTCGGCCGCCACTGCTTGATCAGCCTGCCCTCGAGCAGCAGCGCCTCCGGCTCGGACTTCACCTCGATGGTGTCGAAATCCGCGATCAGGTCGATCAGCGCGCGGATCTTCGGGTGCACGGTCATCGCGCGCGACGGCGTGAAGTACGATGAGACGCGTTTCTTCAGGCTCTTCGCCTTGCCGACGTAAATGATCCGCCCGAGGCGGTCTTTCATCAGATAGACGCCGGGTTTCTCCGGCAGCCGGCGCACTTTCTCCTTCAGATTGACCGCGTCAGCCATGGGAGAAACCGGCCCGGCGCACCGAGGCGGGCGAGGAGGAAAATTGAACTGGCGCGGACGCTGGCATTTTGGGAAGTCTAGCTTAGTTTACGCGGTCGCAAGTATGGTTTCTCCCGGCTCCCGTTCAGGCACAACGCCCAAACCCCTGGCGCAATTACGTTACGAGTTGCTTACGCTCGGCGACGAATTGCTCCTCGGGCTGACCGCGAACGGTCATCTCACCTTCATCGGCGCCGAGCTGGGCCGGCGCGGGGTCACGCTCGCGCGCAATGTCACCCTCACCGACGAGGCGGATGCAATCGTGGCCCAGGTGCGGGAGAGTTGGGCGCGCGCCGACGTCGTCATCACCACCGGTGGTCTCGGGCCGACCTGTGACGACCGGACCCGTGAGGCTGTCGCCGCCGTGCTGGGCCGCGAACTGGTTTTTTCCCCGGAGGTCGAGAAGGCGATTGAAGAGCGGTTCTCCCGGCTCGGCCGCAAGATGACGCCCAACAACCTCAAGCAGGCGTACGTGTTCGCCGGCGGAGAGATCCTCGCCAACGCCCATGGGACGGCGCCGGGCCTGTGGATCGAGGCCGATGGCAAGGTGCTTTGCATGCTGCCGGGGCCGCCCAACGAGCTGCACCCGATGTTCACCGAACAGGTGGTGCCGCGGCTCGTGAAGCTCGGGCTGCTCGCCGACCGCGAGGCCTATGTGCAGCTGCGCACCGCCGGCATCGGCGAGTCCGCGCTTGAGACGCGCCTGCAACCGTTCTTCGACCGCCACGGCGACGATCTCAGCGTCGCGTTCTGCGCTCACCAAGGCCAGGTTGACTGCCGCCTCAGTTCTCCGAACGGGCGGCTTTCCTATGCCCAGCTCGACGCGCTGGCCGCCGAGTGTGCCGCGCTGCTCGGCGAGGATTTCCTCTGCCACGGCCACGACTCCCTCGCCAAGGTGTGCGCCGATCTGCTGCGGGCGCAGGAAAAGACCCTCGCCGTCGCCGAAACCGCCACGGGCGGCCGGCTCGCCAACGCGTTCACCGACATCTGCGGCGCCTCCAAGTTTTTCGCCGGCGGCTGCGTCTGTTACTCGAACGAGTCCAAGATGCAGCTGCTCGATGTGCCGGAGGACATCCTCATCCAGCACGGCGCGGTCAGCGCCGAGAACGCGGTCGCGATGGCGGCCGGCGCCGCCGAAAAACTCGGCGCCGACTACGGACTCGCCATCACCGGCTACGCTGGACCGTGCGGCGGCACGAATGAGAATCCGGTCGGCACGATTTACGTGGCGCTTTATTCGCCGAAAGGTGCCTGGTCGAAGAAGCTCTGCTATCCGGGTCCGCGGACGACGGTGAAAACGCGCGCGGTCAACGCCGCCCTCGACTGGCTGCGTCGCGAACTCGTCCGCACCGCCAACGGCACCGCGACCCCGCCGCTGCGCGCCCGCATGGTCCCCTGAGCGGGGCCTGCGCCCGATCGTACGGAGCACCGAACCGCCGAGCCTCGCCTCACTCGGCCTCGCCGAGCCCCGCCCCACCCAGACATGTCGCTGTCCCCCCGAGCCACCCTCGGGCGTGCAATGTTCGTATTACGAACATTCGCCCGGAGGGGTTTCTCAGAGGGACGGGGGCGCCTGAAGACAGCCCAATGTTCGTAATACCTGAATCCCGAAGACGAAAAAGCATCGTTTCGTTCCGGAGATAAGAACCGCT
>VFQP010001026.1_pt1 | contig 68614 bp, 57 predicted proteins | sample 3512351 | NCBI WGS metagenome assembly VFQP01 (sample SAMN10412372, study PRJNA504923) | tailings metagenome | isolation source: Relicate 1 Philex TSF1 revegetated site | place: Philippines: Tuba, Benguet | collected 2017-08-29
CACACACACACACACACACACACACACACACACACACACACACACACACACACACCAATCACAGGGTGGGTGTGGCTGCACACTGCTGCACCACAACGTGCGCTGCGTGCTGTGTGTCAACGCCTTGCCTTTCGTCTGGCATCCATGTGGAGTCAAACAATGCGAGAACCAGCAGGAACCACGGTCAACACCACAACAAACCCCCATGTTGTACATGCACCTCAACCAGCAGCAATAGCATACCCAGGAGCAGCAGCACACCCAGGAGCAGCAGTGCATCCAGAAGTGTTGACATGGTTGGTAGGTGGTGTTGAGGTGGTACAGCAAGAGGGGGGCTCTGATGTGCAGATGGTATTGGTGGAAGATGTGTGGAAGATGATGCTGGTACACAACATGCCTGGTGTGGGTACAAGCACTCCTGGTGGGAGTGTGAGTTTGGAGGCAATGGTGATGTGGCTCAAGGTATATGTGTGACTGTGTGTGTAATGGTGTGTGACTGTGTGTGTAATGGTGTGTGACTGTGTGTATGTGTACACATGACATGCATGCGCACAGCCAACACACACACACACATACCCATGCACCACACACACACATACCCCCCCCCCCCCACACACACAGCAACTGGAGGGCGTGACGGACTTCTGGCACTGGATACACACTGCTAGTGCCATACCATTCACCAGTGCACAACACCAACACGCACTGTGCACCCAACCCCACCCAACCACCAACACGTGTACATGGCCGATTGCATTGTGGCAGTTGTGTGGTGCGCTGCATACGTGTAGCACAACCACCACCCCTGTACATGGGGACCCACTTGGGGATGTGGGGGGCCCAGTGACAACACACCAGCCTCAACAACAACAACAACTACACCCCCAGCAACAACACCAGCAACACACAATGCACCCCCAGCAGGGTGGTGGGGGTGGGTTGCGGTGTGTGGGTGTGTTTGCTGGGTGTGATCGGCATATGCTGCAGCTGGTGTGGGCCGTAGTGAACGCGCTGCACGTGGTATGCGTTGTGGTGCTGTGTGTAGGGTGATTGTGTGCGGTGTATGTGTGGGTTGTCATGCGCACTATTGCATGTGTACATACGCACCATGTACGTCCCATACCACATGTACACACCCTGCAAACACACGCAAAACGCACATAAAACACCCATGGAACACCCATGAATAACACACGTGAAGCACATTGACTACACACATGAAACACACATGAAACACCAAAAACACACTACACCAACCACAACAACAGAGTTGGTCTGTCATCGTCACTGACACACATACAACACAATCGCTTGTACAGTTTCTTTCTGTGTGTTTGTTTCAGCCGTGGTTGGTGGGGGTACCTCTGCGTGTGTCTGGGGAGCATACAGCGTTGGTGGCTCAAATACAGGTGTGTATTGATTTGTTTCTATTACTTTATTACTTAATTGCTTTATTATTTTATTCAGTTTGTGTGTGTGCATGTGTGTATGTATGTGTGTGGGGGGGGGAGGTTGTCTGGCTGTATTGGCTTTGGTTGTGTGGAATGTGAAGCTTCCCCACCTGCCTTGTGCACACACAGTATTCCTTTGCGCAAAAAAAAACACCCTTTTGCCCCCCCAAACAACACACCCTAGGTGTTGTTACAAGCCACACTGCAGCACCCCCAGTTGAGCATCATGCAAGCGTTGACTGAGGCTGCTGTTGACCAGGTCAACGTGTTGTTGGGACCACATTTGTTGACCATGGGTGTAGAGCAACCAATGGTGCCCCATGACTCCCCTCAAGGTGTGTTTTGTGGTGTGCGTGTTTTGTGCTGTGTGTGTTTTGCTCTGTACATGGGTGTGTATGTGTGTTTTGTTTTGTCTTACCAGGGGTGTGCACATGCTGCTGCCAATGTACCCAATTTGCCAAACCTACACACACTATACTGTGGTTAGACAGCGACATGAGCCGACCACACCAATGTTGTTCATGTGTTGCCCCACACAGTAACATGTCTCCTATCTGGTTTGACCATGATGTTGCACCTGCAACCATCGCTTGTGGACCATGTCCCACCGACACTGCGACATACACTACCACATTGGTGTGTTTGGGTGTGTTGCTGCTGTGTGTTGCTGCTGTGTGTTGCTGCTGTGTGTTGCTATATGTTTTGAGGTGTATGTATGTGTGTGTGTATGTTTGTTGTGTGTACATACACATGTACACACACGTGTTTCCCAACCACAGACCCACCTACTACAATGACCCACCAGCAAACCCTCACATACACGCACCCCCCCCACACACATACACTCCTTTTCCTCCCCCCCGACACGCATATTCCACACACACAACAGGCTGCTCCATGTAGCCACCGACGCACAGACAACCCCCACCACCCCGTCCCCCACCACCCCGTCCCCCACCCCCAACACCACCATTGCACACACCGCCATGCGTCTGGCTGTGTTTCTCGGCCTTGCTGATACCACAGTACACGCATCCCTGTTTACCCAACCAAGCAGAGGCACACAGCTCTATCAGCACTTGTCCACAAGCTTCCACACATGGTTGCTTTTTCATGCAGAAACACAGTGTCGGGTGTTGGTGGATATGTTGTGCACACCAGTGGGGGCGGTGGGGGGCGCACGGGGGAGATTGGCAGAGACGTTGTTGGTGGGGACGCTGGAGGGGCTGAAACAGGGGGGGGAGGGGGTTGGTGCAGCAGGGGACCCCCGTAGCAGGTGGTGTTATGATTATGGGGTGTGGGTGTGATGGTGTGGGTGTGATGGTGCGCCCAATGTATACCTATGCAGTAACCATGTGTACGCCTACATATGCCCTCCCATCCACACCAACATACACCACACATGTACCCTCCCATCCACCCATCCACCACACATATACCACCATCCACACCTACATAGACCCTCTTGCCCACACCACCACAGGTCATTCCTCTCAAGCCTGCTTCCACCCATTGCCCATGCCATCACCACCACCCTGCACCCCCTCGATCAACACACACAGAGTGTTGCAACCATAATGCGAGTGGTCAAAGCCATGTTGACCATTGATGAGGGGATGGTCTTGGATCAGTCAACGGAGGAGGGGAAGGCTGTGCTGCAGTTGTACATACATGTGCTGGCAACACGGTGCGCATATATATATGGGTGGTGGTTGTGTGTGTTTGTGTGCGTGTTTGTATGTGGGGAAATTGGGGGTGTGCATACATGTGAAATCACACACATGTGTCACCACCCTCACAACAAATCCCTCAGCAACACCTCTCCATTACATTCCCCTCCCTCACCCCCAACCCCCCAAACACACACACACCACATCCCTCTTTTACACAAACAATAAATCCCTATAAATATGAAACCCGCACACCCTTCAAATCACATGATCCCTCACCCTTTTCCCTCACCCTCACCTATCAGATCACATCCCTCCAAACCCTTACCCTCACCCTCACCTCATCAGGTCACATGAAGACCTCAATCTCCGAATCCAAGCCCTCCCCCTCCTCCCCTCCTTCCTCGCAGCGTCCCCCGACACATGCACCCCAGTACTTGTCACCCTGGACGATTTCATCACCTATGGGTTTCCCCCCTCCTGTGCTGATGTGTGGCGCAACCCAGGGGGTCCCTCTTCGGTGGGGTACCTGTTGCAGCTGATGGCGCTGATGGAGGGAGTGGTGTGGGCTGCGGGGCGTCGTGTGGATGTGGTGCCCTTGCTTGAGGTGAGTTTGTGAGCGTGTTTGTGAGATTTTGTTTGTGTTTATATATGTTTGTGTGTATGTGTGTGTGTGTGTTCTTACATTCATGGATCCATTTTTCCATCACACAAGCACATTCCCTATTCATACACAACATACACCATCCATACACACACACACAGACACTCCAGTTGGTCATAAAGGAAATGGGCACCATCAAGGGACATTATCTTCAACTCCCATTGGCCCGACGCTTTGCTGCCATGGCTGTTGCATTATGGACAGGTGTCCCCCCATCCACAACCGGTGATGTAGGTCCAGGTGATATAGGTGGTATTGCTGCTGCTGGTGGTGGTGCTCCTACCACTGGTGAAATGACACTACCAGGTACTACTGTTTGTTTGTTTTTTTCCTGGTGTGCATGTCTCACCGCACACCCATCAGTCCTATATAAAACACACCCACCCACTCGCCCTCACATTTCCCCCCCCCACAATTGTCTTCCCTCACACACATAACACACACACAATACACACACAACACACACACACTACCACCAGGTGGATCTATATATACTGTTACTGCAGGTGCCACATCAGCACACAGTGATCAGGGTGTTGATGAACAAGCATGTGTTGTTGCAGAGGGTATTGTGGCTAGGGCTATGAGCTGGTTGGATGTGGGATGCACCTACCCACCCGACTTCAAGTACGTCGGTGTATGTTGCCTTGGTGTATGTTGGTGCTTATGTTGGTGCTATGTGCCGTTGATACGTGCCCCTCTCGACAACCCCCTCTCTACACACTCCACAACCCCCTCTTCACAAACACAGGCGTGGTGTGTTGCAATACATACTCCTCCCCATCATGCAGCTCGCCCCCCTCTCATGGCAGCGCACCTGGTACACCCAACATGCCCCCACCCTCATCGACTGGCTTAAACCTGTCCCTGAAAACACAACCACTCGCAGCGCACAGGGCATCTTGTTGCGGTGTATGGGGGCAACGTCGTTGTTGAGGCACATGTATCAGGTGTTGAGCAGGGTGGACATTGCAGAGGGGGTGCTCAAGGAGTGTGGGGGGAACAAGGTATGGGTGGTGTGGGTGTTTTGTGATGTGTGATGTGATGTGTGATTTTTTATGTGTTTGTGATGTGTTTGTTATGTATTTTGTGATGTGTTCATGTGTGTAATGGGTGGTGTGAATCATGCTACAATAATATACACTGCAGAGATATATAGTGTACAATGTACAGCAGTAAGACAACCACATTGCAGCACCCATCACACCCTATCACCACCCCATCACCATTCATTGCACCTCATCACCATTCATTACACCTCATCACCACCCATCACACCCCTTAGGCAATCATGACACGCCTCCGTGTCCTCACTACTGCAACCCTTCCCTCAACCCTCCTCCTCCAACAACAACAACAACAACAGCAGCAGCAGCAGCAGCAGCAACAGACTCCCACCACACCAGCCAACACCCAGTACACCCCAGTCGACCCCCCCATGGTCCCCACCCTGGAGGGCCTGCAGCGGGAGGTGTGTGCAGGGGCACATTGTTGTGGAGCGGTGTTGATGGCTCAGACACAGGACTTGGAGAAGATTCTAGCAGTGCCACTCACATCACCCAAGGGGATGGGTGTAGGAGGTATGTGAGAGTGTGTGTGTAGTGTGTGTGGTGTGTGAGGGAGTGGTGATGGGGGTTGGATACCCAAAACACACTGTCAAAACACACATAACACACTCAACATACCCAACACCCCCCAAAACACACCCAAAACACACCCAAAACATACCCAATACACCCTCAAAACCCACCCAACACACCCTCAAAACCCATCACACATACACAAACACACAGAATTATGGAAGCATGTATTAGACCTCTCCATATCCCTGCCACTTGATCCCACATCTTTGTATGCATCATCATCCAACATGACAAGTGCATCTCACAGCCACCATGCAGCCCTACAGCGGGCAGCAGCACGTATGCACATTGTGGTGCAACAGGTACAAGTGTGATGGTTGTCATGCACTGTCAAGGTTGTCTGCTGTGGTCAGCACTAGCAATGTCTCCACACACCCCTGCCTGCCCCCTTTGTATACCCACTTGCAAAAACAGCCCCATTCAAAAAACAACCCCATTCAAAAAACAACCCCATTCACAAAACAAAAACAAAACATGCAAAAAATACACACAGGTGAGCAGGGCCCGCCAGCAGTATGGGTCCGCCACCCTCGCCACACTGGGCCCCACCTATGCAGGGGCCTCCCTCCCCAGCACCACCCTCGCTGCCCGTCTGTCTGCAACGCAACGCCGCGCTGCGGCCCCCCACCGCACAGGGTCCCTCACAGGGTCCCTCGCTGCTGAAGAGGACAGCCTTGATTGGCTAGACACCCAGGAGCGCCGGGGACTTGTTGGAGGCCCCCCCAGTGGTCTTGGTGGGTCCCGTGGGAAACGAGAGGGGAGGTTGAGTGGGCCCCGGGGGTCCTTGGGGGTGTCGCTGGGCGGGGGGGTGTTTATGTTAGCATCATCTCGTGCAGCTGATAGTATGCTGTTGGAGATGGATGAAGAGGGGCTCGATGGATGGCAGGTACTGTACATGTGTGGGTTGGTCTGGGTGTTTAATTATGGAAATGTGTACAAATGTTGCTGCGCTATGGGTATGTGTGGGTATCCACATAAAAACACCCATACCCACATTTAGACACCCACATGTCCACAATAAAACACCCACACCCAAAACAAAACACACCCACACCCACCCACATAAATACATCCCCACACACCCACACCCATAGGATGTGGATGCCCCACAGCTCCCCAGTGTGGAAAACGATCGTCTCCTCACATACGACGATGACATTGACGCCTCCCCTGTCATGCTTGCCACAGTACAACTGGTGGAAGCGGCCACCACTCGCTGGGCAGAGACACTTGCTGTACGCAATACACCTGCGCATGCATGGGCAAAGCAACCCATGCCATTGTGGATGGCGCGGTTGCACGAGGTGGTACAGGATGTGGGGGTGCCACTGCTGATACGACAGTTTGTGTGCAAGGTGCGTGTTTTCGTTTTGCTGAGCATGTGGGGTGTGTTGGGTGTGGGGTGTGTGGGGTGAGGTCATGGTGAGAGGTCGTGGGTTGTACCTGGTGTTGTGCTGATTATTATTATCATCATTTTCTGCATCATGATCTATACATGCACCCATACCCACCCACCCAACCCCCACACGCCAACACACCAACAAAAACCCTTCAACAACACAGGTTGTGATGCATGTGGATGCACGACACCAGGCACATGTCCGCACCCCACCCCCCACCCCCCACCCCACCACGGCCCCCTCCCTATCCCTCACAACTGCTTACTCCATCAATCAACCCCCACAACCCATCGACAGCGCCCCATACTCACCCACACAGTCACAGTATAGCGTGTTTGCATTATGGGGGGTGCAGTGGTTTTGTTCAATGGTGGATGTGCTCGTGGGTGGTGGTGGGGATGATGGTGTCCAGCCCATGGACGTCGATCCAACCCCCTCACAGCCTGATGCATATGGTCACCACAGTGATCCTGATGAACAGGCAGCAACACCCCCCCCCCAGCAGGCATCCACACAACAACACACTGGGTTGTCACACCATGTTTCGTATTTGTTGTTAAACGCGTGTATTGTGTTTTTGGGGTGGCCGTGTGTGGTCAACGCCAATACACAGGGAAAGGTTGACCCACAGATGAAACAACCGGCAGTACGACTGCTTACCTGTTTGGTATGGATGGTTGTTGGGTGGTGTGGGGGGTGTACCTGATGTACACCTGTGTACTATACACATAGTACACAGTGGCTATGTGTGTCATGTTTTCATTGTACTGCATCATGTTTTCAGCTGCTGCATCATGTTTTTGTTGTACTGCATCATGTGTTCATATCCACATTATCACCACCCGTCTCTATCCCCATGCATTCTCTCCATGCATCACACCCCAAAACCCCAACTCCCCTCTCATTTCACATACCCTAGGTACAGGGGGCCTGGTCCCCTGTTGCTGCTGATCGCAAAAACCTGTTCAATGTGATCAAGGGGTTTGTTGCTATGTGGGGTTCGGCAGTGCCTCTGGGTATACAAGCAGTCATTGGGCACCTGCAGGCAGGGGGTGTGTCCAGTAGCAAGGTGTGTGTGGCTTTGTTGTTGTTGCATAGGTTGTCGTTGTTGTTGTCGTTATACCATGTTGTTGTTTATACCATGTTTTGTTGTTTGCAAGATGTTGCATCATAAGCACATACACACCCCAATACACACACGCTTTCCCCCCAAATACCCCCCCCCCCCCCCCCCCCCACACACATACACCCCCCCATAATACACACACAGCTTGCTGAACGATACATGCAGCGGCGTATCTTGGGCTTGAGGTTGATCACATTGGCGCTTGTGTATGGTCAAGCAGCACCACTTTTACAGGACCCACTCATGAATGTGTTGCTGGATGTACTGCTGCAACAAGTGGCTGATAAAGACAACTGTACGTATGGGTGTGTATGGGTGTATGGACTTGTGCGTATGGGTGTGTATAGATGTGTAGTGGTGTGTATGGGTGTGAGTGCTGATAAAGACAATTGGTTGTGCGTTGGGTGGCATGTGTGCTGGGCTGTGTTCTCATATATTTTGATGTGCTATTATGTGTGCATGTATTATTATCTGTGTGCTATATCATTCCTGAAAACCTTCACCAACCCCCCCACACACAAACACCCACACAAATACTACTAATAATAAAAACACCTACACACAGGGCGCACCCGTCAGCAATACGCAGCAAGCCTGGGAGAATGTTGGGGTTGGCTCCTTCTCCGCCTGACCACCACCACCCCCACCCCCACCCACATCAAACACACCCTCCCCTCCCTCCAAGCAGCACTCGCCACCAGCATCCGCACAACACTGCGTGAGGCCAACGTGTATGGTGTGTTGTTGTGTGTAGAGCGGTGCACTGCACTTCACCCAGCGCTCGTGCCCCGGGTGTTGCAGTCGGTGCTGGATTGTGTGGTGCAGGGGAGAGCATTGGAGGTGGGGTTGGCATTGGGGGTGTTGAGGGCTGGGCTTGAGGGGGCTGCTGGTGGTCCTGATGGTATGTTATGTGGTGGTGATGATCACTGTGTTGCAGCGGTGTGGAATGTGATAAAGGAGTGTGGAATGTGGTATAGCGGTGTGGAATGTGATATGGCAATGTGATAAAGTAGTGTGGAGGTTGGGGTGCTGCAAAGAAATGGTTGATATGGATGCATGCTCCTGTTGTCACACACAGTCATTCTTTATACATGATACAAATACACACTTCTTTATACATGATACAAATACACAAACATGCCTCCTCCCCCACATACACCCTCACATGCACCCCCACCCCCTACACACAGCAGGATCACTGGCAGAAAACATCTACTATGCACTCAACCCCAAAATACAGCAATTGGCAGACAACGGCAGCCCAGCAGGAGCACTCGCACTATTACAACTGGTTGCGCCGATGCTTGATGCACTGTATGCAAAATCAGGAGTTGCCACCACCACCAGCAGCAGTGATCATGGTGTGTATGTTGAGTGAGGGGGTGTTTGTGTGTTGTGTGTTGTTGTGTGTTGTTGTGTGTTGTTGGTTTGTATGTATAACATGTGTTTTGTGTAGTACATGTGAACAAACACCAACAAACACCCACACAACACCCCTTCCCCCCAAACACAGATCGCCTCCAAAAACACAAAAAAGTAATACACGTCCTCCTCACTGCTCAACTCCCCACCAACCCCTCCCCCGATGTCCGACGGGCCCTCCTCGACTGCTTTTCCCACCTCTACACAACCTACCCGCCCCTCCAACCCCTCATTACCCCACCACTGCTCTCTATGGTGTCAGACCAGGACGCCTCTGTTGCCACTGCTGCATGTGATTTCTGGTCAAAACGTCTTTCCCCAGTACCCTGTGTGCGTTTGACCACGTTGCTGGAGATGATTGGGGACCAAACAACCTGGGAGCATACCACCATGAGGCAGCAGTGGCAAACAGCAGCTGCTGTGCTCATGATGGACGCCATCAAGCAGCAGCCGGGGTATGAACAACGCGGCCGGCTGTGGAGCGCACTTGACAGTAGACAAGCACTCGAGGACCTGCACGTGCTGCCGGTGGGGGGGTCGCCGACAGACCTGGCCACCCCTCTGTTTTCGCAAGCGGCGGTACGAGGGGCCCTGTTGCGGGCCACCCTGCCAAGTCAGCAGCGGGGGCTGCCGGGGGGGACCCTTGAGGGGATCCTTGGGGGGACCTTTGGGGCCCAGGGGGGGGGGACGGGGCCCCTGCGTGGGGGGTGGGGGGGGCCCTCCTTGAGCATGGCGCTGCCCAGTACCCAGGACGCTGTGTTGGTGGGACGGGGAGGGGGGGGCCGGTACCGTCCTGGGGGTGCTGCTGGTGCTGCTGGTGTGCGTGTGGGTCGTGTGGGTGGGGTGATGGCGGGCACCTCAAGGAGGGGCCGTGCAGTGGATTCTCAGCTGTCACTGGACCCCACTATTACTGTTCGACATGCCTATGGACGAAAACGTTCAGCGTATGTTGTGTGGTGTTGGTGGCGGTTGTACATATACCATAGCAGTGGTTGAGGGGTTGCGTAGTGCACTGCGCTTGCTGGTGTTGTTATTGTTTGAAGCTTCATGCCCCTCACACATGATGGGGTTGCTGCATACATAGCAGTGCATACATTGCTCTCATCTCTCCTCATACACCATCCCCATGCATTTCCTCCCCCCCGTCCTCCTTCCCCCTCCTCCCCCTCCTTCCCCCTTCACTTGGTTGCTACCCACCTTGCTCATTCTCCACACACCCTCTTTGTTCATTCCACACACACAGCACTGCAATTCGTGCAGCAAATGTGAGAGCAGCAGCTGCAAGACGTGCCAGCATTACCCATACCCTACACCACACAGCAGAGGGGTATAGTGGGTTATTGAGGAAGTATCGTGTGGGAGCATTGCCAGACCTGGAGTCACTCACCATTGCCTCATTTGCCACGCCCCTGCGTATGTGTGGGAGGGTGATATGTGGGTGTTTGTGTGTGATATGGATTGTGTGTGTGATATGGGGTGGATGCGTGTTATGGGTTGTGTGTGGTGATGGGTTGTGTGTGGTGATGGGTGTGTTGTCACGTGTACATGGGAGAAAGCAGGTGTTGGGAAATGGGATATGGCATATGACATACCCGCCATGCAAACCCCCCAGCTTACCCTGTACCACCCATCCACCACACGCACCCACCCCACCCACCCACCAAAACACACAGGTGTATTGGTTGCACGAGACGCAAAGCTTGCAGGCCTCTTTCTGCAAAGCATGATGCACGGCATCCTCCACACAACCCCGCCCTCCACCACCCACTCTGTCACCGTCCCCACGGCCCAATCATCCCCACTCCAGCGCCGTACACAGCAGCTTCACCAGCAAATGCGTATGCGACTGCGTGAGGCTATCAAAGCCGCAGCAAAGGGTGTGCCAAGTGTGTCGTTGGTGTGTGCTATGCAGCGGATGTGCGAGGCGGATGATGTGCTGTGGGTAGATCCGGGTGATGTGAGGGCAATGGGTTCTATTGCTGATAGCTTGCAACCCGCTATTGTACAGGTAATGAGTTTGGGGGGGAGGTGGTGGGGGTGCATTGGTGGTGTACGTGTGTGTATGTGTGTTTGTGTTTGTATGATCACTGTTGGTCAATACAATGTGTGACTGTAGTATGACTGATATACATTTCCTTCACATATACCAGCGCTGTACACACTCCCACATTGTCCACACAACGTTGTATACGTGCAATAGATCATTCCCCCCTCATTTTTCCACTTACACACCTACACACACACCTACACACACACCTATACACACACACCTACACACACCTACCCCCCCCCACACACAGTTGGAGCAGCAGCTGCTGACTGGCACACCACCAGTGCCCCCCCGCAGCATGTCAGACATACAAACAAAAGAGGTGCCCCCCCAGCAATCAGCAGGACAACACTCAACAGGACAATACCCAATACAAGAGCAGCACACAATACAACAGCAACACACAGTACAAGAGCAGCAGACACTCATGCCCTCCAGCCGTGGGGGTGGTGGGGGTGTTGCTAGTGGTGTTCAGGGGGGAAGTGGTGCTATCACTGGTAGTGCTGCTGCTGCTGGTGGTAGCACTAGTGCTGAGTCTCATGAACCGGTGTGTGTATTTGTCTGTGTGCATGTGTGTGTGTGTGCAGGTGGGATGCGTGTACATTTGCTTGTCTATTTCCTGTACAATATGTATGTGTACTGTTGTAGCATGCAGAACGTGCTACATGTTGTATCTAAATATGCATAATATGCATAACCGCTGTACAATATGCACGGGTGTGAAAACATTCATCAAACGCATCCGACCCCACAAAAGCCCACCCACAACAACACACACACATGCCCACACACAGGCACAAGCACACACAGCACCCCCACCCTCCAGCAGTCGCACACCACCATCAGAGGCAGCATGGTGTGTGCTGGCAGAGCTCTACCGCACAGCAGGAGGTCAGCCTCTTGTGGATGACATGAGCAGAGAGGTGTATACACGTCATGTGGCGAGGTGTGAGGGCACGCTGCGCGCGCTGAGCTTGTTGGCACAGCATAGGGAAGATGAAGCATATGATTTGCTAAGCGAGTGTTACGATGTATGTGGTGCTTGGGGGAGGATCCCCTCTTTTTTCCCCCTCCTCCATTTCCCCCTCGTGTTCTCCGTCTCTTTCCCTTTTCAATCCCCCCTCTCTTTCCCTTTTCACCCTCTCCCCCCGCTCTTTCTTTTCACCCCCTCCCCTCTCTTTCCCTTTTCACACACCCACCACCCCTCTCTTTTCACACAGGACAAGGATCAGTGGCCAGTATCATCATTGCTTAGTTTCACACAGCCGAGTGCAGCAGAGGAGGATTTCTGGTGGGATGCACGCATGCAGTCACTTGCCGCATTGGGTGAATGGAAGGTATTGTTGTGGTGTGGTGTGGTCGTGTGGTCGTGTGGTATATTACGAGTATGTACGTGTACCAGGAGAATACGTGTGGTAGCCTGGAACATTCACAAAGCATAGCAATTCACACACCCACACATTACAAATACCCACACCCACACATTACAAATACCCACACCCACACATTACAAATACCCACACCCGCACATTACAAATACCCACACCTGCACATTACAAATACCCACACCCGCACATTACAAATACCCACCACCACCACAGGGACTGCTAGACACAAGCTTTTATGATAGTGATGAAGACAACAACGATGATGACGACAACTACAACAACCAAGACAATGTACTTGCTGCAACACAACATCCTACACAACAGCGCAGAACACAGCAGTACCCGACACAACAACACAAAGCACAAGATGTGCAGCAGTTGATGTTGGTTGGTGATAGAAAGCTGCTGAGGGACAAGGATGTGTCTGGTGGTGTGCATGGGCAATCCCCTGTCAAGTAGGTGGTGTGGGTTGTGTGTGTGGAGGTGGTTGGGTGTGTGGTGGTGGTTGTGTGTGAGTTTTGGGTTTTGGGTATGTATGTACGAATGGAATTGGTACATGCAACATATTGCAATTGTATACATGTGCATATCATGTGTTTTTTTCATACAACAACCATCTACTCTCTCAACCACCACCACCACACCACTCTCACCAACACCACCACACCATCCTCCTCATCACCACCACGCCAGGTTGTTTGCGCAGTGTTGTTTGTTTGTCAGTGAGGGTACACGTCAACGATTGGCACGCCTGGTAGCATCCTGTGCAGGCAACCCAGGTGTGATATGGTGGGCTGATAGGTGCGGATGATGTGAATCACACCTACCCGTCACACCTACCCCTCACACCTACCGTACCCCCACCGCACCCCTTTACACATGCACACTGGGACCCATACACCTCACACACCTACCTCATCACTCACACCTACCGCACACCCCTTACACACACACGCTGTGACACACACCCCTCACACCTACCCAACCCCTCTACACACACACACACCCTTTACCCTCTCTCTCTCTCACACACACACACACTTTTCCCACACCCTCACACACACAGATGATCGCGCAGCACTGGAGGCGCAATGTGCAGTGGAAGTGGCATTGCTGTCATCCCTACAAGACCCCCCTCTTGTGGCTCAGGGCAGCGTGGATAGTGCCCTTGCACGAGTGAGACATGCATGGGCAACCACCAACCCCTTGGCAGTGGTGTGTTGTTGGGTGGGGATGCGTTGCTGGGTAGTGTGTTGTTGGGGTGGTGTGTTGTTGGGGTGGTGTGTTGGGGATGTGTGGCTGGGTACTTGGGATAACGCATGTGCTTGTTGTTTTTGTACAGATACATGCACACACATACTTGCACACACATTGATGCCCACACACAGTTGCATACACATAGTTACACAGTACCACCTCGTCCTCTGACGATACACACACTCGTGATTTGTAGACCCATCGTCTCACCCATCCCCACCCACTGTTACTACCCCCCACCCCCCCCCCACCCACCCCCACAGACAACTCGCACAGGGCACCTAGCGCACTTGCAACTCCTTGCAGAGGCAAAGGAAGCACTACATATAATCCCATTGACCATTGGTCAAACATCATCCTCGCAAACGTTGACCACTGCGTTGACCAACATGGTGCATGCATGGACGGGACGGGTGTCACTGGCGGCACCACCACAGCAGCTGCAGGTGTTGCTGCATGTAAGACAGAGGCTTATTGGTAGATTGTGGGGGGGGCTGACAAGCAGGTTTGTAGGGTGTTTGTGTTTGTAGGTGTTTTTGTGTGTGTCATGATGTGTGTGTGTGTTCTGATGTGTGTGTGTGTTCTGATGTGTGTGTGTGTCATGATGTATGTGTGTGTCATGATGTGTGCTGTATACATGGTCAACGCTCCACGTTCATCTCCAATTCAACTCCAATATAACTCGTACAACCCACCCCCACCGAACACACAGATCTGCAAGTCAACAGCAAAACACAGCACGCCTGTCTGTCCAGCTGCATGCCCTCCACTTGATGCTCCAGGGTAGGCAGCAACCCATCCTCCCCACCATTACTGATGCAGTCAACGCCATGGAGAACAACCCCAACACCACATTGGATATGCTCTCCATTGGGGGGGGTAATGGAAACACATTCCCACACCGCACCGCACATGGGCATGGTATCACAATTCCCATGACAACCCAACAAGGGGGGCCCACACAACAGGGGCCCCCTACACAATACATGTCCCCCTCCTCAACACTCATGCAATGGATGGCCCCCCTTCTCGTGGAGGGCCCCACCACCACAGGGGGTGGATATCTAGCATCAGCAGAGTGTGTGCTGAGGGACGTGGTGCGTCGAGCCAAGGCGTTTTCTTCATTGGGGGTAGATCCTGGGGTTGCATTGGCAGTGCGAGTGGCGAGGCTTCAGGTACACACTGCACAGGTAGGCTGTGAGGGTGTGATTGTGAGGGTGTGTATGGGTTGTCTATGTCTGTGTGGGTTGTTTGTCATCATGAGGTACTGTGAGACAAGGGCATGAGGCGATGTGTGTGTGTAGGAGGAGGGGTGCATGAGTACCGCAATGTGCTCCATACCTACCCACAAATGCCACACACATGCACCCCTCTCACCACCTCAGGCAGCATGCATGCAGGCAGCAGGGGACACCACACGACTCCAACGCCACACACAAGACCTACACAACAACCTACAGAGCCTCCCTGCTCTTATGTACAATGTAGACCCCACCAGCAACCCATGCGCACCTGTACCAGACACACTACCACGTGCAGATGCCGCAGTTGCTGCGCTTGCTGTTGGGCTGGCACATATGCAGCTGTATAAGGGAAAACAGGGTGTAGTGGCAGGGGAGGGAGTGGTGGGGGGAGATGGTGAGCTGCAGCATGCCGATGGTGGTCAACAAGTTGGTCAACAAGTGGGTCAACGAGAAGGACAGAGTGGTCAACACATGGTCAGTAGTCAATGCCAGCATTTGCAAAAGGCGGTCAACGCATGCACATGGGCTGCTTCCATCACCCAACCACCACCGTCACACATACCTGCATCATCCACCCTCCCTCCCTCCTCATCACCGTCCTCGTCCCCACCATGTTTCTCCCATGCCCCCGCCTCTTCCTCTATGGCGTCCCTGCACTGTGCTGCATCTCTTCAAGTAGCACGCCTATGTCTGCAGCTACTGGGTTGTGATGCTTCAGCAGCAGCAGCACTTGGAACAGGGTCAAGAAGTGGTACACAAGCAACCCAACAACAACAACGAGAAGAAAAAGAACAACAACAACAACAGCAGCAGCAGTATCAATGTGTGGATGTGGCCATGCAGTCAGGAGAAACCATACATGCAGTGGCTGTGCGCAGTATACTCTCAGCAATGCAATTTGGAAGTGGTATGTTTGGTACCATGTGGGGTTGTACATGTGTGCTCCATCCCCCTCCCACTCTCACACCCACACCCACACCCACACCCACACCCACAGCCAATCCCACAGCCTCCCTCTACTTTGCACACGTGCTGTCCCTCCTCCACACCAACCCAGCAGCAGTTGCCCCCACCTTGAGTCTGCACTGGAAGGGGGTACCACTGGGGTTGCTGCTGCCATGGGCCCCTCAGATGCTCTCCATGACTGGGGGTGGTGGTGTACTGAGTGAGACTGGGGGTGGTGGTGTTGATAGGGATGGTGCCGTATTGAGTGATGGTGCCATATTGAGTGGTGGTAGCAACACACGTGGACAAGGTGGTGGTGGTGGGCAAGGTGGTGGTGGTGGGCAAGGTGGTGGTGGTGGGCAAGGTGGTGGTGGTGGGCAAGGTGGTGGTGGTGGGCAAGGTGGTGGTGGTGTTACTGGGCAAGTCAGAAGTCAAGTGGATGTGATGGTCAACGCGTCGGTCAACAAAACGGTCAACGCGGTGGTCAATGAAACATTACTTCCGGTGTTGGTGGCACTTGGGAAGCAGTACACTCAACATGTATGGGTGTGTAGAAGTGTGGGTGGGTGTGGATGTTTGTGGATGTATGTAGATGTAGTACGTTGCAATGGGTGCATTCTTGTTGTTGCTGTATGCACACATGCATACCCACATCACCTCCCACCTCCCACCTCAACACTTCATCATCATCCTCATCCACCCTATATGTATCACACCATCCACTACACCTTTTCCCCCCTTTTCACACAGCTCTTCTTCTACTACCACCTGAGCCGAGCCCACAACCCCACCCCCACATCTACTTTGGAGCAAACCCTTGCATCAACACTCACACGTCCCACATTGACAGCCTTTGCTGCAGCCCTACGTCAGCTGACCACCCCTGCCTGTCGGTGGGTGGGTTGGATGGACAAGCTGGGGGCGCTGTTGCGAGTGACTGCGAGAGCGGAAGAGGGGGTGGATGTACAGGTGGGGGATGTGTGTATATATGTATTTGTGTGTGTATGTGTACTTGTGCATGTGTATATGTATGTGTATATGCAGATATACCTATGTACAAAAGAAGCATTTTGTGGACATTTGACATATAGATTGTGATGGTACTTGACTCACTCACACCAGCACATCCCTACACGCATCCCTACCCAGGAGCAACATCGACGTGCTGCTGTGCACTTGTACAACACAGAGGTCTACCCTGACATGACAGAGGGGCCCTCTTTTGGTACAGGGGCCCCCTCTACCTCTACCACAACAACGGGGGCCCTGTCAATAGCAACGGGGGCCCTTTCTGCACACCATCGGACACGTGCTGCTACCCACGCAGCACAGCTGCTGGAGAGTGTGTTTGGAAAGGAGGGGGTGCTGCTTGCCACCATGAACTACACGTATGAAGGGTGTGGGTGGGGATAGGGAGGGGTGTGGGTGGGATATGCAGGGGTGTGGGTGGTGAGTTGAGTTTGCATATGTTACTGTGTTTTGGGGGTTGTATGTGGTATATTGGTATGTTGTTACCAGAAGTATGTATATGTGCTGGTCAATGATCATGGTCAACAACAACCCGGGTCAATGATCATGGTCAACAACAAACCTCAAACATTTCTCTTTGTATTCTATACATGTGTGGTATCCTGTATATATCTACCATCATGTATCTTGTCTACATATTTCACATATCTGTATACCTTTGTCCACATATTTCATATACCTATCTTTATACCTATCTCTATACCTTGACCTATCCCTACATGTGTAGTACCTATCCCTTGACATGTACCTATCTCTATACCTTGACATACGTATCTCTTTACCTTGACATGTACCTATCTCTATAAACCCTTGCTATACCCACTCACAGGACGTTTCACAGAGGTGCAAAGAAAGTAATAGATGCGCTGAGTCAGCATGATATTGTGCCTAATGGTGGTCTCCTGGCATTGAGTCAACTGAGCACATGGTTGACCAAATATGGTCAAGGTATGTCATTGACCAAATATTGTCAACGTATGTTGTGTGTGTGATGTATATATACTGGGTGATATACTGGCTGATATGTATTGAGTGACATGTATTGACATGTATTGAGTGATGATGGAGGATGCGTATTCACACAAACACATGTACACATACACACTCATGTACACAAAACACACACATACCTCAACAACCTACCCACCTCTCACCTGCGTACCTCCCACCTGCCCACCCCCACACAGGTACCACCACCACCTCCTCCTCCTCCTCACACCCTCATGATGAGCTCCTCGTGCCCTGCATGCCACACCTGGGGGTCATCACACCCCCCACAGTGCGTGTGGTGGGGTTTGCTCCCACAATACAGGTTTATCAGTCAAAACAAAAGCCTGTGCGGTTGACCATGTATGGGGATGACCTGAGGTAGGTTTTTTATCAAGTGTGAGTACAATAGAGATGCTGTGAGTGCATGTGTTGCATGTGTTGGGTGGTGCTTGTTGTGCTTCTGTGCGTGTATGTGTTGCTTGTATGTGTTGCTTGTATATGTGTTGCTTACATATGTGCTGCTTGGTGCTCTACCACACACACAACATCCCTCCCCACACCCCCAGTTCCTACGATTTTCTAGTCAAAGGCGGGGAGGAACTGCGCATTGACCAACGTGTTCAACAGCTCTTTGACGCCTCCAACATCATGCTTCGCACCCAATCATCCACTGCTGTTCTCCATGTACCTACCCTCGACGTCATCCCACTCACCCCCACCCTGGGGCTGGTGGGGTTTGTTCCAGACACCATCCCCCTGTTGCAAGCACTCACAGCACATGCATCTGGGACGTATGATGTAGCGGCAGGGGTGAAGGTGATACATGACACGAGCATAGAGCATGTCAAGTGGTTGAGTGGCGTGGTATGTGTTGGTTGTTTTTCTTTCTTTATTCTTATTGGTGGTGGGGAAAGGTGGGGTGATAGGGGGAGCATGAGAGGACAGGTTGTCATTACACCTTGTATACCATATTTCTCCCAGTCCATACCCCCACCGCCACCCCCACAAACACATAGACCCGCATCCCCCTGGAAGACAAAACCATACCTGCCGTACACAACGCCCTTCACAAGGCCGACACCAACACCGTCATCACCGGACTTCACCAACTACAACACCAAGTAGCCAAAGACGCCCTCCGACGCTGTTTCTTGCAGTGGTCGAGGGATCCCCACCTGTTTTTGCGCATGCGTGCAGAGTACATCAGTAGTCTTGCTGCACAGTTGGTGGCGGGTTACATTGCGGGGGTGGGGGATCGGCATCCGAGCAACATGCTGCTGGATACACAGCGTGGCACATTGGTGCCCATTGATTTTGGGTATGTTTTGTTTGTGGGGGGTTGTGTGTGACATGCTTCCCTTCATTATGTTGATGAGTGTTGTCAGAAAGCCCCATCTTGGTCCCTGTGTTTCCATCACATCAATCATCATCATCATCATCATCATCATCATCATCATCATCATCATCATCATCATCACCGTGACCATTCACACCTAATCCCCCATGCATAGGTATGCATTTGACACGGCAGTGCAAATACTCCCTGTGCCTGAACTCGTACCATTTCGCCTCACCCAAACCTTGCAGGGGGCCCTGTTGCCCCATGATGCCATCCACATCCTCACCGTGCTCATCGAAGCCTCGTTGCGCAGCCTGCGTGCAGGCGCGGTGGTGCTGCAGGGTATCATGGAGGTGTTTTGTCGAGAGCCTGTGTCGGATTGGGCAGCCGAGGTGGGGCGATTGCGTACGCATGTGGATGCATCCACCCATGTGCAGACCAAGGTGGCATGGTCGCTTCAAAAGTTGGCTGGACGACACCCTGCAGCCATCATGGAAGATGAATTGGCACCACAACACGAGGGGAGGTCGCATTGGGAGGCGTTGAGGAGGAATGTGTGGGGGGAGGGGGGGATCAGGGCACGAGCGGAAAAGAGGATGATTGATGCCGCAGCATCACTCTCACCTGCGCAACAAGCGGAATGCTTGCTGGACATGGCAACCGATCCTAATTTGCTGGGTCGTATGTACTATGGTTGGAAACCGTGGTTGTAGGGTGTGGTGGTGGTTACAATAGTTTTTTTCAGAGAGAGATGCTATGGAAACAAGGGTCCTGCTGTTTTACAATGCATATCATCAACTATGTTGTTCTAGTGTCCTCCTGCCTTGCATTCATGATCGAACAAGTCACATTTGCCCCATGGAAAGTCTTTTGCGCGGAGCTGTGTGTGTAATTTTTCGAGAGTGTTTTGTGTGTGTGTGTGTGTGCGCTTTTTGAGCGGGTGGGGGACCGTTGTGTGTCTCAATCCCCTACATCACATACAGCACAACCCCTAACACAACGTGGTGCAACAACGCACCCTCAACCCTACCATCATACCTTCATGTATGGGTATGTCTTGGCTGCATGGTGTTCGTGGTTCTCAGAGAAGCATTTAAACGTGTACACCACGCAGATGGGGAGCTGTGTGTGCAAACAGGGCAAGATAACAGTGGCGGGAGTGACTGGATCGTGTCGACTGCTTCTGTTTACCCTCCTTGGACTCATCATACCGCTGCAAACAAGGTCACACGCTTCCACAAAGTAAACTGGCCAGTCTCATACGCAGTGTCAATCTTGTGGGTGCCAAACCCACGCATCTGTTGCCCTGAACGAGCAAGCTGCGTTGCCGTGCGACGTGCTGCTGCCTGCATATTGTGGGTTACTGGTTATTTTTGTTGGGGGGAATATGATACACAATAGGTATGATACAGGATTTTCAGAGTACAAAAAAGTAGGGCGGCCTCCCCCCCCACTACAAACTTGCAGCCAGCGTGTAGTCATACTCTATGTTGGGCACAATGCTCGCAATAAACTTGAGGAATATTACCAAATAGTTGTCACACGTGAGCTGTTTCCCACTTTCTGTAAGCCGCTGCCCAAGTTTGGTCATCACATGCGCGTGGCGACAGGGGTGGATGGATGCCACCGACAGTGACGTGTGGGGAAAGGGATCAACAGTGATGGTTTTGCGTGCATGTTCCTCTGTCACATCCTCAAACACCTGCTCTGTGGAGAGTGGTATGCCTGATTCGCTGTGTCCATTGAGCCAAAAGCGGGGCACCTCGTAATACTTGTCATAGCTGATCATCAAGTCGTATGTCCTTGTTTTGACAGTGGCGGGCGTGGTCGATGTGGCTGACGTGGTGGGTGGTTGCACAACGACAGTGGCCTGGGTGTAGATGGTGGATGTGTTGGGGACTGTGTGCATGTTGATGATGCAGTACGCAATCATTACTCACACAAATATACCTCATCCTCGTCGTCAATAGCCAAATCATCAATATCTGGAATTGCATCGTCATCTTCATCCTCCGCGCCACTCGCTTGTACCTTGGGCACCTCTTCCCCGCTCGCATCAATGTCTACAATGTCATCGTCATCATTGGCATCTCGAGCAGATGTAATGGGTTGTATCTGTGGCGCCACCCATTCATCCTCTTGTGCACCGAGTGTGCCTGTGCATCCAATCAACTCCTCTGCTGCCGCTGCATTGTCCACTGCGCTTGTACGCTTGACGCACGGCACTGTGACGGGATGTATGTTGGGATGAGGTATGTGTGTTGTGTAGATATATGGTCGCATGTTTTGCAGAACAATACTATACAGTAGACATATGTACACTACACACAAGCACCACCACCACTCATACCGTTGCGTGTCACAAGGTATTGCTTGTTTGGTGGCAGGTAGGGCTTGGCTTTTGACGGGTCGCCACCATCCCTGCGTGGTGTTGCATTTGGTGACATGATGCAGTGGTAAACAGTGGGTTGAAAGCACACATCATACCACGCCCATGTGGGGCATGTGCGCACAAGGTAGTCTCCAGCCTGCACAAACTCTTCTGGTGTCAAGACCTATGTGTTATGATCAATGAGTATTGTTCTTGCTTTGAAACATTGCATATGCCCAACCTACCCCTTTGTCTGTTATTGCAGATTGTGTACGATGGGGTAGCACTGCTTCCGCTGTGGCTTTGTAAATGCCGTGCAAAGTGTGTCGTATGTTGCTCATGCTTGTAGAGTGTGAGTTGTGAGATTATGCACACAACGTTCGATACAAAGCAATTGCAAGCGAAATATAAATAACCGCACAAAAACATTGTCATTTCACATGGCACCACCTTGTTCACACAGAGAACCATAGTACAATGTCCTTGCTGCAAAACCCTGTACAGAGTCGGTCAAACATTTGGCAGCAGCATCACAATGTCTTGAGGCGTACAGCACACTGCAGGTACTGTCGTGCCGCACAAAACAACAACCATATAAGCATTTGGTGGGACTTTGACAATTTGCCACCTTGTGGGGAAACGGGAGCAGCTGTTGTCATGGCCCAACGTATCAAGGTAGGCACCAAAACAGGGGTGCATAATGACACCAACACAATATGGAGGTTATTCAACTACCAACAACACAGCATGCTGTGCTACAACATGGAGGTCACATACAAGATATTCGGGTGTATGGCAACACGATCACTATGACCAAGCACGACCTCAGCATGCGATTGTTGGCTGGCGTTGGTGCAACATGTATACGTGTGGGTACAAAACGGTATGGAGAGGTGTTGATGGATTGTCCACGTTGTGGAACATCCAGCATTTGACTGTCTGAACCTCAACGCTCACACAACAATGGCCACCATGATCAACACCCATCAACCAACACCCATCAACCAACACCATTCCCTTAGGGAGTCTGTTGATTTGGCAATTCTATCTGATGTGTATTGGTGGGCACAGCACATGGGTGCTGATGGCACGGTGGTGTTGGTATCGTCTGATCACGATTTTGCTCCCATGCTTGCCATGGCACGCAGCATGGGGTGCACCACTGTGGTCATAGGCATGCTTGCATCCACTGGAGGTGATGGTGGTGTCTCCACTGGGAAGCAGGTGGGTAATGGGAGTGTCATCATTGTGTACTCTCGGTGTTTAGATGCCACCACTGGCATGTTTGTCAAATGATTGTCAAACGCCATCACTTGTATACACACAGGCATTGCTTACCGATGGTGGCAACATCGTGCATCAGTGGTCACATTCTCCTGGTGCTGCATGTGATGAGGGAGAGGTGGAGACGCTGCGACATTGCTACCAGGTGTGCGGTGTGGTGGAAAAGACATGTGTGGGGGGCGTTTGTCAAGTTGGATCGTCAATTTGTGTACACTTGAAAGTCAATGCACTACAGGACTTGGGAGGGCGGACTATGCAGCACATACCACTGCGAGTGGGGAATGTTGTACAAGGGCCCCCAGGCTGAGTTGCAATTGTAGTAGACATTTATACCAATTATATCCTTATCGGACGTATATGCTCTTGCTCTTTTAGGTATACCAAAATACAAAGCGCAAATGACTAACTGAGATAACGAGTGGAAAAGACATTATCGATCATCGGACACAACACTGAACGAAAATGACCTATCCACTATACGCGAGACAGAGGAGCAGAGCAACACGTCACACAGCTTTAAAGCATTAGCAAGCACATGCGTTTGTAGTGTCTCGATCATGTGGCGGGGTCCTGCCTTGTCCACGTTGCTGCTGTGGCTCCTGCTCCTCTCGGCATTGCATATATCAGCCGACGAGGATGCATTTGAGATACCCGAAACACCACAGCAGCAAACGCAGCAGTGGTACTCTGGTCTGCAGTTGGGCCTGCCTTTCAATCCTGGCCTCGGCAGCACAGCAGACCACTTTTGCGATTCGCAGCTTGTGGTGTTGGGTGTTCATGGAGCCCGCACCAGCATTGTCACACGACTATTGACATTGCTAGGTATGCTGGTGGGGAGGAGTCGGAGTGGCGAGGAGTTGGGGACCTTTGTTGGTGCAGGGTTGCTGCAACCACAACACTGGTACACGGTATTACGCACACAGGGTATTACGCAGGCGATGCAGTGAATCTTATAGTCAACAAGAACAACACTGGCATGCTAAAACATTGGGAATTGGCGCATATGATGAATGCAAATGATGATTTTCTCAAAGCCACGTCCCATCCAAGTATGTTGAGGCCTGGGGGTGGCGAGGTGTGGACACAGCATGTTCACACTACAATCAATCATCCACCTCAACAAACAGATTTCACACACTGGACGGGTATTGGCTACTCGGGGTCATACCAAACAAAAGCAAAGCAAGAGTTTGTATGGAAGTTTCGTCATGTGGTACTGCCAGTGCTCAACCGCCACTGTCCCTGGGTGCTCAAGGACCCTCGCTTGTGTTTAACTGGTGATCTACTGTTGAGGTAGGAGCGATGTGGAAGTGTTGCCCGCATTGATGTACACAAGATATATTGTCCAACATACATCCAAAATAACATAGGGAGCTGCAAAGCCCTGTGTGTGTGTTGGCATGGCGTCACCCTACCCAAGTCATACAAAGCTTGGCACATTTTTCAGGGAAATCTGGTGATGTGGGCATGGATGAAGTACGGTATGTGTATATGTAATGTGTGTGGTGCCTACACTGACCACCACATATAAAGCAAAACCATACCACCTAATCTATAGGTGGAGCCATTTGGTGTACGACATGTGGATATCTGCGCTTCGTGCATGTCGTGGCTACCCCACCGTCTTGCTCCCCAGTGATCTCACCTCACCTGCCACGGTGGATGTGTTTCTCCACATGGCGCTCGACCAGCTCAGGGCAGCTCGCCAGGTGCACGTCCAGGCCACAGAACAGGGACATGGGGGCAGCCAGTGGTCCCGGGGGGGGAGCCATGGCCGGGCAACCAGCCAACGCGCAGAGGGCTTTTCGCGTAAAAATGATGACACGGAAGCAAGCAGACACCAGGATGATCAAGTAGGAGGCACGCAGATACAGATGCAGCAGGATTTCTATGCAGCGCACGCATCAGATGCGAGTCGTGGCAGCACAGATAGCACAGGGGCTGTCGTGGAACAGCACGATGATGATGGTGCCAAGACCACCCCTCAGCCGAGTGAAGGTGCAACATTGCAGCAGCAGCCAAGTGCAGATACAGCACAGCAGCAGCACCCAATTGAAGATGCAGTGCAGTTGCGAAGTAGCTTGTTTGCCAGGCCCGCACATAAACACAGCTCACCTGGGCTGACGCACCAGAATGACGACGACAGCCGCGATGATCCACACGATAGCATGCCAGCAGTACAGTTGGTACACCGACGGCGGGTGCTCTCCACCACCACGGGGCTCTTTGCATGGCTCAAGAGCAGCAAATTCAGCAAGAATAAGAAGAAAAATACTGCAAGTACACGGCGGAGGAGGACTCGCAGCTCCCACCCTGCAGAGGCACCAGCACCCAGCAGTAGTGCCAGGGCAGCAACACCAGAGATCCTTGCAGGGATGGAACCACTGCATGACGACCTGTCTGTTGTACCAGCAGCATCCCTGTGGCAGCCCACCATGCCATCCTATGGTGTCGTGTGGCGCCACTACTTGCGCTACTATGGGGAGAGCACACACAGCCAAAACATGACCCAGCATGAAAAGGAAACTGTGCAGAGCTGCAAAATGGGTGCCACTATCATGCCTGTGAAGAGCTGGCCATCATCAAGCACTCTGGAAGCAGGGTGGCGGGATGAGGGAGAGTTGCTGCCATCGATATCGTGGAACACCACCGTGCCGCTCTTGCACTTGCTCGACCCCTTTGCCCCGGGCACCGACGTGCACGCAGCTGTGACGGCAACGTGGCCCCAGGGGTGCGCGCTTAATCGCCTGGAAGACAAGCGCTTGTTGGTAGACCTGCAGCTGCTTGTGGTTGCGTTTGAGACGGTGTTGCAAGAGTTGGTGCAGGGGCCGGCCTCGCCCAAGGACTCAACGCGGATAGCGTCGCACATATTGACCTTGCATGCAGAGTTGCGTGATCGATGGGAGCAGGAGGGATTTTGAGACGAGGGAGGATGATGCGTGAGCAGGTTCTGCAACGTGCAACTGCGGAGCACGTTCGTGCTCTGTTTGGAAGTTGTTTTGTTCATTTTTTTATTAATTTATTCTTCGAAGCGCACATTAGCATACACAATTGCGCGCTCATCTTTTCGTTCGTTCCGCTTGTTCGCGAGTTACCGCTAGTAACCAACAACCTTCGTCAATCAATCCTCGACAACCAAGATGATGTCCATATTCCTCTTCATCCTCTACTCTCTCTGCACTGCCTCAATCATCACCGGCACTGTCTTCCTATGCCTAGCTGACTGGAGTTTGTGGATCATTGCTGTGATGGCGGGCGCACTCGCCCTGCAGTGGCTGGCGTATGCCACAGCAACTGCATCTGTGCAGTCTCAGCGCAGTGCACGCAGCTCATGCTTCAACAGCACTTTTTGGGTGTGGATCACCAACCTGGCAGCAGGCGCTGGCTCTGCGGTCTTGTCATTCTTGCTGCTGGCATGCCTGGTCATGTGCAAGACCACCTGGACATTGGATATTGAAGTAGCTCAGGAAGCAATCAACAAGTTTTACAAGCAATGCACAACCAACCAGTTGTACGGCACGGGCCTCACGGGAGCTGCACTTGGTTTGCTGGTGCTGCTCAACGTGTTTATGCTCATCTGGCAACTGTGCCATCGCTGCTGTGGCGCAACAACGGTATTGCCTGTGTATGTGCACAAGGGAGCAGACGGCAAGCAGGTGCCTGTTTCTGCAAGCGCTACTGGGGCGCCACAGCAACAGTTTGTGGTGGGCAACTAACTGACACTATCCCTTTCATAGGTTATTTATGTGTGCGTATTATTGATGTGCCATTTATCATTAGCTGTAACATAGCTTGTCTTGCACATCGTATTGTCTTACATCGTACTGACTTCATCACCGTCGACCTGCTGGAAATGGCAATTCGCAGACAATGGACTGCCATCGAGATGCTCCTCATGATGGCGCTCGTGGCGATCAATGGCTGCATCATCGGGGGAAGCGTTTTGCTTACAGCAAGCGGATGGGCATGGACGTTTATTCCACTCTCCCTACTCCCCGCAGTCTTTCAGGTGTGTTTTGGCATAATGAGCAATCATCATTTGCAGCCATTTACCACCGTTACCAAACCATCCACCACCATCTTGTGCTGCCGCCCATCACAGCTTCTGGCTCTGTGCAGCGCAGCAGCTGCAGCACAGAAGCCCATGCCAGCTGACCGCACATGTGCAAATAGTGTGTGGTGGGTTGTGATGCTCGTGATTGTTGGCAGCGGCCTTGCCGGTGTGTTGGGCGCTGCGTCATTGACGCTCTACACGGCATGTGTGTGTCCAGACTGCATCGCAGGGCAGCCAGGCGTGTTGTTTGACAGGTATGTGATGGTGTTGTGTTGTGTACGCAACAACCCCAGTCCACAACCACCACCACCCCTCTCCCCCCCACCCACATACCACCCAAAGTCGTTCCAGTGCATGCAGCAGTCAGCAAAACACAGCTACACTGCTCCTAGGCTGTGCCCTCTGTGTACAGACCCTGTGGGGTGTGCTCCTCCTCACATACGACATCAGCCAGCGCACCTGCTGCATGCCTGCCTTTCCCACCTACATCCCACCCACGCCATCACAAGCAGCGGCCATCCTCGCTGGCACCACCGCCATACCACTGGCAACGCATTACGCGGTGGACATCCAAGCTGCAGAACTGCCACCCCTCAAAGATGCGCATAAAAAAATGCTCCCCCACAAACGACGGCCCCCACCATTCCCTCGATTGGCCAAATCCCGCACCTCAGACGATGGACACCATTCCACCGCCCGACAAGGATTGTTTCGGGGTGAAACGGAAAGCATTGATTCCGAGTTGATACGGTCGGGGACAAATCCAGGGTCGTCATCGAATTTTGGGACTGCTGATTCCTATGGGACCACCAACTTTCGAGTGCTGGCCCGCAGGGTGAGCGACCATGTGGATGAAGGGGGGCCCACATCACCCTACATGCAGCGGCGGGGGGAAGGAGAAGAGGACGGCCTATATGTTGGCACCCTTCATCATTCGTATTCTGGGGATTTGATCATGCCTCCACGGCTGCGTGCCATTGAGCATCCTGCTGAATGGGATGAGGAAGATGATGTTGCCATCCCATTGCCGCTGCAGGCTGCGCGGTCGTACACGCCCTTTGCATGTGGACCCCCTGGTGCTGAGGAAGAGGGTGGACCAAGGAGGGTGTGATTTGATTGTGTACATTTTCCATCATTCATTTGTTGATTTTGTTTTCATGTGCACGTGATGAACCAGTGTGGTAACAACACTGTGATGATGTATTGTTGGGCGGCATACTGGATGAGTAATACACCCTTCTCAATCACCATGCTCCCGAGGGTCCATCACATGCAGAGCATCGGCGTGCATCATCAACTGTGTACAGGACTGCGAACGTGTAGTTTGACTTGCTCTTTCTTGTTGCTTTTCACATTTCATACACGCCCTCGTGATGTATTAAGAACGTTATCACAACAACACAACAACAACACATCGCAACAACCAATATGTTGCTCAACGTGGTTGCAGCGCCCACCACAACTGATGCAAATGACACGCATGTTCCGCGCAGCAGCCTCAAACGCGAAAAACGCAAATGGAGTGTCAAGAAGAAGCAGTTGGGAAAGCATGGCCAATACACGGTATGATACAAGCGCCAAATACAACGTGTTTGTTGATGAATCCATCCTTGTGGTCGGTCAACAACCATGCTCATGCGCATTCTCTAGGCCCCCCAGCACCCACGGCCAAAAAGGCAACGAAATGATGATGAAGACACAACACAACAGCTCAAAGGCTATGATTTGGACGATTTGGACTACTACGACGTTCATCGTTCCCGCCCTGCCCGCAGCCCTGCTCACCATGGCATAGCCACCATGGACAGCGACTCAGACGCAGCCCTCGACAGTGAGCAGGAGCATGATGTGCTTGCTGCTGTCCAGGCTGTCATGCGCCGGGAGGGCACCCTCGGAAAGGGTGGTGGTGGTGGGAGTGGTCGCCCAACCATCCCCGTGGGTGTTGATTATGACAGCAGCGATGAGGACGCCCACCATACTCCTGGCAGCACCCCGCAGATCGGCAACAACATACTGGACGCACATTCGCACAACAATACGCACACCCCATCTGCAGCACGAGCTGTTGCAGCACTTGATGCGGCCCCTGCACCTGCGGTGGCAGCGGCCAACGCAGCAGCAGCACGGCGAGCAGCAAAAAAGCAGGCGAAAAAGCTTGCCAAACAGCAGCAGCGACGTACCAAACAGCCAGGGATGATGATGCCCCATATGCGTGATTTAGTGCATGTGGGTGGTGCCATGCATGGTGGTAGTGTGGAAGAAAAAGGGCAGGGGGAGCAAAGAGAGGAAAAAGAGGAAAAAGAAAAGGAAACCCAAGGGGAGGAGGAAGACATTGACAAAAAAGCACGTTCAGCAGCAATGACAGCCAATGCACCACATACTCCCAAGGCAACCCTCACCACAACTACATCTACTTATCACAATAATAATGATAATCACAAAAATAACAACCAACAGTCATTTGAGTGTATTGGTATCAGTTCAGCATTGGCCTCTCACTTGGAAGAGTGTAATTTCACACGTCCCTCTGCTATACAAGCCAGGGCAATACCTGCTGTGCTGGTATGGTCGTGATTGGTGCTGTGTGGAACGTGTTGATGTCGTCTGTGTGATTGGTGGTGTGTGGAACATGGTGGTGTTGCCTGTGTGTTTGTTGGTGTGTACAACCCATCCACCTCCCCACCCACCCACACCCACACAAGCACTCACCCACCCACCCACCCACCCCCACACCCCCACACAGACCAACAAGGACGTCCTCATCAATGCCGCAACAGGCTCAGGCAAAACCCTGTGCTACCTAGCCCCCATCATTGATCGCATGGCTTCCCTGGAGCCCCGCATCACCCGCAAGGATGGCACCCTGTGTTTGATAGTGGCACCCACAAGAGAGTTGGTGCTGCAGATACAAGCGGTGATGGCGCTGCTGCTGCGACGATTTGCGTTTCTGGTAGGGGGGGTAGGGGAGTGGGATGGTGGACCTTCGTCGCAGAGATTGAATACGAGATCGGTCCTGAGATCGGTGAGATCCCTGTCGAGCGTCGCGTGGTTGTCGAGATAGCGGAACTTGTACTGGGTCAATTCGGCAAGCGCGTCCTTGAGCCGGCGCACCGTTTCCATATCTTCGTCCTGGAATGCGCCACCGCGCTTTACCTGGTCGGGAAGCCGCGGATCGCCGAGCAACACCGTCACGTCGAGCCGCTGCAGCTTCCCGCGCGGTTTCTTCGCCGGGAGCTGCGGCGCATCCGCCGACAGCAGCAGCCGGCGTGCCATCATGCCGAGGTCCTGATCGCGGTCGGAAACCGATTCCGCGCTTCCGTGATGGCGCACGTTGCGGAACCCGCATCTTTCGAGCAGCTTCCCGATGCTGTCCTTGGTGTAGAGCCGTTCCGCATAGAACTGGTCGGCGATCACGCCGATCTCGTCATGCACGATCACCTCGCGCGAGATCAGACGTTCGCGATCTGCGGAAAGCGAGCGCTCACGACAAACGAAGTGATGTTCGTCGATCCATTCCCAGGAGCGCCGGTCGAAATGATCGGCCATGTAGGCGCCATCGGTGATGTCGAGCACGAGTTGACCGGACGGGCGCAAAAGCTTGCCGACCGTGTTCAGAACTTTCTCGTCGTCCTGCTTGTTCGAGAAATAGCCGAACGAGTTGCCCATGATGGCAACGCAATCGAAGCTCGTCTCCTGCAGACGCGGGTTGCGGGCATCGCCCTCCTTGAAGATGACCTGAAGGCCCTCCGTCTGCGCGCGCTTCTTGGCGAGGCGGATCAGATAGCGGGAGCGATCTACGCCCGACACGTTTTTGAAACCGCGCCTCGCGAGCTCAAGGCAATGCCTGCCCTGCCCACAGCAGAGATCGAGGATGGAGCTGTGCGGTTGGATCGCGGCGGCCGCGATGATGAAATCGACTTCGCGCCGCGTGTTCTCGTTGTTCTCGACGACGTCGCCGTCGGTCTTGACGTAAAGCGCGTTGAAAAGCTTGCGCCACCACTCGGCGGGCAGATGCTGTTCGAGGTCCGCAACGGGACCAAGACAAGAGCGCGGCGGAGTACGCTTCGGCTTCTTCGCCTTTGGCACAGTGGCCATGATGGACAATCGTCCTTACGAGCAGCATCAAGCCTGAGGCCGTCCGTTTCAGCGACGAGAGATCAGGCAATATCTGAACTCGTGATCGCCAGGACTTGCGCGGGCGCGCGACAGACCGCTCGTCGTCGTCGCAGCGCGCGCAAATTAGTCAAGGATTGTGACAAAGCAAGCGGCATGTGGGGCCATCCCCCGCCCCATTTCAGCGCTCAAACGGTCCGCTTGAAAGCCGCCACGAAGAAGCCGTCGGTCCCATGGGAAGCGGGTGTCAGCAGCAAAGTGTCCTGCGCGCCATCGGCGGAAGCAGGGGCGTCTCCGCCAATCGTCGTCCGCCATAATTCTTCGTAAGGTACGGGTTCGAACCCGGCAAACGATGCGCGGAACCAGGCGACCTGATCGACATTTTCCTGAGGCAGAACAGAGCACGTGACGTACACCAGCCGTCCGCCCGGCTTGACCAGACCGCTCGCGAGCGAGAGCACCTGGCGCTGCTCCTCCTGACGCATGCTGAGCGCCTCGGGCTTCAGCCGCCACTTCGCGTCTGGTTTGCGCCGCCAGGTTCCCGAGCCAGAGCAGGGCGCGTCCACCAGCACGATGTCGAACCGCGCGCCCAGCGCTTCGAGCCCCGAGCGATCCCCACCGTCGAGCACCTGCGCATTCCGCACACCGGCCCGCTGTAGTCGCTCGAAGATCGGGCGGAGCTGCCCCTTGTCCGAGTCATAAGCATAGATCTGCCCAGAGTTATGCATGGCGGCCGCCAGCGCCAGTGTCTTGCCGCCGGCGCCTGCACAAAGATCGAGCACCTGCAGCCGCGCCTCCGCGCCCGAAAGCGCAGCCGCGATCTGGCTCCCCTCGTCCTGGACCTCGAACCAGCCTTTGCCGTGCGCGGCCTCGGCCTCCACGTGCGGGCTTTTGGTCGGACCTTCCGGTGCCGGAATACGCACGCCGAACGGCGCAAAGCGCGTCGGCTTGGCCCCAAGCTTTTCCAACGCCGAAAGCACCTTGCCTCGATCGGCCTTGATCGTATTGGCGCGGAGGTCGATGGGCGCCCGCTCACCCATGGCCTGGCCTTCCGCGATGGCGCGCACGCCAAACACCCGCTCGAACGCCGGCATCAGCCACTCGGGAACATCGGCGGCCACATGCGGGGCCACATCCGCCGGCAGCCCGCCCGCAAGACGAGCCAGCTCGTCGTCGCTCAAAGGCTGGGGCGCATGCTGGCTGCCATCGCAAAACTTGGCTACTTCGTCGGCAGGAAGGCCGAGCGCCTTGGGCGCAGCGGCGATCGCGAGCAACCTCGGTTCCGCGCTTTCCATCTGCGCGGCAAGCGATAGCTTGCGCCTAAGCACGTCATAGACCAGCGTGCCGATGGCAGCTCGATCGCCGGAGCCTGCGAAGCGATGCCGCTTGCCCCAATCCTGGAGTGCTGTGGCCGCCGGCTGGTGGCGCGAGCAAACATCCTCCAGCACCTCGGCCGCGGCTTGAATACGCCCACCCGGTCTCACGATCGCGATCCTTAGTCTGGGTCGGCCGGGCTTACGCCCCGCCCGCCGAATAGAAAAGAATGCGGATGGCAAACAGCACCCACATGACGAACAGCGTGATGGACGCCAGCGCGTATCCATAAAAGCGGTACGGCTGCCGGTTCGCCGTCGTGTGGATGAACGCGTGGAACAGGCGCGCCAGCACGAAGACCCAAGCCAGGATCACGAACACGAGGTCCACCTGGCTGGTGATCATGAGGAACGCGATCACCGCATAGAACAGGATCGGCGTTTCGAGCTGGTTGTGAAACGCATTCGAAATCTGCGTCGCACGCGCCGGCCATTTCGCCTGCCTGAGCGAAATGTCCCCGAACGTCACCTCACCGCGCTTGACCGCACCGACACGCTCCTTCCGCATCCAGCCCTGCAAGAAGAACGTCAGGAAGACTTGGACGAAAACCGGATAGAGAATGGCGGTCTGGGTCATGGCGACACCTGTCGAAGGGAAAGCGTAAAAACTACGCATTCCCCGGATAGTTCGGGCTTTCCCGCGTGATCAGAACACCATGCGGGTGGCTTTCGCGCATACTGGCCGGCGAAATACGGACGAACTTCGCGGTGTTGCGCAGATCTTCTAGTGTCTTCGCACCGGTGTAGCCCATGCCGGCCCGAAGCCCGCCGACGAGCTGGTTGAGTACGCCTTCGACCGGCCCCTTGTACGGCACCTGTCCTTCGATGCCTTCCGGGACGAGCTTGAGCTGATCCTTCACTTCCTGCTGGAAGTAGCGATCCGCCGAGCCTCGTGCCATGGCGCCGAGCGAGCCCATGCCGCGATACGCCTTGTAGGTCCTGCCCTGGTAGAGGTAGGTCTCGCCTGGAGCCTCGTCCGTGCCGGCGAGCAGCGAACCGATCATCACGCAGTCCGCTCCCGCCGCCAGCGCCTTCACGATGTCGCCAGAGAAACGAATGCCGCCGTCGGCGATCACCGGAACGTCATGCTTGTGCGCTTCGGTGGCGCAATCCATCACCGCGGTGAGCTGAGGCACGCCGACACCGGCCACGATCCGCGTTGTGCAGATCGAGCCCGGGCCGATGCCCACCTTCACCGAGTCGGCGCCCGCCTCGATCAGCGCCCGCGTTGCTTCCGCAGTCGCCACGTTTCCGGCCACCACCTGCACCGAGTTCGAGATCTTCTTGATGCGCGTCACGGCATCGAGAACGCTCTTCGAATGGCCGTGCGCGGTGTCGACCACGATCAGATCGCAACCCGCTTCCAGAAGCCTCTCCGTACGCTCCCAGCCGTCGTTGCCGACCGTGGTCGCGGCCGCAACACGCAGACGCCCCTCGGGATCCTTGCAGGCATTGGGGTGCTTCTGAGCCTTCTCGATATCCTTGACCGTGATCAGCCCGATGCAGTGATAGCTGTCATCGACGACCAAGAGCTTCTCAATCCGGTTCTGATGAAGCAGGCGCTTGGCTTCGTCCTGACTGACGTCGCGCTTGACCGTGATCAGGCGCTCTTTCGTCATCAACTCGGCAACGGGAGTTTTGGGATTGGTCGCGAAGCGCACGTCGCGGTTGGTAAGAATGCCGACGAGGCGTCCCTTGCTTTCGCCTTTCTTGGGCTCCTCGACGACCGGAATGCCGGAGATCGAATGAGCTGACATCAGCTCAAGCGCACGCTCGAGCGTCTCTGTCGGCTGGATGGTTACGGGGTTGAGAACAATTCCGGATTCATACTTCTTAACGGAGGCAGCATGACGTCCCTGCTCTTCCGGAAGGAGATTGCGGTGCAGCACACCGATGCCGCCTTCCTGCGCCACGGCAATCGCAAGCCTGCTTTCCGTGACCGTGTCCATAGCGGAGGACAGGATTGGAATATTGAGCGAGATGGTTCGGGTGACCCGGCTCGTCACGTTGACTTGGTTGGGCAACACCTCGGACGCCGCCGGCACCAGGAGCACGTCATCGAATGTCAAAGCGAGACCCAAATCGCTATCGATTGGGCGTTTTGCCATGGCTCTCTCCTTGGGCGGGTGTGACAAAGGCGGCCGCAAAACGGGGCGGCCCGGCTCGAATGTCGGATGCCCTATAGCACCGGGAGCGGGACAGGGGAAGGGACCCACCCTGCGGCCGAGCAGCCCGGCGAAACGCGCGCCCATCGCCCCCAGCGCCTGCACCAGAGCCCTGACCCCACCCGGCGCAGCGGCCGATTGATCGGTGCACCAACGCTCTCGCAACTGCACATTAGCGCCGCTTATGATGGGTATTGAAAAATCAATTAGACCTCGGGCGCTTATCGCGTTAGGAAAGCCGGTCTAAAGTGCTCTAGAGCGTTTTAAGGAGGAAACAAAAATGAAGATTTGGTCCAAGCCCGCCGTGCGCGAGCAGGAAGTCGGCCTCGAGGTCACCAGCTACCTCCCGGCAGAGATCGACATCATCTAAGTGATGATGAAGACAGGCTCGCGCACTGGCGAGCCGAAAGGCACGGCGGTCGAGCAAGCGACCGCCGTTGCTGTTTTTAGGGAGCGATTCGAAGCCTCCCGCCATCGCGTCGAGAGCGCAGCCCTCTCCGCCTGGCATCGCAACGCTAGGCGTTGTTCTTGAAGCCCGTTGCCAACACATAGAGTTCAGCGCTATCGGATCGGCTTGCCGGCGGCTTCACATGCCGAACCGTATGGAACCGCTGCTTCAAAAGATCGAGCAGATCGCGTTCCGTCCCACCCTGAAAAACCTTGCACAGGAACGCCCCGCCCGGCGCGAGCACGTCGCAGGCGAACTGCGCGGCCGCCTCCGCGAGCATCATGATTCTCAAGTGATCGGTCTTGGTATGTCCGACCGTAGGCGCCGCCATATCGGAGAATACGACGTTGGCGGCCCCATCCCTGAGTTTGCTCTTGAGCCATTCGTCGGCGCTCTCGTCCATGAAATCGAGCTTCGCCGATTCAACGCCCGCCAGCGGTTCCATGTCGAGAATATCGATTGCGATCACCTGCCCGCGCCCGCCGATCGACTGCGTGCGCTCAGCCGCGATCTGGCTCCAGCCGCCGGGCGCCGCGCCGAGGTCCACGACGCTGTATCCGGGTTTGAGGAAACGATACTTGTCGTCGATTTCGATCAACTTGTAGGCAGCGCGAGACCGGAAGCCCGCGCGTTTGGCCGCCGCCACATAAGGATCGTTGAGCTGCCGTTCGAGCCAGCGTTGCGAAGAAGCCGTGCGGCTTCGGGCGTTCTTCAGCCGAACGCCGAAATCGCGCTGACCTCCCGCGCCGCTGATCGCGCTGCCGCCCACGCTTTTCTTGCCGCCGGAGCCGCGGCCCGACTTGCCCTTCATTCGCATCGTTTCAACCTGATCTCTGACGGCGGCGCCTGCGGCCCGCCCGATAGACGCCATCTTCGCTCATGAGGGTCGCGAGAATGCCCTCGCGCAGTCCGCGATCCGCAACCCTGAGCCGCTCCGACGGCCACGTGCGTAGAATGGCTTCGAGGATCGCACACCCCGCAAGCACGAGATCCGCCCGTTCATGCCCGATGCAGGGCTCCGCCACACGCTCCTCGTAAGAACGCGCGAGCAGCCCATACGTGACCGTTTGAATTTCATCGATCGCAAGCCAGCATCCGTCGACGCGAGCCCGATCGTAACGCTTGAGCCCTAGGTGGATGCCGGCAACCGTCGTCACCGTGCCCGAAGTGCCGAGCAGATGGATGTCCTTCCCGCTCGCCAGCTCCCGGAACCCGTGCAGCGCCTCGAAAGGCCGGATCAAGCCCGAGACATAGGCGACCATATCTTCAAAGCTGTCAGGCGTAACCTGATGGCCGCCGAACCGCTCGGCCAACGTTACGACGCCAACCGGCAGGGACGTCCACGCCTTCATCTGCGGCTTGGCTCCGACACGTTTGCCGCCGTCCGGCCCGCCGCCATCCCGCCCCGTCTTCGCGAGATCGAGCCAGATCAGCTCCGACGACCCGCCGCCGATATCGAACACCAGGACATAATCGGCGCGATAATCGATCAGCGAGGCGCAACCGGATACGGCAAGATTGGCTTCCGTCTCGCGGTCGAGCACTTCGATCTTGATGCCGACCTCGCGCTCGACCTGGCGCAGGAAATCACGTCCGTTGCTTGCAATCCGGCAGGCTTCCGTCGCCACGCACCGGACCCGGTCGACGTCGTTTCTGGCAAGCTTCGACGCGCACACACGAAGCGCATCGATTGTCCGCTTCATCGCCGCATCGGACAGCCGACCCGACTGCGAAACACCCTCGCCGAGGCGGATGATCCGGGAAAAGGCATCAACAACCCGGAACCCGCGACGCGACGGGCGCGCGAGCAGGAGGCGGCAATTGTTGGTTCCGAGATCGAGGGCCCCATAGACTTGGCCCCGCTCGCCCTGCGAAGGGCGATGAGCGCCGTTCCGGCCGGAGCCATCAGAAGATCTGTTGAATGTAGGCTTGTCGGACGGCGCGAGTTTCGCACCCCCCGTCGCATCCGGAGCCCGCCGCCCATCGAAAGGGGGAGCGCTGGCGCGCTCGTCATCCGTAAGTTCAGGCACGTCTTTTCCCCAGAGCCTGGTTCCGGGAACCCCCTCGCGAGCATTTCGCCCGCCGGTTCACCTCGCATCAGGCCAACATCTGGCTGCATCTGGCACCAATGTAGCAGGAGAAGGCGGCGCGTAAAGGAAAAGCGCGCTCGTGGTATACAACCGTAGAAAAGTGCAGTCCCGTGCCTACCCGCACAGTCCCCAAATTTCCCTTTCGGTCCGGAGCCCCTCTTGTCGTCGCGAACCCGCAGCCCCCAGCCGTTCATCAAAAAGTCGTCCATCACGAAACTGCTGGCTTATTCGTTTGTCTTGGCCATTGCCGCCCATCCGCTGCAGGCGCGAGCCGGATCTGACAGGCCGAATGTTGCACGCATCATCGACGCTTACCCCGATGCGCTCGAGAAAATCGAAGGCAACGAACTGGTCTGGCGGGACGGTACCCGTATGCCGCTCGATGACGGGCACGGCGTGAAGGCATTCGCCGATTGGATCGAAAATCCCGATATCGAAGACATGTTGCGCGTGCCCTATCCCGCAGGCACACCTGCTGTCGCGCCCCCGCCGGAGATAGATCCCGGCCGCGCCCGCAACGCACTGTTTTTCGAGAAGATGTACGGCGATTGCCGCAAGGGCGACGTAAAGCCGAAACTCAAGACAATCGTCTGGCTGCCAAGCAAGTCCAATCAGCGGCTACAGGTGACAACTGTGAACGGCGTTGCCGATCGGTTGGAAGCGATATCGCGGGAGCTCGACGCACTACCCGCCGAATTCGACAAATACTTGGTTCCGGCGGGAGGAACCTACAATTGCCGGCCGATCGCCGGCACCGGTCGGGTTTCGGCTCACGGATACGGTATCGCCATCGACATCGCGGTCGCACAAAGTGATTACTGGCGATGGGCTTCCGGCGCCGGTGCCGGGAAGGTCGCTTTCCGCAACCGCATCCCTGACGAGATCGTCCGCATTTTTGAAGGCCACGGCTTCATCTGGGGCGGGCGCTGGTATCACTACGACACCATGCATTTCGAGTACCGTCCCGAGTTGCTTCCGCCACCACCATAAGGGGCGCGCAACGAACGGATCTTCCGCCCATGCGGACGGCGTCCCATTTCGGCGGTTTGCTCAGGACTGCCCGAAGCTCGCCGTCGCATCGGTCGCAGGGATGCGACCTGTTCTTGCGCGACCGGGGATGAGCTGTTATACGGCCCCACTCGGCAAGCCTGGGCCTTGACGGCGTTGGATCCTACCAATCCGACACCACGATGAGAGGCCGCGCAAAAGCTCGCCGCGATCCCGGCTTTGGGGGATCGTCTAATGGTAGGACTGCAGACTCTGACTCTGCCTGTCTAGGTTCGAATCCTAGTCCCCCAGCCAATAATCTCATCGATAGCGTTGGATTTCGCGTCTCTCGCGACGACGCGAAATCGTGCCGACATGTCCGCGGGTTAGGCGCCCCTGGACCGAATACCTGCCCAACAGAGACGCCGTCTTGCCGGAAATCGCGAGAAACCGGCCCATCCGTCTCCCACCGCTACTTTTCGCCTTACCACTTGTGGATCTTGTGGGCATGAGGTTGGCTCCAAAACCGGCCCGCACACTCTAGAAGGCACTTCTGATAGGCCGAGAAAGCGGAAATAGCCCGATCCGTTTAGTCCCTATCACGTCAGGCACAGCGGCCTTGCCGCTTTACCAATAAGAGCGGACGGTCACAGGCCACTGGAAACGAGTCTCCGAGATATGAACCGTTTTACATTACGGGCTGGCGGCCCCCCTCCGGAATCAATATCGCCGTCGCCGACGCGATCTCGTGAAATTGCCTCCGCAAGCGAGGCCAGATTCGACTGGCTCCCTATAGTTTTTATCGTTGGTCATCGTAGCCCAGGCTACGCGTGAGGTTTTTTTGGTTAGTCCTTCGCTCGATCGGCAACCGTATCAAAGGCGCTTCCGCTTCCTGTGGGAGAAGAAGGCGTCCGCTGCACCAATGCAGATTTCATCTCTTATCTCCCGGCGACGTCCATGCCGAGCAGCCAGCGGTTCATGACCATGAAGTCGCTGTCCTTCGAGTGGTCGAGCCCGGCAGCGCTGCCGCGTCCGTAGGCGCCGCGAAGGTCGGTAGGAGACATGCCGTAGGCCTCACGAAACGCTCTGCTGAACACGGAATCGTTGCTGAAGCCGTAGCGCGTAGCGATCGTGCCGACGCGCTCACTGCCGTACACCGGGTCGGTGATCGTCTGATAGGCGCGGGTCAGCCGCCGTTGCTGGATATGCCGGCGCACGCCGCCTAACGGCGCAAACAGTCGATAGAGGGTCGCGCGAGACATGGCGAGTTGCTGGCAAAGAAACTCCGGGCCGAGATCAGGGTCGGCGAGATTTGCCTCGATCACTCGCCGCACCGCTTGCAAGGAAGCGACGGACGCGGCCTGAGCGATGGCCTCGCGCCCATTGGCGCTCGCGCCGACCAATGCAGCAATCAGCGACGCTGTTCCGCGTGCCGAGGCGCGAATATCTCGCGACTCGAGCGCTGGAATCTCGGCAAACAATGTCTGCAGATGATTGACAAGCATCGTGTTGAACGGACTCGTCTTCGGCAAGATCAACCCGTGCAGATTTTCAAGATTGGGGAGGAGCGGCATGAGCAATGCTCGCGGCAGGACGATTGAGAGGCTCGTGTAATCCGGACCTGTAATCGCGGAGCAGCGGGTCAAGTCGAGAATGAAAATGTCGCCGGGATGAACCTCGGCCGGTCGTCCACCGATGTCGAGGGTGCACCCACCGACGAGGTGGACGACAAGGCAGATGTTGTCGAGCCCGCTGCGCGAGATCGTTTGCGTGGTTCGCTTGAACGTCGTCGCCGATGCGGAACCTAGGCATAGAGCAACATCGGCAAACTGGTAGCTCGTAGCGTCGACCGAGAAAGAGGAGCGGTCGCGCGGATCGCGAGCGTCCACCGTAAATAGCGGCGACATACCGAAGCGCCAGAGATCGTATTCGTGGGCGTTGCCCGGGGCCACGGAAAGTTTCAAGCGGAAGTGCGCTGGCGTTGCATCTCGCTGATCCGTCTGCGTATCCGCCACTTCGTCCCCCTGCCAATATTGCGCGCGCCAGTGTGCCTTCTGAGACCTGATGTTTGCAAGGTGTCTCATTCTTTCTACGTGGCGTCTCATTAACCGCGTTCGGGCTATGCCGCCGAGATCGCCGCTGTAAGTTGGCTGAACAAGCGCGGGGAAGGCGCTTGTGCATCGTTTGAAGGCCATAGCGGGCATCGGTGAACGAGTTGGGGGAGGGGACGCTGTGCTGCCACGCCTATCGGCGCAAGCATGTAAGGCTTGCGCGACGGACGACCCATCATCATTTCCGCGCGCCCGCGAGCTGCTGTTGAAGCAGTCATGCTCTTCTTTGGCTTCGTCGGTTTTAGCACGCCGTGTGTTGGTTCGATCGCGTGACGTTTCGTGAGATGGGGGGGCAGCGCGATGCGCTGAGAAGTGCAATGGGTGCGTATTTCAGGCCGGCTTGGCGAACATTCGGATTGCGCGCGGCGATTCTGCTGACCTGCACCTTCGCCGGGATCGTTGTTCCCGCTCTCATCGACCGCGCGCGCGCAGATATATTCGTTATCACCGATCCCGGGACCGGGACGTTCAACGTCCCGGCTGGCGTGACGTCTATCAAAGTTCTGCTGGTCGGTGGTGGCGCCGGAGGCGGATCTGGTCAAAATTTTGGACCTGGTCGTTCCGCTGGCGGCGGTTCCGGCCGCGTAAATTCTCTCACCCTTACCGTGAATCCTGGCGACGTCATCGATTACGTTGTCGGCGAAGGGGGCGCGCAGGACAGCCACGGCGCAACCACGATACTTTCGATTGGCGCGCAAAATTATGTGGCGTCGGGCGGATCAGCCGGTATCGGGCTTGACGGTGGCAACGGTGGATCGGGCGGCGGTGCTTCATGCCCGGTGGCCGTCGGCAACAATGGCGGATCAAACGGCGCCGACGGAGGCAGTTGTTCCACTTTTTCGGGTGGAGTGGGCCAGGGCGATTTTGGTGCTCTGCTTTCGCTGTTTGACGAAAATTCGATTACCGCTGGCGACGGAGGACAGGGCGGAAACCCATCGCCCCAGCTTCTTGGTAGCGGCGGCGGTGGCGGCGGCATCCTCATCTCTGGTTCCGGCGGCATGGGACAGGCCGGGCTTTCCGGCGGTAACGGGGGAATGGGGTTTGGCGCCGGCGGCGGCGGGGGAGCCTTCGGCGGCAATGGAGCCGACGGCCTTGTCTATTTCGAATACACCCCAGCCGTTGCGCCCGTCGTCACAGCCGCATTCACTTCGACGACGATCGCGGCTGGGGCAACGTCAGGCCTGATCATCACGCTTTCGAACCCCAACAGCTTGCCGTTGTCGGGTGTATCCGTAACAGCAAGTGTTCTGCCACCGGGCCTCGGCCTCCCGATGATGGGATCGTTATCGACGACCTGCATAACCGGGGGGCCGACCATCGTCGGTGGGGCCATCAGCGTTGCGGGTGTAACGCTTCCAGCGAACTCGAGCTGCACCGTGGCCACCCAGGTGACCTCGAGCACGCCCGGAAGTTACACCTACACGACCGGCGTCATTTCCGCGGCGACCCCCGCTTTGACCGGCACCGTAGGAACGACGGCGACGGCCCTCACCGTCGTCGGTCCGCTGACCGCCACCGCCCTCATACCGTCCACGACGCTGGCTGCGAACGTTGCTGTCACCAGCTTCGTGCCCGTGCAAGGCGGCGGCGGATCGGCGCCGTTGACGTATTCGGTTTCGCCAGGGCTGCCGGCGGGGTTGAATTTCGATAGCACCACCGGCGCTATCACGGGCACGCCCACCGCTCCGCTTGCACAAACCGCCTTCACGGTGACGGTAACCGATGCGCTCAGCGCAACCGCCAGCGCACAATTCCAACTGACCATTAACGAAGGGTCGACGACATCGCTGGTGGCCGCGCCCGCGAACGCCTTCATCGGCCAGCAGGTGACATTGACGGCCACGATCGCACCGACGCCCGGTGGCGGCTTCGTGCTGTTCACCGAAGGAGCGGCGGTGCTATGCGGGGGTGCCGTTCCTGTCACGGGCAGTGTGGCGACTTGCACGACGAGCTTTACGAGCGGCGGCGCGCATCCGATCACGGCAACGTTCAGCGGCGCGGGTCCGCTGTTGCAAAGCTCGGGCTCGGCGGTTGTGACAATCGAGGATCAAGTCAGCAAGACCACGCAGGTGATTGGCGCCTTCCTGAGCCAGCGCAACAATCAGATCCTGACCAACGACATGGATACCACGCGGCAAGCGAACCGGCTGAATGCGGCCAGCCAAGGCGCTGGAGGCGGTGATGGTGGAGGCGGTCAAGCCAGCGGCTTTGCGGACAACGCATTCGCAGGGCGAGCGACGGATCCTTCGCGTGATCTGCTCTCGGCTCGCATGGGGTTGCTTGGACGAGGTCAGATGCAGGCCCCGTCGGATGGCGATGACCGAGACGAGGATGGCATGCCGGCAGTCGCGAGCGGGGCTCGGGCCGGCACGTTCTCCTACGACCGAGACAGTGTGAGCGGTTCGTCGCAGATGGCGTTTTCGACGTCGCTCAGCGCGATCACGCGCTACGCGTCCGAAAAGCGGAAAGAGAAAGCAGCGCAGGCGCCGATGGGGCTCGGGCTGTCGGATCAGGAATCCGGTGCTACGGCACCTTTTAATCCTTTCGATATCTGGGTCGAGGGCCGGTATGCGGGCTACACGAACGGATCTAGTTCGGACCTCGACGGCCACTTCGGCTTGCTGAGGTTCGGCGCTGACTATGTGTTGAACCGAAACCTGCTGGTCGGAGCCCTCGTCCAATTCGACGACACGCGCCAGCGCTCCGATACCGACACGTCTGAGGTTGAGGGAACAGGGTATCTGGCCGGTCCCTATGCGACGGTTCGGCTTGGCGATCGTCTGTACCTGGATGGTCGCGCAATGTGGGGCCGCTCCTGGAACGACGTGAGCCCCTATCTCACCTACACCGACAGCTTCGACACCGAGCGGTGGCTCGTATCGTCGTCGCTTCATGGATCCTGGGACTACGGGCGGTGGACCTTCACGCCGTCGGCGTCGATCGCCTACATGGCAGATAACTCGGAGAGCTATCGCGATAGCTTCGGCGCCGTGATCCCGAGTGTGAAGAGCCGGCTTGGGCAGGCCAAGGTAGGGCCGCTGGTCAGCTACCAGTGGGTGAGTGCCAGCGGCGCGGTGATGGAACCGTATGCGAAAGCGCAAGTGATCTGGAATTTCGCTGATGACGTGTCGGCTGCGGGGGTCGGTCAGATCGACGGCGATCTGGTCGGGCCGGCCGGCGCACGCGGGCGCATCGAATCCGGCGTCAGGGCAAAGAACGATGGCCTGGGCCTTGACCTGTCCGGCAGCTACGACGGCATCGGCGCCGGCGACTACGATGCGTGGACAGGACGGGCGTCTTTGCGGATGCCGTTGAACTAAACGAACGAGCGCAGCAAAGCGCAGTCGGACACTGGAAGAACTTGAAGGGTTGGAGCCAACGCTATTCCAAGAAGCAGGGTGGTCTCTGCCGAGTTGAAAGACTTTACGAGCGTTTTTCTTTCGATCAGTTTCTTAGCGTAACGTGGGTGGGTGTAATGCGTTCAAAACTTAAAGCGGCGCTGCTGTTGGTAACGGCACTCATGTCGAATTCGGCTTTTGCTGAAGGTCCTGCTGTCTCTGGGCCGAATGGCAAATTCAGTATTGAAGGCGGCGCCTTCGATGGCGACTCGTCCTTCCTAGCGCTCGGCAGTTATTCCATTCCCCTCGCTCCCTCCATCGGGTTCCAGGTCGACGGCGCGGTCGGTTCGATTGACGGGGAAATCATGGGCGGCGGTGGCGCACATATCTTTACCCGAGACCCTTCGCAATATCTCTTTGGTGTATACGGCAGCTTTCACACCTGGGACTCGATCGACATCTGGCGGCTGGCGATTGAAGCGGAGCTATATCTCGGGCGATTTTCGCTTTCAGGCATTGCCGGATTTGAGGGTGTCGACGTTCCCGACACGTCGGGCGGATTTGTGGTGCTCACGCAAGATGACGAGCACGCATTCGCCCATATCGACTTGGCCTATTACCCGACTGACAACTTTAAGATCTCGGGAGGCTATCGCTACCTCAACGAAGTGAGCTTCGCGTCGGCAGGCGCAGAGTATCTGTTCGATGCGGGCGACGTGCCGATGTCTCTTTTCGCGCGCGGCGACTTCGGCGATGACGATTACACGTCAGTGACTGGCGGCTTGAAAATTTATCTCGGCTCCGATCGCAAAAAGTCGCTCATCCAACGCCACCGCACTGACGACCCGGAAAACTACACACCCGTGTTCCCCAAGCTCGTCACCGACAAATCCGGATCCGGCCAGCCGCCCATTTGCGAGATCAATGGTAACGTCGGCGGCGTCCCTGTCACGAGCCCCGCCAATGGACAATGCATCTGTCCTTCGGGCACTCAGAATGAAGGCTCTGCGCCCGCATTCAACAATGGCGGGTATTACTGCTATGCGAACCCGACCTAGAAAAAGGAAGTTCGGTTCTCTCGCCGCGCGGCAGGGCCGGGACGAAGTCTGGTCCTCGCCGCGATGCGGACCTCAAGCTTAAGGTACCTAACGCAACAGCTCACTAGTTTTGGAAGTCAGCAAATGGGACTTTTCGGTCGCAACGTTTCAACGATCGAGAAAAAGCTGATTAGTCCTTTCTTCTGCGTCGCGCGCGGGCGGCCGACGTTGCTCCGAGAAGCCTGGGGGTGACGTCCGCAATCAGACTGTAGACGTCGAGGCCCGGAACAACTCGCTCATAATCGCCATCGAGTTCGAGCGATGAGGCTCCGTGGACAAATGTCCAGAGCCGCACGGCGATCTGTTGCGCGTCTGCCGTGTGGCCGTTCTTGCGGCAATAATGGGCGACCTCGTCGACGACGTTCTTCAGGCAGTCCTCGCCCTTCCCATCCGCCTTTTTGCTCTTTTTCAGCTCACCGAACATGAGCCTGAATATGGCTGGCTGGGCGACGGCGAACGTCAAGTAGGAGATGCCCATCGCGGTGATGCCCTCGATACTACCGCTGCCCTTCTCTGCCACCGCCTTCGCGTTCTGCTCACTCAGTTGGTCGAAGCCGCGCGCGACGATCTCCTCGAGAATCTCCTGCTTGTCGCGGAAATGCTTGTAGGGTGCGGCCGTGGTCACGCCCGCCCGGCGGCAGGCATCCGCCAGCGTGAAGCCGTCGGGACCGTGCTCGATCAGAAGCTCGCGGGTTGCGGCAATCAGCGCCTCACGCAGGTCGCCGTGGTGGAAACTCTTCTTCGAGCGCACCGCGGATCGCTTTTTTTCGCTCTTTTTTTCTGCTTGGGCCATAACGGGTTATCCGAATTTTGCCGACCGACGACTCCATACGCTAGCACACCCACCGCAAGTTAGTGTGATTAACTTTTTTGCCTTTCCGCGCCGTTTTTGCCTTGCCAAGTTAGTGGCGCTTACTTATAAGTTAGCGAAACTAACTTATTGTATCAGCCATGCCGGCACAAGGCCGCAACCGCGATGAGGCTCAACATGAGTGCTCCCTCTTCCTCCAAATCTGCACCAACACGGACGCTCGCGCGACCCATCCTGATCGCGGGCGCATTCGTTTCGGTCGCGGTTGGTCTTGCCGGATGCAAAAGTGAAGGTGCCGAGTACGTCGCTCAGCCGCAGCCCGTGCGCGCCGCAGAGGTGACGCTCACGGGGGCGGCAGAGACGCGGTCCTATACCGGCACGATCAAGCCGCGCTACGAAAGCGATCTCGGCTTTCGCGTCTCCGGCAAGATTGTCGAACGCTTCATCAACGTCGGCGATAGGGTAACGCCCGGTATGACGCTGGCGAAGCTCGATGAAATCGACTACCGCCTGTCCCTCGAATCCGCCGACGCCGAGCTCAAGGCCGCGGAAAGCAGCCTCGCGCAGACGGCCGCCGACGAAGAGCGTTATGCGCGCCTGACGAAGGACGGATGGGTCAGCGCAGCAGGCTATGATCAAAAGAAGGCGGCGGCGGACGAAGCGCGCGGACGCGTGGAGCGGGCTCGCCGCTCACTCGCTCTCGCCAAGAACCAACTTGACTACACGAACCTTCGGGCAACCGAATCCGGCATCGTCACGGCGCTCCCGGTCGAGGTAGGGCAGGTCGTCGGCTCCGGACAGCTCATTGCGCGGGTTGCACGCCTCGACGAACTCGAAGCCGTCGTCTCGATCCCGGAGAGCCGTATCGACAGCGATCGCAATGCGATTTCCTCGGTGACGCTGTGGGCTGCGCCCAATCATGTATACATGGCCAAGCTGCGCGAAGTATCCCCACAGGCGGATCCGGTCACGCGCACCTATCAGGCACGCTATTCGATCCCTAAATCCGACGACGGCATAGCGCTCGGCAAGACGGCGACGGTGCATCTTGCACAAGAGGGCAGTGGATCTCAGGCAAAGCTTCCGCTCGCCGCCGTGTTCAAGGATGAGGGTCAGCCTTCCGTATGGCTCATCGACGAGTCTCACGGACGCTTGACCAAGAAGAACGTCCAAATCGGCGCCTGGACCGAAACCTCGGCCATCGTCACGGGCGGACTCGAGTCCGGCCAGAAGATCGTCGCGGCCGGCGTGCACAAGCTCGACGCCGATATCCCCGTACGTATTGTCGAGGTCGTGCGATGAACGCTCCCTTAGAGCAGGATCATACCCCGTCGCGGGGCAACCTGTCCGCCTGGGCTGTTGCGCATCCGTCGCTGGTCCTGTTCCTCATCATCGTGCTCTCAGCGGCTGGTCTGTTCAGCTACCTGAAGCTCGGCCGCGCCGAAGATCCCTCGTTCGCCATCAAGACCATGGTGGTCAGCGCCGCCTGGCCCGGCGCAACGGCCGAGGAGATACAGGATCAGGTAGCGGACAAGCTGGAGAAGCGCCTGCAAGAACTGGAGTTGTTCGACTACGTCAAGACCTATACGCGTCCCGGCGTCACCGTCATCCAGATGCAGCTTCGGGACCAAGCGCGCGGCGAAGACGTAGATGATGCCTGGTATCAAGTTCGCAAGAAGCTGAATGACACCAAGCCGGCACTACCACAGGGCGTGCAGGGCCCGTTCTTCAATGACGAATACGGCGATGTGTATTCCGCCGTCTACATGCTCTCGGGCGACGACGTTTCGCTCGCCAAGCTCAAGGACTATGCCGAGACCGTGCGTCAGCGGCTTTTGCGGACGCCTGGCGTGTCCAAGGTCGATATAGTCGGCGCGCGCGAGCAGCGCATCTTCATAGAGTTCAGCCATCGAAAGCTCGCGACCCTCGGCATCACGCCGCAGGCCATCTTCGACAGCGTAGCGCGCCAGAATGCAGTGACGCCCGCCGGCACCGTCGAGACCAGCGCCGACCGCATCGACGTGCGCGTGACCGGCGCGTTCAAAGGTGAAGCTGCTATTGCCGAAGTTCCGATCGAAGCAGGCGGGGCCACGTTCAGGCTCGGCGACATCGCCACAATCAAGCGGGGATACGAGGATCCACCCACCAGTATCGTGCGCCACAACGGCACCGAGTCCGTGGGCATCGTCGTTGCCATGACCAAGGGCGCGAACGTGCTCGAACTCGGCGAGCGGCTGAAGTTGGCCGTTGCCGAGGCAAGAGCGCAAGTTCCGACCGGCGTCGAGATCGACCAGATAACGGACCAGCCTAGCGTTGTCGAAGAGTCCGTAAGCGAGTTCCTGCGCTCCTTCGTTGAGGCGCTCGGTATCGTGCTGGTCGTGAGTTTCGTTTCGCTCGGATGGCGCTCGGGCCTTGTGGTCGCGACGTCCGTGCCGCTGGTGCTCGCTGTCGTACTTCTCGTCATGTATGTCGCCGGCTTGAACCTAGACCGCATCACGCTTGGCTCGCTCATCATCGCGCTCGGTCTGCTCGTCGACGACGCCATCATCGCCATTGAGATGATGGTGGTTAAGATGGAGCAGGGCTGGAGCCGCATGCAGGCCGCCGCGGCGGCCTGGGATTCGACCGCCTTCCCGATGTTGACCGGCACGCTAGTGACGGCGGCAGGCTTCCTGCCCGTTGGGCTCGCGAAGTCGACCGCAGGCGAATATGCCGGCAACATTTTTTGGATCGTCGGCCTGGCCCTCGCGGTGTCGTGGATTGTGGCGGTGTTCTTCACCCCCTATATCGGCGTCAAGCTACTGCCGAACTTTGCTAAGCATGGCGCGGGACACGGAGGCCATGATCTCTACAACACTAGAATTTACCGCGCGTTGCGCGGCGCCGTGGGCTGGAGCGTTCGCTTCCGCTGGATCGTGATCGCGCTCACGCTTGCCGCCTTCGTTTCGGCGATCGCCGCCTTCACGCAGGTGCAGCAGCAGTTCTTTCCAACCTCGTCGCGGCCGGAACTGTTCATCGAGATCCGTCTGCCGGAGGGGACCTCCATCAACGTCACCGAGGCCGCTGCGAAAAAGGCCGAGGCGCTCATCAAAGGCGATCCAGATCTCGACTATTACACGACCTATGTCGGCGAGGGATCGCCGCGCTTCTTCCTTGCGCTGAACCCCGTGCTGCCAAATGAGAACTTTGCGCTCATCGTCATGATGACCAAGGGACCTGAGGCCCGCGAGAGGCTTAAGGACCGACTCGAGAAGCTCGTCGCCGACAATGTCATCCCCGAGGCGCGGCTACGTATCGATCGGCTGAACTTCGGCCCGCCTGTCGGCTTCCCCGTGCAGTTCCGCGTGCTCGGACCCGATAGCACTAGTGTACGCGAGGTTGCGAACAAGGTGCGCGATGCCATGCGCGCCAACTCAAATACACGCGACGTGCAATTCGACTGGAACGAGCAGAAGAAGTCGATCCGGCTCGAAGTCGACCAGGATCGCGCCCGCTCGCTCGGCCTCACGCCGCAGGATATCGCACAAACGCTGCAGACGCTGCTGTCCGGGTACACAGTCACCGAGTACAAGGAAGGCATCGAGCTTGTGCCGGTCGTGGCGCGTGCCGTGCCGCAGGAGCGCCTGGGGCTCGGCACGTTCGAGGATCTCACCATCCCAACGCGCTCGGGCGCGGCGGTTCCCATCTCGCAGGTGGCGCGCGTTCACTACGAGTTCGAAGAGCCGATCCTGTGGCGTCGCAATCGCGACATGGTACTGACGGTGCGTTCGGACATCGCTCCCGGGCTGCAGGCGCCTGATGTCACGGCGCAAATCCAGCCGGCGATCGACAAGATCTCCACTGACTTGCCGCCCGGCATGCGCATCGAGGTGGGTGGTGCCGTCGAGGAAAGTGCCAAAGCGAACGTGGCCTTGTTCCAGATCTTCCCGCTCATGCTTCTGGTCATGCTGACGTTGCTCATGCTGCAGCTGCAGAGCTTCTCGACCTTGTTCCTGGTGTTCTCAACCGCGCCGCTCGGCATTATTGGGGCGAGCTTCTCGCTGCTCGCGTTCAATGCGCCTTTCGGGTTCGTGGCACTGCTCGGTCTCATTGCGCTCGCCGGCATGATCATGCGCAACACGGTCATCCTGGTCGATCAGATTGACGCCGACGTGGCTGCGGGTCTATCGCGGTGGGATGCGATCGTCGAGTCCACGGTGCGACGCTCACGGCCCCTAGTCCTGACGGCGCTTGCAGCTGTCCTGGCCATGATCCCGCTGACGCGCTCGGTGTTCTGGGGTCCAATGGCTATCACGATGATGGGCGGACTTCTTGTGGCTACCATCCTGACGCTGCTGTTCGTGCCGGCGCTTTACGCGGCTTGGTTCCGTGTCCGGCGGATCAAGCCGGACAAGACAATCTTTCTTCCGCAATCTCCTGAATCGTTGCGCGCCGCTCAAGTGATCGCAAGTCCAGCGTGATTGTGTCCGATGATTGACAAACGGAAAGGGCGACGGTCCAAACCCCAAAGCGAACATCCTCGATGCGTCCATCAGAATGACGAGAGACCGATCACGCTATCTATATCCGCATTTGGGACAGAGCAGCTACTCGCAGCCAGTTTCAAGCATCGCCGAACCCGAGATATTTCGACTGCGCCGTCCAGGCGAGCGGCACGTCTTTCTAAACCGTCATCAAGCGCGTGATCGTCAAGTCTATCGGCTGACGGCCATCCAGGATAGCGCGGACGATATGCGGCGACAGAAACGCGAGACGTATGAGCGTCGTCACATAGGTGCCGCTGGTCCCTAGCTGAGCTGCCATGTCGTCAACGCTGTCGTACCGGCCAGAGAACAACTGATCCCGAATCTCGAAGGCCTGCGCAATGAGCCGGACAAGCCTATCGTCCGGCTTCGCGGAGGCACCCTCTCCAACGATCAACCGGGATCCCTTTCCAACCCTCTTCAAATGCGCTTCGAAGCAGAGTTTCAGACGCGACTTCGCCTCATCCTGTTGACTACCCTGCAGGCCAAGCTCTGCGCCAAGCTCCTTAGCGATCCGGTCGCACATAAGCCGAAGCTCGACATGATCATCATGTACGATGACAGCCTCGGCAATCCTGAGAAGCAAACCACGATGCTCTGCATGTGAGCGTTCACCCCATCCCGTGGCAAGCTCGTCTGCCTTGCACAGCAGAAGGTGTTGAGTTGCAGCAGAAAGGCCAAACTCCGAAACCGCATCACTGACCTTTGCCGGTGTCGCGAAGAACCGCCGCAGGCAATCGAGCGTGAGCGCTTCGATATCCCCGGCGGGAATGCGCATGCCATCCGGCGACTTCGCGCGCGATCCGACTATGAGGGATTGAGAGACGTACTACCGATAGCGCTTTCCCGACTTGACGGCATGCGAAGGCGTGAACAGCTGACCGCTGCCATCGTGCAACAGTCCGGCCAACAGACTGGGCTCATCAAAACCGGCTCCGACCTGCCGTTCCTGGCGATTACGACTCAATCGCGTGGCAACGCTGCTCCAGAGCTCATCGTCAATGATTGTCTCGTGTTCACCCGCGTACGCTTCGCCTTTGTGAACGATCTCGCCGCGGTAAATCCGGTTCTGTAGGAGCAGGTATAAGGCGCCGCGTGTGAATGCGGCTCCTCCAGCACAACGTCCGCTCACGTCCTTGCGCCACTTGCTGACGATGCCATCGCGATCAAGCTCGAGCTTCAGCGCCGAGACGCTGCCGATCTCGGCATAGCGTTGAAAGATATGCCGGACAGTGTCCGCCTCCTCCGGATTGACCACGAGCTTCCGGTCGCGGACATCATAGCCGAGCGGAACATTGCCGCCCATCCACATGCCCTTCTTCTTCGAGGCCGCGATCTTGTCGCGAATGCGCTCGCCCGCGATCTCGCGCTCGAACTGCGCGAAGGAGAGCAGAACATTGAGGGTCAGCCGACCCATAGAAGTCGTCGTGTTGAAATGCTGGGTCACAGAAACGAACGACGCCCCATGGGCGTCTAAGACTTCGACGATCTTGGCAAAGTCCGCGAGCGAGCGCGTGAGGCGATCGACTTTGTAGACGACGATGACTTTGACCCGGCCAGCACGCACCTCGTCGAGGAGCCGCATAAGAGCAGGTCGCTCCATGGTACCGCCCGACAAGCCGCCATCGTCGTACATCTCGGCCAACGCATTCCATCCGGCATGCCGCTGGCTAAGAACGTAGGCTTCGCAGGCTTCTCGTTGGGCATCGAGCGAGTTGAACTGCTGATCTAGCCCCTCCTCGGACGATTTACGTGTGTAGATCGCGCACGGGACAGTAAGTTGCATCGACGCGCGATTAGTCTTGGACATTCTCGATATCCGCAACTTTGCCACGCCTGCGCGATCGGCGATTGGATCCGAAGAAGCGAGGTCCGGACCAATGCGCTCCGGTGATCGCCTTAGCAATCGTGGACAGTGAGCGGTAGGTCTTACCGTTCCACTCGAAACCGGAGTGCAGAACAAGAACGGAATGCGTTTCTCCGCCCCAATCCCGAATAAGCTTTGTTCCAGGACGAAGAGACGGTGACGCGGCCACGGGCTCTGTCGCTTCTGGGGATCGCAGCCTCTCGAGCTTCCTGAGCGTAGAGCGCGACAATCCACCCAGCACTCGCTCTTGGAGCTGATAAGCGATCCCACGGATCAACAGATCGCGGCTCAGCCGCTTGGGCGGCGGCATCTTGTGATGCCGCCGCCACTCAATCCGGAGTTCAAAGATCGTAAGGTCTGCGAGGGTATTTAGCCTGCTCTCGACCCGAGCGCTCGACAGATCCATATCACCGCGCTCCGCGCAGCTCGATGCGATAGCGACGAACCTCTCCTTCGGCTCTCGACGATGTCAGCGTGAAACCCAGCTTCTTTTTCACCGTTCCCGCAAAGAAGCCGCGCACGCTGTGCACCTGCCAACTCGTCGCCTTCATGATGTCGTCGATGCTCGCGCCGTCCTTGCGACTGAGCAGCGTCAGGACCAATTCTTGCTTCGTCGTGCGAGAAGTCGATGTGGAGAGAGAAGCGTCCGCGATGGGCTGAGGCTTCGGTTTGGCCGCCGCTGCTCTCCGCGGCTGCTTGCTTGGCGCTGTCTTGCGTGCGGACTTAGATTTGGATTCAGATCGAGAGGTTTACATCTGTTGGCTCCGTGTCCTGCAGCGCCAAAATTGGCGCTCGCACGACCCGAAGCCCCACAAATCGCGAGGCCATCACCTCTGGCGCGCGAGCCCTGAGGTCGAAACTGAACGAGCCCAGCAATGCGTGGTTTTGACGAGAAGTCCAGTCAGATAACCTAGGATGACTGGATCCTTAAGATTAGTCGTGAGAGTGGCATCGCAGCACTTCGACAGTCACATGGGAAAGGCCACGAACAGAGCTAAGAAATTGCTTGTAGTATTCCGGAGGTCTCGGATCATCCGTAACGACGGAAACGATGGCCCCAATGTGCCCTGGCCCTAGCTGCCACAAGTGCAAATCTGAGACACGATCACCGTTTACCTCCAGCCTTCCGCGAAGATCTGCAGCCGTGTCAGCGCTCGGCAAGACATCGAGTAAAACCGACGATGTGGCGCGCATGAGCAAAATCGCCCATGTCGCGATCAAAACTGCACCAATGATGCCCACAAGCGGATCGATCCAATTCCATCCAAATACGCTAGCTGCGAGCAACGCACCAATTGCAAGCCCTGATGTAATAGCATCCGCGATGACATGGACAAAGGCGGCGCGCAAGTTTCCGTCTGACGCATGTCCATTCACATGATCGTGGTCATCGTGGTCATGACCGCCGTGACTGTGATCATGGGCACCGAGCAGCCAAGCACTAACCAAATTGACCACAAATCCAATCCCTGCAATGGCCATCGCTTCATAGAACTGAATAACAACAGGATCGAAGATCCGCCCGATAGCCTCGTAGACAATTCCAATCGAGACGAGACCCAAGACGATTGCACTCGTATAACCAGCGAGCTCTCCAAACTTACCCGTACCGAAAGTATAGCGCGGGTTATGCGCATGCCGCCTAGCGAACGCATAGGCCAGTCCACTTATCGTCAACGCCGCAGCATGTGTCGCCATGTGCCAACCATCCGCCAGCAATGCCACACTGCCGAACACCGCTCCGCCGACAATCTCCGCGACCATCATCACAGTCGTCAAACCGATTACAATCCACACGCGCCGCTCATTGCGTGCATGCCTTTCACCGAGAAACACGTGGGAGTGTTGCCAGGCGTCTAGAGACTGGGTGTGCATGCCGCGAAATCCTCTAGCTTGCATCCGCCGTGGCAAGTATCTCGGAACGGATGGCGTTGATGAAATAGTGGCCGAGCCAGGCCCGCGGCATGTGGCGCAACGCAAAGTTTCTGAGATGGAATGACAGAGAGCTCGCTGGAACGAACAACGCGCCCATCTTGCGGCTTCTTTCTTGCAGCTTCACGATTGCGGGACGCAGTCGCTCGTCGTGCCTGCGGAGTGCCTCATCGATCGGCTTGCTGCCGAGTTCCTCGGCCAGCATGGCCGCCGAGGCTATGGACATTCCCGCACCTTGTCCGGAGATCAGCGTCAGACAGTGCGCCGCATCTCCCAGAAGCACAACGCGGCCTTGCGACCACGACGGCATGTCGACAAGCGTCAGGTTGTCGATCAAGGGCAGGGGTCCGCATTGAGCCGCTTCCACGATCTCATGCACTTGCGGGTGCGCAGTCCGCGCGGCGCGACGGATCGCTGCCCATCGAGCCTCATCAGGTATGAGGCCCGTTTCGGACGTAACCCATGCGTGAAGCGCCGCGATGCGCCCATCGCGTAGCGTGTAGTATTCGACAATATGTCCAGGTTCTGTGTAGGAAAGAAAATCAATACCGAGATGGAGAGTATCTTCCAGATCGTAGGTTGCGAACCGATAGCCGAGTTCCTTGAAAAATCGCTCATCCCGTCCGAAGACTTCGCGACGCACCCAGGAGCGCAGCCCATCAGCTCCGATCAAAAGATCTCCCGTTAGCTCAGTTCCATCCACGAGCTGCACGGAAACGCGATCGCCATGATCAACGATCTTCTTCGCCGTGGCACCAAAGCGAATGTCCACATCTGGGGGCAACGCGTCATGCAACGCTTGCACAAGATCGGTGCGGCGTAGAGCAACGTAGGGCAGCTCTTTGAGAAACTCCCGATACTTCATACGCAGCAGTTCGCGCCCTTTCCGATCACGATAAATGTTCTCATTGATGACGCAGGCATTGGCCTGAAGCTGCGGCTCGATGCCCATGCGCTTGGCAACCTCGAGGCCAGGCCCCGAAAGACCAAGCATGTGTCCCGCGGTCCGGAGATCGGGCGCACGCTCGATCACAACCGCGCTCCACCCAACCTTCTTGAGCCACCAAGCCGCGGCTAAGCCCGCAACACCCGCCCCAACAATGAGAGCCGTCCTCTGAGTCATTATGTGAGCCCTCCAAGCTTCTCAATGCGGCGCGCGAGATAAAGCGACGCGATCGCCGCGGTGAGCGACGAGCCAACTGTCAATGCGAATACATTCCCATAGCCGATCGAATGGGCCGTCATACCCGCCGCCAGACCACTCGCGGTCGCGCACGCGGCGTCCGCACATTGAAACAATGTGAAGTCCACGCCGGCCTGCCGCAGAGATGATGCCCCCATAAGAAGTGAATAGAATGCGACGAACCCCACGGCCATGGTGATCGTTAGTGCAACCTGAATGCCGATCAACGCCGGAATCGTGGCGGCTCCGAAGCGAATGAGAGCCGTGAGCGATATGAGAACAGCAAGCTGAAGGAGGATGGACACGACCGTCGCGCGGCTGGCGCCGAACGCTTGTACGAGAAGTGCGCCGAGAAAAGTCCCAGCTACGCCCGCCCCCACTGCGGCCGCCCCATTGAGAATACCGAGCGTTCCGAGATCCAGCCCTTTGTCTATCAAATAGGGGCCAAGAAGACTCGAGCTTGCCCTAGGTCCTGCGCCAGCGAGTATCACGAGCACGATACCTAGACGCACCTCTCGCCGCTTCAGCGCGAAACCAAGCGATGGCGTGTGCGGAACGAATTCATCAGGACGAGCAGGATCGCCTCCTAACCTCACGAACACAAAGGGAAGGCTCAGCACCATAATCATCGCGGCAAGCAGCAGCGTCGCGGTTCTAAAATCGGAGTGGGCAACGAGCCATAAGTAGACTCCACCGCCTAGCATAAAGCCGACATAGGAGCCGCCGACCTGAGCGGTGTTACCCCAACCTCTGTGATGCGCCGCGAGTTGTTCGACGGCGAAACCATCGCATGCAATGTCGATCGTTGCCGCAACTAGCGTTGCCAGAGACAGAGCAGTCAGAAGAAGCGGGAAGTCAGCAGTTCCGATCAGAGCCACAGCGGCAACCAGAACCGCGACCGACCACTGGCCCCAGATAATAATCTCACGGGATCGGTTTCTTCCTTTCCCCAGCCGAAATGTCTCCAACCACGGAGCCCAGAGAAATTTGAGGGACCACGGAATAAGCACTAGGTAGAGCAGGCCAATCTGATCGAGCGCTGCACCAGTGCTACGCATAACCGCCGGAACGGATTGTAGAGCCAGCCCTGAGACCAGGCTTTGGGCAACATAGATGCCCGCAATGGCAACGAAGACGCGGAGGAACGGCAACCGTTCGCCCCGCGCCCGGGTCATGGTGTCAGAAATGGACATATTTAGTACTTCGCCGTGAGGGTCACGCCGACAAAGCGACCCTCGCTCGGGATGCTGAGCTGCGTGGGGCCGGACATGAAGCTGTATTCCCGATAGACCTCATCCGAGATGTTATCGACGAAAACTTTGAGACCAACTCCGTTGTCCCAGTTCAGCTCGACGCCAGCGTCGTAGATCGCGAAAGGCTCCTGCGACAATGCATTTGCCTCATCGAAATAGGTCGTGCTGGCGTAGCGGATATTACCCGTGAAGGCTAGCTCGGCGGACAGCACGCGTTGGTCTAAGACATAGCGCGCGTTGAGCGTCGCTGTGACGTCGGGCGCGTAGGGAACACGGTTTCCGTTGTAGTTATTTGCGCCATCGACGAAGTCGGTGAACTCGGAACGGCCGAACGCGGCGGTCGTTAGCACTGTCAGATTGCGATTTGGCCGCCAAGTCGCCTCCAGCTCCACGCCCGAGCTTTCGGCCTCACCCGCATTCTTGATCGTTTGAAGCCCAACTGGACCAACATAGATCTGCTTGTCCTCTGACACGATGTGATAGACCGCCGCCGAGAAATCGAGGCTCCGGAACACGCGGGTGCTTAGACCAACCTCGTAGTTCCACGCCGTTTCCGGATTGTAGGGCTCGAATTCGGCGGGATTGCCTGGGTTACTGATGGCGTGCTGGAAGCCGCCGGGCTTATAGCCTTCAGAAACGAGCGCATAGACACGGGTCGCCTCGTTGATCTGATAGGCCAGAGAAATTTTCGGCTGCACAGCGGAATAGGTTTCTTCGCCGTGACGCTCGATGGCAAAGGCCGGAAGCGAAAAATCAAGTGTGGACGTGTCCTGCGATACCCGCACGCCACCGATCAGATCAAGCTTGCTCGTCACGTGCCATGTCAACTCGCCGAAGCCAGCCACGCTCTCGGTACCGATATTGTTTTCGGAGCCAATTGCCTCAAATGTGCGCTTGAAGTCACTGTCGCGATAGTAGAAGCCAGCTACGCCCGTGAGCGGACCTGGTCCCGTGTACGCTAAACGCACCTCTTGCGTGAATGCCTCCTCGCTTTCCGGGAATGCGTATCCAAAAGTGTCGCGATCGTAACTCACATCTTGGTACGCCGAGATTCCGGTAAGCGCGAATCCGCTTCCGAAGCGATAGTTCCACGCAGCCGAGGCCGTATCGACCTCGCGCTTCAGAAGGCCCTGAGGAATTGGCAAATCAAAGGTGCGCTCTTTGAGAAGGGCGTCTCGGATATAGGTTTCCTCCTTAGAATCCGCCTCTTCACGCGCATAGGTGAGAGCCATGTCGAACGGACCTTGCGTCGGCGCGTACCGAAGGCTGGCGCGTCCGCTCCATACGTCGGACGTATCGATGTCGTTCTGCCCTGTGATCGCATTGTCGATCTCGCCCGGATCGCGGGACCGCTTGGCGCCGAGATCGAGGAACAGCGAATTCTTTGCGAGTACCGCTGTGCCAGTAGCAACGACCGACCTTTCTAGATTGCCGACCGTCCCGACGACCTGCGCGGTGTTTTCCCGCGACTTGCGGGAAATTATGTTGATGACGCCGCCGAACGCGTTGGCGCCATACAGTACGCCCTGAGGTCCCCTCAGGAATTCGACGCGCTCCACGTCGACGAGGTCCTGCGCGAACGCAGACGCCGCCTGGGGAACTCCGTCGATCAAGACTTGCACCGATGGATTGTAGAAATCCGGAGAGGTCACTCCGCGCACCGTGATGTTCGCGTAAGCGCGGTTGCCTCTCGAACGGATTGTGAGCCCTGGAAACACCTTCTCGAGATCGGAAACCGTCGTTACGCCGGCACTCTTGAGTTCTGCCGCACTGCGAACGGATATGTTGGCATCGGCTGTCTCGGTAGGCGCGCCACTCCCTTGACCTGTCCCTCCACCAACGCCAGTCTCGGCCGACGACGCGGCCACATTTGAGGTAGGCGCAGCTCCTCCGGCCTTGGGAACAGAACGAGCTTTCTGAGGTCGTTTGTTGGCTGTTGTAACCTCTATCGGAGGAAGCTCGACTGTGTCAGCCAACGGGGTGGAAGCTTGTTGAGCTTGTGCTGACATGCCTCCAAGCGTTACGAAGGCTCCAACTGCCGCGACCGAATATCTTGAGAACATTTCTAAGGTTCCAGAGCGATTGATATCGAACCTGGAATGTTTACTGTTATCGTCAAGATCGCGTCTAACGCTAGCGGGCATACAATTGACGCAATCCGTTTTGCCGGGGGTGGAGAGCCCAAATGAACACAGTCGAATGTCCCATACTGCACGCAGCAATGGACCATGACTTCGCTGCTCAGTCTCTCGAGCTGCCACCGACACAATTTACGAAGGCGTTAGCGCAACTCATTCATCCTCAACTGCGCTCTTCCGATATCAGCGTGACAAACATTGTCGGTACGCTATCTGAAGCCATATCCTTTCCAGCCTCCGGCCCCTCCACCTTCTCGATCACGCTTGTGCTGAGCGGCATTGGGCGCGCACAAATTGATGGCGTGGAGCCATTAGATATCTTGAGCGGATCGGCCGTTATTTTCTGGAGCGGTGGACCGGTCAGCGGACAGGATCACTTGGCAGCCGGCGAGCCTGTTGAAGCCGTTGAGATCCGTTTTCAGCCTGACTATCTGCAGCGCACTCTCGGACCGATGGTCGACTTTACTCGCAACTCGCTGGCGATTGATCGCAGCAACCCAAGCCAGAACGCCTATCTCGTATCAATTCCAATGTCGGGAGAGCTGTTCGACGTAGCGCGCACCATTCTGGGCTGTGACATTCACGAGCAAAACCTCCGCGATGTTTTCATGCGCGGAAAGGCGCTCGAAGCGTTAGCACTCACGCTGTCAGTGTTGCACAGCGCCGGACCCGATGCTGTTCGCCTGAATACCCGCGAGAGAGAGAAAATTGACACCGCCCGAAAGATTCTCGACGCATCGTTCGCCGAGCCCTGGACGATCCAGGCATTGGCCTCGCGCGTGGGATTGAGCGAAACAAAGCTCAAAACCGGATTCCGAGAGCTAATCGGAACCTCGGTCCGAGCATATCTGCGCGACGTACGGATGGATCACGCCGAACGACTACTCGGCGAAGGAAAGTCCGTCACAGAAGCGGCGCTGGCATGTGGGTATGGAAACCTCAGCTACTTCAGCAAAGCCTTCTTCAACGCCAAAGGCGTTGCGCCACGACGACTGAGCACACCCATTCGTTGATGGAGCCCTCGTTTCGGGGGCACAAAAAGCAGAAATGCGCCCCCGAACTCCTGAGCCTCAAGACGCAAAGCCTCCGTGGGCTGGCTCTTGCTTCGCGGGAAGCCAGTGAAGTGCCTTAGCAACTCGATACACCGCCACCAACGCAACAAACGAAACCACGTTGATGACAAAAATCCGACCGACCACTTCAAGCGAGAAGGCCGCATCCGACGCGTCAAGCACAAGACCCGCTGTGTAGAGGACTGCTTCGTAGAAGACAAAAGCCGCCAGCAACGCAATCCCGAGAGCGAACATCCCATTCGCCCTAACCTCGGTCAAACTACGCGCAGCAACATATCCGGAAACGGCCGCAATGCCGATCGCGCCTCCCCAGGCAAAAGAGTTGGCAGTCTGCGGATAATCCAACAACGCATAGCCGACAATCTGGTTTGCGACCCAAGCGACCACGACCATTGCGAGACCTGTCGCGCGGTCCATTTTCGCGGCAGCCAGTGTCGCGACTGCCGCGAAAGGTGCGGCACATGCGTAAATGTAGCTGCCGCCAACACTCAGGCCAGCAATCAGAACGATCCAAAGCGTAGATGCCATCGCCGGAGCGGAAACCGCCTGCGCTCGACCCGTGTTTCTTATCATCGATTTCTCCTTTCGGTATTCATGGCGCCATCGCACCAAACTTGACTGTTTCTTCAACGGGTACGCACTTCACAAAGTGCACATGTCCTTACGAAAGCTTCCCGGCGCGGAAACCCAGACCTTCTTCATCAAGCCGCTCAGACTTCCTGCTCAACCACTTGTCCGCTATCGCACGCCAAGTCTCGAGCCGCGTCCAATCAGGTTCGTCAGCCAAGCTATCGTCTTCATTGATGAATGGGTTTGGGAAGAAGATCGAGATCATCGGCTCATCCTTCCCATTCCACATCTCGAAGCCCCACGTCACCGGCTTCTCGTCCGCTCCGAAGCCACGGAAAATTCGCGCTTTGGAGGGGCGTCGATGGGCTCGCAATTCGGCACTCACCGGGAAGCGCTCCGATCCCTTGTTTTCACCAATGCAAAGATGAAAATGTCCTCCCCTTTCGAACATGATGGTGAGATACCCGTCCATTAGCGAGATCTTGGTTGGCGGACCGGTGCAGCGCAATTCATAGGCAGCACCCTGAATCAACGGGCCGAAGCAAAGCCCCTGCCAGTGGTTCTCGAAGACATCACTCAAAAACGCATAGAGAACCCCCTGCTCAAGTGGCAAATCCCAGACTTCGCGGCTTCGCGATCCGTCATGCTTGCGGTCGACGCTGGTCGGTGCCGGGCCTACACGCCCGGCCCAATTCGCAGGCTCGGTCACGGCCCTTTCCATGGTCATGCAGAATCCAGCTCCCTTTTCGCACGGGTGTAGATTGGGAGGAGCCATACATCGGCCCCCAATTGCACGGCCCTCCCATTCTTATCAGTCGTTGGGTAACGCCATCGTCAGACCACCGTATACGGATAACCCAGCGGGGCCGTAACCAAGCGTAGTCTGATAGTCCTCATCGAGGAGATTTTCGCCGCGCACATAGGCCACCCACCCTGGAGTGAACTCATACCCAAGCTTTGCGCTCACAAGTACGTAGTCATCCAAATCGACGGGATTTGTCTGCGGAACATCGACGAGGTCGGTGACGAACTTCGCGGTCACATTAAGCGACACTTTATCGAGGGGCTTGGCATCGACTGAGAGAACAGCGCTATGCTTCGGCACGCGAACAAGCTGCTGCCCGTCGGGCGTGTCGCTATCTACGTAGGTGTAGCTTGCGGTTACGGTGAGGCCCTGCGAAACAATCGCTGTGGCTGTCAGCTCGACACCACTTCTCTCGGTAACGCCCGGAATATTAATCGAAACGTACGTCATTGGATCGTAGCTGATCATGTTGTCCGTATCGAGTTCGAAATAGGTCGCGGACAACCGTAGCCGATCTCCAAAAAGCCCTTGCTCAACACCCGCATCCCAACTTTCGCTTTCCTCGGGCGTGAGATTTGGGTTGCCGTAGAACGGAGCGTAGAGCTCGAATAGGCTCGGCGCTCGAAAGCCCGTGCCGCGGCTGGCACGTAGTTTCGTTGCAGTGCCGGGCACAAGATAAGCGGCAGTCAAGCGGTAGGTGTCGAACTGACCAAACGCGCTGTGATCGTCAATCCGCCCGCCCCCCGTCAGCACGAGACCTGGAACCGGCTCCATCATAAGCTGCGCATACGTGCCCGTGACATCCGCAGTTTGCCGGGCAGTGTTGCTGCTCGTTTCTGCTCCAGTCTCTTCCCATTCAGCACCGGCAAGCAAGGAAAGCTTGTCGTTGAATGTCAGGACGCCCTTGTATTCGCCCTTGATGCGATCTCCGTCGTACCAGCCCGTGCGCGCACCGCTGTAGTAGGTATCGCGCTTGACCTCCATTCCTTGGATCGCAAAAGTGTTCTGAAATGCGCCATCGAACAACGAGAATTCGGTGCCCACGCGGCCGGCGTGCTGCTTTGTCGTACCGGAATCCGGCGTATCAGAAAGTGACCATGTCGGCGGCACCAGGCCGTCGTACTCGTAATCGGCATCGAGCGAACGAGCAGCGAAGAACACCTTCATTGAGGGCGACAAGACATACTCGCCCCGACCAGACAAAGTGAGATTTTGATAGCCGTCATCCTCGGTGCCAACAGCTGCCGCCGAAAACCCTTCGGTATCCACTCCCTGCACCGAGAACGAGATATTGCTCCCGTTGGCTGCGGCGTAGCCGATAGTGCCTGCGCCCCGGTAGGAACTATAGGAACCCCCTTCAACGCTGCCGCTCGTGGAAAAGCCAGGCTTTTGCGCTGCTTTCGTATCTACGAAGGACGGATGGGTCAGCGCAGCAGGCTATGATCAAAAGAAGGCGGCGGCGGACGAAGCGCGCGGACGCGTGGAGCGGGCTCGCCGCTCACTCGCTCTCGCCAAGAACCAACTTGACTACACGAACCTTCGGGCAACCGAATCCGGCATCGTCACGGCGCTCCCGGTCGAGGTAGGGCAGGTCGTCGGCTCCGGACAGCTCATTGCGCGGGTTGCACGCCTCGACGAACTCGAAGCCGTCGTCTCGATCCCGGAGAGCCGTATCGACAGCGATCGCAATGCGATTTCCTCGGTGACGCTGTGGGCTGCGCCCAATCATGTATACATGGCCAAGCTGCGCGAAGTATCCCCACAGGCGGATCCGGTCACGCGCACCTATCAGGCACGCTATTCGATCCCTAAATCCGACGACGGCATAGCGCTCGGCAAGACGGCGACGGTGCATCTTGCACAAGAGGGCAGTGGATCTCAGGCAAAGCTTCCGCTCGCCGCCGTGTTCAAGGATGAGGGTCAGCCTTCCGTATGGCTCATCGACGAGTCTCACGGACGCTTGACCAAGAAGAACGTCCAAATCGGCGCCTGGACCGAAACCTCGGCCATCGTCACGGGCGGACTCGAGTCCGGCCAGAAGATCGTCGCGGCCGGCGTGCACAAGCTCGACGCCGATATCCCCGTACGTATTGTCGAGGTCGTGCGATGAACGCTCCCTTAGAGCAGGATCATACCCCGTCGCGGGGCAACCTGTCCGCCTGGGCTGTTGCGCATCCGTCGCTGGTCCTGTTCCTCATCATCGTGCTCTCAGCGGCTGGTCTGTTCAGCTACCTGAAGCTCGGCCGCGCCGAAGATCCCTCGTTCGCCATCAAGACCATGGTGGTCAGCGCCGCCTGGCCCGGCGCAACGGCCGAGGAGATACAGGATCAGGTAGCGGACAAGCTGGAGAAGCGCCTGCAAGAACTGGAGTTGTTCGACTACGTCAAGACCTATACGCGTCCCGGCGTCACCGTCATCCAGATGCAGCTTCGGGACCAAGCGCGCGGCGAAGACGTAGATGATGCCTGGTATCAAGTTCGCAAGAAGCTGAATGACACCAAGCCGGCACTACCACAGGGCGTGCAGGGCCCGTTCTTCAATGACGAATACGGCGATGTGTATTCCGCCGTCTACATGCTCTCGGGCGACGACGTTTCGCTCGCCAAGCTCAAGGACTATGCCGAGACCGTGCGTCAGCGGCTTTTGCGGACGCCTGGCGTGTCCAAGGTCGATATAGTCGGCGCGCGCGAGCAGCGCATCTTCATAGAGTTCAGCCATCGAAAGCTCGCGACCCTCGGCATCACGCCGCAGGCCATCTTCGACAGCGTAGCGCGCCAGAATGCAGTGACGCCCGCCGGCACCGTCGAGACCAGCGCCGACCGCATCGACGTGCGCGTGACCGGCGCGTTCAAAGGTGAAGCTGCTATTGCCGAAGTTCCGATCGAAGCAGGCGGGGCCACGTTCAGGCTCGGCGACATCGCCACAATCAAGCGGGGATACGAGGATCCACCCACCAGTATCGTGCGCCACAACGGCACCGAGTCCGTGGGCATCGTCGTTGCCATGACCAAGGGCGCGAACGTGCTCGAACTCGGCGAGCGGCTGAAGTTGGCCGTTGCCGAGGCAAGAGCGCAAGTTCCGACCGGCGTCGAGATCGACCAGATAACGGACCAGCCTAGCGTTGTCGAAGAGTCCGTAAGCGAGTTCCTGCGCTCCTTCGTTGAGGCGCTCGGTATCGTGCTGGTCGTGAGTTTCGTTTCGCTCGGATGGCGCTCGGGCCTTGTGGTCGCGACGTCCGTGCCGCTGGTGCTCGCTGTCGTACTTCTCGTCATGTATGTCGCCGGCTTGAACCTAGACCGCATCACGCTTGGCTCGCTCATCATCGCGCTCGGTCTGCTCGTCGACGACGCCATCATCGCCATTGAGATGATGGTGGTTAAGATGGAGCAGGGCTGGAGCCGCATGCAGGCCGCCGCGGCGGCCTGGGATTCGACCGCCTTCCCGATGTTGACCGGCACGCTAGTGACGGCGGCAGGCTTCCTGCCCGTTGGGCTCGCGAAGTCGACCGCAGGCGAATATGCCGGCAACATTTTTTGGATCGTCGGCCTGGCCCTCGCGGTGTCGTGGATTGTGGCGGTGTTCTTCACCCCCTATATCGGCGTCAAGCTACTGCCGAACTTTGCTAAGCATGGCGCGGGACACGGAGGCCATGATCTCTACAACACTAGAATTTACCGCGCGTTGCGCGGCGCCGTGGGCTGGAGCGTTCGCTTCCGCTGGATCGTGATCGCGCTCACGCTTGCCGCCTTCGTTTCGGCGATCGCCGCCTTCACGCAGGTGCAGCAGCAGTTCTTTCCAACCTCGTCGCGGCCGGAACTGTTCATCGAGATCCGTCTGCCGGAGGGGACCTCCATCAACGTCACCGAGGCCGCTGCGAAAAAGGCCGAGGCGCTCATCAAAGGCGATCCAGATCTCGACTATTACACGACCTATGTCGGCGAGGGATCGCCGCGCTTCTTCCTTGCGCTGAACCCCGTGCTGCCAAATGAGAACTTTGCGCTCATCGTCATGATGACCAAGGGACCTGAGGCCCGCGAGAGGCTTAAGGACCGACTCGAGAAGCTCGTCGCCGACAATGTCATCCCCGAGGCGCGGCTACGTATCGATCGGCTGAACTTCGGCCCGCCTGTCGGCTTCCCCGTGCAGTTCCGCGTGCTCGGACCCGATAGCACTAGTGTACGCGAGGTTGCGAACAAGGTGCGCGATGCCATGCGCGCCAACTCAAATACACGCGACGTGCAATTCGACTGGAACGAGCAGAAGAAGTCGATCCGGCTCGAAGTCGACCAGGATCGCGCCCGCTCGCTCGGCCTCACGCCGCAGGATATCGCACAAACGCTGCAGACGCTGCTGTCCGGGTACACAGTCACCGAGTACAAGGAAGGCATCGAGCTTGTGCCGGTCGTGGCGCGTGCCGTGCCGCAGGAGCGCCTGGGGCTCGGCACGTTCGAGGATCTCACCATCCCAACGCGCTCGGGCGCGGCGGTTCCCATCTCGCAGGTGGCGCGCGTTCACTACGAGTTCGAAGAGCCGATCCTGTGGCGTCGCAATCGCGACATGGTACTGACGGTGCGTTCGGACATCGCTCCCGGGCTGCAGGCGCCTGATGTCACGGCGCAAATCCAGCCGGCGATCGACAAGATCTCCACTGACTTGCCGCCCGGCATGCGCATCGAGGTGGGTGGTGCCGTCGAGGAAAGTGCCAAAGCGAACGTGGCCTTGTTCCAGATCTTCCCGCTCATGCTTCTGGTCATGCTGACGTTGCTCATGCTGCAGCTGCAGAGCTTCTCGACCTTGTTCCTGGTGTTCTCAACCGCGCCGCTCGGCATTATTGGGGCGAGCTTCTCGCTGCTCGCGTTCAATGCGCCTTTCGGGTTCGTGGCACTGCTCGGTCTCATTGCGCTCGCCGGCATGATCATGCGCAACACGGTCATCCTGGTCGATCAGATTGACGCCGACGTGGCTGCGGGTCTATCGCGGTGGGATGCGATCGTCGAGTCCACGGTGCGACGCTCACGGCCCCTAGTCCTGACGGCGCTTGCAGCTGTCCTGGCCATGATCCCGCTGACGCGCTCGGTGTTCTGGGGTCCAATGGCTATCACGATGATGGGCGGACTTCTTGTGGCTACCATCCTGACGCTGCTGTTCGTGCCGGCGCTTTACGCGGCTTGGTTCCGTGTCCGGCGGATCAAGCCGGACAAGACAATCTTTCTTCCGCAATCTCCTGAATCGTTGCGCGCCGCTCAAGTGATCGCAAGTCCAGCGTGATTGTGTCCGATGATTGACAAACGGAAAGGGCGACGGTCCAAACCCCAAAGCGAACATCCTCGATGCGTCCATCAGAATGACGAGAGACCGATCACGCTATCTATATCCGCATTTGGGACAGAGCAGCTACTCGCAGCCAGTTTCAAGCATCGCCGAACCCGAGATATTTCGACTGCGCCGTCGTAAGTTGCAGGGATCTTTGAAGGTGATCCACGGATGCCCTGTCTCGAATACCATGGTGAGCATGCGCCGCCAGAGATCGACCGCGCGCACGCGACGCGCGATCTTCATCTCCATGCGCTCGGCCTTGGCCTCGTATGCCTCGTACCGCTCGGCGAAGGCGCGCCCATAGAGGTCGTGCAGGTCCGGCACCTCGTCCGGAGAGAAGAGTGTCCAGTGGCTGTCCTCGGCCACGCGCTGCATGAACAGATCCGGGATCCAATGAGCCGTGTTCATGTCGTGTGTGCGGCGGCGATCGTCGCCGGTGTTCTTGCGGAGATCGAGGAACTCTTCGATGTCGATGTGCCATGTCTCAAGGTACGCACAGACGGCACCTTTGCGTTTACCACCTTGGTTGACAGCGATGGCCGTGTCGTTGGCAACCTTGAGAAACGGCACGACGCCTTGGCTCTCGCCATTGGTACCCTTGATGTGTGCGCCGAGGCCACGAACGCGCGTCCAGTCGTTACCGAGGCCGCCTGAGTACTTCGCAAGCAGAGCGTTATCCTTGATGGACTTGAAGATGCCATCAAGATCGTCTGAGACCGTGGTGAGGAAGCAAGATGACAGCTGCGGACGTGGCGTGCCGGCATTGAACAGCGTCGGCGTCGAGCACATAAAATCGAACGACGAGATCAGATCGTAGAACTCGATGGCCTTGGCCTCGCGATCGATCTCGCGCAGGGCGAGACCCATGGCCACGCGCATGAAGAATGCTTGCGGAAGCTCGAAACGGATACCGCGCGTCTGCAGAAAATACCGATCATAGAGTGTTTGCAGTCCGAGGAACTGAAAACACATGTCGCGCTCGGGCTTGAGCGCACGCCCCAACCGCTCGAGATCGAAACGAGCCAACTCCGGATCCAGAAGCTCGGCAGTAATTCCCTTGCTCACATAGTTGCGGAAGTATTCGGGATAGCGTTCGGCCATTTCTGCCTGGCTTGCTCGCTCCGTCCGCCCCCAGACAAAAGAGAGCGCCTCCTCACGGAGTTGATCCATCAAGAGCCGGGCGCTCGCCTCGCTATAGGCGGGCTCGGTCTCGATGAGCGTGCGCGCCGCTAGGATCGGCGCCAGCGTGAGTTCGTGGGCAGCGATGCCGTCGTAAAGGTTGCGATAGGTCTCGGCGAGAACATCGTCGGCATTCACCCCAGGCAGCCCTTCGCAGGCTTCCCGCACGATCAGAGCAAGCCGATGGTGGTCGATCGGTGCTACCGTCCCGTCGCGGCCTTTGACATTCAGAGCCGGAGCGCTCGGGCTCACCACTTCCGCAACAGACGCCGCGCGCTCCCTGGCGCGAGCCTCGCGATAGAGCACGTAGGCGCGAGCGACCTTATGATGCTCGCCGCGCATCAAAGCGAGCTCCACCTGATCCTGGATTTCCTCGACGTGAAATGTTCGACCATGGTCGCCGCGGCGCGTCAGCGCTGAAGCGATTTGATTGGTCAGCTCTTCGACAATTTCGTGCACGCGCCGCGACGCTGCCGCCCGTCCGCCCTCGACTGCGAGAAAAGCCTTCGTGAGTGCGACGGAAATCTTCGTGGGATCAAATGGTGTAACACCACCGTTGCGGCGGATCACCTGTAGAGCCGGTGTGACGGCCGGCTTCGCGACGAAACCGCCAGATGCGGATCCAGTCTCAGAGCTACGCGCTTCTAGTACGATAGACATCGGCAAACCCCAATTTTTGGGGGCTTGGGCCGAATGGGACACGCATCCAGGCGCCGTCCGACAGAATACGGACGACACCGAATACCACCCACCGGGGCACCCCGCCCGAGGACGTTAAAATTCTGTCCTGGGCAGGTCTCCTGGCTCGCGGGTCATCACCGCCTGTCTGGCCTTCCCGATGCACATCGCATCAGTGACCATCTTCGACAGGCAGCTCGCCGCTTACAGTTGCGGGGGCAGCTCCGGAATTGCCTT
>VFQP010000560.1_pt1 | contig 68388 bp, 51 predicted proteins | sample 3512351 | NCBI WGS metagenome assembly VFQP01 (sample SAMN10412372, study PRJNA504923) | tailings metagenome | isolation source: Relicate 1 Philex TSF1 revegetated site | place: Philippines: Tuba, Benguet | collected 2017-08-29
GGCGACAAGTTGCGCTCGGAAAGTTCTACCAGTGCAACGACGTTCAAAAAGCAGATTCCATTCGTTACGCGATCATGGATGCAAGCCGGTCGGAGTCTGATTCTGCTAAATTGCAGGCTCTTATTTTCGATTTGCGGATTGATGCGCTCCAGGGAAATAAAACCGCTTATTACGCAAAGATTCTCCAGTTACAGCCTTATTTGTCGCGGACGGATTCCAAACTGAACCAGGTGCATATTTTCCACTTGCTGGCAGAATATCACATTGCCTACCGGGAATACGAACAGGCCGATATTTACCTGACGGAAGCTCTGCGTTTTTCGAAACGGGTTCGCAGTTATGCCTTGATTGCGGAAACAAACCGCTTGCTGGCCAAGTTGAATATGGAGCAGAACAAACGCGATGCTTCGCTGGATTTTGCGGAAACGTCGATTCAGTACGCACGCCGTTCTTCCGACAAATCATTGATGGCGATGTGTGTCAACATGCAGTCTGTGATTTATAACTTTTTCGGGCAGGTGGAACTTTCGGTTTCAAAGAATTTCATCGCTTTGCAGCTGGCGAAAGAAGCGAATGATTTCCCCCAGGTTTCACATTATCAGCGCCAGATCGGGGAATCGCAGTTCCAGATTTTCAATTACGACAATGCCAATAATTTCTTTATTCAGTCGCGGGAAACGGCGCTGAGAATCCGGGACAAGCGTTTGGTCGGATTAGCCGATACGGATATCGGTTTGGTGCGGTTGGCCAAAAAGGAATACGACGAAGCAATCTCAGAATTAAAGAATGCAATCCGAACGCTTCAGGCTTACAACGACCAGGATGGTTTGGGTTTGGCACATAAATACCTGGGAAATGTCTTCAACGAGCAAAAGAAGTACAATGAAGCTTTGCGTTATTACAACATGGCGCTTGTTTACTTTGAATCCGCAGCGAACAGGTCGGAAATTGCGGCTGTTTACCACTTGGTGGGAACAGTTTTCGCTGAACAAGGAAAGTATAAAAATGCTCTTAATTACCTGAACCGGTCCATTGATATCCGTTCGCAATATGGCTACATCGGTGGAATTTATCCTTCCTATAAAGAAGTGGCGGATGTTTACAGGAAAACGGGAAACATGGATCTGGCGTATAAATACCTGAACATGTATTCCGATTATTCCGACAGTGCCCGCATCGTGGAAGTAAGTGCTAAAATTGCCGAATTATCGGAGTTATACCGTTCCGAACAGCGGGAACGTTTGATCGCAATCCAGGCAGATTCGATCGAGTTGCAGCGGAAACAAAAGGAGAACACGGAACTGCGGAATATTTTCCAGACTTATATTATTATCGGTTTCATTGTTTTGCTGGCACTCGGGGCCTTCATTATTTACAACCGCTGGAAGCAGCGAAACATCAAGCAATTGCAGCGCGAAGCAGAAATGAATCAGACCCTGCTGCGTTCGCAAATGAATCCGCACTTCGTTTTCAATGCCATGTCGGTGATCCAAAGTTACATTTATGAGAACGATACGAAGAATTCCACCAAATTCCTGGTGAATTTCTCGAAACTGATGCGCCTGATCCTGGAAAATTCTTCCAAAGAGTTTATTCCGTTGGGAACGGAGATCGACATCCTGAACAAATACCTGGAAACACAAAAACTGCGTTTCGGAGATCGTTTCGAATATGAAGTTTCGGTAAATGAGCAGTTGTTGCAGGAAGAAGCGGTCATTCCGCCAATGATTACGCAGCCGTTTATCGAAAATGCCATTGAACACGGGCAATTACATACGGTTGAAGGCGGATTTATCCATGTGCGCTTCACCAAGGACGAAGAAATGCTTCATGTGATGATCGAAGATAACGGAGTAGGCCGAAAAGGTTCCAAAAACAATAAGAAAAGTGCCGAACATAAAAGTATGGCGATGAAGATTACGCAAGACCGGATCAATAATCTGAGCTATAAATATAAAATCCTGGGCCGCATGGAAATTGAAGACTTTGACCCGGAAAAGGAAACCGGAACGCTGGTCAATATCTACCTGCCTTACCGAACAGAAGGATCGACTTCTTTGTAGGGAAGTAATGCTGAAATGTAAATGCCGGGTTCAAACACTTTTACATTTTCATTTTTCAATTCTCAATTGCCATTAAATGTCTATCTTTCGAAAAAATACTTCAGTAATAAATGAAAAAAGTATTAATCATTGACGATGAGCAAAGAACACGGGAGTTAATTGCTAAAATGATCGAATCATTCGATTTGGACATTCAGACATTTCCCGTTGGTGAAAATGTGCAGTCAGGACTAGCCGCTATTAAAGAAATCAAACCCGATTTGGTTTTCCTGGACATCCAGATGCCGGACGGAACGGGATTCGATTTGCTGAAAGCAATTCCTGAAAAGGATTTTGAGGTCATTTTCATTACGGCACACGAAGAGTTCGCGATAAAAGCGATTAAGTTTTCCGCCCTGGATTACATTCTGAAACCGGTTGATCCGGAAGAATTGAAAGGAGCGGTGGAGCGTGCTTTGGTTGCGATGAAGGAAGATGAGTCGAAACAGGAACCGCAATTTGAGGCACTACAAAATAATATTCAACCGAATCAGAAACGAAGATTGGTTTTGAAAACACAGGAAAGCGTTCACGTGGTGGATTTGGATCACATCATCCGTTGTGAAGCAGACAGGAATTACACATCCTTTTTCTTAACGGAAGGGAAAAAGATTTTGGTTTCGAGAACGCTGAAGGATTATGAAACCTTGTTAACAGGTCACAATTTTTTACGTGTTCAGCAATCCCATTTGATCAACTTAAATTTTGTGGACCGATACGATAAAGGAAACGGTGGAGCCGTTGTGATGAAAGACGGTTCGGAGGTTCCGTTATCACCCGCAAAACGCGATATATTCTTCCAAATCCTGGAAAGTTTATAAGTCCGTTAAGCTGTTTCTGCTAAATATTCATTCAAACGGGGTATTTATTCATTGACTGGTTTAGGATTGCAAGACATGACTATCTTAGGAGAGGAAATAAGGAGAATGGAATCAGGTTGTTTTCTATGTTAGGTTTAAGTTAAAACGGAAAACACTGCAATGGAGAGGCAGTTTTTTCATTTTCTAGTTTTATTGAAGAGTATACAGTTCTATCTCCGTCAAAGACTTGACCAAATTAAAAACTTAGAAACAACCTGATTTTCATTATTGTTGATTGTTCACACGCGACATAGCAAACTAAAACACTACTAAACTAATTGAGAGACTCATGAATTCATGGGTCTTTTTGCTTGAAAAGTATTAAACATTTCGTCGTTTAAATGTTTTTTTCTATGTTTAGTCGAAAACTCCTTTTCCAATTCATCAAATCATTTATTTTTGCTCAAAAATGGAAATGGACACGACAAATTTTGTTCAGGTTGAAAAAGAGGATGTAGCAGGAATGCATTTTTCAAAGGAAGAAATCCTGGAAGATGCAGATTTGATCGCCGCAAGAAAAGCGGACGTCAATCGTGCAATTTCTCTTGGAAATTTGGAACATTATAAAGTAAAGATTTACTTTGCAGACGATAATGGGGAGAAGGTTGTGCATACAACAATTTGGGCTGTGACTGACGTTGCAATCGTTTTGAAACAACACGTTCTGATTCCAATTAATCGTATCATCAAACTAGAAATATAGAAGCATGTCGAAAAAGAAGACAATTATTAGCTATGATAAGCTGAATATCGATCAGAAGAAACAACTACTAATTGCTTTTCCGGATGGTTTTTCCGGAAACACTACAAAAATGACAAACCCGATTACCGGAGAAGTCTTTGATTCTCTATTATGGGAAACTGATGAAATTATTTACCTGGTTAAACTTCCTAAAGTAACCGTTAAATCACCTTCTGTTGATGACGATGATGATGATTTCGAAGATGATTTCGATTCAGTTGACGCTAAAGGAGAAGATGATGATGTATCCGATGACGACGACGATGATGATTCGTATGACGATGCTCCTGAAGATGGTGACGACGACGACGATGAAGATTAATAGATACCAATAAAATTAAATACGCCCCGGCCTCTGGTAATTATCGGAATGTCGGGGCGTTTTTTCATAATATGGAAGAAGAAAAACAAACATCAACACAGCTGTCGGAAGACAAGGCTAGTAAGCGCAAGAAGTGGCTGAAACGCTTTGGTCTGGCAGGATTCCTGTTCTTTCTGATCAAAGGATTGGTTTGGATAGCTGTTGGTTTGTTTGCCTGGAAAGGCTGTTCCTGAAAAGAATAAAATATTAGTAAAAAGTCGGGGTGAAAAATTTTTCACCCCGACTTTTTTTGTACCCGGTAACTTCCCGGAATCAACAATGGTAAATCGATTTAGGATCACAAGAGTTAGATTCGTTTTAGCTGAAGCAGAGTGATTTTCGTTTTTCAAAAGAAATTAGATTTGGCCCGAATCAAAATACACTATTTTATGAAACTAGTTAATCACTTATTGATTGCGGCTGCTCTTTTAACGGGAGGCCGCGTATCGGCACAGTATGTTCCGGATCCTGCATTCACGAACGATTTTGCAGGTAGAACCGGACATTCCAATTCCAACTTAACCAATCCTGCAGGAGCCGGGTTCATGCAGGCTCCCAAATGCATCGTTCATTCCGGAAGCTTTGTTTTCGTTGCCGGAAAAACAACTGATGACCAATTCATCTATGGCGGATACATTCTGAACAAAAAGAATGCAGCAACCGGTGCAAATCCCCTGTTGATCAAACTGAATTACGGCCTTCTGACAACTGGAACCGTGAATTCGGATGATATCTGGGTATACGCGATGACTCCAAATTCTGCTACCGACCGCTTATATGTTGTCGGAAGAACATCTTCAACGGATAAGGGAATTATCCTGTGTTTTAAAATGAGTACTCTGCAGCTCGAAACCGGCTTTAACACAACCGGAATCCTGTTGATGGAAACCGGATCAGCTGTCTTTGACCTCGTGTTGAAGGATGCATTCAGTGTCATGACGGTACGAAATATCTCCAACGAAATCCGTGTGAGTGAGATCAGTACTGCGGGTGTCGCAACGGGTGTAACCTTGACGCTGATGGGTGCCGGGAAAACCTATAAATCTTCACGGATTAAAACATACCCGGGGCTGGCGAATCGCTACTTTATTACCGGGTCATGCAAGGATAATACTTCCAATGTGGTTTCTCCTGCCATTTGGGGAGTTGATTATGTACCCGGCGGACACGGTGGTTCTTCCATGGCCTTAAGATGCGAAAATGCCATGCAGCTTTCTACGGAAGGTCCGGGAGAATTCCTGGATCTGTGCTTCCCATACAACAGTAACACCTTGAAGTACGATATTGTTTGTGTCGGAAAAACAAACGCTACAAGTATTGCAGGAAGCGGAATCTTCATCAAGTATAAAGGAAACACTACTACGGGACCGATATTCAACCTGGCAATAGACAACACTTTTAAAAATCAAACGACGCTTCCTGGAACGGGATATGCGAGCAATATTTCTGATCCGACAAACATGACCGTTTTCAGTGGTTGTGAAGTCATCGGAACCCAGATTGCCGTATCGGGATCACATAAAATCGGTGCTGCAGATGCACATGACGCGCAAGTCGGTTTCATCAGTTCGACGGGAGCTTACACATCTGCTTATATTGCTCCGCATTCCACGAATCCTTTGTATACCGGGAATGTGGTTCATTACCCGGGACGAATTTGCACCAATGCACAAAACGAGATTTTCGTAGTTGGTTGTGATTACGGATTGTCAGCGTTCAAACTGAAACCATAAATAAAAACGTCGGGGGAAAATTTTCCGCCCCGACGTTTCTTTATCTCTGTAAAAAGGATGACTTCGACTCCGCTCAGTCATCCTTTTTTATTAATCGTTCAATTTCAGAACAGCCATAAACGCTTCCTGCGGAACTTCTACTTTTCCAACCTGGCGCATGCGTTTCTTTCCTTCTTTTTGTTTTTCCAATAGCTTACGTTTACGGGAAATATCACCACCGTAACATTTGGCGGTTACGTCTTTACGCAAGGCCTTAATGGTTTCACGGGCAATGATTTTCGCCCCGATTGCAGCCTGGATCGGAATTTCGAATTGTTGGCGCGGGATCAGTTCTTTCAGCTTCACGCAAATCTTCTTTCCAAGATCATACGCATTGCTTCGGTGAACCAAAGCAGAAAGTGCATCCAGTTGTTCGCCGTTCAATAACATGTCCATGCGGATCAAATCCGATTCCTTGTACCCGATCGGATGGTAATCGAAAGAGGCATAACCGCGGGAAACGGATTTCAATCGGTCATAAAAGTCAAATACGATCTCAGCCAAAGGCATTTCAAAGGTCAATTCCACACGATCCTGCGTCAGGTAAACCTGGTTGCGCAATTCACCGCGTTTTTCGATACACAGGGTCATAATCTGACCGATGTATTCCGATTTGGTAATGACCTGCGCTTTGATATACGGTTCTTCGATGCGGTCAATCGTAGACGGATCCGGTAATTCGGACGGGTTGTTTACGATAAAGCGTACATCCGGATTTTTCGTCGTGTAGCAATAATACGATACGTTTGGTACCGTAGTAATCACAGTCATGTTGAACTCGCGCTCCAAACGTTCCTGGATGATTTCCATGTGCAGCATTCCAAGGAATCCACAACGGAAACCAAAACCAAGTGCAGCGGAAGATTCCGGCTCAAATACCAGGGATGAATCGTTCAACTGCAATTTCTCCATGGAATAACGCAATTCTTCGTATTCATCGGTTTCTACCGGGTAAATTCCGGCAAATACCATTGGTTTTACATCCTCAAATCCTTTGATCGCTTCCGTAGTCGGGTTTGCAGCCAAGGTAATCGTATCACCAACTTTTACTTCTTTCGCGGTTTTAATCCCCGAAATAATATATCCAACGTCACCTGCGCGAACTTCGTTTTTCGGACTCAAATCCATTTTCAGGATTCCTACTTCATCCGCATTGTAATCTTTCCCGGTATGTAAAAAGCGTACTTTGTCTCCTTTTCGGATTACCCCGTTTTTCACACGGAAATACGCAATGATTCCTCGGAAAGAGTTAAATACCGAGTCGAAAATCATGGCCTGAAGCGGTGCATTTTCTTCTCCTGTCGGAGCCGGAATTCGTTCAATAATTGCTTTCAGAATGTCATTTACACCCAATCCTGTTTTTCCCGAAGCCGGAATCACGTCACTGGGGTCACAACCGATCAATTCCACGATCTGATCCGTTACTTCCTCCGGCATTGCGCCCGGAAGGTCCATTTTATTCAAAATCGGGATAATCTCCAAATCGTGTTCCAGCGCCAGGTACAGGTTCGAAATCGTCTGCGCTTCGATTCCCTGGGAAGCATCCACAATCAGCAAAGCTCCTTCACAAGCAGCGATGGAACGGGAAACCTCGTAGGAAAAATCCACGTGTCCGGGAGTGTCAATCAGGTTCAGCACATATTCCTGGCCTTCAAACTTATAGTTCATTTGAATGGCATGCGATTTAATGGTAATACCGCGTTCGCGCTCCAGGTCCATATCGTCGAGTGCCTGTGCCTGCATTTCACGATCAGAAATAGTTCCGGTAGTTTGCAGCAAACGATCGGCTAAAGTACTCTTACCATGATCGATGTGCGCGATAATACAAAAATTGCGTATGTGCTTCATGGCGCAAAGATAATGCTTTTTTTTTCAGTTTTAAGCGGGGAAAATGTGGGAAGAATTCGGGGTTTGGTTGGGGAGATTTTAATCTTTCATGTACTGTCTTATCTGCAATTCAAGATTTGATTCCAAACCTGGAGTTGAAAAGAAAACCGAATTGAACTTTTCGTTTTTATTCAGGGTTTTGCAAAGGGTGATCATCTGTCGCAATTCTTCTGTAGAAAAACTGGCAAATTGATTGAACACGGTGTAATCTAAAAACGCGACAAAGTTTATTTTTTTCTTGTATTCAGCAATTTTTTCCTTCGTTAATCCCTTTTCTTTCCCAATGAAATCAATCCTAGCAGAACAATATTCTGTAAAGTAATCTTCAAACTTACTTTCAAACATCAATTCAATGATTAATTCCGTGTTTTCAGGAGTCGCTTCCAAAGGAGGTGGGGGACTCTGGCAAAAGGAAACTTTACATAGGAGGATAAATGATAATGCAATTATATTTTTCATGGGATACAAATTTAGTCATTTTGTTTCTGCACTTTTAATCTTCTCATACTTCAACTTCCTAATTCTATCTCATGAAATGATTCTTCTATTTCATCGGGTTTTAAATGCTATAGAATTGATTTTATTAAACTCAATCCTGGTTCTACCAGGAGTATTTTTTAATCAGTTTCCCATTCCGATATTGATAAATAACAGTAGTGTTTGCTTTCTTAACCAAAGAGTCCCCAACAAGAACATCCCCTTCTACACTTGGAATTACATACATTTGCCCTTTTATTTCTACTGAAGGAGTCCTTTTACTACTATACTCAATAGATTTAACGATGCCACTAAATTTCTGATTAATGAGTTCTTTTCTCGAACATCTATTCCAAATGAATAGCAAAAGCAAAAATACCGCGAGTAGGGAAATTAAGCACCCTCGTTCACCAGCTGTTCTTTCCATTTAAACAAAATCTTCTTCATTAAACACCCATAGATCCGGTTAATTATCTTCCAATCTCTTATAAAACTCTTCCGAACCGATAGCCGCCGTATGATCTCCGTAAATTTCCTCAAACACTTTTTTTCTACTCAAGTATGATGCACGCAAAGCTTCTTGAACTTCATTGTTATATTCCTTATACGTTTGTTTTGTATTGGCATCAAGTAGAATTCCTCCCTGAGAGTCAAAGAGAAATAGCATCAAATGATTTAAAGCTGTTAAAACCGCTTCGGTAGGATTACACAATGTAATCCGGATAGATAGAGCATTCGAATCCTGGAATTCCAGATCGATCCAATAATTGTCCTCTTCTTTATACACATACTTCCTATCTTCAACAGGTGTAATTTCCTTATTTGAGGCTACTTTGTATTCTATTTGTTCTTCCGCACGAAAAAAGAAATTGATTGCTTCTAATCCCATAAACGACTAGTCTATTGAGATATCCTTACAATAAAATGACATAGCATCTTCTGAAATAGTAACATTATAATTGATATCTTCCATTTGAGCACTTGAGATGTCTTCTATCAGAATAGAGGAATTTTCAGAACAAAAATAATAGTCTGCATTTATGTTAACCCCTGATACATTTTCAAAAATGATAACCTCATTTCCAAACTCCTTTGAATGAATTTCTATCCTGATGATTACTTCATGGTGTAAAAGTGTAAAGTTTTCGATTGCAATCTTGACGATTTGAAAATCACTTCTAAGAATTTCGCTAATACGTTTCATGTTTTTTGTTTTTATCAATTAGTTGTGGGACCGATTCCTGGAATATGATCAATAGATTTGACCTGACCTTTGGGTAAATATTGATACAAATGATGATGAATGGCATCAATACCATGAGCCTTATTGGCTGCATTCCAATCTGTTCTTTCCATTAATCGTCCAAAATTATCGTATGAAGCTTTCCATGGTTGAACTATCCCGATATCATTTATATACTGACCAGACATTCTTGTAAGCCCTGGTGTAACTTGTCTTGGTGCTTTAGATGAAAATGGCCATCTAAATACCCTTTTTCTACAGCTGTTTCCAAATCTTCTTGAGAAATACTTTTCCTTAATTCCCGATTTTGGGATGGTAAAACAGAAAACCCTTCACCCTTAAAAAATAAATCCAAATGGAAATTTTTCAGATCAACATTAAATTTCACTCCAAAAGCTACGAAGAAATCAACTGCATCATCCCCATACAGCTTTAAATCTTCATATAATCTCTTTTTTTTAACTCAAATGAGTATTCCCATCTTTGGTCTACAACAAATTTTTTTGATTCTTCGAAAGTATTCATCTCATTTATTTTATAAAAGAGTACTCATTTTCTACCACTCAAATTCGTTCATAAATTTTCCTTTTCGATAGTGTTCACGAAACTAGTTCGACGAGCAACTTTCCTGAAACGTTTCCACTTGCAAAATGATCGTTTCATCAGTGTATTTATCTGGTAGCAGTGCAATTAACCTATCCATTTCATGAAGGTATTGGCAGTACTCATTCTGACAGATCAAGTCAATAAATTGATACAGTAGAGAATACTCTTCTTTTTGTATCCTCAAGATGGTATTTTCCAAGTTATTTAAGAGTTCATAAGAAAGACCTATTTCTTCATCAACAATGAGAAACATCAATACCTCCAAACGTGTTGAAACAGAAAATTCATGGCTGATTTCAGCTAAATCAATAACAGAAGAATTCTTTTCAGTAGATAAACTCAGTATTTCACGTTCTACAAATTCAATGAAGGAATCATTGGCAATTTCAGTCTCGAAGGACTTTATAAATTCATCTTTTATAGCGGTTAATTTGTTCCACTGAAGGTAATCTTGTGGAGTTAGCCCATTTGAAAAGGAATAGGCTAGTTCCGAATAGCATAGTTTTAAATTATTCATATCATCTCGCTTGTCATTCTTCCATCGGAGAAGTATTCTAATTTTACTTCTTTTAATTCGGTTTTAATCATGATTGCTATTTCTTTCCCCTCTTGATCAAGTTTATCAATGAGATCATTATCGGTAAAACCATTGTAATGTTCATTTTCATATCTTGATAACCATTCATTAAGTCGATCAATAACTTGAAAACTTAATCCTAGCTCTTCAGGGCTAAGATAACCACCTTCATATTTATCTCTAATTCCAGTACCGCTTAATGCAGCATCAATTACTAAGTATTTCATGGATTTTATTCATTATGAATTCTAGTTTGTTAAACCCATTCAACCCTTCCCACTTTCCTTCTGAAAGAAACTTTTCAGATATTGACATGAATTCATTTAAGTCTTTCCATTTTCTTATATTTTTCAGGTTAAAAGAAAGGTAATTGAATTGATACAAATCTTCGATTTCATCCGATGAGAGCAACCCAAAAAATAATAAGTCTTCAGGATGATCCATTTTTCCCCCATCGACAAAGCACTTTAATTCAGAAGGAGGAAAGTGTTTGTTGTACAAATCAATATGTTGTAATAATTTGCTTTTGAGGTCACTGTTATCTATACAATCGACATGGACACCTGCATCGCTAAATGTGAATAGAGAATCTTTTATATTGCTTATAATAGGTGGAACCAAGATGTATTCACGATCATCGTCTAGAATCGTATTACAAATCGGACATTTACTTTGCTGTTCTAATATAATTGCCATAATTACGGTCTGATTACTAATGGTACATTATTAAATCCTTCAAAAATATACTGTTTACTTTGTCCTAATATCCTTAAAGCCTGAAAGTCAGCAGCACTTGGACCCGTTACAAATGGATGAGTGTGTCCAAATAATGTTGAAATTTCACCAGGGGCAAATGAGATACCATGCGGACCACCACTAACTAAAACTCTTGCACCAGGAGCGGTACTATTAGGACCAAGCTTTACAATTGCGTGTTCTGCACCGGTACTAAATGTTCGGTTCTGCGCTAAAGAAATCAGATCCGATAACTTCTCTCCTTGTTGTATCTCCCTAACAATATTCATAGAAGACACATAGTTACCTCCATTTCCTACAGTTACTCCTTTAGGGTTACTCATTGATCCCATTTTCCTGCTCAAAACCACCGATCCAATAAAGAAGACTCCCGCAGAGGTATAATTAGCAGCTTTTTCACTCATTCCCAGGTTTTGTAAACCTCCGGCCAAATTTTCCTGTCCGGTTTGAATAAGTGGATCAGCAATAGTACAAGAAGTACAAGCTCCGCTGGCCATAGGAGGGTTTTTGGCTTGGTGCATAGCGATCATTGCCCGCGCAAACTTTACGTTGTCTTTTTTAGCATCCGGGATCAATCCTGCTTTCCCAATTCCGGTAAATTTCCCGTCAAACATTCTTTTGACATAAAGCCCTTCGCTGCGTCTTTTACTGAAGACAACCCCAAAGTCTCCTTCCTTATCCGGGTTGGCAACTACTTTGGTCTTGTAACCGTTATCCGCACCGCGCTCCGCCATTCCCTTGGCAACTTCTTCGGAGTAATCTCCATTGACATCAATCCTATTAACCGGCATGTTTCCGGCATACACATACGGAGATTGGTTAAAGAACTTCATAGCATAACGGTCCACACTCATATATCGCGCCAATTCCTCGTTGTAATAGCGCGCACCGTGGTATTGGTATCCCGTTTCACCGTCCATCTCATGACCCGTAAATTGGTAGCGATAGCCTTCCTGGTTGGTGCTGAAGGAATTTCTTCCCGGGAGTTTTTTTCCGTACGGGTAATAATCCATCGCGTTTTTAATTGCTCCGGCAGCATCCAACGTCACGTGTGCCGTTCCCAGCCAGTCTTTCACCTGGTAGTAGTAACTAGCCGTTGTCCCATTTGGAATCGCATAGCCCGCTGCCGTCTGATAACTCTTCACCGTTCCGCTTTGGTCTAAGATAAGCATATCGATGTAGTATTCCCGTTGTGAATCCGAAATTTCTTTCACCGAGCGCGCTCCGCCAAAGTAACGGTAGTTTTGCTGGTTGCTTTCGTTCACCATGCGGGTCGGCAATTCATCAAAGAGCGAATAAACAAAGTGCATCTGCTGATTTTTCGGATCCGTCAGGATATTCCCATTGGCATCGTAGGTATAGGAATGTACAGAAGTGACCGAACCTAATGTCCCAGCACCTACCTCAAAAGAAACTTGTGTAAGCTTGTTTGTATTACTCTGGTAGCTGTACAATTGCTGCGTTTTAATTCCTGCAGTATTATCATCATTGCGGTTGAGCGTGTAGAGATTTCCGTTTTTTTGGTACCAATAAGCAGCATCATACTTTTTGCTGTTGCTGGCAGCAACCGGAGCCGGGAAATTCGGCAGGTAGCTGTAAGCCGTTGCGGCCGGGTTCGGCACGCAGTTAACCGGTTGTGACCATGGAATAGCGCCCAGCAAAACCTTCGTATATTTCAGGGAAGTTACACTCAGCGGATTGGCATTCAGGTAATTCACATGCGCATTGTCACTTCTTTTCACAGCCATGTACATTTCAAATTCCTTCGCATCCAGCTTATTGGTTTTACAGTTCGCCAGGAAGCCGGTCAAAAAACGGGTTTGGTCACCGTTACTCATATCCGAATACTGCACATTGTTGATCATGTAATCCGATTGCAATTGCTTCAGAACATCAGAACTCATGCGTGAACGGTTTACCTGGATATTGTTGGTAATGTTATCCTGGAACTCCGCGTAAAACGGGTTGAAAACCGCAGAAACCACTTCTCCGTCCAGCGTACAGTTAAAATCAGCCGGAATCGCTGCATTCAGGGTGGAATAATACGAGAACGGGTTGCTGGTCATCGTGCTTTGTTTGTAATCCGCACCGATCAGGCGGTTCATTTTATCGTAGGTATACGCATATTGGTTGATCACCGTGGAGCTGGCTGATACCGGATCAAACTGCCCGTTATTCCAATATTGGTTAGTGATATTCCCGGCTGCATCATACGTCAGTCCGAAACGGTAATTCTTGCTGACCTGGCTTACTACCTGGTCGCGGATATTCTTCTTGATCGACAGGTAATCGATGTGCGGATTGTTCGAAACTCCGGTTGCTCCGAAACCGGTAATCAGCAGGTTCCCCAGCGGATCGTAATAGTTTTTGGCAACCTGCGTCGTGGTGTTGTTAAACACGTTAGAACTGGTCAGAATACGACCGAACTGATCGATCTCGGAACGCCATTTGAAATTGGCCAGCGCATTCGTCGGATGCGTATAATCTTTCCCGATCGGAAGATTCAGCGCATTATAAACAGCAGTGATAACGTGTGTTCCCGGCAATCCGTCGTACAAATAAGAGCTTTTGGCTGCTTGTCCATCCGCCATATAAGTTTGTGAAACCTCGTCTGTTTTTGCAGGACTATATGTAAATGAGCTGGTATTGAGTAAATGCCCGCTGTAGGTAAGCTGTTTCGTCGCAACCGTGCTGTTATAGAATTTGCGGGTTCCCATGTATTCGTTTTTCACGTGGATCTGCACAAATTTGTCCGTGTTTTTCGGGTAATTCTGATCGTTGATTTTCGTGTAATCATTGAAGAAATTCCCGGTCGGGAACGGCGGAGAAGTAGTACTTACTCCCAGGTTATTCGGTGCAACCGTTACAACCCCGCTTTCCGTAGTTTGTCCCCACACATCGTATTTGATGTACTTGAACTGGGAAGTGTTGTAGCTGTTCGTCGTTGCAGCGTCGATGTCTTTCTGATTGCGGATAAAACGCACCTGTCCGTATTGGTCGTAGCGCAATTCGGAAGTTCCCTTATCCGGAGAAATGGTTTTCACCATGACACCCAAACTGTTGTAGAAATATTCACTTTTCTTGTTTTCCGGGTCGTAAGTAGCAACAATTCTACCGGCACCGTCATAATAGAACCAGGTTTGCGCAAAGCCCAGGTCGTAGGTATTGAAACTGATAGAACCATCCGTATTTTGAGTATGATCCATCCCGATCTGGTGTTCTTCCATGATCACCTGTCCGAGTCGGTTCAGGTAAGTTCTCGTGATTTTCCCGACCGGATTTACGGTTTGGTGAACCAATAAGGTTCCGGCAGGGAAAGTATTCATCCCGGACGTGCTGACGTGATTCAGGACTGTGGGATTCATGTATTCCGTTTGTGAACTCGTAATGGCACTTTCCGAATTGCTGCGCGGAGCCGAAACGGTCGAAACAACGGGTTCGGGTTTTGGTTCGAAGGTCACATCCGTGAACGCATAATCCGAGCCGTAAAGAACCTGTGTTTTGGCAGCATAGGTCGCGTCGTGTTTTCCCGCCAGGCCATATTGATTCAGGTAATAAGGCTTATAGGCACGAACAATCTGCCCCTTGTCGTTATAGATACTTGTTTCGGAAACCATGCGCAGGTTGCGCACATGATCGGAAGCCTGAACCTGTTTGGTGCGCCCGAAACCATCCATGAAATAACGGGTAGTATTGAACAAGACATTGCTTAACCATTTCACTTCGGTGACATAGTTTTCGGACATCGTCCAGTTGGGCTGATCGAAATAACTCAGTTCCTGGGTAATTCTTCCATATGCGTTTCGACTGGTCGTAGCTCTTCCTTTGGCATCATAGGTCGATTGTACAAACACGTCGTTGTTGTTCACCTTGAATGTTTGTTGCCCCAATGCGTCGGCAATGGCGTATTCATACCTGGAATCTTTCGGAGCAATGATGATATCATCCACGAAGGCTGCTCTGTAAGTTGAAACAGGCTGTCCAACCTGGTTCCGGTTGTTTTCTACGAACACTTCCACCCACTGCTCATATCCTTTGAAGATCGAGAAATCAACGGTAAATTGCTGCCAGGCGATATTCAGATCCTGCGGGTAGAAAATGAATTCTTCCCGGACGGCTGTTTTGGTGTTGTTCCAAACCCTGCAGACAATGCGAACTCCCTGGTCGTTTGTAGTATTCACTGTTCCTCTGCGGTAAATAGCATCTGCAATGGCATCATCACTGAACGGGATGATTGCCGGCGCATCCGGAGCGGGTAGTACCGGTGCATCCGTGTCATATTTGATCCACAAACTGGCCTGGTAATCCCAGTAGCAGCTTGCCGGAACATTCGGATTACGATTTTGTTCACCGCCTCCTCCGGGACCTTCCGGAACGTTGCATTCCGTTGCGATACTCAGAGGTGCGATGTGAACCGGGCGCACCGGTGTTTTTCGCGGAGCACTGCCGTTTGCACGGATCGAAGACAGTTTGTAGCTGTATTTTCCGGTTCTCGCATAGGTATCCGTTAAACGTGGTACTGCTTGTTGATACGTGATTTTGGAAGAAGTAACTGTCAGACTAATATTTGGCAAAGGCGCCGTTTGAAAGCAAACCACGTAGTTCAGAGCGCTTGGATCATCCATTAGAATGTTCGGATAATCAGCTGTCGGATAAATAACGGCAATCGTTGACGGAACAGTAGTTGTTGATCCACCTGACGTATATGAAAAATCAACTACACGATTCTCTTTAATGTTTGTAACATCATTCGTGGTGATCACATGATAAAGAGTGCTTTGTGAAGCCGCAAATGATGAGTTGCTGGTACATGGAGGCACGTTATCTGAAAGTGTGATTTTTGTAACTAAATCTGCTCCCATTGCCTCAGTAGTGTACCAATCTTCTTTGAGGTAACTCGTATCGTTCCAGTCTCCGATCAGCTGTAAATCTGTGAGATCTTCGAATCCGGTATAGGTTGCATCAAACGGGCGTTCCGTTCCGACGATGCTTGCTTTTACCGTACTCATCCTGTTCCCGGTAACGGTTTTGGTATACAAGCGGTTTGAACGGGTCGAAACAGGCATTGCAGCCGGGTTGTATTCGTAGATATCCGTTTCACTGATGCGCCATTTCGGATCGGAAGTATTGAAAGCCGGAAGTGTAAAGGTTCCCGTTACCGGGTCTACATCTGTTTCATACTGATAGGTGTCCAATGCTTTTGGAATTGCCGGAACAAGATCATACGTGATGACTTGTGCGCTCAAAGCATTGTTCAGATGAACAGCATTGAGATAGAGTGTTTTTTTGGTAGGCAGTGCAACAAGGTTCAGATCCCGGAATTTGCTGCTGCTTGAGAAATACGTCTCAATAGCATATTCATTGCGGGAAATATAACTGGTTCCTTCCCCAACAGTTTGTTTCCTGGTTTCTCTTAATACATATGACCCTAACTGATCAGGATATGAAGTGTAATCACGCGTAAGATACGCGTAAGTGTAATAGACTTCGGTTACAATTCCTTTGTAGTTGGTTGTTTCTTTGGTCATCACGGTTTTGGATTCGCCCCATTTTTGGTAAGAATGTAAACTCGGAGTATTTTCCCCGATTGTAAAAGAGCTGCTGACATTCAATCCGTTTACAGCTTTATAGGTATTGATTCCGTTGGTACCGTCCGGTTTGTACACCTCAAAAGTATTGTCCCACAATTCAACCGTGTTGTTCGAACCGATCCCCAAATCATATTTGAAACTGAGTGGAGTACCGCTTCCTCCCATTAAACGGAAATATTCATAATCGGTTTTCTGGTAGGGAGAAACCGCGTTTGCTTCGTAAAATTCCTCGCTCTTGAGTGAAATTGGAACACGATTCACATTGTCTCCACCTAATACATATCCTCCTTGCCAGGCAGCACTGGGCAATTTGTAACAAAACAGGTTGTAAACCGGAAAATCAATGGAGTTCCCGAAACTCGGACCATAGATTTTTTTGATAGAAGAACCATCCGATTGAATCATCCGGATGCTTTCGTAAAAATTAGTAGCAGCATAATCATCCAAAGCAATATTGGTATGGGAAAGCTGGCTCATTTTTTCCTGGAAATCATAGGCAAAGTTGGAAGTGAAGTAACGGGTATTTTCTACTGAATGCCGTTTGTTTTCACGGGAAATGAACTGGTTGAACCCGGAAATGAGCGACTGAACAAATTCAGCCGGCATGGCAGTAAAGGTTCCCGTTCCGTATTGATAAGAAATCACAACCGCCGGGTTGATTCGGTCATTGGTGGTTTTTTTCTTCAGGCGGATTCCGTAATTGGTATACAAATCCATTTCAAAAGTTGCAGTCAGTTTTTTAGGACTCAATCCCAGGTTTGCATACGTCTGAGCATTGGAAACATTGTGTGCGTCCTGGATATAGGAACGCATAGAGGCCAGGCCGTTGTATTCCGAAATAATCGGGAAATAATTCGTGTTGAGATTCCAGTTGGAAGATGTCGGAGTAAAAGAAGCGGGTTCGTATTCGAAAGACACTTCACCACCGGTCGGATAAGTGATTTTGGTTAAAGACCAGGCGTTGGCACTGGCTGTGTAGCCCGGAATGTAGAAATATCCGTAGACATCCTGGATCGGAAGAATCGGGTTATTAACCGGGTTTGAAATCAGGCCATATTCCAGGTTCGTCTTTCCGGCATTGGCATAAGCCATTTTTTCAGCATCAGAAGCATTAAACTTATAATAACTCTCCCTGTAGGGAAAATTGATCAGGAATTCATACGGCGAAATGCCCGAATGAGAAGTGGTGCTGCTTCCTCCCGAAGAGTTGTAAACGATCTGGGAATAGGAATCGATCAAACCATCCGCTTTGGAATAGGGAATGGATGGATTGACTCCGATCGATCCCTGTCTGACGGAAGGAAAATAATAAGCCCGGAGAATTTCCCGTTTGTGGAATTCATCAAAACTCGGATTGTATCCATACTCAAATTTGTACTCACTCTTTTGAGCTGCAGAAACTGTTGTACCGTAAAATTCCACACCGAGTAGTGTTGTCTTTCCACGTTTATCCGTCCCGTTGCTGTAATTCGCAAGGTTGAAAGGAGTAGAGCTGCCAGGAGCACCGATCAGGGTTCCGCCGATCGATTTTTCCTGTTTGTCATTATTTCGGATCAAAAAGCTGGAAACAGCTAATTCCTGGGCACTTCCTTTGGCAGCATAGTTGAATTTGATTAATCCTGCCTGCAGATTTTCATTCGGATACAACTTCGGATCCACCAGGCGGCTTTTGATCTTAATCGAGTCATATCGCATCGTTTCAACCGGGTAGTTGATATCAAAATCAGAGGTACTGCTGTGTGAACAAAGCTTTCGGTTCTCGTAGTAATAATCATTTCCTACACGATTGGCAGGTTTGGTGTAGTAATCGTGATTCACATCATAACGTTCAGAAATGGTGAAATCAATTTCCTGTGTCGGGGTTACAATCTTTTGTAAATAAGCCAATTCACGCATCAAAGAAGAAGCCCGATCTGTTTGAGAATAAGAAGACCATTCCCGGTATTTCGGTACTTCCTGGCTGTACCAATAGCAGTCTCCCCCCAGGAAAGCTTCTTCTGTTTTGGTAGCTTCAGTATATTCAAAACGAATCCAGTCTCCTGCATCACCGTCATCCGCTATTTTGTTGTTGTTGGAATCTACGTAATCTACAGACTGAATTTCAGTTAATAACCACTCGGCAATGTAATCGATTTTCCAGAAATTTCCCTGGGCAGGATTTTCAGCATCCAATGCCTGTTTATTACTCCAATAAGGATCATCACTATATACAAAACGCTGACCGCGTAAAGCACGCCCAAAAACATAACGCGTTCCGTTTTCATCCGTAATGGTAAATTGCTCGAAATCTTCGTAGCGCACATAACGCTCCGCTTCATTTGGATTAAAGGATACGGAAAATCCGCTTGGAATTTTGGCAAAGCCGTTTTTCACATATGGCAAAACTCCGATTGCCGCCGCATAACTCGAAGGCTTGGTCATGGCATTGTTCTGATCTCTTTCCAGGTTGATCTCATTGATCCGAGAGAACTCCTGCGCAATCTGGTAGGTTTTAACCGTATGTGCAATTTTCCACATCTCCCGTTCCGTAAACTTCCACAGATGAGGAGCATTGATCATGCCGCTGTTGAAAAAGGAATTGGATAATTTTCCCGGAACGGAAATATGATATAAATCACTTAAAGGTTGTAATCGACCTGCATCTTTCTCAATGGCATCAAAACCCAAATATTGATGGTTGGCAAACGGATTCACCGTTGTACCATTGGTTGTCGCAAACATTCCTTTATGTGTGTGCGTCCCGCTTCCCTGGTCTACGGTATTGTACATATCCGCTTCATGGTAAGTCGAAGAATAATCCGGGTAGTAAGCCCCGAAATCCCGCTTGATACTTCCCACCGGAAGCACCCATCCCAAACCAACCGGTCCGCTTTGCTGATCTACTTTGATACCGGAAGCATATTGCAGCTGAATCGGGAAACTCATCGTACGGGATGAAACGGTCACCAGCGGAATGGAATTGGTCATGACACCTCCCTGCCCGATGGAAGAGTTATCCGTAGATGCATTTTTGGTTAATTCTTTTTTGGAGGTGGTAATCCCTTCCAGTTTTTCGGTAAAAGTTTTCTTGGGAGCCTGTTGCGAAAAAACAGCAAAAGGAAGGAGAAAAATTCCCAGAATGGTTGATTTGTTCATGGTGTGAGTAAATAATGTTATCCGGTCTTTTTAAGATTACGGCATAAAAATACACATATTTGTGCAAGATGCAAGCGGTGGAAGTAACAATTCTGATAACAGAACAGATTCAGGAGGTTCTTTGAAAAGTTTAACTTCTTCAGTGTCGTTAGAACTTTTAACTCATCAGTTTGACAGATTCATAGGATCCGGTGTTTTCAATCTCAACGCGAAAAACAGCGTCTTAGTATTTGACAGAACACAAAATCTTCAAAAATGTTACATCATGTTAGTTGTCGTAATTCTTAAAAGCATGATTTTTAGTTTTTGTTTCAATTTCCGGTTACAAAAATACGCCCCGAACTTCGTAAAAGATTTACGATATTCCGTTAAAAATGGCAATCAATAAGGTGTTGAAAGACAAATATGTGGAAATCGAGAACATAAAACAGGAAGCAAAAATCACCGGTTTGTTCCGGAGAATCAAAACTTTCCAAAAGTGTGAAACTGATCATCCTGGAAAAAGCACCTTCATGTACGGATCAAGTATGGATATAGTATGAAAGTGTTATAAATTCTAACAGTTCCTTGGATCGGTCAACTCAATTTCTTCGCGAGCAAATACCCAAGTAATCCAAGTCCACCCGAAACAATCACTTGTGTTTGATCAATTCCCGAACCTGGAGTTTTAGCGGACCAAACAATGATGTTGTAAACGACAAGCGGTAAGAAGCATAAAAGGTAAATCAAAACAGTCTTCATGACAACATTCGCAATTCGCAATCAGGTATTCGCTATTCACTAAGGTTTGTCCAGAATCGTGTGTACAATTCCCTGGATGCGCTGCGCCATTTCATCCGTCGGTAAATCATTGTCATCTTCCCCGAAAGGATCCTCAATTTCTTCAGCCAGGATTTCGATGCTGACAAAAACGTAGAAAATAAATGTAGAAATAACCGTTGCGAAATAGCCAAAGCTCACTACAAAAGCGAAAGGCAGTGTGATCACGTAACTGAAGATGAACTTTTTGAAGAACATCGAATAGGAATATGGAATCGGGGTGTTTTTGATGCGTTCGCAAGCTCCCACGGCATCCAAAAAACCATTGAGATTTTTGTCCAGGCGTAAAATATCCTCTTCCGAAAGAACACCTTCCTTTTTAAGTTCATTGAATCGTCGGTACATCAGTTCTACAATCCCGGAAGGAATGTGATCCAAACCCTTCAAAAAAGTCACCTCATCCGGAGTCAGATCCAACAGCTCAAACTTGGTTCCGTTGCGCAAATGCTCCTTGATGCAAAGTGCAAAATTCCCGATGTGCCGTCCGAAAAAATGGTTGTCTTCCAGTGTCAGATCCAAAGCCGTCAATTTCACCGCCAGGTTGCGGGAATCATTTACCAGTTCGCCCCATTTTCTGCGGCCTTCCCACCAGCGGTCGTAAGCCGTATTTGTCCGGAACACCAACAAGAGGGAAATCACGAATCCCATGATTGAATAAACCGAAAACAGCTTCTCCAGGAAGAAAGCCCTCGGAAAATACGTTTGTTCAATAAAGACAATAGCGAGTGTAAACAAAAAGATAAATACCAATTCTTTCCATAAAATAGAAAGGGTATCACTTTTGGTGAAGTGGAAGATCAGACTGATCCAACTCTTTGGGTTGTAAGTTATCATGAGCGTTTCTGGTAGAACAAAAATAATGAAAATTGAAACTGTGAAACTGAAAAAAGATTCTGCAAGAAAATAATCCTTGCTTCTGTCCTGTAGCTATGTGTTTTGTTTTCGACCACAATAGCTCACATAAAAAACATAGTATGTCTCCCTAAAACTATGTGTCCTATGTATCTATGTGATTTATTTTTCAACCACAATAGTCACATAAAAAACATAGCAGGTAATCCACACTAAAACTATGTGACCTATGTATCTATGTGGTTACACGATTATCGATTGAATTTCTGCTCAAATAAAACATAACAATAAAAAATGCGTTTATCCAATCGAACATAAAATCCCGGGTAGAAATAGCACGGATTTGAAGGGAAACGACCGATTGATACAATAGAATTTGGCTATTGCTTAATTTCGGATAAATTTGCAACACTTAATTGAAACGAGGTATGGAAGAAAGCAGCAAGGTAATGCAGGAACAACGAATGAATTTGTTTGTAACGCTGTGGGCTAAGCGTAAAATATTGATTATTGTAACCACGGCAGGCTTGGTTGTTTCAACCCTTGTAGCATTCCTGATGACACCTTTGTACCGGTCAACCGCGATCGTATTCCCGGCTGCAACCAGTACGGTATCCTTCTCCGAACAGCGGAATGCCAAAGCTTCTTCCATGGATTTTGGAGAAGAAGAACAGGCAGAACAATTGATCCAGATTTTGCAATCGTCGAAAGTAAGAGATAAAGTGGTGCAGCAGTTCGACCTGATGAAGCACTACAACATCGATGCTTCGGATGCAAACAAGCACTACAAATTGGTAAAGGAATACAACAGCCACATTTTGTTTGTCCGCACACGCTACGGTTCCATCCAGATTGACGTATTGGACAAAGATCCGCAGCTGGCTGCAGATATGGCAAACAAGATTGTAGACCTCATCGATACCGTGAAAAACGAAATGGTGATGGAACGAACAATTCCTGCTTTCGAAATCAATAAGCGGAAGAAAGAACAGCTGGAAGCAGATAAAAAAGCCGTTTTGGATCAGCTGGATTCATTGGCGGCACTTGGAGTTGTTCCGTTGGAAGGTCGTGCAAACTTATTCCAGGCTTATGTAGAAGCGAAAAACCCGGAAGATAAAGCGGATTTCAAAAGACGCATCGATATCAACCTGGAGTACGGAGCGGTATTTGACGGATTGGAATATGTGCGAAATGAAAAGATCATGAAACTGGCAGATTTTGCTTTGTCTTACGAGCAGGCAGAATCCGATGCAAATACACAGTTCAACCATAAATTCATCGTGGAACGCGCCGTAGTAGCAGATAAGAAAGACAAACCGAAACGTTTGATCATTATGTTGTTGTCGACCTTCGGAACCTTTGTTTTCATGGTGTTCCTGCTTTTGATCCAGGATAAGATTAAGGAACTTCGCAAGTTAGCTTAAGGTGGCTTTCATTCGGGAAAATAGTTTGCTGTTAACGCTCGGACTGGCATTTGTCGGTTTGCTGGGCTATGGGTTTTGGTTCGATAACGATTACATTCCATTAATTCCGTACGCACTGATCGTTCTTTTCGTAGCACTTTTTTACACCGAATACACCTTCTTTTTCATTCTTGCCGCAACACCGCTTTCCATCAATATCGAAGAATACACAGATAGTTTCGGCTTGTTCATACCTACCGAACCCCTGCTCTTCGGGACGATGTTATTGCTACTGATTCAGAATATCAAATACCCGGTTTTCCCGACCTACCTGAGAAATTCAGCCATTGTCTGGACAGTCGTTTTCTACCTGGTCTGGGTTTTGTTCACCTCCATGACCAGTGAAAACACGGCAACATCACTGAAATTTTTGCTGGCACGTTTGTGGTTCATCATCCCGGTATTGTTTTATGGAAGTTCCGTGTTTTACGAGCCGAAGAAAATCCGCTGGTTCCTTTGGCTGTTCATTTCCACAATGATCGTTGCCATTACATACACGTTGGTTGTACACGCATCTTATCGTTTCGGGGAAAAGGAAAGTCACTGGGTGATGTGGCCGTTCTTTAAGGATCACACGATTTACGGAGCCCTGGTTGCTTTGGTTGTTCCGCTGATTTTCTCGTTTTATTTTTCACGGAAACACACACCGTTATTGCAGTTCATCCTGATCGGATTCATGTTTATTTCCCTGCTTGGTTTGTATTTCAGTTATACGCGTGCTGCCTGGTTAAGCGTGTTCCTCGGAATGGTAATCTGGCTATTGATCCGCTTCAAAGTGAAATTTTCCTGGCTGGCAGGAATCGCTTTGATTGCTGGTTTATACATCTGGGCTTCGTGGGATTCCATTCAACAGGACCTGGCACGGAACAAATACGAGCACACCACCGAAGAATTCGGAGAGCGTCTGCAAAGTGCCACGAACGTAACAACCGATGCTTCGAACCTGGAACGGATTAACCGCTGGAATTGCGCGATTGACATGTTCCGCGAACGACCATGGACAGGATTCGGACCGGGAATGTATGCTTTTGAATATGCGCGTTTTCAACGGCCGGAGAATTTGACGATCATCTCTACCAATTTCGGAAACCTTGGAAATGCGCACAGCGAATATTTGGGACCGTTGGCAGAAATGGGCTGGATCGGGATGCTGAGTATGCTGGCTATTGTAGCGGCAATCTTTTACGAAGGAATTACACTCTACAACGACTGGCCGGCAGAAGACCGCGAAACGAAAACCCTGTTGATGGGCTTCATCATCTCATTGTCAACATATTTCATCCACGGATTCCTGAATAATTTCCTCGATACCGATAAGGCAGCTGTACCTGTTTGGGCAATGTGTGCTATCTTTATAGCCTTAAGAGCGCGCTTGAACCAGATGAAGCGTCAAAACACACATTAGAATAGCATGTTTACAGGTATTATCGAAACCCTTGGAAAGGTCGTTGCGATTGAAAAAGATCAAAGCAATGTTCATTTTACGGTAGAATCTACCATCACACACGAATTAAAAATAGATCAGAGTGTTGCACACAATGGTTGCTGTCTGACGGTCGTAAAGATCGAAGGAAATACTTATGTGGTAACCGCAATACAGGAAACGCTGGATAAAACCAACCTGGGAGAATGGGAAGTCGGAACCAAAGTGAACCTGGAACGTTGCATGCTGTTGGGCGCACGTTTGGACGGACACATTGTCCAGGGGCACGTTGATACAACGGCAACCTGTGTTTCGGTAGAGGATCTGAACGGAAGCTGGAAATACACGTTCCGCTACGATTTTGACCAGCCTACGGTCGCAAAAGGTTCGATTACGGTAAACGGGGTAAGTTTAACGGTCGTGGATTCCGAAAAAGGATTGTTTTCCGTTTGCATCATTCCATATACACATGAGCACACGAACTTCCATACCTTCGAAGCAGGCTCGAAAGTGAACCTTGAATTCGACATTATCGGAAAATATGTTGCCCGTTTGATGGAGCAGCAGAAGGCTTAATGATTTAATAATACGGATTTCTTAAATCGATTTAGTTTTTAATAAATTATTCATTTTCAGTTAATTAAATTTTTACTAAAATTTAGTAAGAACCCGTTTGTTTCGATTTTTTTTAGGAACATAGCTTCCGCTTTTCATACATTTGACAAAAATTTCAAAAAATGAAAAGACTTTTACTAATACCTATTTTGTTGTTAGGTTTTGGAAGTAGTGCTCAGGTACCAATGACGGGTACCGGCTCATACAGCCAGGATTTCAACACATTAGCGAATACCGGGACTGTTGCTTGGTCAGATAACAGTACAATTCCCAATTGGTATTCTCAACGTTCCGGAAGCGGGACGACTTACATTGCCTCAACAGGAAATGGTAATCAAGGTTCTTTGTATAGTTTTGGTGCTACTTCATCAACAGAAAGAGCACTTGGCTCCTTGGGATCTTCCAATGCAGCTGCCGGAAACTTTGCTCATGGACTTTCATTTCAGAATACTTCTTCCGGAAATATCGGAACAATAACAGTTAGTTATGCTATGGAGCAGTGGAGAAATGGTGCGCCTACTCCACAAGCTGCCCAGTCCATTACTTTTTGGTATAAAGTAAGTTCAAGTGCAATTACCCAGTTAAATCCAAATGTCAATACAACCTGGACACAAGTTACTGCATTGACAGGAACGAGTCCCATTTTTACAGGGGCAGCTGCAGCATTGGACGGAAACCTTGCAGCTAATCGTGTAGTGTTATCAAATATTCAAATTCCCGGATTGGAACTAACTCCCGGACAATACTTAATGATCAAATGGGATGACCCGGATCAAACAGGAAATGATCATGGTTTATCTATCGATGACGTAACGGTTTCCTGGGAGAGTGTTGTTACATGTAACACAACAAACACAATCAACGTTTCTCGATGCGAAACATATACAGTTCCTTCCACTCACGAAACGTACACAACTTCCGGAGTTTACCACGATACGATTCCGAATGCGGCAGGATGTGACAGTATTTTAACGATCAACCTGACAATCAAACACAACACGACAAGTACCATTTCTCCGACTGCTTGTGGAACATACACGGTTCCTTCTGGACATGAAGCGTACACGACTTCCGGAGTTTACCACGATACAATCCCGAATGCTGCAGGGTGCGACAGTATTATCACGATTAACCTGACAATTACAGGGTCGATTACTTATTATGAAGATTTGGATCACGATGGATTCGGAAACCCGAATGTTTCTCAGCCAGGATGTGCTCCAATTACAAATTGGGTGACAAATGATGATGATTGTGACGACACGAATCCGGCAATCACGACCGGAACAACGTATTATGCGGATACGGACGGTGATGGATTGGGAGATCCGGCAACTGCGGTTGTTCAGTGTACTGCACCTGCTAACCACGTTACCAATGATGACGACTGCGACGACACAAACCCGGCAATCGGTGCTGCTGTAATGTATTATGTAGACGCTGACGGTGACGGATACGGATCTGCAAGCGCTACAGGAAATCCTTCTTGTACTCCGATCGGCGGTTCTGTAACAAACAACACGGATTGTAATGATAACAACCCTGCGGTTCACCCGGGAGCAACTGAAATTCCAAATAACGGAATCGATGAAGATTGTAACGGTTCGGATTTGAATACATTGGGAACAGCCCTTGGAATGTACCAATTTGCAAACAATACCTGTGATATTCCGGTTGATACAGCAACGAGTGTTGTGCCGAATATTTCATTCGGATCATTTGAAGCAACTGGAGATTCTTTGGAATGTGTAGATGCAGCAGGAGTGATTAACTATAAAGGATTCAATACAACTGCTACGATTGACCCGGCAGAATATTATCATTTTGCCGTTACTCCGGCGAATTGCTATGGAATGGATTTGAATTTGATCAAATTCAATCACAGAATGTCAAGTACAGGTGGAACTCCAACACTTCGTGTTCGTTCCAGTTTAGATAATTACACAACTGACTTGTTTACAAAACAGTTAGCGGTGATCGGATCAACATATTTGTTGGATACGGTACATTTAACTTCGGCATTTGACAATGTAACTTCAACTGTTGAGTTCAGATTCTATATCACAAACATGGGGCAATCAGGAACAACTTACCGTTATGATAATGTAACTATTATCGGTTCAACAAATGCTTTGCCAACTCAAACATACTATGAAGATGCTGATGGTGACAGCTACGGAAACCCTGCTGTTTCTCAAACAGGTTGTGTTGCTCCTAACGGATACGTTCTTGACAACACGGATTGTGACGATACAGACGAAGAAGAATTCCCGGGTGCTGTTTGGTATGCTGATACAGACGGTGACGGATTCGGTGATGCAGGATCTTCCCAGGTTTCTTGTACACGTCCGACAGACTACGTTTCAAATGACACGGATTGTGATGATACAGATGCTCAAATCGGATCAACAGTACTTTACTATGTAGATGCTGACGGCGACGGATTTGGTGATGCTGACGCTACAGGAGTGAATTCTTGTACTCCGATCGTAGGTTCTGTTACAAACAATGACGACTGCGACGACAATGACGATGAGGTGAATCCGGATGCAACGGAAGTGTGTGATGGTATTGATAACAACTGTGACGGAGATATCGACGAAGGACTTGCTACCACAACATATTATGAAGATGCAGATGGCGATGGTTACGGAGATCCGGCTTCTGTTGTAACAGATTGCTCACAGCCTGCAGGTTACGTGACAAACGATGACGATTGCGACGATACAAATGCAGCGATTCATCCGGGTGCTACTGATCAAACAGGAAACACGATTGATGAGAACTGTGACGGAGTAGACGGAGTTGTAGGAATCGAAGAATCTATTTTGACGAACCTGAATGTATATCCGAATCCGGGAACAAGCTCAGTGGTATTGAACCTGGCTTCAGGATGGTATGGATTTAAGGTAACATTCGTAGGGGTAGATGGAAAAGAAATCGCATTGACTTCTACTCAAAATTCTGCAAATGAATTAGAGTTCAATACGGAAGCATTGGTTTCAGGAACTTACTTCATCCGTTTGACTTCCACTTCAGGAACTGCATTGGTTCATTGGGTGAAGAATTAATTGGAATAGAAATATAAAACAGGAAAGGCTTTCCCGAAAGGGAAGGCCTTTTTTACGCAGTAAAAACACTTTCAATACCTCTTAAATCAGGCTTTCCACATAATTTTATAAATTTATAAAAATGTGTAAAATTGCCGGAAAGCTGCTCCTGTAAATTCCTCACCCTAATTTTAAGTACCTTTGCAGCAATGGAACACATAATTTATAACGTCACGGTAAGCATCGATCCGGCTATTGAGCAGGATTGGGTTACGTGGATGCGCGAAGTACACATTCCGGAAGTGATGAAAACCGGGTGTTTTCTGGAAAGCCGGATGTCCAAAATGAACAACGAAGAGGAAGGCGGATGCACCTACGCGATGACCTATGTTGCATACAGCCAGGAACATTTGGAAGATTACCAGAAAAATCATGCAGCACCTTTGCAGGTTGAACATAAAAACAGGTATGAAGGTCGTTTTGCGGCATTCAGAAGTACATTGAATGTGATCCAACACTTTACTCATGAACGTTAAAGCCAAAAAGCATTTAGGACAGCATTTCCTGAAAGACAAAAATATCTGTAAAAAGATTGCGGATCAGTTCAAACATCACCAGGGCGTAAAAACTGCCATCGAGATTGGTCCGGGAATGGGAGCATTGACCGAATACCTGTTAATGGACCCGGAAACGGAATTGTACGTCATGGATGTTGATGCGGAATCAATCGACTACCTGAAGATTCATTATCCGCAATTGGGAGATCGCATCATTTTCGGAGATTTTCTGAAAATGGACCCGGCTAAAATTGTGGGACAGAAACCCTTCGCGGTAGTTGGAAATTTTCCTTACAACATTTCATCACAAATCTTATTCAAATGCATTGATTTCAAAGATTCGATTCCTGAAATCATGGGGATGTTCCAGAAAGAAGTGGCACAGCGCGTTGCAGAAAAACCCGGTTCAAAAACCTATGGAATCCTGAGCGTTTTGCTCCAGGCATACTACGATATCGAATATTGCTTTACGGTAGATGAACATGTCTTTGATCCACCGCCGAAAGTTAAATCCGGGGTAATTCGCTGCACGAGAAACGATAGGGAAAAACTTCCCTGCGACGAGAAACTCTTCAAACAAGTCGTTAAAATGTCCTTCAATCAGCGCCGTAAAACCATCCGGAATTCGATCAAAGCATTGCTTCCTGAAACATATGAGGAAAACCCGATGCTGCAACTGAGACCGGAGCGTTTGGGAGTGGAGGAATTTATCGAGTTAACCAATTGGGTTGAGAAACACCGGGTCGGGTAAAGCTCGACCGCGCAGTTTTGATAAGTAATTGCACGGATTCATAATCCCGGTAGCTATCGGGATTCAAATCGCCAAAGCTGCGAAAATGCTTACCGGAAAAAAAGCAATAATGATAAGCCGAAACACCTGTTTTTGGGAATATTGCAATATTTCAACCCAATGAAAAGGAACTATTAAGTTATGTTGATTCTCAGCAGAGATAAGAATATTACATCTCTTTAACACTTTCATTTTTTAGGCTTTTTATTGCTGTAAACCAGTGTTTTACTAACAAAAACGATCCGTAAAGGGCGATTCCTGTGAATAAGTAATTGTTACCATTCGTCCTTTTCTCCTTGCTCCTCTGAAAATTCGATTATTTTTGTGCGAATTTCAAAAGTTACTTTACGATGTCACAGGAGAAAACAAGATACTCAGATAGTGAATTGGAAGAATTCCGTCAATTGATCAACGACAAGTTGAAAGAAGCATACGATGATTACGATATGCTGAAAGCTTCTTTGTCAAATAACAATCATGGAACTGACGACACAGGAAGAACTTTCAATATGATGGAGGATGGTTCAGAAACGTTGTCCCGTGAAGAAGTTGCACAATTAGCTGCCCGTCAGGAGAAGTTCATCGAAAATCTGAAAAACGCATTGATGCGTATTGAGAATAAAACATACGGAATTTGTCGTGTAACCGGTAAATTGATTCAGAAAGAGCGTTTGAAACTGGTTCCGCATGCTACTTTGAGTATCGAAGCTAAAAACATGCAAAACAAATAAGTTGAAAAAACAACTCTATATCGTTTTAATAGCGGTATTCTGTATCCTGTTAATCGATCAGATCACCAAAGTCTGGGTTAAAACGACATTCAATTATTACGATCCGCCGGTAAATGCAATCGGTTCATGGTTTCGTCTGCTTTATATTGAAAACCAGGGAATGGCTTTCGGAACGACATTCGGAGCGAGCATCTGGGCAAAATTGGGCTTGAGTATTTTCAGGATCATTGCCAGTTGTGCGATTGCTTACTATTTCGTAAAACAATGGCGTAAAGGAGCAAAAACCGAATTCCTGATTGCAATTGGGCTGGTGTTTGCCGGAGCAACCGGAAACCTGATCGATTCGATGTTCTACGACTTCATTTTCGATTACGATCCGTGTATCGGATTCAATCACCTGGAAGGATCGGGAGTTTGGTCGGATTGCGGAATCGTTGGAAAATATGAAACCCGGCATACGGGATTCCTTTTGGGGAATGTCGTGGATATGTTCCAGTTCAATGTAGAATGGCCGTCCTGGGTTCCGTGGTATGACAAAAATGGGGATAACCAGATTTTCCCTGCAATCTGGAACGTAGCAGACGCTGCGATCAGTATCGGAGTGGTAATGATTATTCTCCGGCAACGCAAATACTTCCCAAAGGAAAAGAAACAAGTCGCGCAGACAAGTTCTGCAGCACCAGAAGAAAATAACGAAAAAACGGAAGATTAATCTTCCGTTTTTTGTTTCGTTTCATACAGGTCGGCTCGAGTAATTCTATTCATGTGTCTTCGATACATCCCAACCGCAAAGGCGGCGAAACACTCGAACTGATAGGAACAGAATGTATCAAGAACGACCTTCTCTATTGATTTACAACATCTCCATCACTTTCTCCACATCTTCCGGAGTATCGATATTCGGAGTTTCAATTTCAGTTTCAACGACCTGGATAGAATAACCGTTATACAACCAGCGCAATTGCTCCAAAGATTCGATCTTTTCAAGCTGGGTTTCTTCCAGTTTGCTTAATTGAAGCAATACATCCGAACGATAAGCATACAGCCCGATGTGTCTTAAAAACGGATAAATCTCCAAAGGTTCTCCCTTCGCGTTCGCAAAATTCGGAATCGAGCTGCGTGAAAAATAAAGCGCCCGGTGTTGCTTATCTACAACCAGTTTGATCCTGTTCGGATTCAAAATATCCTCCATTTTGATTTTCCGCGAAGCCAGCGTTGCAATTTGTACCTCCGGATTTGAAAATGCATGCAGCAGCTGATCCAATTGCCGGGCATCTACCAACGGTTCGTCACCCTGGATATTGATCACGACATCATAGGAATCCGAAAGATTTTGGAGTACTTCCGCACAGCGGTCTGTTCCTGTCGGATGATTGGAACTCGTCATCATGACTTTTCCTCCAAAACGCGTTACTTCCTCCGCAATCCGCTGATCATCCGTCGCAACAATGAGATCCGTCAGAAGAGCAGCTTTTGAAGCTCCTTCAACCACCCGTTGAATCATCGTTTTTCCTTTCAGATCAATCAAAGGTTTCCCCGGAAAGCGGGAAGAACCGTAACGAGCAGGAATAATGCCGAGAATGCGCATAGTTTCAATCTTTTGTTCCAAAGATACTTATTCAGACGAGACAATTTCCGTTGTGTTCTTTGCTTCTTTATACTTAGAGTAATCTGCTCGTAATTTATCCCTTCCCAAGGGGGAGATTTGAATACCAACCTTATTCCCTCTATTTCAGAGACCTGTGGAGGAAAGAAATTTACTTAATCAGAACCTCCATTTCCCCTATTGTATCAGAAACAGCATACTGACCGCACGAATAAATCGTAGGGCGAATCTGGGCGCGGAATACCGCATTTTCTCTCCTTTTCTGCAATACTTTGTAATTCGCCTGCTCCTTGAAAAGCCATTTCAGTTCGTCTTTCAGACTCATCGCTTTATCCGTCCGGTGATCGTTCAAAATGTTGATGCGTTTATCGAATTCTTTCTCCGAAATTTTCTCCAGGGAAAGAACTCCCAAATCTTCCGCTTTCAGTTCATTGATCTGGTGATAGAAATAGCCTTTCTCATTCATCCCGACAAGCGCGGCAGAATAATTCATATCACCGTTCAGGTTGTAATTCAGTTTTCCTTCTTTGAAATCCAAACGTTGATAACTGTTGATTTCTCTTGAAAAGAGATAAATAAACAGTTTGTCATATTGCTCCGGTTCTTTCACCTCAACAGTCAGCGGTTCGTAGGTAATTTGTGCTGTTCTTCCCGTTTGGGGATCAGTAATCAATGTCGATTGGCGCGCAACCGTTGCATCCCAAACGTATTTATCGATATTCACAATCGTTCCGCCTCCGTGCATCTGAAAACCAGCTGTAACTCCCAATTGCCGGTATACATTTCGCAAGTTGAATCCGTATTCTTCATTCAAGTTGGCAGATTCCCGCAAACCTTTTCGAAGCACTTCCTCGTTGCGTTCATGTTCCAAATCATTGTCCCATCGCCGTTCTTTTTTCAAAGCAGTTTCCAATTCCTGTTTTCCTTTTTCGCGGATGGTTTTTACCGCCTCTTTATAAAAAGAAGCCAGGTTTTTCTGGTGCGCATCATCCAATTTCACCTTTCCGATTCGTTGATCAGCAAAGGATTGGAATTCCTTGTACCCCATTTTTACAACACGTTCATCCAGTTTCCAAAGCAGCTCGTTCAGGTTGTTTGCATACACATCAAACACTTTTTCGTCACAGGTTTGATGAATCAATTTCATGCGGTCTTCGAATTCCTGCGTTGCCAGGATTGTATTGTCAAATTTCTTGTTCCAGATTGCAAGCACTTTGGAAGGCGGGATGTGGGATTTTGCTTGTTGTTCATCATTTTTCGGATAAACAATCATTGAAAAGGTTCCCGAATACGGAGGAAGACAATATTCATCGAATTTACAAGCCTGATATTGATAGGAACCAGAAATGGCAACCGGTTTTTTGCTATTTAGTTTGATTCGCTGTCTGAATTCCACTGTATTTTGATGAAAACTGCGGCTTTCCCCCGTCTTATTATCAAACAAGATCTGAACCGGTTTTGGTTCTGTTGCTTTTCCCAGTAACTTAAAATCAGTACCTTCACTCAGCCTGAATGTTGTCGGTACTCCAAAAAATTCCTTCGGCATGTAGAGCGCATTAATCAACCAATTCTTTTCCATGTTCACGGTCGCTACAATATTTGCATAGTCATTTTCCAGGTATTCGACCGAAAAAGTCCAATGTACTTTACCCGGTGAATATTCAACTACGGGATTTTGTGGTCTCGATTCTTTATTATCATTCTTTTCAGATTTCTCGGGTTTCTCTACCCAGCCCCAGCTTGCGTCCAGGTTATGTTCCAATTTGGTTAAACCTTCTTCAAAACTCAAATACAAACTATCCCGTTTCTTTTTCTCTGTTGCCCACTTCAGTTCATTCAGTTTCGGTTCGTATTTCGGTGGAAACAAATCCATATCCGCCATCGATTTCGGTTTCGGAAGCCGTTCCAGCTCGACCGGGTTCTGCCAATCGACTTTACCATCTGCCTGCGGAACTCCTTCAAACAATTTCATCCCATTTTTCACCTCATCAACCGGAACCTGGATGTATGCTCCTTCCTTGCTCAATTCCAGTTTTTTTCCATCAGGAGTAAATGCGTTCAGGCTGAACATTCCCTGTGTTTCCAGCAAACGGTCACCCGACATCGTACTCAATCCGGCTTTCACAATCTCCGAAGGATTCTGAACTTCCTGCCACTGAACAACCGCTTCACCTTTGTAGGGTTTGCCATCCAACAAGAAAGATTTATCCGTTAAACTCAGTAAAACGCCACTTTCCGACAGAAACACATCCGATTCCCCGGTAAACTGAAAATACTGCGGATCAATGTTGTCAAAAGCCAGGTATTGATCCAGTTTTTCAATCATGGATTTCTCCATCAATGCCGGTTCATCCGTTTCCGACTGTTTCATTTGTGCGGCAATCAGGTAGATCGCTGTGGCGATAACTCCAGCAGCAATCAATGCAATTCCGCTGTTTACCAGGATCTTTTTCAGATGAAACCATTTCCCGGATTGCTTCACCATCGTTCGCAGGGAATTTCGCTGAATGAGTTCCCTTGTCAGTTTATGCAGTTCCAATTCGGCCTGAAGCTCCGCATTTCGTTCCAGTTCGGTTTCGAAAGCAGCCTTTCCTTCTGCTGAAAGCTCGTTATTCAGATAACGCTCAATCAATTGATTCCAATTCGTTCCCATGGCCTAAAAAGAGGTTGATTCGACATGCAATTGAGCTTCCTGTACCAAATCTTTGGCTTTCTGAATGCAGCGGTATTTCTGCGCTTTGGCTACTTTGTCATTACGCAAGTCCAGCTTTTTGGCAATTTCAACCATGTTCCAGCCCAAACCGTAAAACAAGTGCAACAACTCCCGGCATTGCTTCCCGATTTTCGAAAGAGCGGTTTCAAGCTGTTTGTATTGCAGCTCTTTTTCCATCCAGGAATCCGGTACCTCTTCCAAGTCGGACTCCAATGAACTTGCTCCCTGTTTTTGTGCTTTCCGGGCAGTATTGTACCACAACAATTTACAGGTTTGTTTAATGAAATGAATCGGAGCCAGTTGAAAATCGAAGTTAGGATCGTTTTTCTTTCTCAAATAAATGATCAGGGCCTCCTGGAAAATGTCTTCTGCGGTCAATCCGTCACAACCAAAAGAACGAAGCAGGCGTTTCACCTCCGGGAAATGTTTGTACAGAACCGACAGTTCTTTCTGCACTTCCCTGGGATTATAAAAAGGTTTCTCCATTGCTGATTTTAACGGTTGTGTTGAGAAAGGGGAAAGGTAAACAAAAGTTGGGGTGAAAGTTTCTAATTCTTCTCTTACTTTTTTTTCATTGTCAAAAGAACCAGCTTTGCTGGTGAAGACGAAACATAGCTTTGGAAAAGCTAAATGCTGAGGTAGTAAGCAAAAAGACTAGACCTCCCGCAGGGTCAGGACAAGTTATACTCGAAAGCTGGAAAAGTGAAAAAAATCAATCAAGCCTTCATCAAATCCGAAGCAATCACTTCTGCGTTCTGCAACTGCATGCAATTGAAATGTTTTTTCGGGCATTCCTTATACCCGATTTTCGAACAAGGTCTGCAAGATAATCCTTCTACTTCGTGAATGGAATACAAAGACGGGTTTTGCGGAGCATAGGTATACATTCCGAAATCCGGAACCGTATTTCCCCAAACACTCACAATCTGCGTTTCGAAACAGCTTGCAATGTGCATCAACCCGGTATCGCCTGTCAGCAATTTGCTGCAGGCTTTCGTCATAAAAGCAGATTGTCTGAGTGATAATTTCCCACACAAATCAATGACCTGCTTATTTTCCAGTAATGCGCTTAATTCGGCAGCTCGTTCCAAGTCCGTTGGTCCGCCAAGTAAAACAATTGGTTTTTCTACCTGACCCAAAATTTCACCCATCAGCGAAACGGGCATTTGTTTGGTTGCGAACTGAGCGCCCATTGCAACGGCAATAAAGTTCTTTTCGGACAGTTTGTAAGATGCCAGATCAACAACATCATTTTCCGAGAGGTAAAAATCGCAGGGTTTCAAATCGTTTTTGACTCCAAGCATTTTCACTGCTTCGAAATAACGGTCCACCACATGGACTTTCGGCATGCGGTTAATCCTGAAGGTCGTAAGGAGCAACTTCGAAAAGTTCTTCTTCGGAAAAGCACTGGATTTCACTTTCAGCGCTCGTTTCAGGCGCAGTGTACGGATATTGTTGTGCAGGTCGACAACATAATCATAGTGTTCCTGCTTCAACACATCGATGACCTCATCAACGGATTTATTAATCGTTATGATCCGATCAATGTGCGGATTGCCTTCCAGTACCGGTTTGAAGGCATTTTTAGTAATAAAATGGAGTTCGGCATTTTTTAATTGTTCCTTTAAACAGCGGACAACAGGAGTCGTCAGAACGACATCTCCAATGGAGCTAAAGCGGACAACCAAAATTTTCATGGAGCCAAAGGTATAAAAAGAAAACAATGATAGGCTTGAATCTTTGGCGACCCGATGCATCCATAATAATGAAGAAAAGTCACCAAGCTACATAAACATTTAATTAAAAAAACGATGTGGCCTGCTGCATGCTAGGTGATAAAATGAACCACATAGGAACATAGGTCACATAGTTTACAGAGAATTACATGCTATGTTTTCTATGTGAGCTATTGTGGTTGAAAAATAAACCACATAGAAATATAGGTCACATAGTTTTACGGGAATGGCATGCTATGTTTTTTATGTGAACTATTGTGGTTGAAAAACAAACCACATAGAAACTATAGAACGCATAGTTAATATTCGGCTTAAACTTGGATCGTTTTCTAAATCAGAAACCGCATCATTACTTTTGTAAACCTAATACATCAAGTCCGATGCATTAGGTTCCCACAAAATCTTTATCTGCTGATGCTTATTTAATCTTTTTCAAAAGTCCCTGGACTTCTTCCAGTTTCTTAGCCTGTGCTGCAATTTCTCCTTCTTTCTTTTGGGTTGCAGCTTCGTCATCTTTGATTTTCTGTTCTGCCTCGGAGATTTTTTTCTTATAGCTTTCAATGTCTTTTTTAGAACCTTCAATGCTTTTCTGGAGATCCTCTTTTTCTCCGTTCAGCTTTTTCAAATTCTTGGTTTCCAATTCGATCATGCCGTTCACACTTTCCTTGGAAGCATTTTGTCCGAATTTTTTTGCCCGGTTTTCAATCACTTTATGCTGATCGCGGTGCTCACCCGAATTTAAATATGCTCCGCCTAAGTCAACGGCAAAAGCAACTTTTATCTCAGAACCACTTTGGATGATTTTCGCATATCCGTCGAAGTACTTGTCTCCCATATCCTTCATTTTAGACTGCTTTGTCGTATACTCGTCTTTCGAACTGTTGTATTTTCCTCCCCAATCTTTCATTTCGGATTTCAGTTCTTTTTCAATCACATCTTTATCCGCATAAGGAATCGTTACGACAATCGCATCAAATGTTCCGTGAGAAAAACTGACTTTTTCATTGGATGTTTTTACTTCCTGACCCATGACCCAGGTAGTCAATACTGTTGCGACGATTAGTGTTAATTGTTTCATGTTGTATTAGTTATGTGTTGTTTTTGTTAGCGGTATTCATTCACCCGGATTTCCCGGATGAGTTATCAAAGTTAACTTTTATCCTTTTTATCACTTAACTCAAGGCAAATTCTATCTTCGAAACTCACTTTAGTTTCTTAGCATTGCTCTTGTGATTTGAGATCTGCTGATTTTGCGTCTTGATCTCTCCCTGCTTGTTAGTCAGTTCCTGCTGCTTGGCATCGATTTTCTTTTGAGATTGCTCAATTTTCTTCTGGGCATTCTCAATATCTTTCTTGGAGCTTTCGATTTCACTTTTAATTTTCTTTTCTTCTTTTTCCAAAGACTTCAGTATTTTCTGATCTGCATCAACAGCCATTGCGATACTCGCAGAAGCAGCAGTTGTGCCAAATTTCTTCACCTTTTCCCATACCGATTTGTATTCGGCCGGATCTTCTCCGTTGGTCATGAATCTTCCGCCCTTATCTATGACAAAAGCAACTTTGATCTCATCAACTGTCTCAATAATCTTTGCATAAACATCGACATGATTTTCTCCAAAAATCTTATTCTTTCCCTGGATCACCTGGTACTCATCGCCAACAACGACAACCTTCCCTTTCCAGCTTTTCAATTCAGATTTCAACTGCTTTTCCACAGCTGCTCTTTTTCCAAAAGGAATATTTGCCACAATAGCATTCTTCACTCCCATCGAAAAAGATACTGATTCATCTGACATCTTAACTTCCTGTCCGAAGAGAACAGAAAAGGAGCAACAAAATCCGATAATTAAAAATAACGCTCTCATACTGTTGGTTTTTATTCTATACAATGTAGGAACTTTGTTTCGTTTTTCAACATTTTTTATGCCTTTTTTACATCCTGTTGTACAAGAAGCCTTAACTTTATCCGGTGCAATTTAATACAATACCGGGGCAAACAGAGATAAAAGCGCATTTGATTGAAGAGGTCAAAGGCGGAAAAATCAGTCACGCCCAACTCTTTGCAGGAAAATCCGGACACGCAACACTTCCGCTGGCTTTAGCCTTTGTACAGTTTATCTTTTGTGAAAACAAACAGGAAAACGACAGCTGCGGAACATGTGCTTCCTGTAAGAAGGTTTCGGATTTACAGCACCCGGATCTGCACTTTTCCTTTCCGACCGTTCAGACCATTTCGAAAACAACCAATCCGCTGCTGCCTCTTTGGAGAACGCAGATCAAGGAATTACCTATTTTCGATTTGTACCACTGGACGAAAAGAATGGACGACAAAGAGCGAAAACCGATTATCGGGACGGAAGAAAGTCTTGAAATCGTGAAGAAACTCTCGTTGAAATCCTACGAAGGCGGATACAAGGTAATGCTGATCTGGATGGCGGAAGAAATGAACCCGACCTGTGCCAACAAATTGCTGAAAATCCTGGAAGAACCGCCTGCTAAAACCTTGTTTTTATTGGTTACGGATAGCCCGGATAAATTGCTTACAACGATTCTTTCCAGGACGCAAATTCTGCGCATTCCTTCCTACCCGATGGATATTATCCAGCAGGTTGTCGAACGAAGCGGCGTGAATCGGCAGCTTGCTGAAAGTATTGCTGCCAGAAGTAACGGAAATCTCATCGATGCGCAGCAAATCATGGGCGATCAATCCGAGGCGAATTTGTTCCGGGAATTGTTCATCCAGCTGATGCGGGTTTGTTTCAAGAAAGACGTAAACGCCATGCTGGACTGGACAGAGCAGGTTTCTACGCTTTCGCGTGAAGGACAGAAACAGTTTGTTCAATATGCTTTGCACATGGTTCGCCAGAGTGTGTTGAAGAATTACACCCAGGACATGCTTACACGTGTTTCACAGGAAGAAGCTGCTTTCCTGGCGAATTTTGCCCGCTTCATTTCAAACAATAACGTGATGGATTTCATGGAAATCTTCAACGATGCACATTACCACATCGACCGGAATGCATTCGGAAAGTTACTCTTTACCCAGTTGTGTTTCCAGGTGATGCGTTTCATTCACCGGGCATAAGCTTTTAATCAAGTTTCACCACGGTCAGATGATGCTTCTTACCAAATTTCGTCTGTGCTTTAGTCAATTTAGCCTGTTCGCGATCTCTGTCAGTATTATGTTTGGCAGCCAATTCATCTATTTTTTTGCCTAAACGTTCTATTTCCTGGGTTTCACTATCAGGCAGATTTAAGTATTCTTCATCCATCTTCAAGAACTCCGGAAGGCTTTTCTCGCCACTAAATTTCAGGAAGCGGACGTAATCAAGCATCTCCATCGCCAGGGAACTGTCTCCTTCAAACGGTTGAATTCCTTTGATATTTTCTGCTGCTTTTTCACAGAGTACTACCAATGAATCACATCGTTTCAATGCTTCTTCAGTGGTGATACCATCCTCCAAAGAACTATCATACGCGAGAGTAAGCATATCCACCTGATCAACCAGGTAATCGTTATATTCAGCAACATCCGTAAACGCTCTTCGCTTGTCCGGATTCGGATTAGAAGTATCTGAATTATTACAGGAAACCACAACGGTTCCGATTAAAGCGATGCAAAAGGCATAAGTAAATTTCATGATGGTTGCATTTAAATTGTGTCCGAAAATAACCAATTAATCGCTATTACGATTCACCCTTACTGCTATTCACAAACATCTGTTGTCAAGTCAGATGACAAAATACAAATAGCAACTGTTAATTTTAGTATTTTTACATCAAATTCGAAAACTATGGGATGTTCCTCGTGTAGCAGCGGTGGTGGTACACCTCGCGGCTGTAAAAATAATGGGACCTGTAGTTCTGGTGGATGTAATAAACTAGGTGTTTTTGATTGGTTGGCAAATATGCAGCTTCCGGCCGGTCAGACTCCTTACGATATACTTGAAATTCGCTTCAAAAACAGTCGCAAGACGTTTTACAGAAATGCGAAGAACTTCTCACTTCAGGTAGGTGATGTAGTTGTTGTAGAAGCAAGCCCGGGTTACGATGTGGGTGTTGTTTCCGTAGTAGGTGAATTAGCCAGAATTCAGGTCAAGAAAAAGGCTCCGGGCCTCAAGCCAATGGAGACCAAGAAGATTTTGCGTATTGCAAATCAGGAAGATATCGACAAGTGGGTTCAAGCCCGTTCGCTCGAATCCGAAGTGATGTTCCAGGCACGCACTTTAGCCGTAAATATCGGTTTGGAAATGAAAATTTCCGACGTGGAATACCAGGGAGATTTGACCAAAGCGACTTTTTATTACACGGCAGAAGGTCGTGTTGATTTCCGTCAGCTGATCAAAGACATGGCGGATAAATTCAAGATCCGTATCGAAATGCGTCAGATCGGTTCCCGGCAGGAAGCACAACGTTTGGGCGGAATCGGTTCATGCGGAAGGGAATTGTGCTGTTCAACCTGGTTGACAGATTTCCGTTCTGTTTCTACTTCTGCGGCACGTTACCAGCAATTATCGCTGAATCCGCAAAAATTAGCCGGACAATGCGGAAAATTGAAGTGTTGTCTGAATTACGAGTTGGACATGTACCTGGAAGCGATCAAATCTTTCCCGAGCACAGATGTGAAACTGCAAACCGAAAAAGGAACCGCTTTCCACATTAAAACGGACGTTTTTAAACGTCAATTGTGGTACATGTACGAAGGCGAAGCGTCGATAGGAGTTGGTTTGGTGGCTCTTACACCGGAACGCGTTCAGGATATTATCAAGATCAACAAATCCGGTAAAAAACCGATGGATCTGAAAGATTTTGATTCCTCATCTGCCCAGATAACCCGCAAAGAACCTGATTACGACAATGTTGTAGGACAGGATTCTTTGAACCGTTTTGACAATACGTTCAGCAAAAACAAAAAACGCAAGAAGAAAAAATCAAAAGGTCCGCGTGCGGAAGGAGAAGGAACTGTAGCAAATCCAAAACCGGTTCAAAAGCAGGATAAACCTCAGCAAAATAAGCCGAAGCAGGATAACAGACCGAAACAGAATCAGCAGAATAAACCGCAACCGCAAAACAAACCTGTTGATGCTGCAGCTAACGGAGGAAATCCGCAGGCTCAGGCAAATCCGAACAAAAAGAAAAACAATCGTCGCAGACCACCACGTAAAAATAACGGAGGCAATGAAGGCACTGAAAAATAGCTGGATTATCGTATTGCTGGTTTTTCTCTATTCTTGTGGAGATGCACCGCTTTACAATAAATCTTACTCGTTTAAGAACAATTCCTGGGAACAGAATGTAAAACCTGTTTTCAAGGTTCAGATTCCGGATACGACTTCGTTCTATACGATCCAGATTACGATTCGCACGACCACAGATTATGCTTATAATAACCTGTGGTTTTTCATTCATTCGAAAACTCCGAAAGGCCAGGTTGGCCGCGAACCGATTGAAATGAAAATTGCCAACCCGGATGGTTCGTGGATCGGGGAAACTTCGGGAACAATTGTTGAAAATACCGTTTACTTCAGACACCGTAAATTCCCTCAAAAAGGTGCTTATACGTTTACGTTCGAGCAGGGAATTACGGAGCAGAGTGCTCAAAATGTGATGGATATCAGTTACGCAGTAATCAAAGATCCCAATCAGAAATAAGTTATGGAAATCAAGGTTATCAATAAATCAACAAATGAATTGCCCGAATATGCAACTGTAGATTCTGCAGGTTTGGACATTCGTGCTTTTTTGAGTGAATCCGTGACTTTGAAACCCCTGGAACGCAGGTTGATCCCAACCGGATTGTACCTGGAAATTCCAAGTGGTTACGAAGTTCAGATCAGGCCGAGAAGCGGTTTCGCATTCAAACAGGGAGTCACGGTATTGAATTCACCGGGAACCATCGATGCGGATTACCGCGGCGAGATTGGCGTTCTGTTGATTAACCTCTCCAATGAAAACGTTATCATCGAACATGGTGAACGTGTTGCACAAATGGTTGTAGCACCTTTTGTGCAGGCAAAATTGAAACTAACAGATGCACTTTCCGAAACGAATCGCGGTGAAGGCGGTTTCGGAAGTACAGGAAAAAATTAAATCATACTATGAAAGTTATCGTTCCAATGGCGGGGCGTGGTAGCCGGTTAAGACCACATACATTAACAGTTCCGAAACCTCTTGTACCGGTTGGTGGAAAGCCGATCGTGCACCGTTTGGTGGAAGACATTGCGGCAGTTTGTAATGAACCGATCGAAGAAATCGGGTTTGTAATCGGTGATTTCGGGGTTGAGATCGAGAACGAATTGATCAAAGTTGCCGAAAAACTGGGAGCAAAAGGAACGATCTTTTACCAGGATAAACCGCTTGGTACTGCTCATGCCGTATTGTGTGCTGAAAAATTACTGGACGGGCCGGTTGTTGTGGCTTTCGCAGATACGCTTTTCCGCGCAAACTTTACAATCGATCCGCAGGCAGACGGAATTCTTTGGGTAAAACAGATCGAAGATCCAAGCGCTTTCGGTGTTGTGAAAATGAACGACCACGGAGAAATCATCGACTTCGTTGAAAAACCGCGGGAATTTGTTTCGGATTTGGCGATGATCGGTATTTATTACTTCAAAGATGGTTTGGCTTTAAGAGACGAATTAAACTTTTTGGTAGAAAACGGCATCATAAAGAGCGGTGAGTACCAACTTCCCGATGCATTGCGCAGATTGACCGAAAAAGGAAAGCGTTTTAAACCGGGTGAAGTAGACGAATGGCTGGATTGCGGAAATAAGGAAGTAACCGTGATTACCAACCAGCGTGTGTTGGAATACGACCAGGAAAAAGGTATTGAAATGGTAGATGATTCTGCAAAAGTTTTGAATTCGGTGATTATTCCTCCTTGTTTTGTGGGGAAAGATGTGATCATTGAAAATTCCGTTGTAGGTCCTCACGTTTCACTTGGAAAAGGCTCAGTAGTAACCAATTCTATCATTAAAAACAGTATTTTACAGAATTATTCCATCATTGTGGATGCAAACATGCATAACTCCATGTTGGGATCTCATTCAAAATACAAAGGTTTGGCTCGGGATTTGAGCTTAAGTGATTACTCAATTATCAGCTAATGAGAAATTTCCTTTACATCGGTGCTTTGGCTTTTTGTTTTACTTCCTGCGTAGTAAAAAAAGTTGCAACTTCTGAAAAAACGGCTTCGAAACCGGACCCGGCATATATTCAGACTTTTCACAATGCCATTCGCTACAAAGTAAAGGGACAAACCAATAACGCCATCCAGGCATTTGATTCGTGCCTGGTGATGCGGCCAACGGATGATGCAGCGGCTTACGGTTTGAGTCAATGTTACCTGCAGCTCGACAATAAAAGCAAAGCTGCCGAATACACGGAATTGGCCAGCAAACTGGATCCGGACAACATCTGGTATACCCAGGAATTGGGTTACATGTATTACAACCAGGGCAAATTCGTGGAATCGGAGAAATGCTTTGCGAAAATGGTCAAAGCACAACCCACAAACGTTGATTGGTTGTTTGCACATGCAGAAATATTGAAGCGTTTGGGGCGCCAGATGGATGCAATCAATTCACTCACAAAAATGGAGGATCAGCTGGGAGTTATCCCCGATTTATCGATCCAGAAATTTGAGTTGTATCAATCCCTGAAACAAGACGAAAAAGGACTTGCTGAAATTCACAAAGCACGTGAAGTTTACCCGGATGATCTGAGTTTGATCGGAACGTTGGTCGATTATTATTTCTCCAAGCGGGAAATTGCAAAAGCACAATCCATGTTGGTGGAATTGGTAAAAAATGATCCTACCAATGCACGTGCAAACCTGGCTTTGGGAGATTTGTATTACCGCCAAATGAACAAACCTGAAGCGTATACTTACTTCAAAGCAGCCTTCCAGGGAACGGACATTGATCTGGACACCAAAATGTCGCTGATTTTGGAGATGTACGAAAAACAGGTCGTTGTTGACAAAGAAATGCTCGAATTGGCAGATTTGCTAATTGCCAATTATCCGAATAACGCAAAAGGATATTCCGTAAAAGGAGATTTGCTGCTGCGCAACGGTGAAAAAGAAACTGCTTTGGAAGCCTATAAAATGGCACTCAAATTCGAAGAAACGAAATTCCCGATCTGGAACCAGGTACTGATCCTGGAATATGAATTGCTGAAATTCGACGATTTGTACAAAGACGCAAGAGCTTGCAGTGCACTTTTCCCGACTATTTCAAATGTACAATTGCTTTATACTATTGCCTGTGTTCAGTTGGATCGTTTCCAGGAAGCAATTGATGCCGCCGACATGGGGAAAGAATTGGTGGTAAATGAACCGGCTGTTGAAGCGGAGTTCTATGCTCAAAAAGGAGATGCACTTTTCGGGATGAAAAAATACCAGGAAGGTTCTGAAGCTTATGATAAGGCTATCAGTATCTACCCTTCCAATCTATTGACCAAGAATAATTATGCCATGCGTCTGGCATTGGCAAATATTGACCTGGCAAAAGCTGAAAAACTCATCAATGAGGTCATTGACAGCAAAGCAAACCAGGCTCCTTATCACGACACAAAAGGTTTGGTGCTTTTCAGACAAGGCAAATTCAAACAAGCTTTGGAACAGTTCACCATTTCGGATGAGCTGGACAAGGAAAATAAAAACTACATCGAGCATATGGGCGATGCTTTCTTTAAACTGGGAGACTCTGCCAAAGCTCTTGAACTATGGAAAAAAGCGCTTTCACTAGGATCAAAAAATAAATCATTAAGCAAAAAAATTCAAACAAAAACGTATGTCGATCCGGAATATTAAATGGTTAGGTCTTGTTGTATTTGTCATTCTTGCCTCATGTGCCAGAAGACCTGTAGAACAAAAACCGATCAAACTTGAGAAAAGAAAAACCAGCGAGTTAATTCACGCAATGGATAGTCTTTCTGTGATCAGACCCAATACTTTCTACACGAAGATCAAATGCCATTTTTCCGATACCAATCGCAGAATCGGCTTCAAAACATCTATTCGATCCATCAAGGACAGCATCATTAACCCGATGATTACCTATGCCGGAATTCCGATTGTCAATTCCCTGATCAGACGCGATTCGTTGCTGATCTCCAACAGGAAAGACAAATGTGCCATCAGGACAACGATGAATTACATCAAGGAATCTTTCGGCGTGGATTTCGACTACCGGAATATTGAAGAATTACTGCTCGGATTGCCTGTTGCATACGATACGACCCAGAAGTATTTCCAGATCAATGATCCGTACAATTACGTTGTTTCATCGCACCGGAAACGAATTATCAAAAAAGAAAACAAGACCAAGCACGAGAAAGAAAAGGAAAAAGAAAAGGAAAATGCCAACAACCTGCGAAGAGAACGAAACGGAATCGAGGAGCACGAAGATGAGGTGATGATCCGCTATTTCATTCATCCTTCTATGAAAAGCATCAGCCGCCTGGTGATTGACAGTCCCGAAGACACGACTCATATTTCGGTAGATTACTTTAGCCGCGATACCGTTGATACCTATTTGATTCCCAAAGAAGTGGTGATTGATATTGTAACCCCGCGGAATCATATCGTTTTAACTATGGATTACGATAAAACAGAAATAAATACTCCTCAGGAAATTTACTTTGTAATACCGGAAGATTATGGCAACTGCAGTTCTGAAAAATAGTTTATTGATTCTTCTGCTTCTTTGCACAGGCATCAGCTGGTCTCAGAAAAAAAGTGATCAGCTGCAGGCAGAACAAAACAAACTGGAGAAGAAACTTTCCACGACAAAATCGCTGTTGGATAAAGTCAAAAAAGGAACGGAAACTTCTCTGAACGAACTGAAATTAATCGAAAACCAGGTAAAGAACCGCGAGTTGCTGGTACGAAACTTCGACAACCAGATCCGGAGTGCCGAATTGACCATTTCCTCCAAAGGAGAACAAATCAAGGAACTTCAGAAACGTTTGGTACTCCTGAAAGAGCAGTACAAAAAGTTGTTGATTTACGCATACAAACACCGGAACAAATCTGCCAAAATGATGTTTATTTTTTCCTCTTCGAATTACTTTGAAGCGGTAAAACGAACGTCTTACCTCAAGCGGCTTTCCGAGATTCAGCAAAAGCAATTCAAGGTGATTCTCCAGAACGAGAAAACGATTCACAAGGAGATCAATGCGATCAGCAAGGAGAAAGAGCACAAAAAAACCTTGTTGGAAGAGAAAATCATTGAAAAGCAACAGATTGAAAAAGATAAAACGGCCAAGCAGCAATCGTTGGAAAAACTGCGCAAGGACGAAAGTTCTTTGATGGCAGAATTGAAAGAACAGGAACGCCAGAAAGCAGAATTGAAGCGCCGGATCAAGCAGGCAATCGAAAAGGAAATTGCAGACGCAGAAGCAAAAGCCAAAAAAGAAGCTGAACGGAAAGCGGCTCTGGCTGCAAAAAGTTCTTCTTCGACAACGTCTTCACCGAAAACAACAACTACCACCACGGCTCCTGCAAAAGAAGTGGCATTTACGGAAACAAAAGAAAACATTGCAATGGGCAAGAATTTCGAATCGAACAGGGGGAAATTACCTTGGCCGGTTGCGAAAGGATCTATTACCGAGAATTACGGGAAAAATGCCCATCCTACGCTTCCGAACGTATTTACAAACAACAACGGAATTGATATCGGTGCTCCGAAAAACTCCCAGGTTCGCGCTGTTTTTGAAGGTGAAGTGACCAGTGTTCTCAATATTCCGGGAGCAGGAAAAGTTGTTATCATCAAACACGGCGCTTACCGGACTGTTTACAGTAACCTGCAGGAAGCATACGTTTCCGTAGGAGACAAAGTCGGGTCGAAACAATCCATCGGATCCTTATTGGCAGACGACGAAGGAAATTTATCTACTGCCCATTTTGAGATTCACCAGGTTGTTGAAGGAACCGTTCAGCGGATCAATCCGACCTTGTGGCTGGCACAGTAAGAGGTCAAACTAAACCTCCTCATTTTATTCTGCCGGACAGTACGGATTTCCGCAACTGTCCCTGATCAGATGGCACTAAGTGCCACTTTTTTCCGGTGAAGATCGTTTAGCTTCGTTCCAAAAACGATGAATACACGAATCTCCTTATTGCTTTCCCTTTTCTTCGCAGCAGTCAGTTCCTGCACCATCGAAAAACGACTTTATACCAACGGTTTTCATGTCGAATTCCGCAAACCGCACCGGGAACCCGATTCAAAAGATCAAACACAAGCAATGACCGAACTCCGGGAAGAACAGGCAGAAGAAATCCGCCCGGATTCCCTGGAACTTCCTTCCTTGTCTGAAACCATTGAAATTCATCAGGCATCCGTTCAAACTGTTGACGAGAATCTTATTTTAGAAGACACTGTCGTTCCGGAGCAATCCGCGGAAAAAAGATCCGCTTTTGACAAGAAAACAGGATTTCATACCATTTCATTGAAGAAATCCACATTCTTTACAAATCCGGTTTCTGCACCCAAGGAAAAATCATTCAAAAAACCCAAAAATGACAGTAACTATAGTCAATTCTGGGAAATCATGGGTTTTGTAGGCATCCTGGCAGGTCTGCTTGCAATCATCCTCTTATTCATTTTCATTGAGAATCCCGTTTGCTTGCTGATCCTGCAATTTATCGTCGCGGGATTAGTACTTGCCGGTTTGGTCTGGCTTATTATAGCTCTTTGCAGAATAAATATCAAATTCCAATGGTTCTGGAGCGGGCGTTAAGCATTAAACTGATCTGTCAACAGCACTTTTCAGTTGAAAACAATAAACATAAAACACTTAATTCTTACTCACAATGCGCGCATAATAATTCAATGTCTCAATTGGCTCATTTAACGTCTTTTATGAGCCTTCAAATCCGGATTTTGATTTAACTTTGTTGCCTCATTCTCTCTCCATCACTATTCCATTAAATAACAAATTGGCATAGTGCATGAACAAAACGCTCTCTTTATTTCCATCACTTATTCTTACTGCATTTGCTTCGTTGGGACAAACCGGACCAGCCGGAGTAGGAACTTCCGCAACCAATGTATTATGGCTGAAAGCTGATGCCGGAACAAGTACCACAACCAATGGTTCTGCTGTTTCCTCCTGGACAGATCAATCCGGAAACGGAATTGTTCTGGGTCAGACAACTGCTGCTCAGCAACCTGCATTTGTAAGTTCATTGATGAACGGATTTCCGGCAATTGAATTCGACAATGCCGCTTCTTCAGGTCAAAACGATTATTTCACCGCTCCGGATAATTCCCTTTTCGATAATACGAACGGATATAGCTTTTTCACGGTTACACGGATGAAAGGATTTTCAGAAGCCCAATCCATTATCAGCAAACGCATCAGCGTAGGAAACGAAGAAGCTTTCATGATCTTCTTTTATACCGGAAACCGCTTGTTTGTCGATATTGACAACGACAACAACCGTTTTTCCAACAGCGTTGCAAATACCGTTAACACGAACAAAATCTACGATGTGTTCTATGACGGAAATTTAGCTGCAGCACAACGTTCAACGATCTTTGACCAGGAGCAGCTTCAGATGACTTCCACTGAAAACAGTGCAATCGTTGCAGATAAAAGTTCGCCTTTGCTGGTCGGAGCAACACACGTTGGCGACCCGCGTGCATTCAACGGATACATTTCAGAAATTATCATGTACCGCACCAAAGTGAATGATGCACAACGCATCATCATCAACAATCACTTATCAGCGAAATACGATATTGCCTTAAGCTCCAATGATGTTTATGCCGGAGACAATCCAGCAAACGGAAATTACGACAGAAACGTGGCCGGAGTCGGGCGTGATGCAAGTGGAAATTCGAATCCGCAGTTTGATCCTTCAACCTGTGCCGGTCTTGGAATCCGTTCTGTTTCCGGGCAAGACAACGACGACTACATTCTTGCCGGTCATGCTTTTCCGGCAAACAGTGAAATCACAACTGACATCGCGGGAATAAGCGGTACGAATGTTTCCCGCTGGCAGCGCATCTGGTATATTGATGTAACGAATACCGGTGCTCCAAATGTCACAAACATTACTTTCGACATGAGTGATGGCGGGATGACTGGTGTAAACCTTGGTTTGACCTCCAACTATATTTTGGTTTACCGCTCGGGACAAACCGGTGCGTGGACAGAAGTTGCAAGTGCAGCTTCCATTGTCGGAGATCAGATCTTTTTCACGAACCAGGTGCTTTCTCTTGATGGTTATTATACGCTTGCAACGAAAGATTTTACCGTGAGTCCGCTTCCGGTGGAATTGGTACGTTTTGATGCTCAACCGGAAGGCAGAAAGGTTTCTGTGACCTGGCAAACAGCCAGTGAATTCAACAGCAGTCATTTCGAAGTACTTCAATCAACTGACGGTGAAAACTGGTCTTCTGTCGGAAGAGTTTCAGCACAGGGAAATTCCACGGAAACCACGGATTATCAGTTGTTCGATGAAAACCCTGCTTCCGGAATTTCTTACTACCAATTGAAGCAGGTAGATCAAAACGGTGCTTCCCATTTATCGGAAATCCGTTCGGTAAACAACGGCTCCAAAATCAACCAGGTAAAAATCTATCCGAATCCGGCTGATAAAGGTTTGGTAACACTTGCTTCCGATGAGCCGATCCGGGTTCTTTCCGTTTACGATGCTTTAGGAAAAGTTGTTTTTGAAACCCCCGTGAATGCGGAAGAGGCTTATTTGCTGGATACGCAATCTTTTGAATCCGGAATGTATTGGGTGAGCCTGAACTACAGTGGTGAAAAGTATAAGCTTATTGTAAGGTAATCAACTGTTTTCTATTAAACGCAAAGAAGCGGAGAGCGCGAAGAGTTTCACTATTCGGATCATTTATTTTGAATTTTCAGATAAAAAAATAGCCGGGAAATTGATCCCGGCTTTATTACTTTTTCCTGTTCCGAATGGTTTATTTCGAATTCAAAACTGTTTGAATGGTTTCTTCAAAATGCTCAATTGGCTGAGCTCCTGAAATAGCATATTTTCTGTCGAACACAAAGAAAGGAACTCCACGAACCCCGATTTGCTGTGCTTCGCCGATATCGCTGTTCACTGCTTGTGCAAACAATTCTTCGTTTTCCAATACGTCCTTTACATCCAACGCATTCAACCCAACTCCGACAGATAATTCCATCAAAGTTGCATTGTCATTCAGATCTCTTCCGTCTGTAAAATATGCTTTGAAGAATGTTTCTTCCATTGCGTCTCCGAATCCTTTGGTTTTCGCCAATTGAATCAGGCGGTGCGCTGTAAAGGAATTGGAAATAACCGCTTTTTCAAAGTGATAATCCAGGCCAACTTCTGCTGCTCTTGCAACCACGCCTGCATGCATTTGCTTGGAATCTTCTACTGACATTCCCTTTCGCTCAGCCAGGTATTCGTACACATTTTTATCCGGTTGGGGAATAATTCCCGGGTCTAACTGGAAACTCTTCCACTCGATTTCAACCTGTTCATCCGGAAATGCTTTCAGCGCTGTTTCCAGGTGTCTTTTGCCGATATAACAAAACGGACACATGATGTCCGACCAAATTTCGATTTTCATACTGCAAAGTTACAGCAATTTACCCTGGTAAATACAAACTTAACAATTGTTGTATCAGTTCCTCCGAGGGAACCAGGTTTATCGGATGCTGCCATTCAGGAATTTCCAAATAATCCGCATGCGGAAGTTGTTTTTGAACCTGTGTCGTTTCTTCTTCTGAAACCATCACGTCTTTCGACCCGCGGAGAAGCTGAACCGGAAGCGTGATTTTTGCAAAATCATCGTTCGTTAAAGCCGGTTTATTACCCAGGTTCAGCATCATTTGAGCTGTTTTCCCCAATACATGTTTCCATTGCTCTTCTCCATGCAATGATTTCAGATAACCCGCAAATGCCGGAACTTTTTCCTCGATCTTCTCCGCATTCAGCATTTTGGATTCCTTTTCCGCGCTTTCAGGAGTCCAGTCGAACTTTGTTCCCAAAGTCACCAGTTTCTCAAACGAACCGGGATTCTGACTTTCCAATTTCAAAGCAACATATCCGCCCATGCTATAGCCGAAAATCAAGGGTTGCTGAATCCCGTTTTCCTGCATAAAATCCTGCAGGTTCTGCGCAAATGTTTCGATGGAATATTCGCTATCAGTATGTGATTTTGCTCCGTGCCCGTCGAAATCAAACGTGTGAACTGCAAAATGAGGTTTCAATTGCTCTGCAATGTCTTTGAACTGGATTTCCGCGCCCAAAGCTCCGTGAAGAATGATCAAGTTTTTCATGCTGCGAATATAAAAAAGAAAATCCGTGAACTTGGTTGACACACGGATTTTCAATTGATTAAAGATTGCTTCGTTATTGTTTCGCTACACGCTGAACGCTTTGCCCGTTTGAGTTTTTGAAGTCGAGCAGCTACCATAAAAAAATCCGTCTTCCTCGGGATTGTGAGGAAGACGGATCCGGGCATTCGTTGAGTTACAGCGCCCTAGTAGAGTTGGTTATTTAAGATCCTGACGTTGCAGCAATCTTGGAAATGTTGTCACCGTCCCAGGTTACTTCAATTGTTTCATACCAAACCTCCGCAGAACAAACGTAGGTTCCGTCTGCTTTGATGTTCGTGATTTTAAGTCCGTGTGTTGCAGGATCTCCGAGCATCATTCCTCCGTTGTCAGTGACAATATCAAACGGATTAACACCGCTTTTCACATAGTTCTTAGATGCTGCGAGAATACCGCTTCCGTTTTCAAACTCTTTCAGGAATGCTTTCATACGATCGCTCACTTTAACAGTCGCTTCATCCTTCAAAGTCACATTCAATGAGGCAGAAACTCCATCACCAAACGCTTTGATCTCAATAGAATACTTTCCGTTTGCGTCTACCAGGTATAAGTCGCTTTTATCCGGAGTTTCAATTGGCAGTTTTCTTACAAAAGCTCCTGATTCCAGGTAATCTACTTTTTCAATTTCTTTATCTCCTTCTTTCAATGAAGCGAAATACATGCTGTTTTGACCCTTTACGTCTACAAGCAGGTAAATCTTTCCTTCCGGTGCAACAAGTACTTGCTGATCCTCTTCACTTACAACGACAGTACTCGCTTTAAAATCAACAGTCATTTTCTGGCCATCAAACGTAAATTCTTCTCCTTTTTTGATCTTTACAGGCGGCTCAGATGAAGTTGAACAAGATCCAAGAAATAATCCAGCTGCGATTGATAGAATAATTAATCTCATAATACTTTGTGTTTTGAGCACAAAAATAAGCCAACATTTAGCAGCGGATTACGCATATTGATGTTCGATCGGGTTGGGTTGACAAGCGTATGAATTTTCTCCATAAGCGTAAACCGATTTCCGGAAAAAGCAGCGAATTTTAATCAAAAAGGGTTTGATACGGGATCGAAAAAAGGACGATTGTTCCTTCTTTTGGCTTTGAACTGATATTGAATTTGAAGGCTCCGTTTCGCTTTTTATTTAAGAGATTGATTCGCTTTTCCGTGATTTGAACTGCCAGGGATTCATGTTCTTTTTCTTCGCGGACAAGATCGTCTCCGGAAAATCCCTTTCCGTTATCTGCAATTCTGATCTCAACTTCTTCCCCGATCTTTTTGTACGAAATATGCAATTCTCCGGATTTATCCGATTCCTTAAACCCATGTTCGATTGCATTTTCAATAAACGGTTGAATCAGCATCGGGGGCAGCAGCACATTGTCGGATGACAACTGTTCATCGATCTCAATGGTGTAATTGAATGAATCGGTGAAACGCAATTGCTGTAAACGAATATAATCTCTTAGCCAATTTAGCTCCTCCGTCAAAGGAATGCTGTCTTTGGATGAGTGCTGCAGAATGGATCGGACCAGGCGTGCAAAAGAAGTCAGGAGTCTCCCGGATTCTTCCGTATCCTTTTTAAGCATATAGGTATGAATGGCGTGCAGTACGTTGAAGATAAAGTGTGGATTCATCTGGCTTTGCAGCAAACGCTGTTCCATTTCTACTGCTTTATTCTTCGACTTCAACTGATTATTCCGGATCATGGTGAAAGCAATAATACTAATTAAGAGGAGCAGCAAAATCGAACCAAAAACCAAATAGTTCCGCTGACTGATCTGCAAATCCTTTAATTCGTTATCGCGTTTCAACCGCTCATTTTCCTGCTGTTTTTTCTCTGTTTCATACTGCTCTTTCATGCGGGAAATTCCGTGCTGCACATCCAGCTGATCATTCTCTTCCCGCATTTCATTGGCTTCTTCAAGATATTCCAGTGCCACATCGGTTTTTCCCATGGCTTTGTAAACCTTGTAGTATTCCCAAAGCAGGTTACTTTCCTGGATCGCATAAACAGGATTCCCTTTCACCCACGGATGTTTTTCTTTCAATACAGAAAGTGCTTTATCGAACTGTTTGAGTTTGGTGTAACCAAGCGCTTTGAGAATGGCCAGCTTTACCAGGTTGAATGTATCCTTTTGCTTCTCATAATACGTTTCACTTTCGGCAATCATTTCCAGCCCTTTTCCGGCCTTTCCTGTTTCCATATAGACATGGGCAAGATTCGCCTGGCAGGTCAGAATGATACTTTGTTGCTTAAGGGTTTCCTGTATGCGCAATGCCTCAAGCAGATAAGGTTCGGCTTCTGCGAACGATTTCTGTTGTGCGAGCATTCCACCCAGGTTTGCCAGTATAATAGATTTCCCGCTCAAATCCTTGATTTCTTCCCGCACACGGATCGAGCGCAGGTAATATTCCTTAGCCTCCTTGTAACGTTGTAATTGCTGCATCACAATACCAATCCTTCCCAAGGTCTTGGATACTTCCGGTTTACTGTTGTTCTTTTCTCTATACTCCAGGATTTCAAGCAGTAATTCAAGTTCTTTGTCGAAGTCCTTATGATAGCTGTAATAAAGAGTATAAGTGGCTTTATTCGCAATGATCCTGGATGTTTCATTTAATTGATCAAAGATACTGTCAGACTTCTGCAGGTTAACCTTCATCTTAGGCCAATCCTTTTCCAGGCAGTAGTAATATCCATAAGCAGAATAAGCCAGTCCGGTTCCTTTGGCGTAGTTTATTTTTCGAGATAGCCGTTGGAGGCTATCTGCATAAGATTTAAATACATTTTTGTCTTTCAGTGCATATCTTATCCCGATATCGTAATACAGATTGGCTTTAAGGCTATCGTCATTCTGATAGCGAACCTTTCGCAACAAACTATCCAGCGGTGGCTGCGCATAAGATGATCCTGCAAAAATGCAGCATAAAACAATGACAACTGAACGACACGCTTTTTGCAAGCAATCTGACGTTTTAAAGAAATTCATTGATTCAGATTTTTGTATTACTGGTAACTGGTTTTGAAATGAGCTAAAACCTCTTCTTTTTTCCGGGTTGAGACAGGAATTTCGATCCCGTGCGGCAAGATCAGGAAACCTCCGTTTCTTTTATCGAATTGCGTTACATGGCGCATATTCACCAGATAACTTTGGTGTGTCCGTATGAACCGACCACTGTTTATGATGCTTTCAAAATGAGCCAGTGTTTTGGAAACCATGATTTCTTTCCGATCGACAAAAAAGAAATGTGTATAGGCTCCATCTGCAAGGCAATAAGTTATATCCTCTACGTCTACAATGTGGAGCATATCAGCAGTGTTCAGTACAATCCGCTTCGATTCGGTATTCTTGAATTGCAGGCGAAATACTTCCAGCTGCTCCAGGATTTTATCATTCTGAATGCGCTTGTGTGCTTTCAATATCGCAGTGGTTAATTCCAGCGGATCAAAAGGTTTCAGCAAATAATCCAAAGCAGACACCTGGAATGCTTTTAAAGCAAAATCGTTGTATGCTGTAATAAAAATCGTCGGGATATAGCGCGGAGCAATACTTTGAAGAATATCAAACCCGCTTTTATCATGCAGTTGGATATCCAATAACAATAAATCCGGATTAAAGGCTTCAATTTCTTGCAGAGCACCCTGTACACTGTCAGACTCACGTACGTCAAGATCTCTGATGTCAATCCGCGACAATACCATTCGGCAGTTTTCCCGTGCCATTTTTTCGTCGTCTATAATCAAGATTTTCATTGCTGGAGGTTAAAATGGAATAGGCAAAAATACAAAAATCCGCACGTAGACTGACGTGCGGATTTTCAAAATGCGTTTTTTTAACTATTGTTTTATTGCTTCACCACGCGTTGTACACTCTGTCCTTGTGAGTTTCGTAAATTAAAGAGGTAAACTCCGCGTTCAAAATTCTTTAAGGAAATCGTTTCCTGGTTTTGAATGCTATCTTTCAACACCACTTTCCCCTGCAAATCATAAACGGTTAGTTCCGCATCTGAGCCGGAGAAGTTGATTCGCACCTGGTTGGAAGTTGGGTTCGGGTAGATTTCGAAAAGAATGTTTTTTACATCATCCAATCCAAGTGTAGAAATTCCATCTCCGTTGTAAACCAAACCAATGGTTGCAACAAAGTATTTGTTAATGGATTTATTCGGACAATAAAGCTGCAACTGGGTAAAGATATTTCCGGGAGTTAAAACCAAAACCGTTGGGATAATGGTTGTTCCGTTCATATCAACAACTGCCCAGTTGATTAAAACCGAATCGCCTGTAAGCATTGTATACGAATCAATATACACCGAATCAATCGAATTGTAATCGATATCGCAGTTCTCAACCAGGATTGCGGTAGAATCGGAAATAATGTCATCGTCATCAAAAGGATTCGTAATGAAATAGGTCGAATCAGAAGGAACTACAAACGATGTGTTCAATGTATCTCCGTTTCCATCTGTTATCAAAAGATTGTGTACTCCCGGACAAAGGCTGTCAAAAACTGCGTACCCGGAACTCGTTACAACAGCTCCGTTACCTAAATCAAACGTGAAGTCCGGTGTTCCGCCGGCAGAAATAGTAACGACACCATTACACGAATCAACATATGACGGTGATGTGAAGCAGTTTGCACTCATGTGGGTAATCGTCAGGTTTAATGTCACAATTGAGTCACAGCCAACAGAACTAAGCGTAGTATCGATATACTGACCGGAAGTGGTATACGTTTCTCCGTTTACCGGCCAGGTGTAAGTAAACTGCTCTGTTACATTCTGAGTAGTATTGATTGGATGACATTCAGCCAAACGCATTAATCCATTTCTTACACTTCCGCCAAAATGGGTGAATGCTCCTCCTACCAATACTTTACCGTCTGATTGAATGGCAATGGCCATTTTTTCCTCTATTGGTACAATCAAATTGCTGATGAAGCGGTAAAATGAATGATCCAGGTTCCATGCATTATCTAAATCTCCGTTTTGATCTATTTTAATCAGTCCCGTCAGCTCTTGCTGATCCATATCAAAATTTCCGGTTAGTAAAAATTCTCCGTTCGAATTCATAGCAGCGGAATAGATCTGAACGGTGTCTCCTGTACTTACATGGAATGTTGTATCAATTGTACCGTCTGCATTTAGCCTGATCCTGCTTTGACAAGCTACCCCATTAAAGGTTGAAAAATGTCCGGACAAAAATAATTTTCCATCCGGTTGAAGAATAACGGAATTGATCGTAGCACCGGTAAAACCTCCGGCTCCGGAACCAATATTTGTATAAAACGGATAATCAATAGACCCATTTGCATTTAACCTTAAGACATGGTTATAAACCATGTAGGGGCCACTCTGACCTGTGAAATCTCCGACAATAACTAGTTTTCCATCCGGTTGCAAAGCTGATGCATTGATGATTCCGTTTGCTCCCACATGGTTATACGTATTATCCGTAAAACCATCCGGATAAAGCCGGTATACTTTGCCATCCATTGTTACAAGTATTTTACTGTCTGATAGAACATGAATTGAACGGGAATCACTTGTCTGACTGGCAATCATCGGCAGGAAACCTGTATCCAATGTTCCATCTGTATTTAATCGTACCAGTGGACAATCAAGCTGAGTTCCGTTGAAATACTTGAATTCACCCGCAATCAAATACTTCCCATCAGCTTGAATGCCTATTGCCTTTACATCAGCGGAATACAATGGAAGGTCATTACCATTTTCATTTGAGCATACATAAGTTTCAAATGTCGGTCCGGAACCAATATTTCCATTAAACGCACTATCCATCGTGCCATCAGCATTCAATCGCGCCAAACGACTGCATGCTTCTCCGTTATAAGTAGAGAAAAACCCGCCTAACATTATTTTTCCGTCAGTTTGTTCAAGGATTACACTAGTTTTTTGTCCTACTCCGGTTTGACAATTAAATGTCGGATCAATTCCCCCATTTGGTCTCAAGCTATGTAACCGGTACAAGTGTTCCTCAGCAAACAGAATATTTCCATTGGAAGCAAAAGCAGCTCTTGCAAGCTCAGGGGTCGCCTGGGCCGCACATGCACCATTAAATGTAGGTTTGTAAGACCCGTCTGCATTCAGGTAAGCTACTGTACCTGTATGCCCGTCATAAGTGTCAAATCCGAAACCGGTCGGAGTAATTAAGATCTCGTCCTGGGAGTTGACCTGGATTCTACCAACACCAGAGTTTGGCCCCGTTCCGGGATTAAAGGTATTATCTATTGATCCATCCGGATTCAAGCGGAGGAAATAATAGAAATTTCCGATACCGGTTACATATGTAAATGCTCCTCCGACTAAAATTTTTCCATTCTGCTGAAGTGCAAGAGCATAGGTGTTGGTATATCCATTATCAGCAGACTGCAAAACAGAAAACGTATTGTCAATGGAACCGTTTGCATTTAAGCGCATCGGAACCTTATAAGTATTCGCTCCGTCAAAATAAGTACTTGCTATCAGAATTTTTCCATCAGCCTGGATCGCAAGGTCATTAATCATGTTAAATCCGGTTGGAATCTGAAAGGAATTGTCAATACTACCATTCGCATTCAATCTCACAATGCCGTTATGTGATAATTGATTGAAGGACAAAAATAACCCGATCAAGATAATTTTTCCATCGGGTTGAATATATACACGATTTACGGTATTGCTGGCTCCTTGTCCAACATTAAAGGAATTGTCCAAAGAACCATCGGCATTCAGTCGTGCAACTCTGTTTATCTCCACCCCATTCATATTGGTAAATGTACCCCCAACAATCATTTTTCCATCCGGTTGAAGAGCAATGTCATTGACCTTACCGATATCAAATATTGGGTTCGAATAAGCAGTCGATGCATGAAACGAAGGATCCAATGAACCGTCTTTATTCAGTCGGGCAATTCCATTATTTGTCTGCTCGTTGTAGCGGGTAAAATCTCCTCCTATCAGTATTTTTCCATCGGGCTGAACAACCAAGGCTCTAATGTCCGTGTTTATTCCAAAATCGAGTCCCTTCTCAAGAATATAAGCGGTTGTATCCTGAGCATTGAATGACAGATCAGAAACGATTGTTTGCGCAAATCCTTTCGTTAAAGAAATGCAAAGTATCATTAAAATGGGTAGAAATAAACGACTCATACAGTTAAATTGATTCTGCAAAGATATACAAAAACCCGCTGTTAACTAACAAGCGGGTTTCTTATTTGCGTACTTGAATTTCTCTACTGTTTCACCACACGTTGAACACTTTGTCCTTGTGAGTTTCGTAAATCAAAGAGGTAAACTCCGCGCTCAAAATTCTCTAAGTAAATTGTTTGCTGGTTTTGAATTCCATTTCTCAACACCACTTTCCCCTGCAAATCGTAAACGGTTAGTTCTGCATCCGGGCCAGAGAAGTTAATGGTAACTTGATTGGAAGTTGGGTTCGGGTAAACCTCAAACAAAGCTTGTTTGTAATCAGCTAATCCGGCAGTGGAAACCGAACCGTTGTTGAAGTAAACCGCTTCCGTTACCGCAAAGTATTCTCCTACGGATTTATTCGGACAGAAAACGCTCAACTGCAACCAATAAACGCCATTTCCGTTGTTCAAAACATAGCTTGTTGTATCGAAATTGGATCCGTTGGAATCGACGATATTCCAGATCACGTTTACGGTATTTCCGTTTGCCCAGATCGAATCAATGTAAGCCGTATCAATTCCAGCGTAGTAAATATCACAGTTCGTCATGGTTACTCCCAATGAATCGATTGCCAGCGAATCAATAAACGGATTGCTGAACACATAATTCGAATCAACAGGAATTACAAACTGAGTGGTTAATGTATCTCCGCAGTTGTCGGTTACATGTAAATCATGAACTCCGGCACATAGATTCGTCACTAAACTATATCCGCCGGTTGTGATTACTTGTGAACCATTGTCAATATCCAGTTCGAAGTCTGCATTTCCGGAAATCGTTATCGCAACTTCACCTACACAGGAGTTTGCATCCGAAGGCATGGAGAAAGAGTTGGTAATTGTTAATGGAAGTGACGGAATAATCGTTAAATCCAATGTAATGATCGAGTCACAGCCTCCTGCATTCGGAACAGTGTCCGTGTATTGACCGGAAACGGTATATGTTTGCCCATTGAGCGGCCAAAGGTATGAATCGCACGCGGTTTGTGTTTCAGATCCGGAAGACGGGTGTGTAACCGTTAAGTTCAATGTAACTGTTGAATCACAACCTGCGGCATTTTGCAACACAAAAGTCGGGCTGTTTGTCGAAGAATAATAAGTAATCCCGTCAATCCAGGTCAAAGAATCACAAGCGGTTTGAGTATCAGTAGCAGTATTCGAAAGGATTGTTAGGTTTAATGTAACTACTGAATCAACACCATCTGCATTTGTAAAAGTATATTGCGGAGTAGTTGTGCTTGTTGCATAAGTAATTCCGTTTACCCACGTAAAAGGCCCGCAGGATAACACTTGCTGCGTGTGTTGAATGGCCGGCACCAATTTCAGTCTTGATATCCCGTATTTTTCCTGCGACAATGTAAACTGGCCTACCAAAACCGGGTTTCCTGAAGGATTGACATACATATCAAGCACGGTACTGGTACCCAAGGTTAAATTATCTTGTGCAACCAAACTTCCGTCACTTTCCAAAATGGATATTGAACTACTACCTACAACAATTCTACCGTTTTGTGAAATTCCCAATGCTTCCGGAAAATTATAGATCCCCGGGTCTGCTTCGAACGTCAAATCAGCAGATCCGTCCGGATTCAACCTTCCTAGTCTGCGAGCAGCATTATCAGTATAGGAGTAAAAATCGCCGCCTACAACAATCTTCCCGTCATTTTGAATGGCCATCGCTCTTACATCATAATGTGCGTAAGCTGAGGCAGGTACGAAAAAGTTATTCAACAATCCATTACTGGTCAAAAGCGCAACTCTCGCCCGAAGTGTTCCGGCGTAAGTACCAAATTTTCCACAGATCAGGATTTCATCATTGGGCTTCACAATCAAATCCAGGACAAAATCATTCGGTCCGGATGACGGTGTAAATGTTCCATCCAATGAACCATTTGGTAACAAACGGACGATTCTTGCAACTGATGTACTGTTATTGTAAGTACCAAAATCTCCGGCCACAATGATTTTACCATCGGATTGGATCCCCAATGCAAGTACATTAGCAGAATACCCGGAGAAACCTGTCCCCACGTTAAACGAATTATCAAGTGTACCATTCGCATTCAACCGCACTACATTTGGGACATTCGTACCATTATAAGAATTGAATTGACCGCATACAACGACTTTGCCATCGGGCTGCGTCACGATATCCGTCACATTCCCGTTGAATCCTGTTCCCGGTTTGAAAGAGAAATCAATGTGTCCCAATTGGTCTAATTTTGTAATGCTATGTCTGTAAGATCCGTTATATTGCTCAAAATCACCACCAACAAACATCTTTTGGTTTGCATCAACGTGAATCGTGGTTGCCCGGAAATTGAACAAGCCGCTACCGTACTTGTACATCCAGACGGGTGACCCGGAATTAGTGAGCATCACCATATTGGACGCAGAAACATTATTCAAATCGTCAAAGAAACCTGATACTGAAAAGGAACCATCATCGAATGAAACTAATGCATTTGCTTCTATCGAATACTCCTGATTGAATCCCTGACCAAGGTTTAGCGTATTGTCAACTGTTCCGTTCAGATGATATCGTTTCACCAATACCGACGGAGTTGTCAAAGAATTATCGCGGCGTCCGTAAACATAGAATTTATTATTATTCGTTCGTACGATTCTCTTCGCTACAAATTCAGAGGTTGGTATTACAACAGGTGTAAAGGAATTATCAATGACCCCGTTTGGGAAAAGGCGGTACACTTTGTTATTGGAAAGAAACAGTATTTTGCCATCATCCAACACCTCGCTATCACTATAACCGCTTCCCAACGGCCCAACAGCAGATGAATTAAATGAATTATCGATCGTTCCGTCATAATTCAGTTTTTGAATAAAATTCTCAAAAACAACCAATACCGAACTGTCAGGCTGAACAATGAATTCCGCAACATCCTGCAAGCTCCCACTGTATGGGGATACAAAGCTGGGATCAACAGAACCGTCATTATTTAATCGTGCAATCCCCATGGTTGAGATTGGTCCCCCGATAGCATAGATATATTTTCCGCCAGGAAACTCAGCAATGGTTCTCACGTGCGAACTATTACCTGAAAGCGGAGATACAAATGACTGATCGACCGTTCCATTGGGAAGAACCCGCACCAAACTTCCGGATGTATGCCCCTGGTAACCGGGAAAACACCCAAAGGCAAGAATCTTCGAATCAGAAGTCTCTACCAATCCTCTCATGGAATTATACACGTCATACTGAAAAGTGCCCTGGTAAAAAGTAGTGATTTTCTTACCCAAAGAATCAATTTTGACAAGTCCTTTATTCCCTCCGAGAAGTATAATTTGAGATTTGTTGTCCTTTTTAACAGATCCGAAGATTACATTACCAACATTTAGCGAAGTGTAGCTAAAACTCGGATCGTCGACGATTATTTGAGAAAAACTGAAATTGCAGCTAACACTTATCAGTGCTATGGCTAACGTAAAGATTTTTGACATAATATACAGGTGGTTAACATTTTATAAGCAAAAGTAAAGAATCTGATTCAAATGGAGGCAGATTCTTTACCTGAATTATTTTTTGGCTTGTTCATCAATTCTTCACGACGCGCTGAATGCTTTGTCCCTGCGCATTTTTGAAGTTAAAGAGATAAACGCCGCGTTCGAAGTTTTCCAGGGAAATCATTTCCTGGTTTTGAATTTGTTCTTTCAAAACGATTTTCCCCTGCAAATCGTAAACGGTTAGTTCTGCATCCGGGCCGGAGAAGTTAACGGTAACTTGATTGGAAGTTGGGTTCGGGTAAACCTCAAACAATGCTTGTTTGTAATCTGCCAATCCGGCAGTGGAAACCGAACCGTTGTTGAAGTAAACCGCTTCCGTTACTGCAAAGTATTCTCCCACGGATTTATTCGGACAGAAAACGCTCAACTGCAACCAGTAAACACCGTTTCCGTTGTTCAGAACATAACTTGTCGTGTCGAAATTCGATCCGTTGGAATCTACAATATTCCAAATGACGTTGACAGTATTTCCGTTTGCCCAGATCGAATCGATGTAAGCCGTATCAATTCCAGCGTAGTAAATATCACAGTTCGTCATGGTTACTCCCAATGAATCGATCGCCAATGAATCGATGAACGGGTTGCTGAAAACATAATTCGAATCAACAGGAATTACAAACTGAGTGGTTAATGTATCACCGCAGTTGTCGGTTACATGTAAATCATGAACTCCGGCACATAGATTCATCACTAAACTATATCCGTTGGTTGTGATTACTTGTGAACCATTGTCAATATCCAGTTCAAAATCCGGATTTCCTGCAATGGTAATTGCCACTTCACCCACACAGGAGTTTGCATCGGAAGGCATGGAGAAGGTGTTTTCAACTACCGGGGGAAGTGACGAAACAATGGTCAGATCCAGGGTAATGATTGAATCACAACCTGCTGCATTTGGGATCGTATCAACATATAAGCCGGAAACGGTATATGTTTGCCCATTGAGCGGCCAGAGGTACGAATCGCAAGCGGTTTGACTCTCCGAACTATCTGTCGAATTGAGAATCGTCAGGTTCAAAGTCAAAATAGAATCACAACCGAATACCGTTTGAAGCGTATCCGAATAATATCCGGACAATTGATAATCCAATCCTGTTTGATTCCAATGATACGATTCACATTGAACAACATCTGTTGTGTCGTTGTAAGTCGGATAAATGGTCAGGTTCAATGTAATAATTGAATCACAGCCCACATGATTTGGAATGGTATCAACAATTATTTGGGACGAATAGTACGTTTGATTAGGAATATTCCAATAATAACTTTCACAAACTGCCACGTTCAATGTGGTATCGCTGCTATAATTAATGACCAGGTTCAGCATAATTAATGAATCCGAGCCATTCGCACTTGGCGTGGAATAATAGATAGAATCCTGACTTGCAACATAGGTAACTCCGTTGATCCATTCAAAAGAATCACAGGCAGTTATGGTATCATGAACGATTGGCAAGGAATGGTATGAAAAACGCTCGATGCAATTAGCTCCAACGCCATTCACAGAACGGAAATAACCGCCAATTGTAAAATTGGATGAATCTGTTTTTTCCAAACTATACACCTCACCATTTAATTCCGAATCAAGAACACGGTATTTAAAATTCTGATCCACTGTTCCGTCCGGGTAAAGAAGCAACACTCCGTGACTTGTTGTTGTATCTATTCCGAATTTTCCTGCAATCATAATCTTTCCGGTTGGAAGCAGTACGGCATCCTGTACGGATTGATACTGCGGATAGTTCAGCGGATACTCAAATCCATTAAATGCAGTACCATTCGGATTAAGTACAATGTAACCTCTTTGCGGAGAACCATTCCATGTAGTAAAATATCCTCCGACAAGCAATCTGCCATCGTTAAATTCTTTCACTTTCGAGATTCTATCATTTCCACCGGTTCCCGGATTGAATGATGCATCAATCGTTCCGTCGGTATTAAGCCTTACGATTGTTCCTGATGCTCCGGAGTTGATTGTAAACGATGATCCGTAAAGCAAAACTTTCCCATTATTCAGAACTTCTATGTTTAAGGACGAGTTACTCAATTGTGAAATCGTGAAACCGTTATCAACAGAGCCGTCATTGTTTAGTTTGGTAATAAACAGGTTGTTCCCGTTTTGATAAAGAACAATATAACCACCGCCCGCAAGTGGTTTTATATCGTAAACAATTGCCAATGAATTTGAAAAGTTTATTCCTGAATTGAATGCCGGATCAATATTCCCTTGTTCATCCGTGCGGATAATCGGTTTAAACGGTAGCGGAGTTCCGGTTCTTAGTTGTCCCCCGATAAGTACTTTTCCCGGTGATTCAACGACAACATCACAGACTCTTTGGAATGGTAAACTTCTGAAATTATCATGATAAACGGCTCCGGCCGAATCCGTCCTGGCAACATGCGACGGTACCAAAGTTCCATCAAATGATTCGAACGTACCAAAAACCAATTCGTCTCCGCTATCCAGTTTCTGGCTTCCTAATATTGCAATTCCACCACCTGTATTCCGGTTAAAGGTCGTATCAATTTCCCCGGTCTGCATAATCCTGGCCAATCCATGAATTGCATAATCTCCAAACCCATAAAACAGTCCTCCAAGCATGATACTTCCGTCAGAACGCAATTTAATTGCACGTACTTCCTTATCGAATTGACTGACAAAAGCAGGATTCCATGTTCCGGTATGTGAAATACAAGCAAAATACGGACTGTTATTTCCATTGTAAGAAGTAAATGATCCGCCCACATAAATGTTGTTCGTATCTGCGCAGATTGTCTTTACAGTGCCTACAAAACCGGATCCTGAAGAAAAGGAGCTGTCGAAAGTACCATCCGGATTTAAAATACAAAACCCGGGACAATAGATTCCGTTATAGCTGGTAAAACTTCCCCCGATTGCAATTTTACCGTTCGGAAGTTCATGGATTGCTTCAACCATCCCCAAAGGTCCAAGTCCCGGCTGAAAAGTAGTATCTAACGATCCGTTGCTATTTAAGCGAACGATATTCTTATAAGGAAGATTATTCCAACTTGTAAATTGACCTGCAACTAATAATTTACCGTCAGCCATGATTTTAACCCGGTTAATGTAACTAGAGACAAAACTGCTGGTAATTCCGGATCCTACATTAAAAGAGTTATCTCTTCCTCCATTCACGTTAATTCTTACAATATGATTGGCGGACGAACCTGCAAAAGTCGTGAATCTGCCCGCAACAATCACCTTATCATCCGATTGCAATGCCATATCAAGAACATCATCATTTGTGCCCGCATTATTTCCGGATCCCAAACTAAACATATCCACAAATCCGTTCGTATTTAATCTTGCAAGGTTATGCCATTGCGAGGAAGAACTCTGATAGAAATTAAACTTCCCGCCGATGATTACTTTATTTGTGGATTGAACTTCCGATAGTAATAACCCGGTCCAGGAACCACTTGCAATTCCAAATTCCATTCTAAAGCTCGGGTCGATCGATAAATCCGGGTTCAAGCGCACCACATGCGGTCGATTATACCCGTCATACAATCCGAAACTTCCGCTAACCGTTACTTTTCCGTCCGGATGAATATGGAAATCGCTCACGCCGCTGCTGAGTGAATTCGTATAACTGGCTCCGTGGTTTTTATAAAAACCGACATCATTGGGCAAATAGGAACTATCAAGTAACCCATAGTTTGTTTGAGCCCCTAAAATATTTGAGATAAAAAGGATGAAAAATAAGAATCGGTACTTAGTCATGTTCAATTTAGGTTTAGATTCACTTGTTTAAGGCCTTTTTAATTAACTATCATTTAAGCCATTAAAGACAAAAGTACAAAATACAACGGTTAGTTTGACCAATGGATTTTCTTAACTGCAGAATTGAATGTCTCTACTACATCATCACTTACAAGAAACACAAAATCCGCCCTGATTTCTCAAGACGGATTTTCAATTTATTCGGAATTAGTTCGTTATTGTTTCACTACCCGCTGAACGCTTTGTCCTTGCGGATTTCTGAAATCAAACAAATAAACGCCACGTTCAAAGTTTTCCAGGGAAATGATTTCCTGATTTTGAATGCTATCTTTCAAGACTATTTTTCCCTGCAGATCGTAAACGGTTAGTGATGCATCTGAGCCGGAGAAGTTGATTTGGACCTGGTTGGTTGCCGGGTTTGGTACAATCATTAAATCATCGATTTCTGATTCAGAGATTCCAAGGTCTACTACCTGGAAACAAGCCGAGGTATCTGAACAGTAACCATTATCTATAATGACAGCATACATTCCATTTTGAGAAGGCACAAACGACTGATTCGTTGCACCGAAAATCGGCATGGATAACGAACAATTTAACCATTGATAACCTGTTCCTTTTTCTGATGATGTTAAGGTTCCATTGTCATAGAATACTCCTGCAACAGGATAAGGGACAATTGTAAGATTCAGCCAGATGGTTGAATCACACCCTTCGCTATTGATATAATTTATAAAAGCCGTATCATTGGAAGTTGTATAAGTAACTCCATTTATCCAGGTATACGAAATACAGTGTGTTTGATTATCCACAATACTATCCCTTTGAATGGTGAGATTCAGAAAAATTACCGAGTCACATCCCTCATTGTTTATTAATAAATCAGAGTAAGTTCCAGAGTGGTAATATGTGACATTATTCTCTGCCCAGGTATACGAATTGCATTCTGCTACCTGTTCAATAACCGGGTTGATTGTTGGTTCACAGACATCCAAAACTACAAAACCAGGAATGTTTTGTTCGTTGTATGTTAAATAGTTACCACCTAGAAAAAGTTTAGATCCGAATTTCTGTATATTCGTCACATAATTGGAACCAAACCCAGGAAATGACCCAGATAGGGCTTCTCTTGTAATTTTATTTACTTCGTAAACTTTGTATTGTACCACTGGCTCAGCAGGATCAATAATTATTCCAGACAAAAACATCGAATTGTTACTTACATATCCGGCATGCCATAATGCTATTGGAGATTCTTGTTCATTCAAAATATTTCCTGTAACCGTATCCAAAAAGGTTAGTCCGGAATGATATATATTATTCGGGCCTAATCCGTAAGGTTCCCCGAGCAAAAGAATTGTTGTGTCGAATGGAATGATTTGATGCACTGTATTTCCATCAGTAAATTGCCAGATCGTATCTTTTATCAATGTACTTTTTGAAAATCGGAACACCTGACCACCGGCGGTATAAACATAATTTCCTGAAACAGCTAGTTTTCCGGTACCATAAGGTAGATTTGGATTCCAATTCAATACCGCACCACTTGAGAAACGAATTCCTGCAATTTGATAATGGGTTTGACCGTTGACCGAATTAAAGTTCCCGGAAACAATAAGTGTATCTCCTATTTTTATAACCGACTTTACAAATACCGAACCAAACGGATCAGTCTCACTAATAGTCGTGGGATAAGCAATAGGTAATCCGTTACTTGTTCTTAATAAAGCTATATTTCCACAGGGAGCTTGATCAATATAGGGGATATATCCAACTGCCACAAGAATCGAGTCATTCAATAAAAGATCAGATATATTACCAGTCAGTTTTGTTCTCCATCTTGTTAATTTTCCTGTATTTAAATCAAATCTTGCAATCCTGTCTACACAATTTCCGCCAGCTGATCTAAATTCTCCTCCTACATACATCCTTTGATTGCTAAAGGAGATTGTATTCACGGGTCCCTCAGCTTGAGGAAAAAAAGGATCAATTGTATTATAATTCAAGTTAACAGCAAACAAATTCTTAAAATCGTCATAAAATCTTGCATTATAATTCGTCCCAACTAATAAGAATGAATCTTTAAATGCCAATTTATAAATCCCCGTGTTTGATAGCCAGGATGCATCCG
>VFQP010000561.1_pt1 | contig 68082 bp, 71 predicted proteins | sample 3512351 | NCBI WGS metagenome assembly VFQP01 (sample SAMN10412372, study PRJNA504923) | tailings metagenome | isolation source: Relicate 1 Philex TSF1 revegetated site | place: Philippines: Tuba, Benguet | collected 2017-08-29
AGCGCGCCAACAGCTACCTCGCCTGCTCCGACCCGTCGGACGTGGCGCGCGTGGAGGACCGCACCTTCATTTGCAGCGAACGCCAGGAAGACGCTGGCCCGACGAACAACTGGAAAGCCCCGGCCGAGATGCGCGCCACGCTGCAGCCGCTGTTCGATGGCTGCATGCGCGGACGCACGATGTACGTGGTGCCCTTCAGCATGGGTCCGCTCGGCAGCCCCATCGCCCACATCGGCGTGGAGCTGTCAGACAGCGCCTACGTGGCGGTGAACATGAAGCTCATGACCCGCATGGGCAAGGCCGTATTCGACGTGCTTGGCACCGACGGCGACTTCGTGCCCTGCGTGCACACCGTCGGGGCACCGCTGCAACCCGGCGAGACCGACAAGACCCCGTGGCCCTGCAACCCCACGCTCAAGTACATCGTCCACTACCCCGAAACGCGCGAGATCTGGAGCTACGGCTCGGGCTACGGCGGCAACGCGCTGCTGGGCAAGAAATGCTTTGCGCTGCGCATTGCGAGCAACATGGGTCGCGACCAGGGCTGGCTGGCCGAGCACATGCTGATCCTGGGCGTGACCAACCCCGAGGGCAAGAAGTACCACGTGGCCGCAGCCTTCCCCAGCGCCTGCGGCAAAACCAACTTCGCCATGCTGATCCCGCCCAAGGGCTTCGAGGGCTGGAAAGTCACCACCATCGGCGACGACATCGCCTGGATCAAGCCCGGCGCCGACGGCCGCCTGTACGCCATCAACCCCGAAGCGGGTTACTTCGGCGTGGCGCCCGGCACCAACACGGCCACCAACCCCAATTGCATGGCCAGCCTGAACCGCGACGTGATCTTCACCAACGTGGCCCTCACCGATGACGGCGACGTGTGGTGGGAAGGCATGGGCGAGGCACCTGCGCACGCCATCGACTGGCAGGGCAAGGACTGGACGCCCCAGATCGCGAAGGAAACCGGCGCCAAGGCGGCGCATCCCAACGCGCGTTTCACCGTGGCGGCGACCAACAACCCCGCGCTGGACGCCGCGTGGGATGACCCGAAGGGCGTGGCGATCGACGCCTTCATCTTCGGTGGCCGCCGCAGCACCACGGTGCCGTTGGTGACCGAAGCGCGCGACTGGACCGAAGGCGTCTACATGGCCGCCACCATGGGGTCGGAAACCACCGCCGCCGCCTTTGGCGCCCAAGGCGTGGTGCGCCGCGACCCGTTCGCCATGCTGCCCTTCACTGGCTACAACATGAGCGATTACTTCCAGCACTGGCTGAACCTGGGCTCGAAGCTGCAGGCAACCGGTGCGAAGCTGCCCGGCATCTTCTGCGTCAACTGGTTCCGCAAGGACGAGAACGGCAAGTTCGTGTGGCCGGGGTTCGGCGAGAACATGCGCGTGCTCAAGTGGATGATCGACCGCATCGAGGGTCGCGGCCAGGGCGTGGAGCACGCCTTCGGCACCAGCCCGCGCTACGAGGACATCCACTGGAGCGGGCTTGAGTTTTCTCGCGAGCAGTACGCGACCGTCACCGCGATCGACAAGGCCGCGTGGACGCAGGAGTTGCAGCTGCACACCGAGCTGTTCCAGCAACTGGCTTACCACCTGCCGCGCGAGTTGCAGGACACCAAGACCCGCATCGAGCAGCGCCTGGCGGCCTGAACCGCCGGCCTCACGCGCCCATGAAAAAAGCCACCCCGCGGGGTGGCTTTTTGCTGCGTGATGGCCTCAGATGAAGTGCAGCGAGGCGTAGCGGGCGCGGCTGGCGGCCAGACGTTCCCAGTAGCTGCGGGTATCGACCTGCTCCGTCACGGGAAGTCCGATCGGCGCCAGCGCTTCACCAAATTCGCGGGTGGTCGCGTCGTCGTCGATCTCTGCCCGGCCGCGCGCAGCGATCAGGTCGCTCATGAGACGCGGGTCCTGGCGGGCCATTTCCCACAGGCGCATCTCGGCACGGGCTTCGGCCAGCGAGCGCGACCAGTCGTCGAGCGCAGCGACGAAGCGGCGGGCCAGGCGGCGGGCACCATCGGCAAACAACGCCAGGCCTGCAAAGACCAGCGCCCACAGGAGCACCCACGCGAGCATCAGGTGGCCATCGGCCCAGGTGTCGATCACCTGATCGGCGATGACGATCAACGTGGCCAGTGCGGCCGCCAGCAGCAGGGCGCTCAGACGACGGGCGCCTTCGGGTGCGGCGGCGTTGCGGGCCAACGGCGCGCGGGCGGCAATATTCAGCGAGGTGGAGAGGGTGGTGGTGCTCATGGCAACTCCTTGGTGAAACACCCGGTGGGGTGCATGGCCGCAACTGTACGGGTTTACCCCAATGCGATGCCACTTTATTTTTATGATGGATATCATTCAGATCGATAATGGATTCGCCCAACTTTCGCACCTTCGACCTGAACCTGCTGCGCGTCTTTGACGAGGTGATGGCCGAACGCAACCTCACGCGCGCGGCGCACAACCTCGCCATGACCCAGCCGGCCGTCAGCAATGCGCTGCGCCGTCTGCGCGATTTGCTCGGCGACGAACTGGTGCGCCGCTCGGGATTCGGCGTGGAACCCACGCCGGCGGCCGAGGCGTTGTGGCCGTCGGTGCGCGAGGCGCTGGGCCTGCTGCGCGGTGCGCTGTCACCCGGCGCGTTCGACCCGGGAACCGCCAGCAATACCTTCCACCTGGCCATGGCCGACGCCACCGCAGCCAAGCTGGTGCCCGGGCTGGTCGATATCTGTGAAAACGAAGCGCCGGGCGTCAACCTGCGCGTGCTTCCCCTGACCACGCGAGACCCGCGCGGTCTGCTCGACAGCGGCTCGGTGGATGTGGCCATCGGTCACTTTCCGGCGGTGATCGCCGAACTCGGCGCGCTGCAGCAGCAGGACGAAATGCCGCGATTTGCCTTCGAACGGCTGTACGACGGCAGCTACGTGGTGGTGATGCGCCGCGGCCACCCCATGGCCGGCCGGCCGCTGTCGCTGGACGAGTACTGCGCCGCGCGCCATCTGCTGGTGAGCTTTTCAGGGCGGCCCTTCGGCTTCGTTGACGAGGCCCTCACGGCGCGCTCGCGCATTCGCCGCGTGGTGCTCACCGTCAACCAGTTCTTCACCGCGGGGCGTGTGGTGGCCAACACCGATCTGCTGACGGTGCTGCCGCGCCACTTTCTAGGCGCCACCGGCATGGAGAGCGAGCTGGCCACCGCGGAGTTGCCACTGCCTGTGCCTGCGGTGCACGTGGACAGCCTGTGGCACCGCCAGCGCCAGCATGACGCGGCACACCGCTGGCTGCGGGAGGCCGTCACGCGCGCGGCACACAGCGCCCTGGGTGCACTGAAAACCACGGATGCCACCAACGTCTGAGCCCCGCAGCCCATTTCGCTGTGCCTGAGAATCGGTGCATGAAGATTCAGCTGCTGAGCGACCTGCACATCGAGGCCAACCACGACTTCGTGCCGCGCCCGGCGCCCGGCGCCGATCTGCTGGTTCTGGCGGGCGACATCGGCTCTTACCAGCGGCGCCGCGACGGCAGCACCATGCCCGAGCCCGACTGGGCACTGCGCCGTTTTGCCAACTGGCCAGTCCCGGTGCTTTTCGTGCCGGGCAACCACGAGTACGACGCGCTCGACGTGGACGAAGCGCACGCCGGCCTGCGCGCGAGCTGCGAGCGGCTTGGGCTGCGCTGGCTGGAGCGCGAGGTGTGGACTTGGCGAGGCGTGCGCTTTGTCGGTACCACGCTCTGGAGCGACTACGACGCCATCCAGCCCCCCGGCAGCGACCCGCTGTTGCAACGCGAGAAGGCCTATCGCGCCGCGAACCACTACCTGCGCACCATGGCCAGCACACGTCACGGTGCGCTGTTCGACGCCGCTGCCATGCGCGCTCTTTCGCTGGCCTGTCAGGCCTGGCTGAGAGACACATTGGCGCAGCACTTCGATGGCCCGACGGTGGTGATCACCCATTTCGCACCCACGCTGCACAGCGCCGACCCACGCTATGGCCTCACGCCCGGCACCGCCGGTTTCTGCAACGCGCTTGACGACCTGCTGCCCCAGGCCGACCTCTGGCTACACGGGCATTTGCACTGTCCCACCGACGTCCGCGTCGGCCGATGCCGCATCAAAGCCAACCCGCTGGGTTACCGCGAGAAGCAGGAACAGGCGGCGTTCGACCCGCTGTGCACCGTTGATGTCGCCGCGGCTTGATACGGCTCAAAGCAGCGCGCCGCGCAGGCCCTACACTTTGCCCGTCGAATTTGAACCAAGGAGCAACCGATGAAGATCCTGCTGGCTGTCGATGGCAGCGCGTACACCAAGAAGATGCTGGCCTACCTGACGACGCACGATGAGCTGGTCGGCAGCAACAACGACTTCACCGCGATCAGCGTGCAGTCGCCGCTGCCACCGCGGGCGCGCGCAGCCGTCGGCGCCGACATCGCCAACGCCTACTACGAAGACGAGTCGGCCAAGGTCACCGCGCCGGTGGCCAAGTTCCTGCAGCGTCACGGCATCGAGGCCAAGTTGCTGCACAAGGTGGGTGCGGCCGGCGAGATCATCGCCAAGACGGCCAACAGCGGCAAATTCGACCTTTTGATCATGGGCTCGCATGGCCACGGCGCACTCGGCAGCCTGGTGCTGGGCTCGGTGGCGACCAAGGTGCTCGCCCAATGCAAGGTGCCGGTGCTCATCGTGCGCTGAAGCCCTTCGGGGGTTGACCATGAAAAAGCCGCCCGTGGGCGGCTTTTTGCCGGGACAGGCGATTTGCGGCGTCAGCGCGCCCGCAAGCCCTCAAAGCAGGTCGCGAGCACCATGTCCACGATCTGTTCGCGGCTGAACAGCTCTGCGCCCTGGAGGAAGCCAAGCACCGGGTCACAGGCCCGTGCATACAGGGTGTAGAGCACCGCTATCGGGGGCAGCGCAGGGTTGAGACTGCCGTCGGCCTGAGCGGCCGTGATCCAGGCACCAAGCCGGTCACTGACATCCATGAGGCCGTCCATGTACGCCTTGTTGTTGATCAGCGTGGCGCGAAGCGAGGAATTCTCGCTGGGCAACGACGGCATCTCACCATCGAGTTGCACTTCCATGGTCCAACGTGCGACCGCGCGCAGTTGTTCGATCGGGCGGGCCGCGGTATCGGCCGCGCGCGAATCGAGAAAGGCGCGCGCCCGTTCCATCACCCGCACCATGGCCGCGGCGGCCAGATCTTCTTTGCTTGGGAAATGCTTGTACAGGCTGGCCTTGGCAATGCCCACCTCCGCGGCCACCTCGTCCACCGTCATGGCCTCGAAGCCTTTTTCGGCCAGCAGACGGTTGACGGCGGAGATGATCGCGTCCTCGCGCGCCAGGTGCATGCGCTCGCGGAAACTGCGTTTGGGGGTGGCGGTGGTGGTGGCCATGAGTGCCTGATTTTGCCCCAGGCCGACAACACCGTCGACAACGCAACCCGGCAGTTCCCTCGCAAACCGACGGGTTTCAGGCCGGCGGGCGCAGATTTTGTGCCGCCGCCGTGCGCAACGCGGCGCTCAGGGCGTCGAGCACGTCGGAGCTGAGGTTCCAGCAATGCCAATGCAGGGCCACGCCCAGACGCCGGCGTGGCGCGAGGTCCACCAGGTCGCCCCGTTCGATGAGCGCGCGCACCAGCAGGTGCGGCACCACGCTGACGCCCCAGCCCGCCAGCACCGCACGCACCTGGCCTTCGCTGGACGGCACGAAGCGCTGCTTGAGCACCACGCGCGAGAGGCCGAAGGCCTGCTCCACGAAGGCGTGCTGCAGGTGATCCTTGCGGTTGAAGGCGATGAAGGGCAAGCGGTGGAAGTTCTGCGTGTTCAGGCCACGTGGGCAGTGCTCCCGTGCAAAGGCCGGCTGCGCCACCAGCACATAGTCCATCACCCCCAGAGGCTCCATGCGGCAGCCGCGCAGCGCCTGGCCGAGCGAGGTGACACAGCCCAGTACCTGGCCTTCGCGCAACCATTCATGGGTGAACTCCTGGTCGTCGGCGATGATTTCCACCGGCAAGCCACTGCGCGCGAGCTCGTCGAGCGCGGGCAGCGCCCAGGTGGCGATGCTGTCGGCGTTGATGGCCACCGATATGCGCTCTTCACCGCGGCCGGTGGCGGTGCTGCTGGGGGCCAGTTCCTTCAGGTCCTTTTCCAGATCGGCACGAAGCAGCCGCATCATCTTGGCGTGCTTGAGCATGAGCTGCCCGGCCGGCGTGGGCTTGAGCGGCCGACTGCGCACGATGAGCACCGTGCCCACCTGCGCTTCCAGCGCGCGCAGGCGCTGCGACACGGCCGACTGCGTGATCGACAGCCGTTGCGCGGCGCGCTCGAAACCGCCCTCTTCCACGATGGCGGCCAGGCATTCCAGGGCGTCGGGATCGAAGGTGGACATCGCGGGCGCTCCATCAGCGAAACTGATGAAGGCGATTTTGCTTGAATCCCGCTTCACCCGGGCCGGTGATTTCCCGACACTGGCGGCATCGGCGCACCGCGCTGGGAGACCGTCATGAAAATCACCGTTCTGGGCGCCGGCATCATCGGCGTGAGCACCGCCTGGCACCTGCTGCAGCGCGGCCACGAGGTCACGCTGGTCGAACGCCAGGCCGACGCGGCGCTGGAGACCAGCTTCGCCAACGCGGCGCAGATCTCGGTGAGCTACTGCGAGCCCTGGGCCAACCGCGAGGCGCCGCTGAAGGCGCTGAAGTGGATGTTCTCGCCCACCTCGCCACTGCTGTTTCGCCCACAGATGGACCCGGCGCAGTGGCGCTGGGGCCTGCAGTTCCTGGCGCAATGCAACGACGCGGCGTTCGAGCGCAACGTGGCGCAGCTGGTGGCGCTGGGCTCTTACAGCCACGCCGCGCTCAAGGACGTTGTGCGCGAGACCGGCATCGACTACCAGCGGCTGGAGCGCGGCATTGCCCACTTCTATGTGGATCAGAAATCGTTTGAAGGGGCGGCAGGGGCGGCCGATCTGATGGCGCGCTTCGGCGTCAAGCGGCGGGTGGTCTCGCGCGAGGAGCTGCTGCGCATTGAACCCGCGCTCGCGGCTTACGGCGATCGCATCGTGGGCGGCACCTTCACCGAGACCGACGAATCGGGCGATGCGCGCGTGTTCACCCAGCAGCTCGCGGCCCTGTGCGCCGCGCGCGGTGCAAGGCTGCTCTACGGGCACGACATCGAAGGCATCGACGTGAGCGGTGGCCGCGTGAATGCGGTGCGCGTGCGCAGCCGCGACAGCGGCATGCTGAGCGCGCTCAAGGCCGACGCCACCGTCGTGGCCTGCGGCTCCTACACCACGCCGCTGCTGGCCAAGATCGGTGTGCGCGTGCCGATCTACCCCGGCAAGGGCTACAGCGCCACACTGCCGCTGCTCAATCCCGAGCGCGCACCCTTTGTGAGCATGATCGACGACAGCCGCAAGATCGCGATCTCGCGCCTGGGCGACCGATTGCGTGTGGCCGGCACGATCGAGCTGGGTGGCTTCGACCTGTCGCTGGACACGCCGCTGGCGAAGAAGCGATGCGAGATGCTGGTGCAGCGCATTGAGGAGGTGTTCCCCGGCGTGGCCGACACGCGGCTGCCCCGCGAGGGCGGCGAACCGCAGTTCTGGACCGGCCTGCGCCCCGCCACCCCGACCAACATCCCGCTGATCGGCCGCCTGCCGGTGAAGGGACTGTGGATCAACGCGGGCCACGGCACGCTGGGTTGGACGCACGGCGCCGGTTCGGGCAAGGCGCTGGCCGAGCTCATCAGCGGCGAGCGCCCCGCGATGGCCTTCGGCTTTCACGGGTTCGAGGCCGCACGCACCACGCGTCCGGCGAAGGCTCAGGCGTCCTTCTCGCCTGGCTCGTAAAGCGTTTCGCGGCCCATGCGGTCGACGATGAGTTCGGCCGTCCAGGGCAGCATGAGCGAGCCGCAACGGCTGTCGCGGTAGAGGCGCTCCAGCGGCAGGTGCTTCATCATGCTCTGGCCGCCACAGGTGCGTAGGCCTAAGCGCGCGATGTCGTTGGCACCTTCCATCACCGTGTGGTGCGCGGCATACAGGCGCAGCTTTTCGTCCTTGCCCGGGTCGGGCCGCGCCTCGGTGATGGCACGCACGAACAGGCTCTTCATCGCCTCGAGCTGAATGCGCATCTGGGCCACCGCGATCTGCTTGGTGGGGTACTGGCGGCGCTTGACCGGCGGTTCGCCGGGCACCTCGCCACGCAGGTATTGCACGGTGAAATCGTAGGCGGCGTTGGCCAGGCCCAGGTAGGTGGGCGCCAGCGTGAAGAACATGGCGGGCCAGGTCTGCGCCCCCTTGAAGTAGATGCCGCGCGGCATGAGCTGCTCGGCGTCGCTGACGAACACGTCTTTGAAGGTGAGGTTTCGGCTCGCGGTGCCGCGCATCCCCAGCGGATCCCACTCGCCGCTGATGGCCAGGCCCGCGCTGGTGGCGGGCACACTGATGTACAGCGTGTCGCGCGGGTCCGGGTCCTTGCCCTCCACGTCCTCGGTGCACAGGATGCCGTAGTAGTCGGCCGCGCCCGAGAGGCTGGCGAAGATCTTGCGGCCGTTGATGAGCCAGCCGCCCTCGACCTTCTTCGCGGTGGTGCCGAAGGGCGCGCGGCACGCGGCCGCCGCCGAGCCTTCGCTGAAAGGCTGGGCGTAGATTGCGCCGTCGTTGACGATGCGCTGGAAGTGCAGCTCGCGCCGCGCAGCGTGTTCGGCGCGCTGCGCGTCCGTCATCGGGATGCCGTCGGCCAGCACGCCGGTCCACATGGTGCTGCAGATATGCATGTTCCAGGTGAGCGCGGTGGCACCGCAGAAACGGCCGACCTCGGCCGCCACCATCATGTAGGTCGGGTAGTCAGCGCCCAGGCCGCCGTGCTCCTTCGGCACACACAGTTTCAGGAAGCCGGCCTCGCGCAGGTCGTCGTAGTTGGCGAAGGGAAAGCTGGCCTCGCGGTCCCATTGCGCGGCACGCGGCGCGAACTTCTCGCGGCCCAGCCGGTTCGCCACGGTGAGCAGTTCGCGCTGCAGCGGGGTGAAGGCCATATCGCCCACGGCGGGCGTGAAGTCCAGACCGGTGGAGAGCGGGTCGCGGTGCATGGCGTTTCCTTTCAAGGCTTTCAGTGCAGATCGTTCGCGGGCGCTGATGCGGGCTCGGCCAGAAAACCGAGCAGCAGGCCGTCGAACTCCTCGGGCGCTTCCAGGTTGGTGAGGTGGCCGATGCCCTTGAGCTCGGCGTAGCGGGCGTTCGGGATCGCGTCGGCCATGCGCCTCATGACCGAGGGCGCGGCCACGCGGTCGAACTCGCCAGCGATGAGCAGCGTGGGAACCCGGATGTGCGCCAACGCGGCCTGGCGATCGAAGGTGACGAGGCAATCGAGCGCACGCCGGTAGGTGGCCGCAGGCACACCGCCCATGCAGTGCTCGGCCAGGCGCAGGCCCTCGGGTAGCGCACCCGGGCCGGCCATCTGCGGCACCAGCAACTGCGCCACGTCGGCCATGCTCTTGCCGGCGTCCAGAGGCGCGGTGCGCTGCGCCACGAACTGCTGCGCCCAGGCCTCGGCGCTGCGGCCGTCGGTGCGCTTGCCGAAGGCGGGCGAAGTGCCCGATAGCACGAGGCGGCTCACCTTGTCCGGCCGGCGCGCGGTCACCTCTTGCGCCACCATGCCGCCCATGCTGTGGCCGACCAGCACCACGCTGTCGCACCGCAAGGCGTCGATGAGGTCGATGCAGCTTTGCGCCAGGCCCTTGAAGGTATAGGGCTCGATCGGGGCGCTGCGGCCGTAACCCGGCATGTCCCAGGCGATGGCACGGTAGCCCGCGCCGGCCAGTGTCTCGACCTGCGGTGCAAAAGCCAGGTGACCGCCGCCGATGCCGTGGAGCATCAGCACCGTGGGGCCGCTGCCGAGCGCGGTGAAGGCGGGCAACGCGTTCATTCGACCACCTTGCCGGCGTCGATCACGACCGCGTCATCCAGCGTCACCGTGCAACCGCGCATGGGAAAGTCGAAGTGCCCGCGCGTGTGCCGGCCGGCCACCTCGTTGGCACCGGTGCTGTAGAGGAAGTTGCCGGCGAAGGCGCGCAATTCGGTGCCGTTGAAATCGCGCTTGTCGTAAAGCGCCATGCTGTCCCAGCGCGCCCGGGTGTTGAGACCGTAGCCCACGTGGCTCACGGCGTAGGCCTCGGGCTCGTCCCAGGCGGCGTAATGGCTGCGCAGGAGTTCAGCGTCCACGCCGCTGCCCGCAATGTGTGTGACGGTGTCGCGTTCGATCGTCAGCGTGACGGGCCGCTCGATGTAGCGCTTGAAGGTGAGGTTCACATCGCCCTCGGCCAGCACCAGCGTGCCATTGACCGTGCCCGCGGCCGGAAAGCCCAGCACCAGCCCGCCCGGCCAGTGCGTGAGGGTGCCGGGGCGCGTGGTGCTGCCCCAGTTGCCACCGATGACGGCCCCTGCGAGATCGACGCGAAGGTCGGTGCCGGCGGCGGAGGCGACGTGCATGCGCTTGGCGGCGCGCAGGCGTTTGACGTGCGCCTTCACGCGCGCCTCGGTGGCGTCGTCGGGCAGCAGGCGCATCAGCGCCTCGGGGTGTTCGTTGCTCACATAGACCACGCGCGGCTGCGTCTGGCCGTTGCCCTGCAGGATGGCGGGCAGTTCGCTCGCGTGCATCAGGCCCTCGACGGTGCAGTCGATCACGAGCTGGCTGCCCGCGAGTGCAGCGATCACGGGTTGCAGTCGCTGGATCGCCGGGCTGGCGCCGGTGGATCGCTGGACCGGCGCATCGTTGCTGAACACCGAGGGCAACGTGAGGCGAAAACAACGCCCACCCAGCCGCGCCGCGGCCAGGTGCGCCAGCTCGATCAGCACCGGGCGGCTTTGCGTTTCGCCGAGAATGGCCACGGTTTCACCAGGCTGCAGGGCGCAGCGCCGCAGCATGGCCTCGAAGGCGTCAATCCAGGCCGGTTCGATCCGCTCCTGCAGCATCCGGTCTCCTCATGGGGGGTGGCAAAGGTCTCCCCATTATTCATGAATATTCATGTAAATTGCATCCCATGTCACCCGCCCGTCTAGCTGGCCACGCGGCCCGCCCGCCCGATTTCTCGGCGCACGAGTTCCGTGCTTCGCTGGGCATGTTCGCCACCGGCGTCACGATCGTGACCGCTCGCGCGGCCGACGGCACGCTGATCGGCCTCACGGCGAACTCGTTCAACTCGGTGTCGCTGTCGCCGCCGCTGGTGTTGTGGAGCCTGGGCCACCACGCGGGCTCGATGGCCCACTTGCGAAGCGGCTCGCACTACGCCATCAACGTGCTGGCGGCCGACCAGCAGGCACTGGCCGAGCGCTTTGCTGCGCGCGGCGTGGACCGCTGGGCGGGCGTGTCCTTCACCGAGGGGAGCAACGGTGCGCCGCTGCTGCAAGGCGCAGCCGCGGTATTCGAGTGCTTCAACCGCAGCCAGTACGCGGAAGGCGATCACGTCATCTTTGTGGGCGAGGTGGAGCGCTGCGCGCACCGGCCCGAGGCCTCCCCTCTGCTCTTCCACGGGGGCCGCTTCTACACGGAGCATCCGTTGTGAGCACGGGGCCGGGGGGCGAGCGTTTCACCGATGACTACCTGGGCTATCTGCTGGGCCAGGCCAACCACGCGTTGTTCAAGGACTTCGAAGCCCACGTTCGCGAAGCCGGGTTGGGTTCGCTGGAATGGCGCGTGCTCGCGGTGCTCAGCGGCGGCTCGCCCATGAACGTGGGGGCGCTTGCGCACGAAGTGTTGAGCCTGCAGCCTACGGTGACCAAGCTGCTGCAGCGCCTGGCGGCCCAGGGCTGGGTGGCGTTGCACGACGACCCGTCCGACCAGCGCCGCACGCTGGCGTCCATCACGCCCGCGGGCCGCAAGAAGGTGGCGCCATTGCTGCGCCGGGCGCGTGCGCACGAGACGCAAGTGCTGGCCGACCTTTCGGCCACGGAAGTGCAACGACTGAAGGATCAACTGCGCCGGCTGGCCCGCGCGCGCTGACGCCTCGTGGGCACCGCCGCGACAGCGGTGCGCGCGCGGGCCGACCACAATCCCGCCATGTCCCTGCCCGTCGAACGCAAGACCCATCTCGATGGCCTCGCCATCACGTTGCTGATCGTGTGCTGCGCCTTCTGGGGCTTTCAGCAGATCCTGATCAAGGTGGCGGTGGCTGAAGTGCCGCCGCTGTGGCAAGCCACGTTGCGCTTCTGGGGTGCCACGGCGTTGCTGTGGGGCTGGTGCGTGGCGCGCGGTGTGCCGCTGTTTCAGCGCGACGGCACGCTGGGTGCGGGTCTGCTGGCAGGCCTGCTGTTCGCTGGCGAGTTCGCCTGCATCTACCTGGGCCTGCAGTTCACCAGCGCATCGCGCCTCACGGTGTTCCTCTACACCAGCCCGTTCGTGGTGGCGCTGTTGCTGCCGCGCGTCGTGCCCGGTGAGACGCTGCGCCGCATCCAGTGGACGGGCCTGCTGATCGCGTTCGTGGCGGTGGCGCTGGCCTTCAGCGAGGGCTTTCGGCAGACCTCGCCGGTGGCGGGCCAGTGGCGAGGCGACGCGTTGGGCCTGGCCGCCGGCATCCTGTGGGGGCTCACCACGCTCACCATCCGTGCCACGAAGATGGCCACGGCCAGCGCCGAGAAAACGCTCTTTTATCAAGTAGCGGTGACCGCGCTGGTGGCGCCGCTGCTTTCACTGCTGCTGGGTGAACCGTGGCGGCTGGACTACTCGGCCCAGGCCTGGGGCTCGATTGCGCTGCAGAGCGCGGTGGGCGCGTTCGCCAGCTACCTGGCGTGGATGTGGATGCTGCGCCACTACCCCGCCACGCAGATGAGCACCTTCACCTTCCTCACGCCGGTGTTCGCCCTGGTGTTTGGCGTCGCGCTGCTCGGCGAGCCGCTCACGCTCAAGCTCATGCTGGCGCTGGCGGGCGTGGCCGCTGGCATCGTGCTGGTGAGCCGGCGTTGAGGCACGAGCCTTGTCGCGCCAAGCCTGACGGCCCGTTCATACACCCCGTTGCCGTGCCAGATCCACGTACCACGCCAGACACCCCGGGTTCGCCATCGCCTCGCGGTTGATGACCTTCTCGATCGGTTGCCCCAGCAGCAGTTTCTTGATCGGCAGCTCCTGCTTCTTGCCCGAGAGGGTGCGCGGGATCTCGGCCACCTGGTAGATCGCGTCGGGGAGGAAGCGGGGCGACAGGGCGTTGCGGATGGCGCCGCGCAGTCGCTCGGTGAGCGCGGCGTCGAGTGTGTGGCCCTCGCGCAGTACGACGAAGAGCGGCATCCAGCTTTCGCGGCCGAGGTACTCCAGGTCCACCACCATGGAGTCGAGCACCTCGGGTAACGCCTCGACAGCGCTGTAGATCTCGCTGGTGCCCATGCGCAGGCCGTGGCGGTTGATGGTGGCGTCGGAGCGACCGTAGATCACGCAGGCGCCGTCGGGCAGGATGCGCAGCCAGTCGCCGTGGCGCCAGACGGCGCCGGCTTCGGGGCCTAGGTCACCGCCGCCCGGTATGCGGCCGTGCCCGGGCGGGTAGGCGTCGAAGTAGCTGCCGATGAGGCGCTGGTTGTCCTTGTCGCCGACGAAGTGCAGCGGCATGGACGGGATGGGCTGGGTGCACACGAGTTCGCCGACCTCATCGATCACCGGCTCGCCCTGTTCGTTCCACGCCTCCACCGCGCAACCCAGCAGGCGGCACTGCATGCGCCCGGGCACCTGCGGCAGTTCGCGGTGACCGCCGATGAAGGCGCCTGCGAAGTCGGTGCCGCCGCTGATGTTGCACCACCAGATGTCGCGCTGTGCATCGTTCGTGGCGATGGCGGCGAATTGCTGCGAACCCCATCGCTGCGCGTCTTCCGACAGCGGTGAGCCGGTGCTGCCGAGGGCACGGATTCTCGAAAGATCGCCGCAGGTGGACAGATCCACCCCGGCCTTGAGGCAATTGGCGTAGAAAGCCGCGCCGGCACCGAAGAAGGTGACGCCGGTCTCGGCCGCGAAGCGCCACAACGTGCTCCAGTCGGGGCGCTCTTTCGAGCCGCCGGGGTTGCCGTCGTAGATGACGCAGGTGGTGCCGTTGAGCAGGCCGCTGACCTGCGCGTTCCACATCACCCAGCCGGTGGAGCTGTACCAGTGGTAGCGCTCGCCGAAATTGTTGGGGTCGTAGCTGCAGCCGATGTCGTTGTGCAGGATCTTGAGCGCCATGCCCACCAGCACCGTGCCGCCGTGGCCGTGCACGATGGGTTTGGGCAGGCCGGTGGTGCCGCTGGAATACACGATCCACAGGGGGTGGTCGAAGGGCAGATCGTCGGGCTCGAAGGCCGCGGTGTCGGCATCGTTGCGCGCGGTCACGGCTTCGAAGTGGGCACAAGGCGCCGTCTGCGCCAGGGCCTGCGCCTTCGCCGCGGGCGTCTCGGCCAGGTTGGTGTGCAGCACCACGTGGCGCACGCTGGGCAGGGCCGCGCGCAATTCGGCCACCACGCCCAGGCGGTCGATGTCGCGCTGGCCGTAGGTCACGCCGTCGCAAGCGATCAGCACCACCGGTTCGATCTGGCGGAAGCGGTCGAGCACGGCGTTGGTGCCCATGTCGGGCGCGCACACGCTCCACACCGCGCCGATGCTGACCACCGCCAGAAAGGCGATGGCGGTCTCGGGGATGTTGGGCAGGTACGCGGCCACGCGGTCACCGCGCTGCACGCCCTGAGCGCGCAGGTGCAGCGCCAGCGCGGCCACCCGGCGCTGCAGCTCGGGCCAGCCGATTTCGGTGGCGCGGCCTTTTTCGTTGCGGGCGATGAGCGCCGGCAGCCCCGCGGCGTACGCCGGCCGCACATGCCGCATCACCTGGCCCGCGTAGTTGGCCCGCCCGCCCGGAAACCAGCGTGTGCCCGGCATGGTGTTGGCGGCCAATACCCGCCCCCCTTCCGGCAGCATGTTCAAACTAAAGTACGCGTCGATGCTGCCCCAAAAGGCCTCCAGGTCGGTCACCGACCAGCGCCACAGCGCAGGGTAGTCGTTGAAGTGCAGACCCCGGTGGGTCGCAAGCCATTCGGTGTAGCGGCGGATCTGCGGGATCTGGGTCGGCATGGGCGGGGTATGGGCGCGGTTCGGGTGGAGCACAGGTTAGCGGCGACATCCCGGGCTGTCTGTCACCCGCAGGCGTTTCTTTCAACAGCCTCTCACGTGATGGGGAGCCACGACAGCATGAGCATGAGCATCAGGACGATCGCGCCCACCTTGCGCAACGACCGGCAGGAGACCATCCTGCACGTGGCCGAGCGCCTGTTTGCCGATCGCGGCTTCCATGCCGTGACGCTGCGCCAGATCGCCGAGGCCGCCGACGTGCCCCTGGCGCTGGTGGGCTACTACTTCGGGCGCAAGCACGACCTGTTCAAAGCCATCTTCGCCCACCGGCGACACTGGCACCTCGATCGCGCCAGCGACATCGACGACGCGCGCCGCCACGCGCAGCACACCACGGGCCTGCAGCGCATCGTGGAGGCGTTCGTGATGCCCCTGCTGCAGTTGCGCCAGCAACCCGCGGCCGCTGCGTATGCGCGATTGCTCGCGCGCGAGCTGCTGCTGTCCTCACCCGAAGCCGACCAGGCCCTGCGCGAGGGGTTCGAACCGCTGGCCCAGCGCTTCATGGACGCGCTGCACGCGGCTCACCCCTCGGCGGCCCACGCCGAGCTGGCCTGGGCATGCCAATTCACGCTGGGGGCGGTGGGCCTGCACCTGCTCGACGAGCGCGTCGAACGCCTTTCGCAGGGGCGCGTGCGCGCACACGACCCGGCCGCTGCGCAGCGGCTGGTGCGCTACATCGTCGGCGGGTTGCGTGCCACGCTGACCGACCTGGATACCAAACACGAGACCCAGCGCCTCGCTCGCTGAGCGGCCCTCACGCCGCGGCAGGCGGGCGCACCTGCGCGACGCGCCAGGCGCACCACTTGCTTGCACAATCGCCGCCACCCAAACCCACAGGAGCGAGCGAGATGGGCCTTTTCAACTGGACCGAGAAACCGGCGAGCACCCTCACCCAGGGCGGTGTCATCGCCCCCGACGAACGCCTGCCGTGGGCGCAGACCACGGTGATGGGCGTGCAGCACGTGATCGCCATGTTCGGCGCCACGGTGCTGGCGCCGCTGCTGATGGGCTTCGACCCCAACGTCGCGATCCTCATGAGCGGCATCGGCACGCTGATCTTTTTCTTCGTTACCGGCGGCAAGGTGCCGAGCTACCTCGGTTCGAGCTTCGCCTTCATCGGCGTGGTCATCGCCGCCAGCGGCTACGCCGGCAGCGGACCCAACACCAACCTGGGCGTGGCGCTGGGCGGCATCATCGCCTGCGGTGTGCTCTACACCGTGATCGGCTTCATCGTGCACGCCACCAACGTGCGCCATGTCAAGAGCGCGCCCATCAAGGGCATGGAGGTGGATGAGGTCGAGGAAGGTGCGGCGGTGCACTGGATCGAGCGCCTGATGCCACCGGTGGTGACCGGCACCGTGGTGGCCGTGATCGGCCTGAACCTGGCGGCCATCCCGATCAAGAACATGGCGCCCACCGGCTTTGACGCCTGGATGCAGGCGATCACCTTCCTGAGCGTGGGCCTGGTGGCCGTGTACACGCGCGGCATGGTGCAACGTCTGCTGATCCTGGTGGGCCTGATTCTGGCGAGCGTGATTTACGCCGTGCTCACCAATGGGCTGGGCCTGGGCAAGCCGATCGACTTCAGCGGCGTGGCCAACGCCGCCTGGTTCGGCATGCCCACCTTTGCCGCGCCGGTGTTCGAAGTGCAGGCCATGCTGCTGATCGCGCCGGTGGCGCTGATCCTCGTGGCCGAGAACCTGGGCCACGTGAAGGCGGTGAGCGCCATGACCGGGCGCGACCTCAACCCTTACCTCGGCAAGGCGTTCATCGGTGACGGCGTGGCCACCATCGTCAGCGGCGCCTCGGGCGGCACCGGCGTCACCACCTACGCCGAGAACATCGGCGTGATGGCCGCGACCAAGATCTACTCCACCGCCATGTTCGTGGTGGCCGCGGTGATCGCCATCGTGCTGGGCTTCAGCCCCAAGTTCGGCGCGCTGATCCAGACCATTCCCCTGGCCGTGATGGGCGGCGTGTCCATCGTGGTGTTCGGCCTGATCGCGATCGCGGGCGCCAAGATCTGGGTCGACAACAAGGTCGACTTCTCGGACAACCGCAACCTGCTGGTGGCGGCCATCCCCATCATCCTGGGCACCGGCGAGTACACGCTCAAGTTCGGCCAGTTCGGGCTTGGCGGCATCGGCACCGCCACCTTCGGCGCCATCCTGCTGTACTGGCTGCTCAGCCGCGGCAAGCAAGCCTGAACCCGATGGCCCGCATCTGGACCCGACCCATCTCCTGCGAGATCCTCCAAGGCCTGCACGACGGCACCGCCGTGCAGGCCCTGGGTATCGAGTTCACCGAGGTGGGTGACGACTTCATCGCCGCACGCGTGCCGGTGGACGCGCGCACGAAGCAACCCTACGGCCTGCTGCACGGCGGCGTGAGCGTGGTGCTGGCCGAAACACTGGGCTCGTGCGGCGCGGCCTTCAGCTGTCCGGACGGCCACCGTGCAGTGGGCCTGGACATCAACGCCAACCACCTCAAGGGCGCCACGCAAGGCTGGGTTACGGGCATCACGCGGCCGGTGCACATCGGCCGCAGCACCCATGTGTGGCATATCGATCTGCGCAACGAGGCCGGCGAGCTGACCTGCGTTTCACGCATCACGATGTCGGTGCTCGCCCCCCGTTGATGTTCAGCGACGCTCGCAGCGCCCTTGCGAGGTGGCCTGACCGCGGAAGTCACTGCGCCAGGTGAGCGTGGCGGTGTCGAGCTGGATGCGTTCGTTGTCGAGAGCGGTCAACAGCACGGTTTCATAGACCGAGAAGCTGTAGACCGGCACGCCATCCACCTCCACGCCGCGGATGCGGCGCTCGTCGAGCGTGAAACGCACCTCGCGTGTCCAGGTGGTGCGCGCCGGCAGGTACACCGCTTCGCACGAGAGCACCACCTGCGCGGCCGCGGGGCCGTCGGCCACCGCCGCACCGCTGCCGGCGATCAGCGCGGCGACCAGGGGCAGCGCCGCGGGCTTCACTCGCCACCCCCCTGTTGCTGCAGGCGCTGGCTCTTCCAGTACACGTCGTCGCCGCCGTGCATGCGGTTGAGCACGCGCGCCAGCACGAACATCAGGTCGGACAGGCGGTTGAGGTACTGGCGCGGCGCGTCCTTCACGCCTTCGGCATTGCCGAGTGCGACCACGGCGCGCTCGGCACGGCGCGCCACCGTGCGGCACACGTGCGCCTGGCTGGCCGCGCGGTTGCCGGCAGGCAGGATGAATTCCTTGAGCCGCGGCAGCTGCTCGTTGTAGCGCGTCAGCGCGTCGTCCAGCGCAGCAACGGCCTCCGGTTTGAGCAGTTCGTAGCCCGGAATGGACAGCTCGCCGCCGAGGTTGAAAAGCTGGTGCTGGATCTCGACGAGCAGCGCGCGCACGTCGGCGGGCAGCTCTTCGCACAGCAGCACACCGAGGTTCGAGTTGAGCTCGTCGACATCGCCCATCGCGTGCACGCGCAGGCTGTCCTTGGAGACGCGGGTGTTGTCGCCGAGACCGGTGGTGCCGGCGTCGCCGGTGCGGGTGGCGATCTGCGTGAGTCGGTTGCCCATGGTGTTCCTTGTCGAGCTGACGGCGATTGTGAGCGATGGGGCGCTGGTAACGAGCTGATCGGAAATGTGAACCGCGTGAAGGCAAGGTCAAGCCCGCAACGCCGGGCAAAAAGGCTGGCACGTGGCCGTCGGTCGCGCTGCAATGCGGTTTCTTTCAAACAACGCCGCAGACCATGCAGAGAACGACCCGATCCCCGCGCACCCGTCTGAACTTCGAGCGCCACAGCGTGCAGCTCATCGCGGCCTGGACCCTGGCCATGGGCGGCTTGGGCGCGACCCAGTCGCTGGTGGCCGCGCGCGGGGCCGGCGCCTCCGCCCCCGCGCCAACCGCGTTGTCAGCGCCCGCGACCACCCTGCCCCCGCACAGCGCGCGGCTGCCCCGGCGCTGAGGGTGCGCCCGGCGGTGGACGGGCGTAAACTGCCGCGTCGCTCCTCAGGAGCCGCAGCCCACGCGCCGGAGACCGCCCATGAACGCCCCCACCGACATCGCCCACCTGCTGCCCACGGTGCAGCAGCGCGAGGTTCCCGCCGACTTCATTGCCGCGCTGCAACGGCGCTTCGGTGCGCAGTGCTCCACCGCGCTCGCGGTACGAGAGCAGCATGGGCGCGATGAATCCACCTTCACCGTGCCACCGCCCGCGGCCGTGGTGTTCGCCGAAAGCACGCAGGATGTGGCCGATGCCGTCGCCCTGTGCGCGCAACACAAGGTACCGGTCATCCCGTTCGGCGTCGGCTCCTCGCTCGAAGGGCATCTGCTCGCGGTGCAGGGGGGCATCAGTATCGACGTGAGCCGCATGAACCGCGTGCTGGCGATCAATGCCGAGGACCTGACCGTGACGGTGCAGCCCGGCGTCACGCGCAAAGCCGTGAACGAGGCGGTGAAAAGCGAGGGCCTGTTCTTCCCCATCGACCCCGGTGCCGATGCTTCCATTGGCGGCATGACGGCCACGCGCGCCAGCGGCACCAACGCGGTTCGCTACGGCACCATGCGCGAGAACGTGCTCGCGCTCGAGGTCGTTACGGCCCAGGGCGAGGTCATCCGCACCGGCACCCGCGCCAAGAAGTCGTCGGCCGGCTACGACCTCACGCGCCTCATGGTGGGCAGCGAGGGCACGTTGGGCGTGATCACCGAGGTCACGCTCAAGCTCTACCCCCTGCCCGAGGCGATTTCGGCCGCGATCTGCTCGTTCCCCACCATCGAGGCCGCGGTGCGCACGGTCATTCAGGTGATCCAGCTCGGCGTGCCGATCGCGCGCTGCGAGCTCATCGACGCCGGCACCGTGCGCATGGTCAACGCACACAGCAAGCTCGGACTGCGCGAGGAGCACATGCTGCTGATGGAGTTCCACGGCTCACCCGCCGGTGTGAAGGAGCAGGCCGAAACGGTGCAGGAGATTGCCAGTGACTTCGGCGGCAATGCCTTCGAATGGGCCACCACGCCCGAGGAGCGCACGCGCCTGTGGACGGCGCGGCACAACGCGTATTTCGCCGCCATCCAGAGCAAGCCGGGCTGCCGCGCTGTGAGCACCGACACCTGCGTGCCGATCAGCCGCCTGGCCGACTGCCTGCTCGACTCCGTGGCCGAGGCCGACGCCGCCGGCCTGCCCTACTTCCTGGTCGGCCACGTGGGCGACGGCAACTTCCACTTCGGCTACCTGATCGACCCCGACAACGCCGACGAGCGCCGCATTGCCGAGGAACTCAACGTCAAACTCGTCAATCGGGCACTCAGGCTTGAAGGCACCTGTACCGGCGAGCACGGTGTGGGCCTGCACAAGATGGGCTTCCTGCTGGACGAAGCCGGCGCCGGCGCGGTGGACATGATGCGCACGCTCAAGCGCGCGCTCGACCCGGACAACATCCTGAATCCGGGGAAGATCTTCACGGTGTAAGAAAACGCCCCCACCGCGTTGCGCGCGTGCTCCCTCCAGGGGGACCGGCACCAGCGGCCCGGCGAAGCATTTTCCGCGGTGCCCCGCGCCCCTGGCCTCGCGCTTGCGCCGTGGTGCTCAGTGCCCGGCGCGCAGGCGCTCGATGATGCCGTTGAGCGCATCCAGCGAGCCGAACTGGATCGCGAGTTCGCCCATTTCCTCCACCCGGCCGTGGCGCTTGACGCGTTTTTTCACGCGCACCTCGACCTCGGCGGTCAGCAGGTCGGCCAGCTCTTCTTCCACGCGGCGGATGTCGCGCGACTTTTCCTTGCGCGGCTTCTGCGGCGCCAGGGCGAACTCGGCCGACAGCTTCTTGACCAGGCTTTCGGCCTCGCGCACCGACAACTTCTTCGTGGCAATCTGGTGGCCCGCGGTGATCTGCGAGGCCTTGTCCAGCGGCAGCAGCGCGCGCGCGTGGCCCATGTCGATGTCGCCGGCCATGAGCAGGGTCTGCACCGGCTCGGCCAACTGCAGCAAGCGCAGCAGGTTGCTGGCGGCGCTGCGCGAGCGTCCCACGGCCTGCGCCGCCTGTTCGTGAGTAAGCCCAAACTCCTTCACCAGCCTCTGCAGGCCGTGGGCCTCTTCGAGCGGATTGAGGTCTTCCCGCTGGATGTTCTCGATCAATGCCATGGCCGCAGCGGCCTCGTCGGGCACCTCGCGCACCAGCACAGGCACGGCGCTCAAGCCGGCCAGTTTCGAGGCGCGGTAGCGCCGTTCGCCCGCGATGATCTCGTGCTTGCCGGCGTTCGGGCCGCTGGTGAGCTTGCGCACCAGGATCGGCTGCATGATGCCCTGCGCCTTGATGCTCTCGGCCAGCTCGTAGAGCGCGCCCTCGTCCATGCGGGTGCGCGGCTGGTACTGGCCGGGCACCAGGTCGTCCAGAGCCAGCGTGGACGGTGCCCCGGCCGCCGCTTCGCCCGCGGGCTTGTCTTCGACTTTCGGGCCGAGCAGGGCTTCCAGGCCGCGGCCCAGGCCCTTGGGTTTTTTGTTGACCATCAGTTGTCTTTCGTGAGTTCGGCCAGCCAGGCCCGGCCCTGCGGCCAGTCACCCAGGCCGGAATCGGCGTTGATGTGCCCGGCGTTGCCGAGATCGATGAAGCGCGCGCCCCAGTCGGCGGCAAAACCCCGGGCGCGCTCGAAGCTGCAATACGGGTCGTCGCGGCTGCCCACCAGGATGGCAGGGAACGGCAGGCGCTGGCGCACCACGGGCGACCAGCTCGGCAATACGCTGCGCAACGCCTCACGCTCCGGGTCACCCGGGGCCACGAGGAGCGCACCGCGTACGCGCGCTGTGCTCCTTGAATGTGCGGCCCAGGCGGCCGTGAGGATGCAGCCCAGGCTGTGCGCCACGAACACCACCGGTCCGTCGGCCGCCAACACCACGTCCTCAAGGCGCGCCATCCAATCGCCCCGCTGCGGGGTCATCCAGTCGTGCTGGTCCACGCGCCGGTGGCCGTGGGCCAGTTCCCAGCGGCTCTGCCAGTGGGCAGACCCGCTGTTCTGCCAGCCGGGCAGGATCAGGACGTTCTCACGTTTCACGTGAAACGCCCTACATCTTCCGGATGCGCTGGACCATCTCCTCGGCAAAGGCGATGAACGCCTGACTGCCGCGCGCGGCCGGGTCAAACACCACGCCCGGCAGGCCATAGCTCGGGGCTTCGGCCAGGCGCACGTTGCGCGGGATCACGGTGTCGAACACCTTGTCGCCGAAGTGGGCCTTGAGCTGGTCGCTCACCTGCTGCTGCAGGGTGATGCGCGGGTCGAACATCACGCGCAGCAGGCCGATGATCTGCAGGTCCTTGTTGAGGTTGGCGTGCACCTGCTTGATGGTGTTGACCAGGTCGGTCAGGCCTTCGAGCGCGAAGTACTCGCACTGCATGGGCACGATGACGCCGTGCGCCGAGCACAGGCCATTCAAGGTGAGCATGCTCAAGCTGGGCGGGCAGTCAATCAGCACGAAATCGAACTGCTCGCTCACCGCGGCCAGCGCCTGCTTGAGTCGGCGTTCGCGGCGCTCCACTTCCACCAGCTCCACCTCAGCGCCCGCGAGTTCGCGGTTGGCACCGAGTACGTGGTAGCCGCACTTCTCCGAGAAGACCGCCGCCTCGTTCACCGTGGCCGACTCCAGCAGCACGTCGTAGACCGAGAGCTTCATGGCGCGCTTGTCCACGCCCGAACCCATGGTGGCGTTGCCCTGGGGATCGAGGTCCACCATCAGCACACGCTGCCCCACCTTGGCCAGGCCGGCGGCCAGGTTCACCGTGGTGGTGGTCTTGCCGACGCCGCCCTTCTGGTTGGCCACACAAAAGATCTTTGCCATGGGGTCTTATTTGGAGAGGGCCAGCTTGACACCAAAACCGATGAGGAATACGCCCGCGAGCTTTTCAAGCAGGCGGCCAACCATCGGATTGGCGCGCATACGCTCCGCGAGGAAGTGCACGATCAAGGTCATGCCCAAACCATAGGCGAAGGTGAGCGCCGCGATGGTGGCAGCCATGGCACCGAATGTGGTGACCCCCTGGTGACGGGCCGGATCCACGAACAGAGGGAAGAAGGCCATGTAGAACACGATGGCCTTGGGGTTGAGCAAGGTGATGGCCGCGGCCTGCTGAAAGTACTGGCGCGGGCGGATGTTCAACACAGGGGCGTCGCCGGGCTTGGCAGTGAGCATCTTCCAGCCCAACCAGGCCAGGTAGGCGGCACCCACCCATTGCACCGCACCGAACAGCGCCGGGGTGGCGGCCAGCAGCGCGGCCACACCCGCTACCGCAGCCCACATCAGCACCTGGTCACCCGCGATCACGCCCAGCGTTGCCGCCAGGCCGCCACGCACCCCACCCTTGCCGGTGGAGGTGATGAGGGCCAGATTGCCCGGGCCGGGAATGGCGAGGAACACGACAACGGCGATGACAAAAGCGCCGTAATCCGCAATGCCGAACATGATGTGAGCCCCCGAAAAAGCAGGGGTCGAGTGTACGTGACCGTTTGCGGCGATCTCCACCGGTTGCGGCGTCGGGCAGCCCCCCGTGCTCGCTTCAGGACCGGTGGTCGCGCATCCAGACGATACAGCGGTCCGCCTTCAAGCCTGGGACGGCGATCGGTTCCACGTGAAACACCTCCACACCGGCCGGCAGGGCCGCCAGTTCGGCCTGTGGGTGCTTGCCCTTCAGTGCCATCCACAGCCCGCCAATCTGCAGCGCGCGGTGCGACCAATCCACGAAGTCGACCAGGGACGCAAACGCCCGCGACGTGATGACGTCGAAACCCTCCTCGCCCCGGTTTCGCCGATCCAGCGTCTCAACCCGGGCGTGCAGACCGCGCAGGTTGACCAGCGCGAGCTCGGTCGCCACCTGCTGGATGAAGGCCGCCTTTTTGGCCACGGTATCGACACAGGTGACCTCGATGTGCGGGCAAGCAATGGCAATCACCACACCCGGAAGACCCGCACCCGACCCAACATCCAGCAAGCGCACCGGCCGGCCATCGGTCTCGCGCACCAAGGGCCCCACCACCGCCAGGCTGTCGAGCAGGTGGTGCGTCAGCATCTCGCCTGGGTCGCGCACGGCCGTCAGGTTGTAGACGCGGGTCCATTTCTCGATCAGCGCCAGGTAGTCGAGCAACAGTTCGACCTGCGCTTTGTCGAGCTCCAGATCAAGCGCGCGCAGGCCCAGCTTGAGTTCCTGGCGAAGCTCGTCGCGCAGGGCTTGGGGAAGGCGGGTCATGGCGCGGCGGTCTCGGCCTGCGCCTGCGGGCGGGGCAGAACACCGAAACCCTTGAAGCCGCCCTTCTTCAGGTGAATCAACAGCAGCGAGATGCTCGCGGGCGTGATGCCCGAGATGCGCGCCGCCTGACCCAAGGTCTCGGGGCGGTGCTTGGCGAGCTTCTGCCGCGCCTCGAACGACAGCGACGTTACCTGCAGGTAGTCGATGTCCGGAGGCAAGCGCAGGTGCTCGAAGTTGGCCGCGCGCTCCACTTCCGCTTTCTGGCGGTCGATGTAACCGCTGTACTTGGCCGCGATCTCTACCTGCTCGATCACCGGGTCGGCCAGTTCGCCCAGGGTTTCACGTGAAACCGCGTCGCTGGCGTAGGCGGCGTTGTTCATGCTGGTGAGCGCGGCGTACGACACGCCCGGGCGGCGCAGCAGTTCAAACAGGTTGTGCTCGTGCTCGATGGCCTTGCCGAGCACGCGCTCGCTCTCTTCTGCCGGCAACACCCGCGGGTTCACCCAGGTCGATTTCAAGCGCTCGGTTTCACGTGAAACGGCATCGCGCTTGCGGCAAAAAGCGTCCCACCGCGCGTCGTCCACCAGCCCCAGGCGGCGGCCGTCTTCTGTCAGGCGCATGTCGGCGTTGTCCTCACGCAATTGCAGACGGAACTCGGCGCGGCTGGTGAACATGCGGTAAGGCTCGGTCACGCCCTGCGTCACGAGGTCGTCGACCAGCACGCCCAGGTAAGCCTGGTCGCGCGACGGCACCCAGGGTGCTTCGCCACGGCATTGCAGCGCGGCATTGATGCCCGCGAACAAGCCCTGCGCCGCCGCCTCCTCATAACCGGTGGTGCCGTTGATCTGGCCGGCAAAGAACAGCCCGGCGATCTGCTTCGTCTCGAAGCTGCGTTGGAGCGAACGCGGGTCGAAGTAGTCGTATTCGATGGCGTAGCCGGGCCGCAGGATGTGCGCGTTTTCCAGCCCCACCATGCTGCGCACCAGCGCGTACTGGATGTCGAACGGCAGGCTGGTGGAGATACCGTTGGGATAGACCTCGTGCGTGGTCAAGCCCTCGGGCTCCAGAAAGATCTGGTGGCTGTCCTTGTCCGCAAAGCGGTTGATCTTGTCTTCCACGCTCGGGCAGTAGCGCGGGCCCACGCCTTCGATCTTGCCGGTGAACATGGGGCTGCGGTCGAAACCGCTGCGGATGATCTCGTGCGTGCGCTGATTGGTGTGCGTGATCCAGCACGGCACCTGGCGCGGGTGCATGCCGGCGCGACCCATGAAGCTGAACACCGGCACCGGGTCGAGATCACCCGGCTGCTCGGTGCACTTCGACCAGTCGATGGTCCGGCCGTCCAGCCGGGGCGGCGTGCCGGTCTTCAGGCGCCCCTGAGGCAACTTCAGCTCCTTGAGCCGCGCCGACAACGACACCGCGGGTGGGTCGCCCGCCCGGCCGGCGCTGTAGTTGTTCAAGCCGACGTGGATCTTGCCGTCCAGGAAGGTACCGGCGGTCAGCACCACGGTGCGCGAGCGGAAGCGAACCCCCACTTGCGTCACCGCACCCACCACGCGGTCGCCCTCCACCATCAGGTCGTCCACCGCCTGCTGGAACAGCCACAAGTTGGGCTGGTTCTCCAGCCGGCGGCGGATGGCGGCCTTGTAAAGGATGCGGTCGGCCTGCGCGCGGGTGGCACGCACCGCCGGCCCCTTGCTGCCGTTGAGGATGCGGAACTGGATGCCGCCCTCGTCGGTGGCGATCGCCATGGCGCCGCCCAGCGCGTCCACCTCTTTCACCAGGTGGCCCTTGCCGATGCCGCCGATGCTGGGGTTGCAGCTCATCTGGCCCAGCGTCTCGATGTTGTGCGTGAGCAGCAGCGTGGCGCAGCCCATGCGGGCCGCGGCCAGCGCGGCCTCCGTGCCGGCATGGCCGCCGCCTACCACGATGACGTCGAATTCCTGGGGATACAGCATCTTGAGCTCCAAAGCCCACGCAGGCCACAAGGCCGGCGCGGGCAAGCCCGAGATTGTCCCACCAAGGGGCGCGACCTGTCCCGCGTCGGGGCGCCATGGCCGTGCGCTGCGCCACAATCGCGGCCCATGAACGCCTCCCCCCTCCCCGTCCTCGTGTTCGCGGGCAGCACCCGCGCGCAGTCGCACAACCGCAAGCTCGCCCGCGTGGCCGCCGACATGGCGCGTGCCGCCGGTGCCCAGGTGACGCTGCTCGAACTGGCCGAGCACGAGCTGCCGCTCTACAACGCCGACCTCGAGGCGCGCGGGACGCCCGCCGCGGCGCGCCGTCTGAAAGAGATCTTTCACGCCCATCCGGCCTGGATCATCTGCTCGCCCGAGTACAACGGCAGCTACACCGGTCTGCTCAAAAACACCATCGACTGGGTGTCCAGCCCCATCAAGGGCGACCCCGAGTGGTCCAGCGGCACCAAGCCTTTCGCCGGCAAGGTGGTGGGTCTGCTCAGCGCCTCGCCAGGCGCGCTTGGTGGGCTGCGCAGCCTGTCGCACCTCACACCGCTTCTTCTCAACCTACAGTGCTGGGTGACGCCGAAACAGTTTGCGCTGGGCAAGGCAGCCGAGGCCTTCGACAACAACGGCCAACTGGTGAGCGCCACCGCCCAGGCCGCCGTGCAGGGCGTGGTCGAACAGGCCCTGCGCGCGGCACGCCAACTCAACGCGCCCGACTGAACATGGACTGCCGGCCCGGCTGCGCCGCCTGCTGCATCGCGCCGTCCATCAGCAGCCCGCTGCCGGGCCTGCCGCGCGGCAAGCCCGCCGGCGAGCCCTGTCCGCACCTCGACGATACCTTGCGCTGCCGGCTCTTCGGGCGCCCCGAGCGCCCCCAGGTGTGCAGCTCGCTCAAGCCCACCGAAGAGATGTGCGGCAGCGAGCGCTCACATGCGATGCTTTGGCTCGAACGGCTGGAGCGCGCGACGCGGCCCTGATCCAGATCAAACCGCACGGGCTTGCATCGGCGTCCAATCGCGATGAACATCATCGTTCACTGATGGAGATCACCATGACCCGCAACGTCGGCGGCATCGACCGCACCCTTCGCATCGTCGGCGGCCTCGTGCTCATCGCCCTGGCCGCCACGGGCACCGTGGGCTGGTGGGGCTGGCTTGGCGCCCTGCCCCTGGCCACCGGGCTCATGGGCTGGTGCCCACCCTACGTCCTGCTCGGCTTCAACACCTGCAAGACCAAGGCCTGAGCGCCGCCGGCCTGTCGCTGCACGGACAGCACAGGCCCCGGCGCTGCGCCTAGAGTGCATGGCAGGCCGCCCGCCCCGAGGCGGCCGCGGAGACTCGACATGCACATCCCCTCCCTGAAAGAAGTCGTCAGCGCCGAAGAATGGGCGCTGCGTTGCGAACTTGCGGCCTGCTACCGCCTGGTGGCGGCCTACGGCTGGAGCGACTTGGTCTTCACCCACATCAGCGCCAAGTTGCCCGACAGCGTCACCGGCGGCGAGCACCAGTTCCTCATCAACCCCTACGGGCTGATGTTCGACGAGATCACCGCGAGCAGCCTGGTCAAGGTCGACATGGCCTGCAACAAGCTGCACGACACGCCCTTCCCGGTGAACCCCGCGGGCTTCGTGATCCACAGCGCCGTGCACGAGGCGCGGCCCGAGGCGCAGTGCGTGCTGCACACCCACACCCGCGCGGGCGTGGCGGTGAGCGCGCAGAAGCACGGCATCCTGCCGATCAGCCAGCAAAGCACCTTCGTGCTTGCCTCGCTGGCCTACCACGACTACGAAGGCGTGGCCTTCCGTCCCGACGAGAAGCCGCGCCTGCAGGCGGACCTGGGCAATGCCGACTACCTGGTGCTGCGCAACCACGGCCTGCTCACCGTGGGTCGCTCCATCCCGGGCGCTTTTCTTTCGATGTACACCTTCGAGAACACCTGCCGCATCCAGATCGATGCGCTGGCCGGTGGCAGCGAGCTCACGCGGGTCGACCCGCGCATTCTTGCGGGCATGGCCGACGTGATGCGCGTCGCCACCGCGGGCCAGGGCCCGCAGATCGCCTGGCCCGCGCTGCTGCGCAAGCTCGAGCGCATGGACCCGTCGTACAAGAGTTGAGGTTCAGCGCCTGGCCACGAAGGCCTGCATGCCCGCGAGCACCGTGCGCAAGCGCATGAGCTCACGCGATGTGTCGAGCCGACGCGACCAGGAGGCGATGCGCGACACCCGCAGCAGCCGCGGCAACAAGCGTGCGATGAAGGCGCGCAGCGCCTCACCCTGCGCCGCGTCCACCGCCGCGTAGGCACGCAACACGGCATGCGCCGCATCGGGCCCCAATGGCTCGATCAGGCGCGCCAGCGAAAGCAGCAACTGCAGCACGTCATAGCGCTGCACCATGGGCAGCGGCAGGCCGGGCACCAGCCGCTCCTCGAAATCAAGCCGTGCGAACCGCTGCCCGTCCCAGGTGATGTTGCGCGCCTGCGCGCCGCCGTGCCAGTGCCCGCGCGCATGAAAGCCCGCCAGATCGGCGGCTGCCGCGCACATCAGCGGCAGGCGCTCCTCGGGCGGGCGCTGGAACAGCAGGTAGTCCAGTGTCGTGCCGATGTCGCCCGTCATCAGCGCATGGCCGTCGAACGCCAGCACGGCGGGCACCCGTTCCCCGGCCGCGGCCAGCGCCAGCAGCCGCTCGTGCTCGAAGGCCAGCAGCGCCACCGCGTCGGTCTGCCGTGTGGCCTGCCAGGGTATCGGCACGCCCACGAAATGCGCGAACAGCCAGATGCCCGCCGACTTGCGCCAGCTGCGCAAGGGGCGATCGGTGGTCTTGGTCCAGGTGCGGGTGCCGTCGGCGGCGGTGGTGGGTTCGCTCACGCGGCGGATTATCCCGATCGCGCGACACCCTTGGGCCCGTGCCTACTGCGCGGCGTAGCGTTGCAGTTCCCAGTCGCTCACGTGCGCATGGAATGCGGCCCACTCGGCCTGCTTGAGCTGCACGAACTGCGTGGCGCAGTCCTCGCCCAGGCCCGCACGCACAACGGCATCGGCCTGCAGCGCCTCCAGCGCGGCACACAGGTCGCGCGGCAGGCGCTCGGGCAGCGGTTCGCCCGCGGCGTGCTGCTCGTACAGGTCGTGCTTGCAAGGCTTGGGCGCGCGCAGGCGCTGGTCCACGCCGTCGAGCCCGGCCGCGATGAGACCCGCCAGCGCAAGATACACATTGCATGCGGGGTCGGGCAGCCGCCATTCGAGCCGACCCGCCACCGCGCGCAGCAGGCAGGTGCGGTTGTTCTCGCCGATCGCCTTCCACACCGGCGACCAGGTCGTGCCCGACGCGCTGCGGCTGGCTGCGAGACGCTTGTAGCTGTTCACCGTGGGCGCGCTCACCGCCGCCAGCGCATCGGCATGCGCGAGCAAGCCGGCGGCAAAGCACCAGCCGGTCTCGCTCAAGCCCAGCGCGCCCTCGCTGTCGGCCAACACGGGCACACCACCCGCATCCGTGAGGCTGATGTGGAAATGCAGCCCGCTGCCCGGCGCATCGGCCAGTGGCTTGGGCATGGTGGAGAACACCATGCCGTGGCGCTCGGCGATGGCGTGGGCCGTGAACTTGAACAGCTGGTAGCGGTCGGCCGCCGCCAGCGCGTCGTCGTGCCGGTAGTTGATCTCGTATTGCCCGATCGCGTCCTCGTGGTCCGTCTGCTGCAGCGCAAAACCCAGCGCGCCGAGCGCCTCGCGCATGTCGTCCAGGAAGCCCAGGTTGCGTCCGATGGCTTTGAGGTCGTACGAGGGCTTGGCCAGCCTGTCGTCCGGATCGGCCACGGCCCAGCGGCCATCGGCGCCGCGCTTCAACAAAAAGAACTCGGGCTCGATGCCGACCCACAGCGTCCAGCCGCGCTCGCGCAGCCGCACCACCTGGCGCTTGAGCACCTGGCGCGGGTCGGTGTCCAGCGGCTCGCCGCCGGCAAAGCCGTCGCACACCGCGTGCGCCACGCCGGGCATGAACGGCAGCGGGCGCAGCGTCTCAGGCAGCACGCGGCCCATGTACTCGCTGCGCGCGCCCATGCGCGGCAGGCCGGTGCCCACGATGCTCGGGCCGGCGAAGCCCGCGCCCGTGGCCACCGCATCGGCCAGGCCCTCCAGCGGCACCAGCTTGCCCTTGGGGCTGCCTTCAAGATCGGTGAAGGTGGCGAGCACCGAGTGCACGCCCTGCGCGCGCAACGCCTGCACGCGCACGTCCAGCGGCGCGTCGAGGGTGCCCGGCGCGGCGCTGCGGTCGTTCACGCAGCCACCTCGGCCAGGGCTTCGTCCAGGATTGCCAGGCCTTCGTCGAACACCGCGTCTTCGATGGTCAGCGGGAACAGGTAGCGGATCACGTTGCCATACACGCCGCAGGTGAGCAGCAGCAGGCCGCGCTTGAGCGCCGCCATCTGCACCTTCTTCGTGAGCTCGGCATCGGGCGCGCCGGTCTTGCGGTCGACGAACTCACAGGCCACCATCGCGCCCAGGCCGCGGATGTCGCCGATGCGGGGCATCACGGCGCGCTTGGCGATCAGGTGCGCGATGAGCTTGTCGCCCAAAAGTTGCGCCCGATCACACAGCTTCTCTTCCTGCATCACGTCGATCACCGCATGCGCGGCCGCAATGGCCAGCGGGTTGCCGGCGTAGGTGCCACCCAGGCCACCCGGCGCGGGGCCGTCCATCACCGCCGCCTTGCCGCACACCGCCGACAGCGTGGTGCCGCCGGCCATGCTCTTGGCCAGCGTCATGAGATCGGGACTCACCCCGTAGTGCTCCATCGCGAACATCTTGCCCGTGCGCGCAAAACCGGTCTGCACCTCGTCGGCGATCAGCAAGATGCCGTGCTGATCACACAGCTCGCGCAGCCACTTCACCGCGGCCGGCTGGATCGGGTTGAAACCGCCCTCGCCCTGCACCGGTTCGAACACGATGGCCGCCACACGCGAGGGCTCGATGTCGGCCTTGAAGAGGTGCTCCATCGCCTTTTTCGTGTCCTCCAGCGAGCTGCAGTGGCAGGGGAAGGGCACGTGGTAGACCTCGGGCGGGAACGGCCCGAAGCCGGCCTTGTAGGGCTGCACCTTGCCGGTGAGCGAGACCGCAAACAAGCTGCGGCCGTGGAAGGCACCGCCGAAGGCGATGATGCCGCTGCGCCCGGTGGCCGCGCGCGCGATCTTCATCGCGTTCTCGATCGCTTCGGCGCCGGTGGAGAAGAAGGCCGTCTTCACCGGCCCGTCGATCGGCACCATGGCGTTGATGCGCTCGGCCAGCGCCACGTACTCGGTGTAGGGCACCACCTGGTAACAGCTGTGCGTGAAGCGCTGCAGCTGCGCCGCGATCGCGGCCTGCACCTTCGGGTGCACGTGGCCGGTGTTGAGCACCGCGATGCCGCCCGCGAAATCGATGAAGCGGCGGCCTTCGATGTCCCAGAACTCGGCGTTCTTCGCCTTGTCGATGTAGAAATCGCCGAACACGCCCACGCCGCGGGGTGTGGCGGCCAGGCGGCGCGCGTGCCAGGCGGCGTTGGTGTGCGGGGCTTGCAGGTTGTCGGGTTTCTGTGGTGCGTTCATGTGTCGTCTCCTGTGATCAGACCGGGCTGTCGATGCGAATCCACGTGGTTTTGACTTCCGTGTACTTGTCGAAGGCGTGCAGCGACTTGTCGCGCCCCACACCGCTTTGCTTGAAGCCGCCGAAGGGCACGGTGATGTCGTCCTCGTCGTACTGGTTCACGTGCACCGTGCCGGCGCGCAGCGCGCGCGCCACGCCGTGCGCCTTGTTGATGTCGCGCGTCCACACCGCCGCCTGCAGGCCGTAGATGTTGCTGTTGGCCTGCTTCACCACGTCGGCCGCGTCGGTGAACGAGAGCACCGAGAGCACCGGGCCGAAGATCTCTTCGCGCGCGATGGTCATGTCGTTCTTCACGCCGTCGAAGATGGTGGGCAGCACGTAGCAGCCGCCCTTCACCGGCTCGGCCGCCTCGCCACCGGCGAGCAGCTTCGCGCCTTCCTTCTTGCCGCTGTCGATGTAACGCAGCACGGTGTCCATCTGCACCTTGTCGACGATCGCGCCCATCACGGTCTTCTTGTCGAGCGGGTTGCCGGGCTGGTACTGCGGCACCAGCTTCAAGGCCTTCTCCAGGAAGGCTTCCTTGATCGACGCCTCGACGAACAGGCGCGAGGGCGCGTTGCAGCTCTCGCCCTGGTTGAAGAAGATGCTGCCCACCGCGGCCTCCACCGCCTTGTCGAGGTCGGGGCAATCGGCAAACACGATGTTGGGCGACTTGCCGCCGAGCTCCGTCCAGGCGCGCTTCAAGTTGCTCTGCCCGGCCATCACGTGGATCTGCTTGCCCACGCGGGTGCTGCCGGTGAAAGCGATGCAGTCCACGTCCATGTGCAGCGCAAGCGGGCTGCCGGCCTCGGCGCCGAAGCCGGGCACCACGTTGAACACACCGGGCGGAATGCCCGCGGCCAGCGCCAGCTCTGCCAGGCGCAGCGCGGTCAGCGGGCTTTTCTCGCTCGGCTTCAACACCACCGAGTTGCCCGCCGCCAGCGCCGGCGCGATCTTCCAGGCCGCCATGATCATGGGGTAGTTCCAGGGCACGATCACGCCCACCACGCCCAGGGGTTCGCGCGTGATGAGGGCCAGCGCCGTGTCGGGCGTGGGCGCGATCTCGTCGTACACCTTGTCCACCGCCTCGCCGTACCAGCGGATGCAGTTGGCCGCGCTGTTCACGTCCACCGCGCGCGCGTACTTCACCGGCTTGCCCATGTCCAGCGTCTCGGTCAGCGCCAGCTCGTCGGCGTGCTGCAGCAGCTGGTCCGCAAAGGCCATCATCACGCGCTTGCGGCGCGCCGGTGGCAGGCCGGCCCAGCGGCGGTCTTCGAAGGCCGCGCGCGCGGCGCTCACCGCGGCGTCGATGTCGGCCGCCTGGCCGCGCGCCACGGTGGTCAGCAGCCGGCCGTCCACCGGCGAAAAACAGTCGAAGGTCTGGCCGTCGCGCGCGGCCACGCGCTCACCGTTGATGAAGGCGCGGCCGTCGAGGGAAAGGTCGGGGGCGGAAAGGGTCGTGGTGGTCATGTCAGGCGGCCGCTGGGACAAACAAAATTGGCCCCATGCTACGCCCCTTGCAGGCACCGGTGAACGTCCACTTGCAGGCCGAGGCGGGAATCCACTGTGGGCCCGGCGGCGGCGCGGGAACAACAAAAAGGCCACCCGAAGGTGGCCCATTGCGGCGCGGATGCGACCCGGCAGATCAGAACTTCATGCCCCAGGCCACGCCCAGGCCCTGCAGTTTCACGCCGTCGTCGTCGTAGTGGCTGGTCCAGCTGGCCTGCAGGTAGGACGACTTGGTGAGGTGGAAGTTGGCACCGATGCCGTAGGCCAGGCCGGTGTCGCTGCCGCTCTCTGTAAAGCCGGCAGCGGACACCTTGACCTCGCTGCGCACGAAGCCCAGGCGGCCGAAAAGCTCGATCGACTCCGACACCTGCACGCTGGGGCGCAGGAAGACACCGAAGCTGGTGCCGAGCTTGCCCTTGGCACCGGTACCGACCCCGTTGAGCTTGACCTCGTCATCACCCAGGCCGAATCCGACCATGCCCTCAACGGACAGGTTGGGGTTGAACCGGTAGCCCACCAGGCCGGTGAGCAGCGCCGGTTCGTATTTGAGCGACACACCCGGTGCCGAGGCCTTGACCTCGATGGCGGTGTAGCCGATCTCGCCATACAGCGGGGAATCGACCGCCTGGGCATGACCCAGACCAGCGGCACACATGGCGGCGACAGCAACCAGCGAACGAACAACGGATTTTTTCATTTTGAGTACCAAAGAAATGATGAAGGCGGCCGAATCAGCGATCCGGCCGCCTTGATGTTAATTCTTAGGTACTCATACATACCCCGGGGCGCACCGACCCCGGAAGCGGTGGCGGTTCGGTGATGTGCCCCCGTTCAACCCCGAACCGCCGCCGCCATTTCGCGCTCGCGTCGGCGCGTCGCCCGCGCCACCCACACCGCGTAGCTGATCACCACGATGGTCACCGTCACGATGAGGATGGTGGCGGCGGCGTAGATGGTCGGGTTGATGCCGCGGCGGGCGTAGCCGAAGATCACCTGTGGCAGGGTGCTCACGCCCGGGCCGCTCAGGAATTCGGTGATCACGACGTCGTCGAACGAGAGCGTGAAGGCCAGCAGGAAGGCTGCGAGGATGGCCTGGAAGATGTTGGGCAGTGTGACCAGAAAGAACACCTGGTGCGGCCGCGCGCCGAGGTCCATCGCGGCCTGCTCGATCGAGCGGTCCATCTCCAGCAGGCGGCTCTGGATGACCACCATGCCGTAGGCCATGCCGAGCAACGTGTGGCCCAGGATGATGGTGAGCATGCCGCGCTGCGGCCAGCCGAACAGGTTCTGCGACCCCACGAACAGCAGCAGCAGCGACAGGCCGATGATCACCTCGGGCATGACCAGCGGCGCGTTGACCATGCCACTGAACACGGTGCGACCGAGAAAGCGGCGGTAGCGCACCAGCACGAAGGCGGCGAAGGTGGCCAGCACCGCCGACAGCACGCCGGTGATGGCCGCGACCTTGAGCGACAGGAAGAAGCCGTCCACGATCTTGCTGTCGTTGAGCAGGGCTTCGTACCAGCGCAGCGAGAAGCCGGTGAAGCGCGCATCCTGGCGGGTGCTGTTGAACGAGAACAGCACCATGAAGGCCAGCGGCAGGTAGAGAAAACCGAAGACGATCAGCAGCCAGAACTTGCCGAAGTGCTTCTCGAGGTATCGCTTCATGCTCGGGCTCCTTCAGCGTTGCTCGGCCTGGTCGGCGGCGTACTTGTAATAGAAGGCCAGGGGCACCACGATGATCGCGATCATCACCACCGCCAGCGCGGTCGCCTTGGGCCAGTCGTTGGCGGTGAACATCTCGTCCCACACCACGCGCCCGATCATGTAGTTCTCGGGCCCGCCCAGCAGCGAGGGGATCACGAACTCGCCCACGCAGGGAATGAACACCAGCATGAAGCCCGCGATGATGCCGGCCTTGGACAGCGGCACCGTGACCAGCCAGAACGCCTTGAACGGCGAGGTGCCCAGGTCGTAGGCGGCCTCGAGCAGGCGGAAGTCCATCTTCACCAGGTTGGCGTAGAGCGGCAGGATCATGAACGGCAGGTACACATAGGTCATGCCCACCAGCATCGACACGTTGGTGTAAAGCATCGGGATGGGCTCGCTCGTGATGCCCAGGAACATCATGAAGCGGTTGATCACGCCCTGGTCCGCCAGCAGGCCCTTCCAGGCGTAAACGCGCAGCAGGAACGAGGTCCAGAACGGCAGCATCACCAGCAGCAGCAGCGCGGGGCGCACGCTGGCCGGGGAGCGCGCGATGAAGTACGCAAACGGGTAGCCGATCACCAGGCAAAAGATGGCGGTGAGCAGCGCGTACCAGATGGAGCGGAAGTAGGCATCGACGTAGAGCGTCTTGAACAACGGCGCGCCTTCGGCGGTGCGGAAGATGTCGAGGTAGTTCTCGTACTTCAGGCGCAGCACGCCGGTCTCCGGATCCCACAGCGGCTTGAACGGGCTGATGTCCGCGCCCATGTCCACAAAGCTGATGTAGAGCAGGATCAGGAACGGCAGAAAGAAGAACAGCAGCAGCCAGCCATAGGGCACACCGATGACGAAGCGCTTGCCGGGCATGGGCAGGTTCATGGTGTGGCCTCCTCAGTCGCGCAGCACCACGCCGGCGGTATCGGACCACCAGAAGTGGACCTCGTCCTCCCAGGTGATGTCGGAGAGATCGTGGCGAGAGGTGTTGGCCTCGGTGATCTTCACGCGCTGGCCGTTGCTGGCCAGCACGATGAAGGTGTTGTGGGCACCGAAGTAGGCGATCTCCTTGACCTTGCCCTTGAACACGTTGGGGCCCGCATCGGGCGGCGGCGGTGCCTTGCTGATCTCGATCTTCTCGGGCCGTACCGCCAGCGCCACCGGCATGCCCAGCGTGCCCGGCATGCCGTGGCCCACATGGATGCGGCCGATGCCGCTGTCCACCGCGCAACGATCGGGTTCGTCCACGCTGAGCTTGCCCTCGAACAGGTTCACGTTGCCGATGAAGTCGGCCACGAAGCGGTTCACCGGGTGCTCGTAGATCTCGGACGGCGTGCCCACCTGCAGCACGCGGCCCTTGCTCATGATGGCGATGCGGCTGGCCATGGTCATGGCCTCTTCCTGGTCGTGCGTCACCATCACGCAGGTCACGCCCACCTTCTCGATGATGTTGACCAGCTCGAACTGCGTCTGCTCGCGCAGCTTCTTGTCCAGCGCGCCCAGCGGTTCGTCCAGCAGCAGCAGCTTGGGCCGCTTGGCCAGGCTGCGCGCCAGCGCCACGCGCTGCTGCTGGCCGCCCGAGAGCTGGTGCGGCTTGCGCTTGGCAAACGGCGTGAGCTGCACCAGCGCCAGCATCTCGTCGGTGCGCTGCTGGATCTCGGCCTTGGGCAGGCCCTCGCGCTTCAGACCGAACGCCACGTTCTCCCACACCGTGAGGTGCGGAAACAGCGCATAGCTCTGGAACATCATGTTCACCGGCCGCTCGTAGGGCGGCACCGCTGCCACGTCCTGGCCCCCGAGCAGAATGCGCCCGGACGTCGGCGTCTCGAAGCCCGCCAGCATGCGCAGCAGCGTGGACTTGCCGCAGCCCGAGCTGCCCAGCAGGGCAAAGATTTCTCCCTTGCGGATGGACAGCGAAACCTCGTCGACGGCCACGGCCTCGTCGAAGCGCTTGACCAGCTTTTCGGTCACCAGGAAGCCGGTGGTGTCGGTCATGAAGGAGCTCCAGATGGAAAAAGGGCTGTTCGTCCTGGTGGATGAACAGCCCCTGCAGGCGCCGGGAAGGCGTGATGCTTACTTGCCGCGCTTGAACGCGTTGTAGGTGTCGTTGAGCACGCCGGAGACTTCGTTGGAGAAGCCGCCGGTGGGGATCAGGCGCGCGGTGTCCTCGGGGCTCAGGAAGATGGTCTTGTTGTTCTTGACCTCATCCTTGATGTCGGCCAGCGCGGCCTTGTTGCCCGTCGGGTAGTTCATCTCGTTGGCCATGGCGGCGGCGTTGGCCGCGCGCAGGTAGAAGTCGATGAAGACGTGCGCGTTGTTCACGTGCTTGGCGTCCTTGGGGATCGCCATGGTGTCGATGAACACCAGACCGCCGCCGGTGGGCAGCAGGGGCACGATCTCGTCCTTGCCGCCGGTTTCCTTCACGCGGTCGGCCGCGATGTTGATGTCACCCGACCAGCCGATGAAGGCGCAGGCCTTGCCGCTGGCGATGTCATCAATCATGGTGCTGGAGAACAGGCGCACGTCCTTGCGCACCTTCATCAGCATGGCCTGCGCGGCCTTGAAGTCCTCGGGGTTCTCGCTGTACGCGGGCTTGCCCACGTAATGCAACGCCACCGGCAGGATCTCGCTCGGCGAATCCAGGTAGGCGATGCCGCACGAGCGCAGCTTGCTGGAGTACTCGGGCTTGAACACCAGATCCCAGGCGTTCTCGGGCATGGGCATGCCACCCAGCGCCTTCTCGACCTTCTGCTTGTTGATGCCCACGGTGGTGAAGCCCCAGGCCCAGGGCACCAGGTGCTTGTTCTCGGGGTCGACGCCGGCGATCTTGCTCATGAAGTCCGGGTCAAGGTTGCCGTAGTTCGTCAGCTTGCTCTTGTCGATCGGCTGGTACAGGCCGCCGTCGATCTGCTTCTTGGCGAAGCCGGCGGTGGGGATCACGATGTCGTAGCCCGAATTGCCGGCCACCAGCTTGGCGTGCAGCGCTTCGTTGTTCTCGAAGGTGTCGTAGTTGACCTTGATGCCGTACTCCTTCTCGAAGTCGGCCACCAGCGTCTCGGTGATGTAGTCGGGCCAGTTGTAAATGTTGAGGACCTTCTCGTCGTCCAGTACCGGACCGGCTGGCGCGGGGGCGGGCGCCGGGGCGGTGGCCACCGGGGCGGGCGCGGGAGCAGGCGCAGCCTCCTCCTTCTTGCCGCAGGCGGCGACCATCACGGCCGCCATCGCGAGAACCAGAACGTGCTTCTTCATGGTGATGCTCACTCCAAAGGAGGGTTAGGACCAAAAAAACGGCTCAACCGTGGCGGCTGAAGACCCGCCCGGGGCATGCAAGTTCCAGACCCGCGACATGCGCTTCCGGCTCCGGCAATGCCCCATTTCGGGGATCGCCGGCCATTCTAGTCAAGCGTGCAAGCCTTTTTGGCGCAATTCCGCCAATGTGGCATCGAGGCACTTGAGGATCAGCGCCACCATTTCGTCGATCTGCGCCCGGGTCATCACCAGCGGGGGCGCGATGATCATGCGGTCGCCCACGGCGCGCATGATCAGTCCGTTCTTGAAGCAGTGCGCCCGGCACATCATGCCGACGCCCAGATCCGGGTCGTACATCGCCTGGGCGTCCTTGTCCTTCATCAGCACCAGGCCGGCCACGAAGCCGCAGGTCTCGGCCAGGCCCACCAACGGGTGGCGGCCGACCTCGGCGAAACGCTCGGCCAGATACGGACCGATGTCTTCACGCACCTTGCGCGGCAGGTCCTCGCGCTCCATCAGCTCCAGGTTGGCCAGCGCCACCGCGCAGGCCACCGGGTGGCCGCTGTAGGTGTAACCGTGGTTGAACTCGCCGCCCTGCTCGATCAGCACCTTGGCCACGCGGTCGCCCACCATCACGCCGCCCAGGGGCACATAGCCGCTGGTCACGCCCTTGGCGAAGGTCACCAGGTCCGGGCGGTAGCCGAACTTCTCGTAGGCGAACCAGTGGCCCAGGCGGCCGAAGGCACAGATCACCTCGTCGCTGATGAGCAGGATGCCGTAGCGGTCGACGATGCGCTGGATTTCGGGCCAGTAGGTGGCCGGGGGAATGATCACGCCGCCCGCGCCCTGCACCGGCTCGGCGATGAAGGCGGCCACCTTGTCGGGGCCGATCTCGAGGATCTTTTCCTCCAGCCAGCGCGCCGCGCGCACGCCGAACGCGGCCTCGCTTTCGCCCGGCTTCGCGTTCTCCAGGTAGTAGGGCTGCTCGATGTGCACGATGCCCGGGATCGGCAAGTCGCCCTGCGCGTGCATGCCACTCATGCCGCCGAGCGAGGCGCCCGCCATGGTGGAGCCGTGGTACGCGTTGTGGCGGCTGATGATGGTCTTGCGCTGCGGCTGGCCCAGCAGGTCCCAGTAGCGGCGCACCAGGCGCACGTTGGTGTCGTTGCTCTCGGAGCCGCTGCTGGAGAAGAACACATGGTCGAAGTGACGCCCACCCACCTCGGGCGCCAGGTCCGCCAGCTTGGCCGCGAGCTGGGTCGCAGGCACGTTGGTGGTCTGGAAGAAACTGTTGTAGTACGGCAGCGTCATGAGCTGCTGGTAGGCCGCATCGGCCAGCTCCTTGCGGCCGTAGCCGGCGTTCACGCACCACAAGCCGCTCATGGCGTCGAGGATCTTGTTGCCCTCACTGTCCCAGATGTAGACGCCCTCCGCCCGCGTGATGACGCGCGCCCCACGCCCGGCCAGCTGGCCGTGGTCGGTGAAGGGGTGGATGTAGTGCGCGCTGTCCAGCGCCTGGATGGCGCGGGTGTCTTGCTGTTCGGCACGGCGCACCAGGGCGGGCGGGGCAATGAGGGTGGAGGTGTTCATCGGCAGGTTCCAGGTCAGACGTGGAGAAGGAGGTGCTCGCGCTCCCACGGCGAGATCACCTTCATGAATTCATCGAATTCGAGCTCCTTGATCTCGGTGTAGATCGTCACGAACTCCTTGCCCAGAACGTCGTGCAGGTCGGGCTCGCGGCGCAGCCAGTCCAGCGCCTCGCCCAGGCTGCGCGGCAGCGCGTAGGGCGAGAGGTAGGCGTCGCCCTTCATCTCGGGCTTGGGCTTGATCTTGTTCTTCATGCCCAGGTAGCCGCAGGCCAGCGTCATGGCCATGGCCACGTAGGGGTTGGCGTCGGCGCCGATCACGCGGTTCTCGATGCGGCGCGCCTCGGGCGAGGCGATGGGCGAGCGGATGCCCACGGTGCGGTTGTCGTGGCCCCACTCGATGTTGATCGGTGCGGCCGTGTGGCGGCTCAGGCGCCGGTAGCTGTTCACGTAGGGCGCCACCAGCGCCATCGCGGCCGGGATGTAGCGCTGCAGGCCGCCGATGTAATGGAAGAACACCTCCGAGGCCGTGCCGTCGGCGTTGCTGAAGATGTTCTGGCCGGTCTCCTTGCTCACCACGCTCTGGTGCATGTGCATGGCGCTGCCCGGCTCGCCGGCAATCGGCTTGGCCATGAAGGTGGCGTACATGTCGTGGCGCAGCGCGCACTCGCGCACCGTGCGCTTGAAGAAGAAGACCTCGTCGGCCAGGCCCAGCGGGTGGTCGTGGAAGAAGTTGATCTCCATCTGCCCGGCACCGATCTCGTGGATCAGCGTGTCCACGTTCAGGCCCATCACGTTGCAGTACTCGTAGATCTCCTCGAACAGCGGGTCGAACTCGTTCACCGCGTCGATGGAATAGGCCTGGCGCGAGGTCTCGGCGCGCCCGCTGCGGCCGATGGGCGGGCGCAGCAGGGTGTTGGGGTCGGTGTTGCGCGCGGTCAGGTAGAACTCGAGCTCGGGTGCGATCACCGGGTCCCAGCCCTCGGCGGCGTACAGGTCGCAGATGCGGCGCAGCACGCTGCGCGGCGCGTACGGCACGAGCTTGCCGGTGTGGTCGAAGCAATCGTGGATCACCTGCGCCGTCGGGTCGGTGGCCCAGGGCACGATGCGCGCGGTCGTCGGATCCGGACGCAGCTGCATATCGCGGTCGGTGGGCTCGACCACGTCGTAGTAAGGGCCGCTGGGCGGTTGCTCGCCGGTCACGCTCATCGCCACGATGGCGTGCGGGAGCCGCATGCCGCGGTCCTCGGTGAACTTTTCGCGCGGCAGGATCTTGCCGCGCGCCACGCCGGTGAGGTCGGGCACCAGGCATTCGACTTCGGTGACACGGTGCTCGTTGAGCCAGCTCTCCAGCTCGTTGAAATTCTTGGGGGCGCTCATGGCCTGCTCCTGGTTCTGCGTTGGGGATTCGTTCGATGCAAGTGGCAGTGAGCGAACCTAACCAGGCTGGCTGCGCGCCAGATCGCTGGCCTGCAAGCGCTGGCTCATGCGCTGGCGGCAGGCGCGGCCAAAGGCCTCGAAGATCGCGGCGTAGAACGGGGTCTCCCAGCAGCGCCACTCGGGGTGCCACTGCATGGCGTAGGCAAAAGTGCGCGCGCCCTTCACCGCAAACGCCTCCACCAGGCCATCGGGCGCCCAGGCCAGCGGCGTCAGGCCCGTGGCCAGGCGCGCAATGCCCTGGCCATGCAGCGAGTTCACCTGTGCCGTGGTACCACCGGCCCATTCGGCGAACGCGCTGCCTTCGGCGATGCGGATCGGATGGCGCGGTGCGTACTGTTCGTCGGGCGGGGCGGTCTTGGGCTCACGGTGGTCGTTCATGCCGGGCACCTCATGCACCCGTTGGTGCAGCGCGCCGCCCAGGGCCACGTTGATTTCCTGGAAGCCACGGCAAATGCCCAGCAGCGGCACGCCCTGGTGCACGCAGGCCTTCACCAGCGCCAGCGTCAGGGTGTCGCGCGCCGGGTCCAGCGGCAGGCTCGGGTCGGCCACCTCCTCCTGAAAATGCGAGGGGTGCACGTTCGAGGGCGAGCCGGTGAGCATCACGCCGTCCACCAGTGACAGCAGTTCGTCGATCTGCTCCGCATCGGCGAGCGGAAACATCACCGGCTGGGCTTGCGCGCCAACCTTCACGGCACGCGCGTACTTGTCGCCCAGCAGCAAAAAGGGCATCTGGTGCCCGTGGTCGCCCAGCAGTCGATGGTCGGCGGGCAACCAGACCATGCATGGCGGCTTGTTCATGGGTTCTCCACGCAATCAGCGTTCATTGTGGAAGGGGAATTGGATGACAATGGGGGCCAGTTGTGCCCATGGCATGGTGCCACTTGCGGCACACGAGCGCCACCGCCCCATGTTGTCCGAATTCCTGCTGGCCGAAATGAACCGCCTGGGCACGCAAGACGCCCTGCCCCTGCACCGCCAGCTCTACGAAGCGCTGCGCCGCGCCATGCTCGACGGCAAGCTCGGTGCCGGCGAGCGGCTGCCCTCCAGCCGCGACCTCGCGCAGGACCTGAACCTGTCGCGCAACACCGTGGTGGCTGCCATCAACCAGCTCAGCGTGGAGGGCTACCTGGCCAGCCGCGTGGGCAGCGGCACCTACGTGAACGACCATGTGCCACGCGCCAGTGGGGCGCGCGCACCCCGCGGCGCAGGGGGGCAGGCACCGCACCACCAGGCAGCGCGCCTGTCTCAGCGTGGCGAAACGCTCGCGCACCGTTTCAGCGCCACCGAGCTCGAGGTGCAACCCTTCACCCCCGGCATCGCCGACTTCAGCGCCTTTCCGCTCGCGCTGTGGCAGCGCCTGCAGAACAAGCACTGGCGCATGACCTACCCGGACATGCTCGACTACAACACCAGCGGCGGCTATGCCCCCTTGCGCCGCGCCATCGCCGACTACCTGCGGGTGTTTCGCAGCGTGCAGCTCGACGCCGACCAGGTCATCGTCACCACCGGCACCCAGCAGTCGCTGGAACTCTGCGCCCGCCTGCTGGCCGACCACGCCGACACCGTGTGGGTGGAAGACCCGGCCTACTGGGGCGCGATGAAGGCCTTCATGGCCAACGGCCAGCGCGTGCACCCCGTGCCCACCGACGACGAAGGCATTCACCCCACCGAGGCCGACGACGCGCAGCCACCGAAGCTGATCTACGTCACGCCTTCACACCAGTACCCCACCGGCGCGGTGATGTCGCTGACGCGGCGCCACCAGCTGCTGGCCACCGCGCGCACGCACGGCGCCTGGGTGCTGGAAGACGACTACGACAGCGAATACCGCTTCAGCGGCCCGCCACTGTCCAGCCTGGAGGGGCTCGACATGGACGGCCGCGTGCTCTACATGGGCACCTTCTCCAAGGTGCTCTACCCCGGCCTCAAACTCGGCTACCTGGTGGTGCCCAAGGGCCTGGTCGAACCCTTCCGCCAAGCCCACTACGACCTGCACCGTCCTGGGCACATGCCCACCCAAGCGGCGCTGGCCGAATTCATCGAGATGGGTCACTTCGCCAGCTCGCTGCGCCGTGCGCGCCAGACCTATGCCGAACGCCGCCACTGCCTGCTCGAAGCGCTCAAGCCCGTGCTGGGCGACGGCCCCGAGGCGCCGCGCATCAGCGGCGCCGAACAAGGTCTGCACCTGTGCCTGCGCCTGCCAGGCACCATCGACGACCAGGCCGTCGCGCACCGCCTCGCCCAGCAAGGTCTGCTGGTGCGCCCGCTCTCGGCTTACTGCCTGCGCCGCACCGACCTGCGCGGACTGGTCATCGGTTACGGCTACGCTGCGCTGGCCGACATCCAGCGCTGTGGGCCGATGGTGGCCGCGGCGGTGAAGAAAGCGGTGGGCTGAGCGCAGCTCACAAAACGTCGCGCAAGCGGTGCCACAGCATGCCCAGCGCCAGGCTGGGCGTGCGCAGCAGCGGCCCGCCCGGGAACCGCCGGTGGCGCAGGCGGGCGAACACGTCGAAGCGGCCAGCCTGGCCCACCACGGCCTCGGCCACCAGTTGCCCCGCCAGGCCGGTGAGCGCCACGCCGTGGCCGCTGAAACCCTGCAGGTAGTACAGGTTGGGCGCCAGACGGCCGAAGTCGGGCGCACGGTTCATGCTGATGTCGACGAAGCCTCCCCACAGGAACTCCACCGGCACGTCGCACAGTGCCGGAAACACCGTCGCCATGCGGGCACGCATGCGCGCCTGCAGGTTGGCCGGCGTGCGGGTGGTGTAGCTCACGCGACCACCGAACAACATGCGACGGTCGGCGCTGAAGCGGAAGTAGTCGAGCACGAAGTTGTTGTCGCACACCGCGGCGTTGCCGGGGATGAGCCGCCCGGCCAGCGCCGGGTCCACCGGCGCGGTGCCGATGATGTAGGTGCCCACCGGCATGATGCGCGGCGCGATCTCGGGCGCCACCGCAGGCCCGTGCTCGGCGAGCGTGCAATTGCCCGCGAGCAGGCCGAAGCGCGCCGACACCTGGCCTTTGCCGGTGCGCGCCACGAGCGCGTCGCCGCGCTGCAGCGCCGTCACGGCGGAGTGCTCGAAGATGCGCACGCCCGCGGCCTCGGCCGCTCGCGCCAGGCCCAGCGCGTACTTCAAGGGGTGCAGGTGGCCGCTGCGGTTTTCGCGCGCCGCGGCCACGTAGCGGCGGGTGTCGATCAGGCGTCGCACCCCCTCGCCCTCGGCCCAGTCGACCTCGATGCCGCGGGCGGCCAGTGCGTCCATTTCCTCGCGCAGCGCACGTGCCTTTCGTGCGGAATCGGCCACGTAGACGTAGCCGGACACGCGGTCGCAATCAATGCCGTGCTCGGCGATGCGCCGGTCGATCAACTCGATCGCCTCCAGCGACATCGCCCAGGCGCGGCTGGCCTCGTTCGGGCCGAGCTGCGCCTCGAACGGGCCCTGCCCGCTGGCATAACCCACGATGGCCTGCCCGCCGTTTCGGCCGCTGGCGCCGCTGCCGATGCGGTCGGCCTCCAGCACCACCACCGACAGACCACGCTGTGCCATCTCCAACGCCGCCGAGAGGCCCGCAAACCCGGCGCCCACCACCACGGCGTCGGCGCGCAGGTGCTCCTGCAGCGGCGCGCGCGCCGGCCCGCGCAGCACGCTGGCCTCGTAGTAGCTGCGCTGGTTGAGCTGGGTATCGGATCCCAGCAGCGACGGCCGCCACGCGCTCATCGCTTCGCCACCTGGCCGGACAGGTAAGTCCAGACGAAACATGCTGCGGCGTTGCTCGTGAGCTCGGCGTGGTCGTAAGCGGGCGCCACCTCCACGCAGTCCATGCCGATCCAGTGCAGGTCCGCCAGACCTTCCAGAAAGGTCAGCACCTGCGAGCTGCTCAGGCCGCCGGGCTCGGGTGTTCCGGTGCCGGGCGCAAAGGCCGGGTCGAGCACGTCGATGTCGAGCGTCAGGTAGGCGGGCCGCCCGCCCAGGCGCGAGCGGATCGCCTGCAACGTCGCGTCGAGTCCGGCGCCATCAAGCCCGCGCAGCGCGCGCGCGGTGAAGATCTCGCCGCCCTGGTCGGCGACGTATTCGCGCGCGGCGCGCTCGCCGCTGGAGCGAATGCCCACCTGCACCGTGTGGGCCGCGCTCACCAACCCTTCCTGGATGGCTTCGTAGGTCCAGGTGCCGTGGCCCGAGGGCTCGCCGAAGTGATCGGTCCAGGTGTCGCAGTGAGCGTCGAAATGCAGCAGGGCCAGCGGCTGGCCATGCCGCTCTCGTGCCGCACGCAGCAACGCCAGCGTCACCGAGTGGTCGCCGCCGAGGAACACGCAGTGGTGCTTCGCCATCAACGCCGCTGCCTGACGCTGAATGTGTTCGCGCACCTCAGGCAGCGGCGAGGCGTTGGGCAGGCGCATGTCCAGCGCGTCACCCACATGGGCCAGCGGCGAGACGTCGAACACCGGGTGGATGCCGTCGCACAGCATCAGGCTGGCGGCACGGATGGCCTGCGGGCCGAAACGCGCACCGGGCCGGTTGGTCACCACGCCGTCGTAGGGCACGCCGCAGACGGCAAAGGGCTGATCGGCCAGCGGGGCGCAGGCGAGGAAGCGGTTGGTGTTGTTGGCGTAGGCGAACTGACCGAGGGCCATGGGTGACAGCGGGAAAGTGGGGGTGCCGGGACAGCGGGTGCCGGACGATAGCGCCGCCCACCACGCCCGCAGGGGGCCACTTGCACGGCCGGGTTGGCGTCCACCCGTGCGCGCCCGCGCGGGGCACCCGGGTTCGCGCCTCAGCGCTTCTTGTCGTCGCCGCCGCCGAACAGGCCCTTGAGGCCCTCGCCCAAGCGGTCGCCGAGGTTGGCGCCGGCGCTGGTGCCCACGCCGGGCATCACCGCCGTGCCGATGGCCGCGCCCAGCAACGCCGCCCGCGTCAGCGTCACTTGGGGGTCGTCGAGCGTGCCGCCCACCGCCAGGGGCACCCCCGTCACCTGCCCGGTGGTCCCGCGCGTCACGTCCACCCGCACGCGGCCGGAGAGCGCGCGGGTGGGCGCGATGTTGACCTCACCCGTGGCCGCGAGCACGCCCGAACTCGCCACCAGGTTGGACAGCGTGATGGCCTTGCCGCGCGTGCTCACCTGGCCGGCCAGCGTGTCCAGCCCGGTCTGGCCGCCGCGCGACAGGCCCACGGTCGTCACCGCCCTGGCGAGATCGATGCCGTTGATGACGGCGTCGTTGATGGTGAAACGGGTGTCGGTGCGCAGCGCCGCCACCAGCGCGTCGGCGCTCACGCGCTCGGGAAACTGCGCGTTGATCTCGGTGCTGGCCTGCAACCGCCCGGTGAGGGTGCGGCTGGGGGCCGTCAGCGCCGACACCTCCACGCCCTCGGTGCGCAGCGAGCCCTTGAGCGCCACGCGGCGGCTCTTCTCATCGGCCGGCGGCAGGCTCACCGCGATCGGCCCCTGGATGCGACCGCCGCCCACCCGCGCGTCCAGTCGCCACGCCGTGGCGTCGCCGTCGCGCTGCAAGCCGATCGTGGTGCCGCGCAGGTTGCCACCGGTGATGGCCACGGTGCTCTCGCGCGGCCAGCCGTCGGCATCGAAGCGCAGCCCGGCGTCCACCGTGGTGCGTGCGCCGTCGGCAGCGAGCCAGGTCACCTCGTCGAGCACCAGTTCGCGCGGCAGCAGCGAGAAGTCGAGCGCGTCATCGGCCGCTGAAGCGGCGGCGTCCCTGGCAGCGGACGCCTTGTCCTGGCTCAAGCGCGCACTCAGCAGGGCGATCGTCGCCTCGGGCAGCACCGCCTCGCGCACCACCAGCGTCCGCACGCGCACCTGGCCCATCAGCAGCGCGCCCCAGCGCGGGCGCAGTTCCACGCGCTGCAGCGACAAAGGCGTGCGCGCCTGGATCGTCAGCCCATCCACCGCCACCGCGGGCAGGGGCCACCACGCCAGGGACAAGCGCTGTGCACGCACCGGCGCGCCCAAGGCCTCACTGGCCGCAGCGCCCAGGCGCTCGCGGAAATCGTCGCTCGCAATCCAGCGGTTCAGCGCGAGCGCGCCGCCCACCAGCAGCACGGCCGGCAGGCCAATCAAGAGGGCAAGGCGGGTCGATCGGCGCATGCCGGAATTGTGCCCATCGCACCCGGTCCTGCCGTGCAACCCCGGCGCCGTTCGGACCCCTGCCGAGCCCTCACAGCGGGCGCTGGCGCCAGGCAAACAGCGCCCCCAGCGCGAGCGACGCAGCCGAGAACACCAGCCCGCGCGCCAGGCCACCGGCACCATCGCTGATGACCCCCACCACCACCGGGCCCACGATCTGGCCCAGCGCAAAGCACACCGTGAAAGCACCGATGCCGCGCGCCCACTGGGCTGGCGGCAGGTTGTGTCGCACGAACGCGGTCGTGGAGGCCACCACCGACAGGAACACCGCACCGAACAACAGGCCAGAGACCAGCGCCAGCGACCATCCCCCGCCCAGCACCGGCAACAAGGCCGCGATCGCCAACAACGCATTGAGCCGCGCCAGCGCGCCGCCACCGCGCTCGCGATCGAGCAGGCCTGCCCACAGCCGCGGTGCCGCGACCACGGCCGCACCGAGCAGCGTGTAGTAGACGGTGATGCCCGCCGCCGAAAGCCCCTGTTCCCGCAGCAAAGCGATCGAGAACGTCATGTAGCCGATGTAGCCGACACCGAACATCGCGTACCCCGCGAGCGCCCACCCCATGCGGGAGGTCTGCACCGGGGGCGCGTCGCCACCCGCACCGCTGCCGCGGGCCACAGGCGCGTCGGCCAGCGTGCGGGCGGGCGCCGCCATGCCCATGGCCGCCAGCGCGCACAGCGCGGCCAGGCCCCACCAGGCCCATGCCCAGGCGTGGGGTTTGCCTTCAGCCACCAGCAGCAGCGGTGGCACCGCCAGTGCGGACGCCGCAATACCCAGGCCGGTGCCGCCGTAGTAGAGCCCCAACAACAAGCTGCCGCGCTGTGCGTCGCGGGCCGCCAGGCGCGCCGCGAGAAGGCCTCCCGCAACCAGGACCAACGCGCTCAGAGCGCCGGCCACGGCGCGTTGCACCAGCAAGGCGGCCGCGTCGGTGAAGAACCCGCTCGCGGCCATCACCAGCGCTGCGGCCCAGCCGGCGTACACGAACACCGGCACGGCCAGCCCGGCCGCCAGCAAACGCGGCACCAGCAACGCACCGATCAGGTAGCCCAATGCGTTGGCGGTGTTCATGGCACCGGCCAGGGTATAGCTCCAGCCCAGGTCGGCGCGCATCGGTGGCAGCAAGAGGCCGTAGGCAAAACGCGTGATGCCCAACGACACCGCGGCGCCCAGTGAGAGGGCCAGCGCCTGGCGCAGCAGCGCGGCGGGTGTCTGCCTGGGGAGGTCAGCCGGTGTTGAATCCCACATGTCACCCATTGTGTGCACGAAGGCCCTGGCGGGCTGTCGCGCCGGTCTGCCCCGCGCGCGCGCCACTGGCCCCAAGGTGTGTCCTGGCCCGGCCTAGAGTGAGCGCATGAGCACCCCCCCGACCCCGCAGCGCATCGCGGCCCTGCAGCAGGCCGAACGCGAGCGCTTCATCGCCACCCACCCGCAATCGATGGCCCAGGCCGCGGCCGCGCGCGCGCACTACCTGTTCGGCGTGCCGCTGCACTGGATGCGCGACTGGCCCACACCGGCCACGCTGGCGGTGCAGCACGCGCAAGGCGCCACCCTCACCTGCGCCGACGGCCTGCGCTACGCCGACTTCTGCCTTGGCGACACCGGCGCCATGTTCGGCCACAGCCCGGCACCGCTGGCGCACGCCATCGCCGAACAGGCAGCGCGGGGGCTGACCTCCATGCTGCCGTCCACCCTCAGCGTGGCGGTGGGCGAAGGCCTGACGCGCGTGTTCGGATTGCCGCTGTGGCAGATGGCACTCACCGCCAGCGACGCGAACCGTTTCGTGCTGCGCTGGGCGCGCGCCATCACCGGCCGTGCACAACTGCTGGTGTTCGACGGTTGCTACCACGGCGCGGTCGACGACACCCTGGTGGACATGGACCGCACGAGCGGGACCACGCTCCCGCGCCCGTCGGTGCTGGGGCAGGTGCACAACCATCATCGGTTCACACGCGTGGTGCCGTTCAACGACCTCGCCGCCCTGGAGGCGGCACTGGCGCACGGCGACGTGGCCTGCCTGCTGGCAGAACCCGCGCTCACCAACTTCGGGCTCGTGCCGCCGGCCGATGGCTTCTGGCCCGCGGCGCGTGAACTGTGCCGCCGCCACGGCACGCTGTTCGTGATGGACGAGACCCACACCGTCTCCACCGCGCTCGGCGGCTACGCACGCCTGCACGGGCTTGAGCCGGATCTGCTGGTGGTGGGCAAGGCGGTGGCCGGTGGCCTGCCCTGCGCGGTCTATGGCTTCACGAACGCCGTGGGCGCCCGCATGACCGCAGCCAAAGAGCGCGCGCCCGAGGGCCACAGCGGTATCGGCACCACACTGGCTGGCAACACGCTCGCGCTGGCCGCGCTCGATGCCGCGCTCACGCACCTGCACACCGAGTCCAGCTACCGCCACATGCTGGCGCTCGCGTCCACCCTCGAACAAGGGCTGCTGCAGCGCATCGGCGTGGCGGGCAGGCCCTGGACGTTGACGCGCCTGGGCGCGCGCATGGAGCTGCAATTCATGGCCCACACCCCGCGCCACGCGCAAGACGTGCGAGACCACGCGCAAAGCGAGCTGGAGGCGCTCACGCACCTGTTCATGCTCAACCGCGGCGTGCTGCTCACGCCCTTTCACAGCATGATGCTGGTGAGCCCTGCCACCAGCAGGGCCGATGTGGACAAGCTGCTCGCGGTGTTCGACGAATTGCTGGCCGTGTTGAACCCCTGAGGCTCAGCCCACGCCAACGGGCGCGGGCGCCAGCCGCACGATGCGGGTGAACAAGCGGTCGAACGCCGGGTCGCGCGCGCCTTCGGGGCTCAGCGGGTCGACGTGGCTGGCAAAGGCCGCGTCCAGCGCGCGCCGGTCGGCCTCATCCAGCGAGGCCTCGGCCGCGGGCAGCACCACTTGCTCTTCCAGTTTCATGTGCGCCAGGTAGAACGCCACATAGGCACGGGCCTCGTCCTCGAAGGCCGCTCGGCGCGGCTCGCCCAGGTACTCCCAGGCCATCAGCAGGTGTGCCAGTTCGCGCACGCGCCCCTCACCGCCCAGGTGGTCCTTCTCGAGCCGCTCGATCGCCTCCATGGTGTGCGGTGCCGCGCGCGCCACGCGTGGAAAGAGCAGATCCGACTCCTTGGGGTGGTGCAGCTTCTCGGGAAACTCACCGATGTAGAACAGCATGGCGCGCAGCACGTCGAAGTAGCGCTCGGCGCCATCGCTCTCGGGGCCGCGGTCGAGCATGGTCAGCAGCGAACGCAGCATCGCAGCCAGGCTGGCGTGTTCGTCGCGCACGATGCGCAGCGCGTCGCGTTTCATGGTCGGTCTCCTCACGGATGGAAAGGCAAGCTTCCCACGCCGGGCAACAGACCGCCTTGACGCATGTCAAGGCCGCCAGCGCTTGAGCAACAAGGCATTGGCCATGACGCTCACCGAGCTCATCGCCATGGCCGCACCCGCCACCACCGGGTTGAGGAAACCCAACGCCGCCAGCGGAATGCCCGCCACGTTGTAGATGAAGGCCCAGAACAGGTTCTGGCGGATCTTGCGTACCGTGCGGCGCGAAATGTCGAGCGCCGCACCCACCAGCCGCGGGTCGCCCCGCATCAAGGTGATGCCGGCGGCGTGCATGGCCACGTCGGCGCTGGCGCCTTCGGTGTGACCCATGGCCAGTCCCACATCGGCCGCGGCCAGTGCCGGGGCGTCGTTCACGCCGTCGCCCACCATGGCCACCACGCGCCCGTCATGCTGCAGACGGCGGATCACCGCCGCCTTGTCGGCCGGCAGCACTTCAGCGATCACCTCGCCCTCGCTCGCGCGCAATCCCAGTCGTGCGGCCATGGCCTCGGCGGCAGCGCGGTTGTCGCCCGACACCAGCGACAGCCTCAGCCCCCGCGCACGCAGCGCCGAAATCGCCTCGGCCGCACCGGCTTTCGGCTCGTCGCCAAATGCCAGCACCGCCAGCGCCGGGCCACCTTCATGCGCCAGAACGGAGACGGAAGCACCTTGCGCCAGCGCCGCGTCCACCGCCGGCCGCAAGGCGCCGAGCGGTATGCCCAGCGTGTCCATCCATCGCAGGCTGCCGAGCAACAAGCGCACGCCGCCCACTTCACCCTGCACACCACGGCCGGTCACGGACTGCATGTCGCGCGCCTCAGGCCAGGCCAATCGCTGGATCTTCGCCGAGTCGACCACCGCACGTGCCAGGGGGTGCGCACTGCCCGCCTGCAACGCGGCGGCGCGCGACAACAGCGTGGCCTCATCCTGCCCCGGCGCGCCCTTGAGCGACAGCAGGCGCGGGTGACCTTCAGTGAGCGTCCCGGTTTTGTCGAAAGCCACGCTTTGCACCCGATGAGCCAACTCCAGCGCCTGGGCATCGCGGATCAGGATGCCGTGTTTGGCAGCCACGCCGGTGCCGGCCATGATGGCTGCCGGGGTTGCCAGGCCGAGCGCACATGGGCAAGCGATCACCAACACCGCCACCGCATGCTGCATGGCAGTCTCCAGGGGCGCACCTACCAGCAACCACGCGGCCAACGTGCCCAGACCGATCAGGAGCACCACGGGTACAAAGACCGCGGCCACCCGGTCCACCAGCCGCTGCACCGGGGCCTTGCCGGCCTGGGCATCCTGCACCAGCGCAATGATGTGCGCCAACACCGACTGGGCACCGCTGGCACTCACCGCCACCACCACCAGGCCTTCGCCGTTGAGCGAGCCACCCGTCACCGCACTGCCGGGCGATTTGGCCACCGGCATGGCCTCGCCTGTGAGCATCGATTCATCGGCCTGGGTATGGCCTTCCAGCACCTCGCCGTCGGCCGCAAAACGCTCGCCTGGCAACACCTGGATGCGGTCGCCCGGCAGCAGTTCTTCCACCGGTACGTCGATCATTTCCGTACGCCGCACGCCGTCGGGCAACAGGCGCGCGCGCTCGGGCCGCAACGCCTGCAGTGCGCGTATCGCTTCGGTCGTCTGGCGCTTGGCGCGCGCCTCCAGCCACTTGCCCAGCAACACCAGGGTGATGACCACCGCCGAGCCCTCGTAGTAGAGGTGCACCATTTCGCCGGCTTCAGCACGCCACCACAGCCAGGTGGACAAGGCCCAGCCCGCCGTGGTGCCGATGGCAACCAGCAACTCCATGTTGCCGGTACGCGCCTTGAGGGCGTGCCAGCCCGCGCGGTAGAAGCGCGCGCCGAGCACGAACTGAACCGGCGTGGCGAGCAGGAACTGCCACAGCGCGGGCAACATCCAGTGCCGACCAAGCAGATCGCCCACCATCGGTAGCGCGAGCGGCGCCGACAGCAACGCGGCAATCAGCACCGGCCAGGCATGGCGCGGAATGCCCAGCACAAGTTCGCCATCGGGGTCGCTGTCGGTCTCGATCGCACGCGGTTCGTAGCCTGCGTCGCGCACCGCGCGCTTGAGGCGTGCCACCAGCGCCGCATCGCCGGCCGTGGCTTTCACGCGTGCCGTCTCGGTCGCCAGGTTAACGCTGGCGTCGATCACGCCGGGCTGCTTGCGCAGGGCACGTTCGACCCGGCTGACGCAGGAAGCGCAGGTCATGCCGCCAATACCGAGATCGATCTCGCACAGCTCGGTGTCGGCCACATCGGAAGCAAGGGTGGTGGTGTCCATGCCCCGCATGGTGCACCTTGACACCATGGCAAGGTCAAGCCCCGTGGCACAAAAGCCGTGCGCTTGACGTTGACATCGTGTCAAGCTTGAGAATCAAGCCATTCCCAACCCGGAGCAACACCATGAACCAGATTTTCTCTGTCCAGGGCATGACCTGCGGCCACTGCGAGCGCGCTGTCACCAACGCCATCAAGCAACTTGACCCAAAGGCCGAGATTCGCATCGACCGGCCGCAGAACCGCGTCGAGGTAAACAGCGAACAACCGCGGGACAAGATCGCCGAAGCCATCCGCGAAGAAGGCTACGCGGTGACAGCGTGATGGACGCCGACCTGCAAAGTGTCGTCTGGCCGGTCGTCATCGGGCAGGCTGCGCGGCTGAGCGGCGTATCGCCCAAAATGTTGCGGCACTACGAAGGCCTGGGCCTGCTGGGGCAGGTGCCGCGCACCGAAGGCAATTACCGCCAGTACGCCGAGTCCGACGTGCACACGCTGCGCTTCATTCGCCGCGCGCGCGACATGGGTTTCACACTCGACGAAATACGCACCCTGGTGGGCCTGTGGCACAACCGCCGGCGCAGCAGCGAGACCGTCAAGCGCATCGCCGAGCAGCACATTGGAGAGCTCGACCAGCGCATCGCCGCGCTGCAAGCCATGCGCCGCACGCTGCAGGACCTGGTGCAACGCTGCCCTGGCAACCAACGGCCCGACTGTCCCATCCTGGACGACCTGGGCAACGGGGCTTGTGACAAACATCTTTACAACCCACACACAGAAACGCCGCCTTCGCTGCACAGAGCCGGCGCACAGTGACGGCACGCCACCACCCGGTGGCCCATCCACCACAAGGAGTGCCCATGACATCGCTGTTCACCCGTCGCCGCCTCACCGCCACCGCCTTGGCCACCGCGATCGGCGCCCTCTCCGTCACTGCGATTGCGCAGAACGCACCGGCTCCCACCGCCGCCCCCACCGCCGAGGCCCGTGGCTACCAACGCCACGACCCGCAGCGCCACGCCGAACACCTGCAACGCATGCAACAGCGCATGGCCGAGCACCAGGAGCGCCTGAAAGCAAGCCTGCAACTCACCCCTCAGCAAGAACCTGCCTGGAACGCCTTTCTCGCCCGCATGCAGCCCACCGAGCGCCCGGCACAACCGCGCCTGGACCGAGACGCCTGGAAACAACTCAGCACACCTGAGCGACTGGACCGCATGGAAGCCATGAAAGCCGAACGCGACCGGGCCATGGCGCAGCGCCATGAGGCGATCCGCAGCTTCTACGCCCAGCTCACCCCGGCCCAACAGAAGGCGTTCGACGCGCAGCACGGGTTTGGCCCCATGCGCGCAGGCATGAAGGAACGCGGCATGCGTCATCGCCATGGCGGCGATCAACACCGCATGTGAATCCGCACAGATTTCCCGGATCGCTATTGCTATCAACACTTTGTTTAAAGAGATAGTGGTAGCTAGTAGAAGGCGCTGTCTTTTGTGGACAAGCGCCTTTTTTCTTTGCACAGCAAGGTCTTGTGCCACAGGACAAGCCTGTGCGAAGTGCCCCGGCGCTGGCGTGCGGGAATGGGGACAATTCCGGTTTTCGTCCCCGGCCTGTGGACAAGCCGGGACTTGTGCCAAAGCTGTCCACAGCCTTGTTCAACATCCGGTCACGAACGCTCACCGGTGACCGCAAGTGCCGCTGCTACACTGCGCGCCTTTCCCGCCGAGCCCGTCCCCGTTCATGCCCGTGTCCCTGGGCGGCCAAGCGCCCGCCAGTTTCGATCTCAAGAGCGCCCACCTCCCTTTGTTGGCCTTGCTGCTCAAGTCAAATGACCTGGACTTGTTGCGGCGCGAGTTGGACGAGCGCTATGGCGACCAGCCCGAATTCTTCGATCACGATCCGTTGCTGATCGACTTGCAGGGCGTGACCGATGTGGCAGTGCCGGATCTGGCGGCGGTGTCGGCTTTGCTGCACGAGCACCGCTTGCGCGCCGTGGCGGTGCACGCGCGGGATGCTGAGCAGCGCGCCGCCGCCCTGGCCGCTGGTCTGCCGGTGGCTGACGCCATCGCTTTGCCGCGCGCGGAACCCGCCAGGCCCGCCCGCCAGGAACCCGTCCCCGTGCCCCCGGCTGTGAACCCGGCCGCGTTGGTGATCGACAAGCCGCTGCGTTCGGGCCAGCAGGTGTATGCCCGCGGACGTGACCTGGTGGTGCTGGCGCCGGTGAACCCGGGGGCCGAGGTCATTGCCGATGGCCACATCCATGTCTATGCCCCGCTGCGTGGCAAGGCGATTGCCGGCGCGAGGGGCCTGGCCGAGGCGCGCATCTTTTCATTGGCCATGGCACCCGAGTTGGTGTCCATCGCCGGCATTTACCGCACCAGCGAAGTGCCCTTGCCCGCCGATTTGTTGGGCAAGCCCGCGCAGGTGCGTCTGCAACGCACGGACGAAGGCGACAAGCTCGTGATCGATCCCCTGTCCGTCTGAACCGCTGAACCCACCGATTCGAAGGGAGTTTTCCATGACCCGTATCGTCGTCGTCACCTCCGGCAAGGGCGGGGTCGGCAAGACCACCACCAGCGCCAGCTTTGCCACCGGATTGGCCCTGCGTGGCCTCAAGACGGCCGTGATCGACTTCGACGTCGGCCTGCGCAATCTGGATCTCATCATGGGTTGTGAGCGTCGCGTGGTCTATGACCTCATCAACGTGATCCAGGGCGAGGCCCGGCTCGGCCAGGCGCTGATCAAGGACAAGCAGGTGGATACGCTGCACGTGCTGGCCGCCAGCCAGACCCGCGACAAGGACGCGCTCACGCAGGAAGGCGTCAAGCGCGTACTCGATGAGCTGGCCGGACAGGGCTTCGACTACATCGTGTGCGATTCGCCTGCGGGCATCGAGACCGGTGCCCTCATGGCCATGCACTATGCCGACGAGGCGCTGGTCGTGACCAACCCCGAGGTTTCCAGCGTGCGGGATTCCGACCGAATCCTGGGTATGCTGGCCAGCAAGACGCAGCGCGCCATCGACGGCAAGGAGCCGATCAAGGAACACCTGCTGATCACGCGCTACAACCCGACGCGTGTGGCCGACGGTCAGATGCTATCGCTGCAGGACATCCAGGACATCCTGCGCATTCCGCTCATCGGTGTGATTCCCGAGAGCGAGAGCGTGCTCACCGCGTCCAACCAGGGAACGCCCGCCATTCACCTCAAGGGCAGCGACGTGGCGGAAGCCTATGGCGACGTCATCGACCGGTTCCTGGGTGCGGACAAGCCATTGCGCTTCATCGAGGCCGAGAAGGCCGGGTTCTTCAAGCGCCTGTTCGGGGGGAAATGAGCATGTCGCTGCTGTCCTTCCTGCTCGGCGAAAAGAAAAAGACCGCCAGCGTCGCCAAGGAGCGGCTGCAGATCATTCTGGCGCACGAGCGCGCCGGGCGCAGCGCTGCCGAGCCCGATTACCTGCCCGCGTTGCAACGCGAACTGGTGGCCGTGATCGGCAAATACATCCGCATCGATCCCAACGACATCAAGGTTCAACTCGAGCGTCAGGACAATCTGGACGTTCTCGAGGTCAAGATCGAGCTTCCCGAGCGGCGCTGAGGGCAACGGGTAAAATCCGCCGTGCGCGAATCCGCGCGCCGACCGGGCTGCGCGCCCGGCGCCGCCTCCGGCCATCGCCCCGATGGCCTTTTCTCGTCTTCCCGCATTCCACGGCACCACATGCCGGCGGCCTGTGCGGCGTGGACGAACCACGTCACTGCAAAGGAACCGCATGGCCAAGGAAGAACTGATCGACATGATGGGTATCGTCAACGAGGTGTTGCCCGACACGCGTTTTCGCGTGACCCTGGACAACGGGCACCAGCTCATTGCCTATTCCGCCGGCAAGATGAAAAAGAACCACATCCGCATCCTCGCGGGTGACCGGGTCTCGCTCGAACTTTCGCCTTACGACCTGACCAAGGGCCGGATCAATTTCCGCCACCTGGAAGGCCGCGCACCGGCCACGCCGCGTCGGCGCTGAGCCTCGCTTTTCTTCGCATCGCCTGACATTCGTCACACACACGTCACCGTTGGGCGTTCCCGCCCGACCGGAGGCATTCAGCGCGCTCAGCATCGGCCGAGAAGCAGGACAGGGCCCCACCCGGGGCCACCTGCCCGAGGCCAACGATGTTCCTGCTGCTCCGCTCTTCCCGCGTTTCCATTCCCGCGTTGCTGCTGGCCCTGACGCTGCCCTTGGCAGCGAGTGCGGTGCGGGCCGACGAAGCGGCCCCCACAGCGACCTCGCCCGAGATCTGGATCAACATCGGTGGCTTTTCGCGGCATTTCGACCGCAGCTCGCAATACAACGAGAAAAACTTCGGTTTCGGTATCGAATGGCGCCATTCGGCCGAAGTCGCCGTGATGGCCGGTGTGTATGACAACAGCCTTGGCAAGCCCTCGCAGTACGCAGCCATCAACTGGCAGCCCTGGCAGATCGGCCACGTCAAACTGGGTGCTGCGCTGGGCGTGCTCAATGGTTACCCGGGCATCGAGCGCGGCGGCACCTTCTTTGCAGCCCTGCCCATGGCCACCATCGAAGGCAGGCGCTTCGGCATCAACCTCGGCCTCATACCCTCGATGAAAAACGTCGATGGCGCTGTGCTGCTGCAGTTCAAGATGCGCATAAACTGAGGCAATGGACCTCAGCACCTGGCTCGCTTTCTTCGCCGCATCCTGGGCCATCAGCATTTCGCCTGGCGCGGGCGCCGTGGCCGCCATGAGCGCCGGGCTCGCGCATGGTTTTCGGCGCGGGTACCTCACCACCCTCGGACTCGTGCTGGGCATCTGGACGCAGATCGTGATCGTCGGCATCGGTCTCGGCGCACTGGTGGCCACCTCCGCCACCGCCTTTACCGTGATCAAGTGGGCCGGCGTTGCCTACCTGGTGTGGCTGGGTCTGCAGCAATGGCGTGCCCCGGCGCGCCCGCTTGCGCAAGCCAGCCCGGACGTCAGTCCTCAGCGTGCGCGCGATCTCATCGTGCGCGGCTGGATCATCAACGCGCTCAACCCCAAAGGAACGGTATTCCTGCTGGCCGTGGTGCCGCAGTTTCTGGACCTGGTGCAGCCGTTGGCGCCGCAGTATCTGGTCATTGCCCTCACCCTGGGCTTCACCGACCTCGTGGTGATGGCGGGTTACACCGCGCTCGCAGCGCGATTGCTGCGCTCACTCAAATCCACCGCCCATGTGCGCGCACTCAACCGCGTGTTCGGTTCGTTGTTCGTGGTGGCCGGCGGCTTGCTCGCGCTGTTCAAGCGCAACGCCTGATCAACAAAGTCCGTGACCTGGCACTACGAAGCGCCGCTCGGCTCGATGCGGCGCGTGATCGAACAGGTGCTCGACGCGCCCGCGCGGTGGGCCGAATGCCCCACGTTTGCCGAGCTCGACATGGACACCGCCGACGCTGTGTTGCAGGAGGCCGCCCGCTTCGCGAGCGAAGTGTTGCAGCCCCTCAACGGCCCGGGCGACCTGGCCGGCTGCACGCGCGATACCGACGGCAGCGTGAAAACGCCGCCTGGTTTTCGCGCCGCCTACCAGGCCTTCGTACAGGGCGGCTGGCCTGCCCTGCCCTGTGACCCGGCCTGGGGCGGCCAGGGTCTGCCGCTGCTGCTGGACGCCGCGATGCGCGAGATGCTCGACGCCTGCAACCACGGCTGGAACATGTACCCGGACCTGCTGCACGGCGCCTACGAGACGCTCAAGCACCACGGCAGCGACGAGCTCAAGGCCCACTACCTCCACCAGATCGCCAGCGGCGAATGGCTGGCCGCCATGGCACTCACCGAACCCCAGGCCGGCAGCGACCTGGGCCAGTTGCGCACGCGGGCCGAGCCGCAGGCCGACGGCAGCCTGCGCGTGAGCGGCAGCAAGATCTTCATCAGCGGCGGCGAGCACGACCTGACCGACAACATCGTTCACCTGGTGCTGTGCCGCCTGCCCGATGCACCACCCGGCACCAAGGGGCTGTCGCTTGCGCTGGTGCCCAAGCTGCTGCCCGACGGTTCGCGCAATGCGATGTTCTGCGACGGTATCGAAAAGAAGATGGGCATCAAGGCCAGCGCCACCTGCGCCATGCGCTATGAAGGCGCCACCGGCTGGCTGGTGGGCCAGCCGCACCGCGGCCTGGCGGCGATGTTCCTGATGATGAACTCGGCCCGACTGCACGTGGGCCTGCAGGGCCTGGGCCACCAGGAGATGGCGGCGCAGAATGCGCAGCGCTACGCCGAAGAGCGCGCGCAGATGGGCAAGCCGATCGCGCAACACCCGGCGGTGCGCCGCACGCTGCAGCGCCTGCGCACCCTCACCGAGGCCCAGCGCGTGCTGGCCTACCGCGCCGCGCTGGCGCTCGACCTCTCGGAACACCACCGCGACGAAGCGGTGCGCGCGCGCGAAAAGCGCTTTGCCGCGCTGCTCACGCCCATCGTCAAGGCCTTCTGCACGCACCACGGTTTTCACGGGCCGGCCGAGGCGCTGGGCGTGTGGGGCGGCTACGGCTACGTGCACGAATACGGCATAGAGCAGACGGTGCGCGACGCGCGCATCGCCATGATCTACGAAGGCACCAACCAGATCCAGGCGATCGACCTCGCGCAGCGCAAGCTGCTGGCCGATGGCGGCGCCACGGCGATGGAGCTGCTCGACGGCCTGCGCGTCGACCTCGGCGAATCCCCTGGCCTGTGCGCCGTGTTCGGCGAGGCACGCGCCCTGCTGCCGCGTTGGCTGGTGCGCGCCCCGCAGGACAACGCTTTCGTGCTCGACACCGCCGACGACCTGCTCCACGGCCTGGCCTTCGCGTTGCTGGCCTGGGCCGTGGCGCGGCTGGACGCCGCCGGGGAGAACCACACCGCGGTGTTCGAGCGCGAGGGCGTGCCCGAAGGCCTGATGCATTGGTGGCGCGTGCGCGACGCGCTGGAACGCTGAGGCCGCAACGCGCTAGTGCAGCTTCACCAGCGGCGTGGCGCGCTTCACCAGGAAGCGCGCGAACGCCAGCACGCCGGTGCGCAGCGTGCCCAGCACCGCCTGGTGGTGCATCAGGTGCAGGCTCACGTACATGAACCGCGCGAGCAACCCCTGTACGAACCACGTGCTGCCGAACAGGTTGCCCATAAGGTTGCCGACCGAGCTGCGCGTACCGATCGACACCAGCGAGCCGTGGTCGCGGTAGACGTAGGGCTTGTCGTCCAGGGCGTGCCCCTTCGAGGCACGTAGCAGCCGCGCGGCCAGGTAGCTCGCCTGCTGGTGCGCCGCCTGTGCGCGCGGTGGTACCCCTCGGCCGTCGGGCTGCGGGCAGGCCGCGCAGTCGCCCAGCGCGTACACGCGTTCGAACCCCGGCACCGAGAGCGTGGCGTCCACCTGCACCTGTCCACCACGCGCCACCGGCAGGCCCAGCTCGCGCAGCAGGCCTGGTGCCTGGATGCCCGCCGCCCACACCACCACGTCGGCCGCGAACGCGCGCCCCTCGCTGTCTTCCACCTGCGTGGGCGTGATGCGCGCTACACGGCAGCCTGTCACCACGTCGACCCCGCGCTCGCGCAGCAGTGCGGTTGCCGAGGCCGACACCTTGTCCGGCAGTGGCGCGAGGATGCGCTCGGCGCCTTCGAGCAAGGTAAGGCGCACGTCCTCGCGCGCGTCGAGCCGGCGAAAGCCGTAGCGCGCGTGCACCTGGCTGGCCTCGCGCAGTTCGGCCGCCAGCTCCACGCCGGTGGCGCCGCCGCCGATGATGACCACGTTGACCTTGCCCTCGCCGCCCGCGCTCTTGCGCAACTCGGCGGCCGTGAGCAACTTGAGCAGGCGCAGGCGGAAGTGCTCGGCGTCGGCCGGCTGGTTGAGTGCGATGGTGTGCTCGGCCGCGCCCGGCACGTTGAAGTGGTTGGCCGTGCTGCCCAGCGCCAGCACCAACGCGTCGTAGCCCAAGGTTCGCGCGGGGATCAGCTCTTCGCCGTGCTCGTCGTGCACCGCGGCCACGGTGATTTCACGCCGCGCGGCGTCCAGACCGTTGAACGCGCCGTAGCAGAACACGAAGCCGTTGTCGTGCGCCAGCATCTCGTACGACAGGCCTTCCTGGTGAATGTCCAGCGTGCCCGCCGCCACCTCGTGCAGCGAGGGCTTCCAGATGTGGAACAGCTGCCGGTCCACCAACGTCACGCGCTGCGGGCCGAGCCGGCGGCCGAGCTTGCAGGCCAGCTCCAGCCCGCCCGCGCCGCCGCCCACGATGACGATGGGCCTGTCGTCGCCCGGGGGATGGTTCATGGATCGCTTCGCAGCCGGGTGCCGGTGGCGCGTTCGATCGCGCGGGTGGCGTGTTTGAGCATGCGCTTGTGCGTGGCCGGCGCCACCTTGAGGTGGGTGTGCAGCTCGCGCAGCGCCACGGTGAGCTCCTGCACCAGCGCGATCAACGCCTGCTGATCGAGCTCCAGGCCGATGCGGCCATTGGGCAGCCGCACGCCCTGGCCGGGCGGTAGCAGGCTCAGGATGAGCACGCTCCACAGGTCCGGCTCGGGCGCGAGGAAATGCATCCAGTAGGGCCAGCGCGCGTGCAGGCCGCGCAACACGGTACGGCACTCGGGAATGTTGTGCACCTGCCGAGGGTCGCGCTCCAGCCCGTTGAAGGCGAAGAACACCCCGCCGGCCAGCTGCTCGATGTGCGCCGGGCTCTCCAGCAGCAGCAGCAGGTCGTGCACGCAGCGCAGCAGGCGATCGGGCTCGCTGTCCTTGAGCTCCAGCGTGAACACCACCCGCGACAGGTCGGTGGGCAGCGCGGCCACGCCGGACCCCAGCGGAACGCGGGGCGGTGGCGCGGTGATGGTGGGGCTGGACGTCATGGTCGGGTCCTGGGGGGCTGTGCCACGCGCCAGACGCGGCAGGACGGAGACGTTAGCACGAGTACGGCGCCACCAAGTGCTGTACAGCGGGCGGGGGGCGGCCCGTTTGCCGCACACTTGGGGCATGCGCGGCACCCTCGCCACGCGTGAAGAGGAACAAGATGACCACCACCGCCGCCCTTGCTGCGCCCGCGATGCGCGCCCCCACCACCAACCCGGCCCCGCTGTCGCCCTTTCACCTGGCCTTCCCGGTGCACGACCTTCAGGCCGCCCGCGCCTTCTACGGCGAGCTGCTGGGCTGCCCCGAGGGCCGCAGCTCGCCCGAGTGGATCGACTTCAACTTCTACGGCCACCAGATCGTGGCCCACCTGGCGCCCGAGGCCTGCGGCAGCGCGGCCACCAACGCAGTCGACGGCCACGGCGTGCCGGTGCGCCATTTCGGCATCGTGCTGCCCATGGCCGACTGGGAGGCCATGGCCGAGCGCCTCAAGAGCCTGGGCACCAAGTTCGTGATCGAGCCCTACATCCGCTTCCAGGGCCAGCCCGGCGAGCAGGCCACCATGTTCTTCCTTGACCCTTCGGGCAACGCTATCGAAGTCAAAGCGTTCGGCGACATCAACAAGCTGTTCGCCAAGTGAGCCGCTTCGAGCCGGTGCGGCTCGAACACGCCAGCCGCCTCATCAACCACGGCCCCACCGTGCTCGTGACGAGCGCGCACGGCGGCCGCCGCAACGTGATGGCGGCGGCCTGGTCAATGCCGGTGGAGTTCACGCCGCCGCGCATCGCGGTGGTGATCGACAAACACACTTTCACACGCGAACTGGTGGCCGCCAGCGGTGCCTTTGGCCTGTGCCTGCCGGGCCTGACGCTGGCCGACCTGACCTACAGCGTGGGTCAGCACAGCGGGCGCGACGGCGACAAGTTCGCGCGGTACGGCATCGAGGCCCTCACCGGCCCGGTGCTGGGCGTGCCCCTCATCGAACACGGCTGCGCCGCCTGGCTGGAATGCCGCCTGATCCCCGAGCGCCACACCGAGGACGCCTACGACACCTGCTTTGCCGAGGTGGTGGCCGCCGCGGCCGACCCGCGCGTGTTTGCCCACGGCCGCTGGGCGTTCAACGACCACAACACCGAACTGCAGACCATCCACCACCTAGGCGCGGGCAGCTTCGTGCGCAGCGGCGGCACCGTGCAGGCCCAGCGCCTGCCCTGAGCGGGGCAGGCGCTCGCTGTGACGGAACACAAACCCGCTGCGGGTGACACAGCAGCTGCCGGCGCTGCTTGTCCGGTGTGTGGTTGTGGAGTTGCGCATGAGGCCATTTCAGTCGAAGGTGGGCGCTGTCCCGCGGCAGACCCTGCAGCCGGAGGCACACGCCCCCGTCGCCTCGTCGACCTTGCGTACCGGTACCCCTGCGGCACAGGCCGACGTGGCCGGTCTCATGGAAAGGTTGTTGCCGCAAGACCGGGTGTCGCGCAGCGCCTTTCTCGGCTGGGGGCGGGGCACGCCGGTGGTTCGCCCGGTCAGCCTCAAGACCTTTGTTGCCCTGGTCGTCGGGGCCTGGGCGCTGGAGCAGTCCATGGACGTGGCGGCCAGCAACCACAAGTCCAGCGCGGCCGACGACGTCTCGCGCGGGCGCGACCTGGCCACCCGGCACGCCACGCACCATCCGCCGCCCAGGGCCGGTGAACCCGACGTGGTGTGGCGTGCCAGGGAGGTGTCCTTCACCCGCACGGGCACCTGCGGCCGCCACGCCTCGCGCAACTTCGTGCTCATTGGCGCTGCGTTGCGCCGCATACACGATGAATGCCCCAGCCTGCGGGACCACCTGCCCACGGTCGAGATGGTGTCGGACTTGCGCGCAGGGGCGCGCCTGGGCGGACCCGATACCGACGTGCATGTCTTCGTGATCGTGCGCGGTGACGACGATCCCATCGTGGTCGACAGCTGGCTCGCGTTTCCGAAGGTCATCGAAACACGCGACGGCTTGTGCCGTGCCGACCTGACGCTCTATGCCGCCGATGCTTCCCGTCCGGGCCTTCTGCCGCCGGATGTGCTGGAGCAGATGGATGACGCGGCCGAGGCCGGCTGGCGCGAGGCCGCCGCCGCCCTGCTCGATGACGCGCATTACGCCGATCCCGCCCATTGGTACGCGGCGGACGGGCAGCGCTTTCGTCAATGGCAGCTGCTCTATCCCACGCAGCACGAGGTGCCGGTCATCTACACCTGCGGTTCACTGACCTTCGACCCGGACCTGATGAGCGCCGAGGGGTTGGCCACCCGCAAACGGTGGGTTCAAGAAGCCACCCACGCACTGGAAAAAGGCGGCCAGTCGCCCATCCGGGATGCACCGGCGTTCAGTCCCTTGCGGCGCGACATGGAGGCGGCCATGCCCCCGGATGCAGAAGGACCCTTCGCCCGACAACCACTGAAGTCCTAATGCCGGGCAGCCACGAAGCGCGTCAACCCGTCGCGCCCAGCGCCTTCAATTCAGGGCTCAGTTGCTCCACCCAGCCCAGCTGCTCGGCCAGGTGGCACACCACCCACTGCGCCTCGGGTTCGCTGAGCACCGCGTCCGGGCCCTGGGTGATCGGCAGCAGGCTCTCCAGCAGCTTGTCGATGACGTCGGCCTCGGTGATGCCGAGCTTGAACTGCAGCTCCTGCGCCCGCGGGATCAGCGCGGCGGCCATGTCGTCGCACACCTCGAAGCGCTGCGCGATCTCCGCTGCGCGCGGGCGCGGCACCGGCTGGCCACGCCGAATGAACAGGTGGATGAAGCTGTCGGGAACGTGGATCTGGGAATCGTCCATGGGGGGTGATGCAGGTGCGGGCGGTGGCGTCTCTACACTCGGCGCCGGTGCGCATCATCCCATTGCGGCGCACCGGCTCGCATGTGTTTTCTTCACCGTCCCTGCTCAACATGAAACTGCTCGAACAGCTCTTTGACCACCCCCGCGCCGGCCTGCTGCTGCTGCGCTGGACCCTGGCCCTCCTGATGATCCTGCACGGCGTGGCCAAGGTCTTGAACGGGGTCGACGGCATCGCCGGCATGCTGGTGGCGCGCGGCCTGCCGGGCTGGCTGGCCTACGGCGTGTACCTGGGCGAACTGGTGGCGCCGGTGCTGCTGCTGGCCGGCGTGTGGATCGTGCCGGCCGCGCTGGTGATCGTGGTCAACATGGTGTTTGCCGTGGGCCTCGCGCACATGGGCCACTGGCTGCAACTCACCAACTCGGGCGGCTGGCGGTTGGAGTTGCAGGCCTTCTTCTTCGTGACCGCGTTGGTCGTGGCGCTCACGCACCGGCAGCAGCGTTGATGCCCCGCGCCGATGGCGGCCAGGAGCGGCGGGCGTATCCTCTGGCCCATAACCACCACCAGTCGTCGGGACCATGACCACCTTTGCCGCCACGCTGAAGAAGGAGATCGCGCGCATCGCCCGCAAGGAACTGCGCGACGACCTCGCCACGCTGCGCAAGGCCAGCGCCGCCCACCGCCACGAGATCGCCACCCTCAAGCGCGAGCTGCGCGAAGCGCAAGCCGCCTTGCGCGAAGCCAACCGGCGCGCCGGCAAGGCACTGCAGCAGGCCGGGTGCGCACAGCCTGCAGCCGCTGGGGCCGCCTCGGCCGACGCCAGCGCCCCAAAACGCGGCCGCCGTGCCGTCTTCAGCGCCGAACGCTTCAAGGCCCAGCGCGATCGCCTGGGCCTCACGCAAAAGCAGATGGCCGCCTACCTCGGCACCTCGGCCCTGTCGGTGTGGAAGTGGGAAAGCGGCCAGGTGAAGCCGCGTGCCCGCTTCCTGCCCGCCATCCTGGCGCTGCGCAGCCAGGGCAAGCGCGAGGTGATGAAGGCCGTGGCGTCGGCTTGAACGGCGCGCCACGGGCATGCAGTGCCCGCGCCGACCGGCGGCCTCAAGCGCCTTCACCGCCCTGCCGATAGCTCCGTCATGGGCGGCCACGCCGTCCGCCCGGGAGCGCTCCATGATGAAGGTCCTGTCCACCGCCGTCTCCGGCCTGCACGCCGCCACCCGGCGGCTCGACACCAGCGCCCACAACATCGCCAACGCCAGCACGCCGGGCTTTCACCGCCACGAGGTGAAGGCCACGGCGCGCGCCGAAGGCGGCGTGGACACCCGCATCGAACGCGCGCCGCGCGAAGCGGTGTCGCTGGAACAGGAAATCGCCGATCAGATCGCCGCGGCGGCGAGCTTCAAGGCGAATGCCAAGGTAATCGGGGTGGTGGAGCGCACGCTGGGGCGGTGGCTGGACGAGCGGGCTTGAGGCGCTGACGCCGCCTCACGCGGCGCTTGCCCTCGTATCATCCCCGCGAAAGGGGGGGGGCACACCATGAGCAACGGGGCAACGCCAGCGGAGGCACGGGTCGCGGTGCTGGTCGACTGCGACAACACCACGCCCGAGATCCTGGAACACGCGCTGCGCGTGGTGGCACAGTTCGGCCGCATCGTGCTGCGCCGCGGCTACGGCAACCACACCACGCTGGCCAACAAGTGGCAGGAAGCCCTGGTGCGCCTGGCCTTCACGCCCTGCCTGCAATACCAGTACGCGGCGGGCAAGAACACCAGCGACATCGCCCTCGCGCTCGACGCCATGGAGGCGTTGTTCGACGGCCGCGCCGACACCTTCTGCCTCGTCACCAGCGATTCCGATTTCGCCTACCTGTGCCGAAAGTTGCGCGAGCGCGGCGCCACCGTGCACATCGTGGGCGAGGCCAAGAGCCCGGACGCGCTGCGCAACGCGAGCGATCAGTTCTTTGAGTGGGTGAAGCCGGAGGCGGTCGAGATGGAGGCGCCGGTGCCCAAGGCCAGCACTCGCAAGAACGAGCCAGCTAAGCCCGAGGCGCCCAAACCCCTGCCCAAGCAGCGCCCCCGCTTCGTCGTGGAGGCCGTGGGCCTGCTCGCGGCCGACACGTCAGAAGGCAAGGTCAGCACCAGCATGCTGGGCTCTTACCTGAAGCGTGCCGATCCGTCCTTCACGCCGAAGAAATACGGGCATGGCAGCCTGCTCAACATGCTCAAGACCTACGACCTGCTCAAGCTGCAGCAGGGCGCGGGCGATCACTGGTTCGTGCAGCTGGTGAGCACCGGTCCGGAAGGTTGACGGGCGCAGCCTTGTGCCGCGCCGCCAAATTCACACGTCGATGTTCCCCGCCCGCAGCGCGTTCGTCTCGATGAAGTCCCGCCGCGGCTCCACCTCGTCGCCCATCAGCATCGTGAACACGCGGTCCGCTTCGATCGCGTCGTCAATCTGTACGCGCAGCAGGCGGCGAACGTTCGGGTCCATGGTGGTTTCCCACAGCTGCTCGGGGTTCATCTCGCCCAGGCCCTTGTAGCGCTGGCGGGCGGTGGTGCGTTCGGCTTCGCCGATCAGCCATTGCATGGCCTGGCGGAAGTCGCTCACGCGTTCTTCCTTCTGCTTCTCGCCTTCGCCGCGCTGCACCTTGGCGCCATCGCCCAGCAGGCCGCGGAAGGTGTCGGCCGCGGTGGCCAGGGCCGCGTAGTCCGCGCCGTGCACGAAGTCTTGCGTGATGACGCTGCTCTTGATGTTGCCGTGGTGGCGGCGACTGATGCGCAGCACCGGCTTGTCGGTGCGGGCGTCGAACTCGGCGCCCACGGTGGCGGGCACGCCGGTGGTGGCCAGTTCACGCAAGCGGGCCTGCAGTGCCTGCGCGCTCTCGGCGGCGGCGTCCATGTCGTCCAGGTTCAGGGCCACGCCGTCGGCCACGGCGCGCAACGCCTCGGCGTCCATGAAGGCGGACAGCCGCGCGATCACCTGCTCGGCCACCTGGTGCTTGCGCGCCAGTTCCTCGAGCGTGTTGCCTTCGAGCAAGGCGTTGGTGCTGCCGCCGGTGAGCACCTTGGCGTCTTTCAGCGCGATGCGCAGCAGGAACCCGTCGAGCGCGGTGGCGTCTTTCAGGTAGAGCTCTTCCTTGCCGTTCTTCACCTTGTACAGCGGCGGCTGCGCGATGTAGATGTGGCCGCGTTCCACCAGCTCGGGCATCTGGCGGTAGAAGAAGGTGAGCAGCAGCGTGCGGATGTGGGCGCCGTCCACGTCGGCGTCGGTCATGATGATGATGCGGTGGTAGCGCAGCTTGG
>VFQP010000562.1_pt1 | contig 68041 bp, 53 predicted proteins | sample 3512351 | NCBI WGS metagenome assembly VFQP01 (sample SAMN10412372, study PRJNA504923) | tailings metagenome | isolation source: Relicate 1 Philex TSF1 revegetated site | place: Philippines: Tuba, Benguet | collected 2017-08-29
TCGAAAAGTGGAGCAAAAGACTTGTCTCATTCCAAGCCGTTCACTAAAAAGTTCCATCCCCTTATTTTAAATCAAAAAGGGCGGATTGCGCTACGCTCCATCCAAACGACAAGCGCTTTTTGTTAAAATTACGACACGGAACTTTTTTAACGCTCTCTTCCGGGAATGAGACGGGAAATCCACCTTCGGACACCTCATTCTTGTTTCATGCGGAAAATCGTTCAGATCAGGAGGATCTAAATCCGGCGCATTGGTGAACAAGATCGGGTACCTGTGCAGGAAATAACAGGTAAATTTCTCATCCTGTTTGAGGAGGAACGACGAGTTTTATGAGAAATTCTGTTATGATCTGCTACAGGTCGATCGGTTTACCGCGCCTAGATTTTTTGTTACTTTTTCATCAATGGAAAAAGTAAAGGAGTCAACAAGAATGTAAGATGTGCTGTTAAAAGGGAAATCGTTTTCCTAAGTGAGAAACAAAAAACCCTGACGATACATGTCAGGGTTTCTCTATTGAATCTATTTTGAATTACTTCACTGCATCTGCTTTTTCACGAGCCTTGGCCATGATATTATCAGCCTTGGTTTGTGCTTCCTGCTCCACTTTGCTTGCACTGCCTTCAGCTTTTTTCTTCATTTCCTTACAAGCTACTTCGGCTGCTTTTTTCTTCAGCGGATTTGCACCTGCTGCGTCCATACCGTCATTACATTGCTTGTCGGCTTCTGAACGAATCTGATCAGCGGCTTTTTTCGCTTCCGCTTTCAATTTATCAGCTTCTTTCTGCGCGTTTGCAATAATCTCGTCTTTTTTCTTGTTCAGATCTTCTTTAACCTCTTTGACCTTGTTGTCGACAATTGTTTTAACAGAATCTTTTGCCTTGTTGAGCAATTCTTTTCCTTGTTCCTTGATATTGTCTTTCAGGTTTCCGGTTGCTTTCAGAATTGCTTCCTTAAAGTCGGTTTTGATAACCGGTTTTGTGACCGTTCCACCAACCAAAGCATTTACAGGAATAATATCCGGAATACTTCCCAGGTTCAGTTTCGGAACAACCCCGTTCACTTTTGCCAAACCTTGTTCAGCAGTTTTAAGAATTCCCGCCGGGATCATCGATTTCGGAACCTGCATCGTCATTTTGTAATCGATATCCTGCGTAAATGCAGTTGAACCCATTACTTCCGTTTCAATGCCACTCAATTTGATTTTTAACGGCTTTTTCATGGTTACTTTTCCGTCCTTAAAGCTGAAGAATGCTTTCACATCTTTGAAGGTTTGATTTGCCAGTTTATCCATGCTCAGAGACTCGCCCAGTTTTTTCAACGGTTCGAATCCGCTTACGGTCACTAAATTGGTGAATAAATCTCCGTCACCGGTTAATGAATTGTAAACTGGTTCCAATGCTTTGGTCAAATCACCTTTCAGATTCAAACTGGAACTGAATTTTCCTTTTGCGTATTTTGCTACCGGAGCCAGTTTTTCGATCGTTAAGAAGTGAGAGGTGATTTCCTGGATGTCGATTTCCTTCAGGTTATATCCCAGGTCGATGGCCGGTTTGTTGTGGTCTTTCGAGCTGTAGCTTCCTCTCAGACCAACGGTTCCGCCCATAGTACTCATCGTCAATCCGTTCAGTGAAGCCACTTCTTCTTTCATGTTTACATTTCCTTTGATGCCGTTTACATCAATTCCGTTGTAACGCAGTTTCTGAATGTTTGTATTCAGGTCGAAATCTACGTTTTCAGGAATCAGAAGCGGTTCTGCGTTCGGATCAACCGGAGCCGGTTCTGCTGAAGCAGTAGCCGCCGGAGCCGCAGAACTTGCTGTAACTCCCATCAATTGATCCAGATCCAGGTTGTTGCTGTTGAAATTGAAAGCACCTTTCAATAACTGGTCTTCTTTGCTGTTTCCGAATAAATAACCCAGGTAGTTGTCAATTTTCCCGTTTACGGCAAAATCCGATTTACCCATTGTGGCATTCATCTTCTCTAAAGACAAGTTTTGCGGACTGAAACGGAAAGTCAGATCTTTTACATTCACATCCTCGTTCAAATCTTTGGATTTGTACAGGAAGTCGAACAACTCGATCAAACCTTGTGCGTTGAATTTCTCGTATTGCTCTGTTTCAATAGCGCTCATACGACCGTTCAAAGCCACATCTGCATTCAGTTTTCCTTTATAGGATTCACCTTCGGCCAACGGCATCACTTTTCCAAGTGTAGCCAGGTTCACGTTTGCTTTTATTTTGGAATCGATCAACGGATCGGTCATCGGGTTTCTCAGTTTCAGGTTTGCATCAATGAGGTTTCCTACGAATTCAGAGTGAAACTTTGTTACGTCGATGGTCATTTTATCCAGGTTGGATCCGCCCTCGAACTTGGAACCTGCATCAACAGTAATGTTGTTGATTGATCCCGGAAGATCAGGATATTTAATAGATGCTTTCTGAACATTCAGCCCGAAATCCCATCCCGGAAGGTTTTTATCATCCAAACGGCCTTTTACTTCTCCGTTCAGTTTCAAATCTCCTTTTGCCACCATGCTTTCGTATCCGCTTTGGTAGAAGGTCGGAACCAATGACAATAAGTCCTTAAAGCTGATTTGTTTTGTGTTCAGTTTCAGATCCATTTGGTCGTGGTCCTTCAACATCTGGTAAAAACCGTCCAAAGACATGTTGAAATTGTTTAATGCAAAACTGTTTTCATTCAACGTGAATTTCGAATCATCTTCCTTGAATTCCATCAACAGGTTCACATCAGCATTGGTTTTTACTTTCGACAGGTAACTCAAACCTTCCATTTCGAATGTCAACTCGTCCATTTGAGTGCTTGTAACGAAATCAATCACATCTGCCGTTAAATCTCCTTCACCTGTATGGTTCAGATTTTTAATATTGGCATACATGTCCGAAGCCTGGTCATCATAAACGATCTGAATGTTGTTCAATGAATATTCCTTCAACGACATTTTGAACTTGGAAGGTTCCTGGTCTTCAACCGGTCTTTCATCCGTTGGAATGACGATGTCATAATTGGCTTTTCCTTCCGGATCAACGCGTACATCAAACTTGGCATCGGAGATGTGAACTTCGTCAATTTCGATTTCATCTCCACCAATTACATCCCATAAACCTACATGTGCCTCAATAGTTTTGATATTTGCCAACTCTACGCCCTTAAATTCCGTTCTACCTGTTACCTTCGTGTCATATAATTGGATGGTGACATTGGGAAAGGTTGACAGGAACGTTAGATCAAAGTCTTTGATAGTGACATCCGCTTTCAATGATTTACTGACTTCTTTCAATACCAATTCCTTGATTTCATCCTTGAAAATGATCGGAACTAAAATGATTGCAATGAGTAAGACCAGGAGCGTATATCCCGTCCACTTGAAAAGTCTGCGGATGAAACTTTTCTTCTTTTTCGGCAATTTTTCTTTTTTCGACATCGATAGGTAATTTAAGTATAACCAATTTTTTAACCAAAGGATGTATCTTTACATCCTTACGAAAATAAGCTTTTCATGAAACAATTAACAGTCCTGACATTATTAATTTGTAGTCCATTTGTGAATATCGCACAAATTTCCACCGGAAAAGTAAAAGACTCGCATAAAAAAGCTGAAACTGAATCGAAAAAGACTGATTCGGATAGTAAGTATGATCCTGATAAAGGATTATTGGATTTTACCGTATTCCTGGGCGCAGGCTACAGTTTGGGTTCTCACCGGATTGAACCGAACGGAGATCTGTTCGGAAAACCAATCGGAACCCGCGCTGATGAGAAAATAGTTAACCGCTGGACCTACCAGGGTGGTATCCGGAACAGAATTAACCGTTTTTTGTCTATTGAAGCAGGTTTGTCGTATGATCGTTACGGAGAATCATACCAGTACAAATCCACGATCAACGATAGTGCTTACAGCTACAATCGAAAATACAACATGCTTGCCGTGCCGGTTCAGTTGTATTTTACTTACGGAAAACGTGTGCAGTTCCTGGCTGGAGCGGGAATTCAACCGTTTATCCCATTGAGTCTGAAATCGAAAATTACCTATAAGGACTCGAAAGGAAATGAAACTACTTCGGAGCCAAGAACAGTTGAGGGATTCAGTTCTGCAGGTTTCAGTGTCCTGTTTTCTACCGGAGTACAATACCGTTTCACGAAATACACTTCGGTTTATTTTATCCCGGCATATTCGATCGGATTGACCAATATTTTCGGAAAGCAGGAGCCACATAAGCAATGGTTCAATGCGTTGAACCTGCGTTTTGGTCTGGCCGTTCATTTCCCGGAAATGACGAAGGAAAAGAAAGTGAAGCCGGTAAAAGAACCGAAAGAGAAGAAAAAGTTTAGCTGGTAATATTCTAATCGAAAGATAGGAAGGGCATTCGGAAGGGGATGCCCTTTTTTGTTTCCTCTCCTCTAAAGGGGGAAGTTTTTAACCCAGTTTCAAAAGAGAATTTTATTACCGACATTTTAGAATTTGGGACCAGGTTTAATCTTTAAAGGGAAATTCCGGTTTCACCCTTCGGAGGTCTTGACGACTCTGATGAGTGTCAGACTCCGTCAGAGGGGATAAAGGGGAGGACTTTTTCATCAAATCACTGAAAACAAAAAAGAGAATACATCGCACTCTCTTTCAATTTATTCTATGATTTAACACTATTCCGAATCACTTGGTCCGGCGCCGGTTCCAAACGATTGAATATCTCCGTCGTAAAAAATCATGATTTGGGCTACATCGCGCAGGAAATCAATTTTCCCGATTTCAATGCGGTTGATTTTCAAACCGGTTCTTTTCTGAACATCTTCCATCATTTCGTCGTATCGCTCCGGCTGAATCAGGTCAATGCGGTCGTAAACGATAATCTTCCGGGTTTCGTGTTTCAACAACCACAGGTATTCCAACCCGGCGGTAAGCAGGATTAGGCATCCGTTCATCAGACCCATTTCTGCAAGAGAAATCTTGTTTGAGGCCAGGGCGTTGATTACCGAAAGACCGATTACCAGGAATAAATAGGTCATTTCCTTGATTTCAATTCCTTCCGTACGGTAGCGGAGAATTCCGAAGATGGCAAACAAACCGAGCCCCATTCCGGTGTCGATATCGAGTTTTTTCAATCCGAAACACAGGAAGAAGGTGATCATCCCGATCAGGAAATAAGTAAAGAGGTAATCTTTTCTTCTTGCTTTGGAATAATACATGAAACGAATCAGAATAAGCAGCACAACCAGGTTGATGGTCATCCGGAAAAGAAGGGCGTATAAATCTTCGTTGAAAAAGGAGATGCCGAACAGTTTAAAATCCGGCTGATGGGAGAGAAGCATGGGATGAATTGTTTATTAGTTTCTGTATCAGTAGTTTTTTTTCTTTGAAGCGGTTTGATTTCAATTTGCTTTCCTCATACAAATCGATCATTCCGAAACAAAATTTGGAGATGCGAAACGGGCGGATTAATTCCTGTTTCATTAATTGATAGAATGGAGAATTTCTATCCAGTTTTGGCTGTTTCAATTCTGCAATCACAATCGAAGAAAGTGTTTGTTTCTTGCAGTTCGGAGCATCTAAGGTTCCGTTGGTAATTTCAAAATCAATGGTCAACCGTTCTTCACTGTGTTTATTAACTAGTGTAATCCGGCGATAACTGTTGATCATTACAGGCTGTAAATCCATCTGTTTGCGCAGACGATCCCACAAAAAGGAACGTTGGTCATCCGAAAAATCAGAAGTAAAACCGTCAATATTGATCCGGTTCTTATCGGTACGCCCTTTGATCCGTTCTTTTACTTCAAGATACGAAACATTGCTGTCTACATAGGTCCGGATACGGACTTTGAAGCGATTCGGAATGGATTTGTGGTGATCCTGGAAAAAAGAATATTCCGCATTGTCAAAATACTGACTGGTATAATCGAAAATCACTTTTCCGTCAATATTCAGTACATCGTAGAAAGGAAGCATCTTTTCCAGGTAACAAGCCAGGTTTTCAATCGGGAAAGCAAACTTTTCATCTACACGATTCATAAGCGGAGCCCGGGAGAGTTCTTCCAGCGAAATCCCATGGTATGAATGTAGTAAATGTGTTAGTTTTCCCTTCATGTTAAATTCAAATATAATTAATATTACATATGACGAACTTTTTATACAGAAAGTTTGTTTTTTATAATTGAAAAATGAACGCATGAAAATTGAAAAGACTTCTGAATCTGCACACTAAAATGAAAATCCGGATCTTTCCTTTTCAATCCTCACTTATCAATTTTCAATTACTTTTGTGCTATGCAAAAGAAAATTTTACTCCTGGGTTCCGGTGAGCTTGGAAAAGAACTGGTAATTGCCCTTCAACGATTAGGACAAACCGTTATTGCGGTTGATAGTTATGAAAATGCTCCGGCAATGCAGGTTGCTGACGGATATGAGGTCATCAATATGCTGGATGCCGTTTCCCTGGATGCGATCGTGGCAAAACATCGTCCGGATCTGATTGTTCCCGAGATTGAAGCGATACGAACGGAGCGTTTCTACGAATATGAGAACATGGGAATCCAGGTTATTCCTTCTGCAAAAGCGGCCAATTTTACCATGAATCGTAAGGCGATCCGGGATTTGGCAGCGAAAGACCTTGGAGTAAAAACGGCCAATTACCGTTATGCAAAAACCGCTGAAGAGTTTGAAGAAGCTGTATTGGCAATCGGCATTCCATGTGTTACCAAACCATTGATGTCAAGCTCCGGAAAAGGGCAGTCGGTAATTCGTTCCAAAGAAGAAATTTCGAAAGCATGGACTTATGCCATAGAAGGTTCCCGAGGGGATTTAAAAGAAGTGATCGTGGAAGAATTTATTCCATTTGATTACGAAATTACCTTATTGACGGTGACACAAAATAATGGGGAAACATTGTTCTGCGCCCCGATCGGTCACAGACAAGAGCGTGGAGATTACCAGGAAAGCTGGCAACCCATGCCGATGAATCCGGTGCATTTGAAAGAAGCGCAGGAAATGGCAGCAAAAGTAACAGAAGCTTTAGGTGGTTCCGGTTTGTGGGGAGTGGAATTCTTCATCACAAAAGACGGAGCATATTTCTCTGAATTGTCACCGCGTCCGCACGATACAGGAATGGTAACGCTTGCAGGAACACAAAATTTCAGCGAATTCGAATTACATGCACGTGCTATTTTAGGTTTGCCGATTCCATCGATTGTTTCCCTGAAAAAAGGAGCAAGTGCGGTTGTCCTGGCGGATCGGGAATCAAACCACGCACCTGATTTTTCCGGTTTGGAAGAAGTACTGCAAACAGAAGGTTCGGATGTGCGCATTTTCGGAAAACCGACAACCCGTCCTTATAGAAGAATGGCTGTTGTGTTGTATTCCGGAGACCAGGAGGTAGGCGAAATTACCGATAAAGCAAAGGAATTGGCGCAGAAAATCACGATCAATTACCGCTAAAAAATAGTGTGAGTGTGAGGAGTGAGAAGAAATACCGGATGAAGAATTGAAAAGAGTTGTAATCGTTGGCGGCGGCCCGGCAGGATTGATGGCTGCCACTCAATTGCTGAAAAGCGATTGTGAAATAGTGCTTCTCGATCAGAAAGCAAGCGTCGGAAGAAAGTTCCTGGTTGCAGGCGATGGTGGATTCAACCTGACACATTCGCAAAGTAAGACCGAGCTGCTTGAAAAATACGATTCAGAATGGATCAAACAAGCGGTCAAACAGTTTTCGAACAAGGATTTTATCAAGTTCCTGAGGCAAATAGGAATTGAAACCAAAGTGGGTTCTTCCGGGAAGATTTTTCCTCTGGATGAGATCAAACCGATCCAGGTTTTGAACGCCTGGAAACAATTGCTGGAGCCGAAAGTGCAATTTGTGCTGAATACACGTTTTTTAAACTTCGAGGGAAAGCAGATTGAGATCGAACGGGAAGGAAAAACCGAGAAAATAAATTTCGATTACCTGGTATTGGCTTTGGGAGGAAAATCCTGGCCGATAACAGGTTCTGACGGAACCTGGACCTCTGTTTTTGATCAAAAAGGAATTGAAATAACCCCTTTTGAGTCGAGTAACTCCGGTTTGGTTTTGTATGAAAACTGGCTGGGAGATCTGGAAGGCAAAATCCTGAAAAATATTCAAACTTCCTGTGGAAACCAATCGTGCGCGGGAGATTTGGTTTGTACTGCTTACGGTTTGGAAGGAAAGCCGGCTTATGCGATCAACGGTGCGCTGCGAAAAATGGAAAAACCCGCTTTTAAGGTGGATTTTAAACCGCAAATGACCAGTGAAAAAGTCTTTGAAATTCTGAAAAAGGCAAAAAATCCTTCACAGGGATTGAAAGAATTGAAATTGGGAGAAGTTGCGGTGTTCTGGATCAAAAATTTCGTTTCCAAAGAACGCTTTTTGAATCCAAAGGAACTTACGAAAGCAATTAAGGAGTTTTCCATTGGAATCAAAGGCTTCCGCCCGATTGAAGAAGTGATTTCAAGCGCCGGAGGAGTAGCTGTAACTGAAATTTCAGAATCGGGTGAATTAAACCAATTTCCGGACGTGTTTTGTGCCGGCGAAATGCTGGATTGGGATGCTCCGACAGGAGGATACCTGATTCAGGGGTGTGTTTCCAGCGGATATGTTGCTGGAAAAGCAATTGCTGGAAAAATAATCTCCTAGTTAATTCTCGATACTCTCCGTTTCACTCCGAACTCGAGCCGGCAAATGATGTAATTGTCATTTCGGGTGAAGCCGAAAGAATGAAGGCTTTGTATCGAGAAGTGGTAATTACTGATCAATCCGTGGCAAATTAATCTTCTCTTTCACCACAAAACAAGTAGGAAACTGTTGTGCTGTTGCAGCTTTTACCTTTTCAGCTTCCAATTGTGTTCTGAAATCCCCAACTTTCAAAAAATAGTGCGGAGCAACAAATTCCACGTAGGTGTCTACTTTCGGAAACATGGCAGCAAATCGTGACCGCGCATCATCAATCTGGCTCTTGCTGGTATCGAAAGTCAGCTGAAGACGGTAACCGTTAATTTCGACTGTTGTTGCCGGAGGAGTAATCTGACCCTGTGCTTTCACCAATTCATCAATTCTACTGTCTTTTACAATAGTTACCTGTGAATTTCCGGAGAAGGAAACCAGAACCAGGGAAGCAATCAAAATCACATTTTTCATATCAAAAAGCTTTGTGCAAAGTTAGTTTATTTTTTGAAGTGGCTCATTCTGTCTGAATGTCTTGAATTCATTCAAAAAAATCATGCCAAAAAAAGGATGAAAATGATCTGTTTTCGGGTGTAAGTTGAAGCAAATTAGGGTATTGTTAACAAATGTGAAAGAATAAACTTATTTAGAATCATTTTAAATTAAAAAATCAGGGGCAGAAATTGTCATAAAACTGTCACAGAATGGGCTTATTCTTCTAAATTTGCCATCGTTAATTGCTGTGTTAACATAGTGTTGACAACTTATTGTAGGAACAAAAATATCTAATAATCAGATGTTTAGAAGTATAAAACAATGGTGTATCGGTGCGCTTTCAACGCTTTTTGTTGTTGGTGCATTTGATAGTTTCGCTCAAGACGGTGGAGCCTTATTTAAAGCAAAGTGTGCGACTTGTCATCAGCCGCACAAAGATGGTACAGGTCCGAAATTGTTCCAGGTTCGTGAGAAATGGGCTGCAGGTGGAGCAAAGGAAGGTTCAATCTATCAGTGGGTGGCTAACTGGAGTGCAGCTGCTGCTTCAGATCCATATGCAAAGCAGGTTTCTGGTACGAAGGCGACAGCGATGAGTGTCTTCCCGGAATTGGCAGGTAAGCAAAAAGATATTGATGCAATTTTTGATTGGGTCGATTCTCAGCCAGATCCGGCAGCTGCGAAAGCAGAGGGTGGCGCTGAAGGAGGTGCATCGGCAACAGGAGAAGTAGAAGAGGATGGATTGTCCTGGGTGTGGATCTTGATGGGTGTGGTTTTCGTTGTGATTATCATGGCTGTTGGAGGTGTTCGCCGTCAATTGAAAAATGCTACAAGAGAGCAGGAAGGTCAGGCAGTAAACGAAGATTTGTCATTCGGACAAGAGTTTAAAGCATGGGCTTGGAAATACAAGCGTTATGTTGGTCTTGGAGGATTGGTGATTACACTTTCATTGATTGTGTCCTTGTTCCTTTCTCTTTATTCAATCGGAGTATTGGAAGATTATCAGCCATCTCAGCCGATTGAATTCCCGCATGATATTCACGCAGGTAAAAACGGAATTGACTGTAAATATTGTCACAACTCTGCAATCGATGGAAAGACAGCAGGAATTCCTACAGTAAACGTTTGTATGAACTGTCACAAGCAGATCAACGGTAACGATGCTGCGCAACAAGAGAAAATCGCTAAGATTTACGAAGCTGCAGGATGGGATCCGGTGAAACAGGTTTACACTGGTAAGACAAAAGAAATTATCTGGAATAAAGTTCACGTTCTTCCTGATCACGTTTACTTCAACCACCAGCAGCACGTTGTTGCAGGTCAGGTAGACTGTAAGCAGTGTCACGGTGATATGACGAAACAAAAAGAAGTTGCAAAAGTTCAGCCGGTTTCTGAATTGAACAAAATTGAAGGAAATATTCCGTTGACAAAAGCAACGTTGACAATGGGATGGTGTATTGAGTGTCATGCTGAGAAAGAAATCTCTGCAGGGTCATTGGATACAAAAGGAAGCAATTATTACAACGAAATACATAACCGTTTGTTGAAAGACAAAAAAATGTACAATAAGTTCCTTGAGGATAAGAAAATAACGGTTAAAGAATTAGGTGGTTGGGAGTGTGCTAAATGTCACTATTAATCAAACTCGAACAGTAGAACAAAGATTATGGCTATGTCAAAAAAATATTGGAAAGGTCTTGATGAATTGCATGAAACACCTGCGTTCGTTGAGTCAAGAGATCGTGAATTTTCACCGTCTGTTTCTGTTGACGAATTCTTAGGTGATGATCAACTTGCTGAAACATCTACGGCACGTCGTGACTTCTTGAAATTCTTAGGATTCAGTGTTGCGGCTGCTACAGTTGCAGCATGTGAGGCTCCGGTTACAAAAGCTATTCCTTACGTTGTTAAACCTGAGAACGTAAATCCGGGTGTTGCAACATGGTATGCTTCCACTTATTACGATGGAAACGCATACGCAAGTATTGTTGTTAAAACACGTGAAGGTCGACCAATTTACATTAAAGGAAACCGTGATTTCGGATTTACACAGGGAGCTTTAACTCCTCAGATCGTTTCATCGGTACTTTCTTTATATGATAATGCACGTTTGAAAACTGCCCAATCAAAAGGAAAAGATATTTCCTGGGATAAATTGGACGGTGCGGTAAAAGCTTCTTTGGCTGATATCAAAAAATCAAACGGAAAAGTTGCATTCGTTGCGAATTCAGTTATTTCACCATCCATGCAGGGTGCAATTGTAGATTTGTCTACAAGTATCTATGGTGAGGTGAAAGATGCAAACGGAATGTTAACTGTTCACCCGAACTTTAACTTTATCCAATACGACGCGATCTCTTACAGCGGAATGCGTGAAGCGAACCTGGAGTCTTTCGGAATGAGAGCTATTCCAGATTACGATTTCACACAAGCTAAAACGATTGTAAGTATTGGTGCTGATTTCTTAAGCACGTGGTTGCTTGGAAATGCATTCTCTGCAGATTACGGAAAACGTCGTGATCCGGACGGAGAGTGGATGAGCAAGCACTTCCAATTTGAATCAATCATGTCTATCACTGGTTCAAACGCAGATTACCGCGGAATGATCAAGCCAAGTGAGCAGGCAAATGTTCTTTCTTATATTCTTGGGAAGTTTGGAGTAAACACAGGTGTTGCTTCAGCTTTACCGAAAGAAGCGCAGGCAGTTGCTGATTCAGCTGTGAAAGCGTTGAAGGCTTCCAAAGGAATGTCGGTGGTTGTTTCCGGTTCAAACAATAAAGCAGTTCAGATCTTGACAAACAAACTGAACAGCGTATTGGGAGCTTACGGAAAAACAATCCGTTTCGACAAGCAATTGCAAATGTTCCAGTCCGAAGATGCAAAAATGCAGAAATTCGTTTCTGACGTAATTGCAGGAAAAGGACCGGATGCGGTATTCTTCTTAGGAACAAACCCTGTTTACAATTTACCGAATGGTAAAGAGTTGGCAGCAGCACTTGGAAAAGTGAAATTGAGCGTTTCCCTTTCTTCTTACGGAGATGAAACAGCTTCAAAATGTACATACATTGCTCCTGATCACCATGCATTAGAGTCATGGATGGATTACAATCCGAAAGCAGGACATTATTCCATCGCACAACCAACTATCCGTCCGTTATTCGATACAGCTTCTTCTATGGAGTCTTTATTGGTTTGGGCAGGAAAGAAAAACCGTGGTGGAAAAGATTCGCGTGTAGCATACGAATACATTCAAAAGAATTGGGAGGTTTACGGATTCCCAATGCAAACAAAATACTCAGATTTCAATACTTACTGGGAAATGGCTATCCACAATAGCTGTCATGACGATTACGCAATGCCGGCTGCACCGGTAGCGTTCAATGACGCAGCAATGGGGAAAGTGGCAGGTAACTTGCCGAAAGCTGGTTCTTTGGAAGTAGTATTGTACCAAAAAGCTGGAATTGGAAACGGAGATATGGCTGGTAACCCATGGTTACAAGAGATGCCGGATCCGATTTCAAAAGTAACGTGGGATAACTACATTACGATGTCGCCTGAGACAATGAAGAAAGATGGTTATGCAACTACTTTCGATCAGGAAAACGGATTGAACATGGCAACTGTAAAAGTTGGTGGTGAGTCAATCACGTTGCCGGTTTACCCTTCACCGGGGCAAGCTGCAGGTACGATCGGTATCGCACTTGGTTACGGACGTGGAGAAGGTAACGAAGAAATCGGTAACGCAGCTTTCGTAACAAAACAATACGGAGGTTTCGAAACAGATGAAAAAGGAAATCGTGTTACTGTAGGTAAAAATGCATTCCGCTTCCTGACTTGGGAAAATGGAACTTACCAAAATGCGGTGAACGGATCGCTTACAAAAGCGGGAACTGATCTTTACCCGATCGCAGCAACACAAATTCACCATACGGTAATGTCCCGTAACTCTATCGTTAGAGAAACGACTTTGGAGATTTACCAAAATGAAGAAGAAGGAACTTACAATCACAAACACGTATTGCATACACACGAAGGAGAAGTTCCGATTTCGGAATTCGATTTGTGGGATGCTCATCCGGTAGAAAACATCGGTCACCGTTGGGGAATGACGATTGATTTGAACCAGTGTTTCGGTTGTGGTGTTTGTATCATCGCTTGTCAGGCAGAGAATAACATTCCTGTAGTTGGTAAGGATGAAGTTAGAAGAGGTCGTGAAATGCACTGGTTGCGTATCGACCGTTACTTCGCATCTAGCGAGGAAGCAGCAGTAGGAACACGTAAAGATCCTGTTTTAGGACACCTGGATTACGTTGAATCTGAAATCCCTACTGCAAACCCGGCTGTAGTTCACATGCCGATGATGTGTCAGCAGTGTAACCATGCTCCGTGTGAAACGGTTTGTCCGGTTGCTGCAACGACTCACTCAAATGAAGGATTAAACCAAATGACATACAACCGTTGTATCGGTACACGTTACTGTGCTAACAACTGTCCTTACAAGGTTCGTCGCTTCAACTGGTTTAACTACCCGTCTTACAAGAAATTTACTGAAATCAACCCTGCACAGGACGATTTAGGTCGTATGGTATTGAACCCGGATGTAACGGTTCGTACACGAGGTGTAATGGAAAAATGTTCATTCTGTGTTCAGAAGATCCAATCTGTAAAATTGAGTGCGAAGACTGAGAACAGAACAGTTCGTGATAATGAACTAGAATCAGCTTGTTCGGAGGCTTGTCCTGCTGGAGCAATCGTATTCGGTGACTGGAATGATGTAAACTCTAAGATTCGTAAAATTTCAGGAGGAAAACGTTCTTACCAGGCATTGGAAGAAGTAGGAGTGAAGCCAAACGTTTGGTACCAGGTGAAAGTTCGTAACAACGAAAACGCTGAACTGGACAGATTGGCAGCAGAAGCTCACCATGGCGGACATGGAGCTCATGCTGAAAAACATGAAAGTAAGTCAAATCATTAATTGCTAAAAATAAAGTCTAATGCATAAGGAAGCTGCAATTCGTGAACCCCTCATATTAGGTCACAAGACGTATCATGAAATTACTGATGACGTATGTAAGCCGATTGAGGATAAAGCGCCACGCATGTGGTACATTTTATTCGGTATCGCTTTAATTATCGGATTATACGGAGTAGGATGTATCTTTTACTTGTTGGGAACAGGTATCGGAGTTTGGGGATTAAACAAAACAATTGGTTGGGCTTGGGATATCACCAACTTCGTATGGTGGGTAGGTATCGGTCACGCCGGTACATTGATCTCGGCAGTATTGTTATTGTTCCGTCAGAAATGGAGAATGGCGATCAACCGTTCAGCAGAGGCGATGACTATCTTCGCGGTATTCATGGCTGGTTTGTTCCCGTTAATTCACATGGGTCGTTTATGGGTAGGTTACTGGACTCTTCCTTTGCCAAACCACTTCGGTTCTTTGTGGGTAAACTTTAACTCCCCGCTGTTATGGGACGTATTTGCGATCTCCACGTATCTTTCCGTATCCTTAGTATTCTGGTATATCGGTTTGATTCCTGACTTCGCAACAATCCGTGACCGTGTGAAAAAACCGATTCCAAAGAAAATGTACTCAATCCTTTCTTTCGGATGGTCTGGCCGCGCGAAGCACTGGAACCGTTTCGAATTGGTTTCATTGGTACTTGCAGGTGTTGCTACACCGTTGGTATTCTCGGTTCACTCGATTGTATCCTTTGACTTTGCTACATCGGTTATCCCGGGATGGCATACAACAATCTTCCCTCCTTACTTCGTAGCAGGAGCCGTTTTCTCCGGGTTCGCCATGGTACAGACGCTTTTGTTAGTGATGCGTAAGGCGATGAAATTGGAAGCATACATCCATACAAAACACGTAGAGTACATGAACATCGTAATCATGGTTACTGGTTCAATTGTAGGTACTGCGTATATCACCGAGTTATTTATTTCCTGGTATTCAGGTGTGGAATATGAAGCATATGCATTCTTCAACCGCGCAACCGGACCTTACTGGTGGGCTTACTGGGCGATGATGACTTGTAACGTGATCTCTCCACAGTTGATGTGGTTCAAAAAATTACGCAGAAGCTTGTTGTTTACATTCATCATTTCAATTGTTGTAAACATCGGTATGTGGTTTGAGCGTTATGTAATTATTGTTACATCTATTCACAGAGATTATTTGCCATCTTCCTGGTCTATGCACTACCCGAGCCATATCGACTTAGGTGTGTATGTCGGAACGATCGGTTTATTCTTCGTATTCTTCTTATTGTTTGCTCGTTTCTTCCCGGTGTTGGCATTGAACGAATTGAAAACAATCTTGAAGTCTTCAGGTGAATCTTATAAGAACGACACCGCTCCGGTTCACCCTTATTTTGCAAAAAACGGTCATGGTAGCCACGGACACGATGACCACGATAATACTCACAATCATTAATAGAGAAACATGGCAGAGAAAGTAATTTATGCAATGTATGACGACGACGATGTGCTGAAAGACGGCGCAAAGAAGTTAGTCGCTAAAGGAGTTAAAGTAGCTGACGTGTTTTCTCCGTTTCCGATTCACGGAATTGATCCGATCATCGGTGTGAAGCATACACGTTTGGGAATCATGGCGTTCTTATATGGTTTGACGGGTACTACGCTTGCAACTTTGGGAATGAACTATTTCATGATTCATGACTGGCCGATGAACATCGGTGGTAAACCGAATGACAGTTATTTGGATAACGTTTTGGCTTTCATTCCGATTACGTTTGAGTTCACTGTATTGTGTGCTGCTCACGGAATGGCAATCACTTATTTGTTATTGAATAAGACTTTGCCAGGAATGCCGGCAACAAACCCGGATCCTCGTACAACAGATGATAAATTCGTGATGGAATTGCGTTTGTCTCAAAACGGTCAGTTCTCAGAAGCAGAATTGTTGTCCATGTTGAATGAAACTGGAGTGATAGAAGTAGATCAAAAAGATATTCATTAATTAACTGTAGATAGTAAGTCTTACAGAGTTTAAAGACCAATACAGATGAAAGTAAAATTCAAGGCATTTGCACAGTTTTCATTAGTAGCGTTGCTGGCTGCAGCGTGTACTTCTGATCCTGATAGTGCAGGTTTAGAATACATGCCTGATATGTATCGTTCTCCTGCGATTGAACCATATGTTGATTATGGTGAAGTACGTGGTCAGATCAATGGTGATTTGAAAATGCGTCGTTCCGCTATGGTTCCTCCGCGTTATGCAATCCCTTATGCGGGTACAGATTCGGCAACTGTTCATACATTGCTTCCATACCACCGTTTACCGGGTAGATTGTTTGCAGAATCTCATGGTTTGTACCAGTATGATTTGTCTTCAAACGAAGATGCGGATTACGAATACAACATGTCAGGTGCAGATGTGAATCCTTTGAAGTTAACTTCGAAAGAAGTAGCTGATAAGATTTTTGCGGAAGGAAAAGCTTTGTATCAGATCAACTGTAATCACTGTCACGGTGAAAAAGGAGACGGTAACGGGCCGATGGTTGCTTCCGGAGCTTACACAGGAGCAGCTGTATTGACAGGTTTGACAATTCCTGAAGGAAAAATGTTCTACTCTATTTACTACGGTAAAGGGATGATGGGATCTCACGCATCTTTATTGAATAAGAAAGAGATCTGGACATTGGTTCATTACGTTCGTAAATTCCAGGATTCAAAATACGGAACTTTTGACGCTAACGGACTTCCTGCATGGGGAGCAACAGCTTCTGCAGCATCAGATACAATAAAGTAATTACTAAGATAGAAAACGAAAAGAAATGGAATTCAAAATTTCATCAAAAGCAAAATCCCTAACGGTAGTCCTGATGTTGTTGGGAGTTATCGGCATCTGTTTAGGTGTTTGGATCGAATTTAGTTGCCATGGAGGTGAGCACTTTCAAACACGTTTCTTAGGAAACTTGTTGGTAGATAGTTTCTTCTTTTTCGCAATTGGTTTAGGAGCATTGTACTTTTTGGCGTTGCAATATGCAACTGAAACAGGTTGGTATGCTTCCGTAAAACGCATCATTGAAGGAGTTGCAGGTTATTTGCCTTATGGTATCGCATTGATGCTGGTAACACTATTGACTCTTTCTTTAACAAAAGGCGGAGGAATTTATGTGTGGATGGACAGTGCGCATGTAGAGCATGACCCTATCTTAGTGAAAAAATCAGCTTATTTGAACCAAACGTTCTTTTGGATCAGAACAGTAGCATACATGGCTGTTTACTTCATCTTCTGGAGAGGATTCAAAATGCGTTCATTGGAAGAAGATAGAGTTGGTGGAACTGCAATTCACTTCACGAACTATAAAAAAGGAGCATTGTTCTTAGTATTCTTCGCGGTATTCTCTTCCACTTCTGCATGGGACTGGATCATGTCAATCGATGCACACTGGTTCTCAACATTGTTCGGATGGTACGTGTTCGCAGGAATGTGGTGTTCTACAATGGTTGTTTTGGTAACATTGACATTGTATTTGAAAAAGCAAGGTTACTTGAGCAAAGTAAATGAAAACCACATCCACGATTTAGGAAAATGGACTTTCGCAACTTCGTTCCTGTGGTCTTACCTGTGGTTCTCTCAGTTTATGTTGATCTGGTATGCAAACATTCCGGAAGAGGTAACTTACCACTTAACACGAATTGAAGATTTCAAATTATTGTACTTCGGTATGTTCTTTATCAATTTCGCATTCCCGATGTTGTTATTGATGTCTCGTGATGCTAAACGTCACGCAGGTGTTTTGACAGCAGTTGGAGTAATCATTTTCGCAGGTCACTGGGTAGATGCTTACCTGATGGTAATGGGAGGATCAATGGGTAAACATGCATACATCGGAGCATTGGAAATTGGTATGGCTTTATTGTTCTTAGGATTCTTCATCAGAATTATTCTTACGAACCTGACTAAAGCACCATTGATGCCGGTTAATCACCCGTTCCTGGACGAAAGTATTCACCACGAAATTTAATAAGGCACTTGTTGTTACGATAAAATAAAAAACATGACAAAGCTAATCGTATTAATAGTTATCATTTTAGGAGTAATTGCAATCGCACAGTTGGTGCGCATGTATGAGCTTTCTTCTAAATTAAGAAACCGTCGTGAGGAGGATATTCCAAACCGCGATAACCGTTTGAATGCAACCTTATTATTGGTGTTTATGTTTGCGTTTTTCGCATCTGTGATCTACTTGTTCGTTGAATACGGATTCACAGGGCGTGGAGAAGCTGCATCTGCTCATGGTGCTTCAACTGACAAGTTGTTGAACCTGAACCTTTGGATCATTACAGCTGTATTCTTCTTAACAAATGCCTTGTTGTTCGGATTCGCATTCAAATATGTGCGTAAACCGGGGGTAAAAGCATACTGGTTCCCGCATGACAACCGTTTGGAGTTGGCTTGGACAGTTGTTCCGGCTATCGTTCTTGCAATCATCATCATCCTTGGTTTGAAATCATGGAACGAGCAGACGGACGAAGCTTCCAAAGAAGCAATCCGTATCGAATTGTTCTCAAAACAATTTGACTGGACAGTTCGTATGAGTGGAGATGATAATACATTAGGTTATTTTGATTACAAATTGACTAATGAGAATAACCCATTGGCTTTGTTGACTACGAAAACAATTCAGAATGCAATTGACAGTATGGAAAACAGTGCAACTGGAATCCGTGCTTTGGAAGCAAAACTGAATGATCCGAAATTGATGTTTGCTCCGGAAGATCACGCTTTGATGGTGAAGGATCTGGGTGCGAAAGAGCGTTTGGTTCGTATGTTGTACCAATTGAAGGCGCGTCACAACAGCGCTTTGGATGCGCGTGCAATGGATGATATCGTATTCAACGCGAGTGATACTTTGTACTTATGTAAAGACCAGGATTACGAATTCAACTTCCGTTCGAAAGACGTTATCCACTCTGCATACTTCCCTCACTTCCGTGCTCAGATGAATACGGTTCCGGGACAAACAACACGATTCAAGTTTACACCTACTATCACAACAACTGAAATGCGTGATAAAATGAACAATCCAAAGTTCAATTATGTGTTGATGTGTAACAAGATTTGTGGATCTTCTCACTACAAAATGAAATTGATTGTAGTGGTGTTGGATAAGAAAACTTATAACGAATGGAATTTGGGAGTTTCTTATGTTGATTCGGATAAGCAGCGAGCTGAATTGAAAAAGATTTTAGGTCATACACCTACAATCGAAGAACGCCAGGCATGGTTGAAAAAGTCGAAAGTGTTTAAGTTGAATTATGCATTGACAAAACCAGTTGAAGCAGCTCCGGCTGATTCAACGGCAACAGCAGCTGATACAATTCCAGCTCCAGCATTATAATTAGTTAATTAAGTTAAAAACAGCATAATAAATAAAATCATGGCAGCTCACGAAGCACACGCACATCACGACGCTCATGGACATCATCACCATGAAGAAGGTTTTATTTCTAAATACATCTTTAGTCAGGACCATAAAATGATTGGAAAGCAGTTCCTTTTGACTGCTGTATTTATGGGAGTGGTGGCAATGTTATTGTCTATCTTATTCCGTATTCAATTGGCATGGCCCGGAGAACCTTCTGACTTTTTGTCATTTTTCTTAGGTGAAACCTGGGCTCCGGGAGGAGTGATGAAAGAAAGCATGTATTTGGGATTGGTAACAATTCACGGTACAATCATGGTATTCTTCCTTTTGACAGGTGGATTATCCGGAACTTTCTCAAACTTGCTTATTCCGTTGCAGATTGGTGCACGTGATATGGCTTCCGGTTTGTTGAATATGTTGTCATACTGGATGTTCCTGATTTCATCATTGATCATGTTGTTCTCTTTATTCATCGAAACAGGACCAGCATCTTCAGGATGGACAGTTTACCCTCCGTTATCTGCGTTGCCTCAGGCTATCGAAGGTTCCGGATTAGGAATGACAATGTGGTTGATCTCCATGACAATCTTCATCGCATCTTCTTTGTTGGGTTCATTGAACTACATCGTTACGATCTTTAACTTGCGTACAAAAGGAATGAAGATGACACGTATGCCATTGACAATTTGGGCGTTCTTCATTACTGCAATCTTGGGGGTACTTTCTTTCCCGGTATTATTGTCTGCAGCGTTGTTGTTGATGATGGACCGTTTGGCTGGAACTTCATTCTACCTTTCTGATATTATCGTAGGATCTGAAATGTTGGAAAATCACGGTGGTTCTCCATTGTTGTACCAACACTTGTTCTGGTTCTTAGGTCACCCGGAAGTATACATCGTATTGTTGCCGGCTTTGGGTCTGACCTCTGAAGTTATTTCGACCAACTCACGTAAGCCGATCTTCGGTTACCGCGCGATGATCGGTTCTATTCTTGCGATCGGTTTCCTATCGTTCATCGTATGGGGTCACCATATGTTCGTTACAGGTATGAATCCGTTCATTGGTTCCGTATTCGTATTTACAACCTTGTTGATTGCGATTCCTTCAGCTGTAAAAGTATTTAACTACATCACAACAATCTGGAGAGGGTCTAACATCTATACGCCTGCCATGTTGTTCTCAGTTGGATTGGTATCTACGTTCATCACGGGTGGTGTAACAGGTATTATCCTTGCGGATTCAGCATTGGATATCGCAGTTCACGATACCTATTTCGTAGTTGCTCACTTCCATATTGTAATGGGTATGTCAGCGGTATTCGGAATGTTTGCCGGAGTTTACCACTGGTTCCCTAAAATGTACGGTCGTATGTTGAATACCCGTTTGGGATACGCTCACTTTTGGGTAACTATCGTTGGAGCTTACGGGGTATTCTTCCCGATGCACTTCGTTGGATTGGCTGGAGCACCGAGACGTTATTATGACTATTCAGTAGTTGGAGAATACGATTCACCTACACATGATATGATTATGGACTTGAATGTGATCATCACTGTGTTTGCGATCATCGCAGCATTCGGACAGTTGATTTTCTTGTTCAACTTCTTCTACAGTATTTATCGTGGTCCGAAAGCGGTTCAAAACCCTTGGAGATCAAATACACTAGAGTGGACAACTCCGGTTGAGCATGTTCACGGAAACTGGCCGGGTGCAATTCCTGAAGTTCACCGTTGGCCTTATGATTACTCTAAGCCAGGTGCAGAGGATGACTTCATTCCGCAAGTTGTTCCTTTGGCAGCAGGAGAAGAAGGAGATCATTAATCCGCCTTAAGAAATAAAATTGAAAATCCTCATTCGGAAACGAGTGGGGATTTTTTTTACCACATAGGTCTTATTTCCCGCAGACGAGCGCAGAGGACCGCAGAAGAATAGTTGTTATAAGATCTCTATCTTCGATAAAGCTATTTTTATACTTCTTAAACCACATAGGTGCATAGGTCACATAGTTTTTATTCTTGGAGTTCCCGATATAATGAATTAACGAGTGTCTTTTAATCTTTGCTGATGATAAACAACGGGAACTACCATTTCGGTCTTAAATGGAATATTTCGATTAGTTAGCTCAATCTTCATACATTCGTGATAAATACTTTCCAGTAACGGTCCCAATTGATGGTGTACTTCTACAGCAGCACCAATGATATCATTAGTCAGTTGATTCAAGTAAGATTTTGTCATAGTGCCGGGAATAATGGTTTGTATATTTAATATAATAAAAATCGGCAACATATCACCTATGTGTCCTATGTTCTTATTGTGGTTCACAAAGATGACTGCTTATTTTGTATTTTTGCATTTGATATATGGAAGAAGAATCGTTCGATTACAGATCAGAAGTTTCAAATCCTGAAAAGGAGTATGACAAAGTATTGCGCCCGAAATTATTAAACGATTTCGCGGGGCAGCCACAGGTTGTTGAGAACCTGGAGATCTTTGTCAAGGCGGCGGTTCAACGTAATGAACCTTTGGATCACGTGTTGCTTCATGGTCCTCCGGGATTGGGAAAGACTACACTGGCCAATATCATTGCCAATGAATTGAACGTTGGCTTCAAAGTAACGAGCGGACCTGTTTTGGACAAACCGGGTGATTTAGCAGGACTATTGACCAATCTGAGTAAAGGAGATGTACTTTTCATTGATGAGATTCATCGTTTGAGCCCGGTGGTGGAAGAATATCTCTACTCCGCGATGGAGGATTACTGCATCGATATTTTAATTGATTCAGGAGCCAATGCGCGCACGGTTCAGATCAGTTTGAATCCATTTACACTAATTGGTGCCACAACGCGCTCAGGATTGCTTACAGCGCCTTTGAGAGCCCGTTTCGGGATTAATTCCCGATTGGAATATTACAACATTGAAACACTGGCTTCAATCATCGAACGTTCTGCAGAATTATTGGATATTCCTATCCAGGAGCAGGCATCATACGAAATCTCACGCAGAAGCCGTGGAACTCCGAGGATTGCAAACTCTATTCTGAGAAGAGTCCGTGATTTTGCGCAGGTAAAAGGAGACGGAACTATCACTTTGGCAATTACGCAGCATGCATTGGATGCATTGAACGTTGATAAATACGGATTGGACGAAATGGATAATCGGATCCTGAAAACGATTATTGATAAGTTTAAAGGCGGACCGGTCGGTTTAACAACTATTGCCACTGCTATCGGTGAGAATGCCGGTACTTTGGAAGAAGTCTATGAGCCGTTTTTGATCCAGGAAGGATTTCTGATGCGAACACCACGTGGCCGGAAAGCAACCGAAAAAGCGTTTAAGCACCTTGGCTTCGACATGGGATGGCAACAAGGAGGATTGTTTTAGCCCGCGGAGTCTCCTCCCAAAGATTTCGCCAATAGCGCTGATTTTTTTTTGATTGGAAAACAAAAACGGATGAAATCACTCTCATCCGTTGTTATAACAGGTAAATGTTTTAATCAGCGAAATTTGCGGGAGATCATTACAAATACTGATTGGATACCAACCATTTTACAATTCGCTCCAACACCAATTGATTGCGGTCAATTGAAGAAGCACTGAACTTCACATTATCGGCCGATGCAATCGGAACTACACGCTTCAAATTGTCTTTCATGGTTTGCATCTCGCAATTTTGCGCATTGTTTCCACCTGTGAATGTTGCTTTGGCAATGACCACACCGGAAGGCAGTCTGAATTCGTACGTGTCATTACCTGTACTTTTCACGCTTACATCTTTGAAGCTTCCGATTACTTTAGATTCCTGTTCGATGTTCTTGTCTTCCTTCAATTGAATCGGCCAGCTTTTATTGCGACCTACAAGTGTATAATCCATCGCGATTTTCGGAGCTTTTCCTTTTTTAGCAATGAATTCCTGCACTTTTTTCTCATCTACACCTCCATCAGCGAAAATGCCGCTTTTTCCTAATAGTTTAGCGAAGGACTTTTCAGCTCCCATTTTGGAAACAGTGAAAATTCCGATCTGGTTGGCAGTTAAAAAAGTTATACTGTAAAAATGATCCATGTTGTTGTTCGGATCCTGTTCGAATTCGCCGGCATATGCACCGATGATGAGTTTTTCCCCGCTCATGGAACTGACTTCAAAAGTACTCGTAAGACCCATGTTTTCGGAATCTTTGATCTTGGTGATTTTTGCTACTTCAACACCATCGATGGTTAAAAGCCCGTCTACATAAGTGTATTCGGATTTTTGAGCCATTAAGGAAAATGCCCCGAATAAAGGAAGCATTAGAAAGAATAGTTTTTTCATATGTAATTTTTGTTTGGAGTTATTACACTTAATCAGGTAAAGTGTTCAGTAAAGATACAGAAACAATTTATTGTCAATGATTTATTTAGTTGATGAAGATGTTGACAGGATGGGAATAGCGGATTCTCCTGTTTTCAAAACTCGATGGATATGACTAATTTTAGACTGTATTTTGAAAGGAATGCCACAAGATGATTTGTTTAAAACATGCAGAAGGACCAGATCAAACAACTGATTCGTACAAAAGCTGAAAACATCGGCTTTCTTTCTGTTGGGTTTTCCAAAGCAGATTTCCTGGCTTCCGAAGAGCCAAGATTGGTGAATTGGCTGAAAGCTGAAAAACAGGGAAAGATGTCCTATATGGAAAATCATTTCGACCTTCGTTTGGATCCCCGGAAATTGGTTCCGGGAGCAAAAACAGTCATTTCATTGGCTTATAATTATTTCCCGGATTCCTTTCAGCGAAAAGATACCTTCCAGATTTCCAAGTATGCTTATGGAAAGGATTATCACGATGTAGTGAAAGCCAAGCTCCGCTTATTGGTTTCCGAACTTCAGAATGAAATCGGGGATATTGAAGGACGTGTGTTTGTAGACAGTGCACCAATCCTCGAAAAAACCTGGGCGGAGAAAAGTGGAGTAGGCTGGTTGGGAAAGAACAGCAACCTGATTCAACCCAAAGCCGGTTCGTTTTTCTTTCTTGCTGAGATTATCTGCGATCTGGATTTAGAACCTGACGGACCGATCAAAGATTATTGCGGTTCGTGTACGCGTTGTATTGATGCATGTCCGACCGATGCAATTGAAGCACCGTATATTGTGAACGGCTCAAAATGTATTTCCTATGCTACGATTGAATTGCGGGATGCGGATTTACCGGAATTGTTTCGCGGGAATATGAACAATTGGGTTTACGGCTGCGATATCTGCCAGGATGTCTGCCCATGGAATCGTTTTTCAAAACCACATAATGAAGCAGGTTTCCGGGCGAAGGATGAAATTCTGTCTTTTTCCAAAGAAGATTGGCTGGAACTGGACGAATTGACCTTTCAATCGGTATTCAAAGGAAGTGCTGTAAAGCGGACAAAGTTTTCCGGGTTGAAACGGAATATTGCTTTTGTAGATCAGTGGAAGGTGCTGACTTGAAATCCGCTCGAAAATCCCTGGAATAAAGGTGTTTGGTTGCATGTTCGCGATATTGCGAACAGCCCTTGATACAATTAGGATTCCCGTGATTTTTTTAACCGGAATTTTACCCGGAGATTGCAATCAATTCGACCGTTGCCTGCGATTACACATTCCCTTTCCGGAATTCAAATAATTTATCTAAATTCCTCCTGCTAAAACGTACTATTATGATTCCTGAAGAAAACGTACAGGAGCCCATTTCATTGAGTCTGACTCCTTATACCGGAACTTGGACCAAAGCTGAAGCCGCACATCTATTGAGAAGAACCATGTTTGGTCCGACTTATACTCAGATTATGCAGGCTGTAAGCAATGGAATGAATGCTACTGTCGCTCAATTGCTGACTTTACCGAGTGTTTCGCCGCCGTTGGCATTTCACCCCGATGAAGCAGTCACACCGGTTGGTTCTACCTGGGTGAACGATGTATATCCGGCAAGTAATCCGGGTCCAACAAATAATGCGCGACTTTATTCCCTCGGAGCTTGGTTTATTCAACGGATCAACCAGCCGAATGTGAGTATCCAGGAGAAAATGTGTTTGTTCTGGGGAAACCACTTTGGTGTGGACGGAACCAATGAAGCAAAGGCTGTTTACGGAATGCATGAAAAATATCGACTGAATTGCCTGGGGAACTTCAAGCAATTGGTAAAAGATATGACGATCGATCCGATGATGCTCCTTTTCCTGAACGGTGCAACAAATAACCTATATTCTCCGAATGAAAATTATGCCCGCGAATTGCTGGAGTTGTTTACGGTCGGAAAAGGAATGCAGGTTGGTCCGGGCGATTATTCCAATTATACAGAAGCAGATGTTGCTGCCGGCGCAAAAATCCTGACCGGATGGACAGTGCAAAACTTGTATAGTTCTACAGTTTCCCAGCCATCCAATATCTTTTACCCGGTATTGCATGATACGTCGAGTAAAACACTGAGTGCTCATTTTGGTTCGGCGGTTGTTCCTGATGCCGGGAATATGGAGTACAGTAATTATATCGACATTATTTTCAATCAGCCGGACATGGCGAAATACCTGTGTCGCAAAATCTATCGCTGGTTTGTCAATTACGACCTGACTACAAGTGTCGAAAATACGGTGATTTCGGATATGGCAGCAACATTGACTTCAAACAATTTTGAGGTGCTTCCGGTGATTGATCAGCTATTGAAAAGTCAGCATTTTTACGATATTTCGCTGCGTGGTGCGATTATTAAAAATCCGCTGGAGATCTTGTTCTCGATGTTGAATGCTTCAGGTTCCATACCAAATTATTCAGTTCCTGTGAATTATGAGATTTACCTGAACCTGTATTATTTCTCCCAGGTGATGGGAATGGAATATTTGCGGGCACCAAGTGTCGGTGGCTGGACAGCTTATTATCAGACTCCTGCTTTTTCACGTTTGTGGGCGAATTCCAGTTTGCTGAAGTTGCGTTTCGATTTGGGAGCGTTGATGACAGTTGCAAACGGAGTAGTCGTCGGAGGAAACGGATTTAAGCTGAATGCCTTGAACTTCCTGAATAACCTCAGTCTGCCTTCCAGTGCGCCGCAAGTTATTGATGATATTCTGACAGTTTTCACCTGCAAAGGAGTTTCTGTGGTTGAAAAGACGGTGTTGAAATCAATCTTAACCAACGGACAACCGGATTTCGAATGGACGATCCAATACAACGATTATATCGCCGACCCGGGAAATACAGCGGTGAGCACGCCGGTCAGACAACGGGTTGAATTAGTATTATACCGATTATTTCAATTGCCGGAATTCCAGGTAATGTAAGTGCAGACCAAATCAGAAACTATGAAAAGAAGAAATTTTGTACAGTCGGTTGCACTTTCATCCATTGGAGCACCACTGATTTTAAAGAACTTTAGATTCGGGGCAGTTACGGAAGATTTATTCAAAACTTCGCGTGCAGCTGAAGATCGTGTATTGGTCATCATCCGGTTGAATGGAGGAAATGACGGTTTGAATACATTGATTCCCTTAGATCAATATGCAAACCTGACCATTCAGCGTTCGAATGTATTGATTCCACAAAACCAATTATTGACGATAACACCTACGAATGCGCTGCATCCGTCTATGTCGGGAATGAGAAACATGTTCACCGACGGGAAATTGTCGATTATTCAGAATGTCGGTTATCCGGAACAAAACAGGTCGCATTTCAGATCGATGGATATCTGGACTTCCGGAATGATGGACCCGAATGCAACGCGTGGCTGGTTGGGAAGATACCTGGACGGAGAATTTCCGAATTTCCCGGATGCCTACCCGGATACGCAAAATCCTGATCCGTTTGCGATCAGTATGGGTTATGAAGTGTCGGCAACCTGCCAGGGATTGATGGCGAATTTTTCCGTAGCAATCAACAATCCGTTCGACAGTTACAACCTGGTGGAAACCGGGCAGGTGAATGACGGAACATATTACGGTTCACACATGGAATACTTGTCGACATTGATTACACAGGCAAATGCATACGGAGCACAGGTCAACGCGGCAGCGAATGCAGGAAATACGCTTTCCACGATGTATGACCCGAATGATGATGTGTCGAAAAATCTGAAATACATTGCACAAATGATTTCTGGTGGATTGAAAACGAAAATCTACATTGTCAATGTAAACGGTTTCGATACGCATGATGCACAGGTGGTATCAGGAGCTCCGGCAACCGGCGCGCACGCCAATCTGCTTTCACGCGTTTCCAAAGCGGTAGCAGCTTTCCAGGATGATTTGAATTTATTGGGATTGGAAAACCGGGTTGCAGGAATGACGTTCTCCGAATTCGGGCGACAAATTGCATCCAATTCGAGCGATGGAACGGATCACGGTGACGCCGCACCTTTATTTTTGTTCGGAACATGTATCAGTTCCGGGATTATCGGGCCGAATCCTGTGATTTCCGATACGATTGTGGATCAGGCGGGAATTCCTATGCAAATTGATTTCAGAGATGTGTATGCGTCGATTTTGAAAGATTGGTTTGAAGCCGATCCGACAGATATCCAGGGAATGTTCGAGCAAACGATTAATTTCATCCCGGTTCTGGATTCGTGTAATTTAGGATTGAATGAAAATAAAGACAACCGGGATATTTCGATCTTCCCGAATCCATGTGCTGATCAAACTACGTTGAAGTTTAAGTGTTCCAGCGAACGTGTTACAATCCGTGTTTACAACGTGGCAGGAACGTTGGCTACCGAAGTTTGTTCAAAAGAATTCCAGCCGGGAGAACACCTGGTTCCGATTCACCTGGATGATTTACCGTCCGGAAATTATATCGTAACGGTTCACAAAAATTCTGGAACCTTCAGCAAGAAACTGATGAAACTGAAGAATATTTAAAAAGAAAACCCCGAACATTTCTGTCCGGGGTTTTCTTTTGTATACCTGTAAGGATTTTTACATTCCCATATTTTTAAGCTCTTCTTCTGTCATCACAGTGTATCCTTCCGGAATTTTCAGACTGAAGACGTTCTTGTCTACACTTCCCTGGAATTTCGTAGCAATGAAATGAATCGTCATTCCGTTTTTCTCTGTTGTGAATTCCAATGGAGCTCCTTCAATTCCTTTTGCAGCAAATTGCTGTTGCCCCTGCAATGATGTTTTCAGGTCTTTTGCAACCCACATCACTGTTTCACCACCTTCCGAGTCGCGGATAATTGTTTTCGTACACTTGAACCCGATAATGTCTTTCGTTTCAGTTGTAACTTCAACTTTCGGAGCTTCTGTGTTTTCAGTTGCTTTCGCTTCAGAGATTTTTTTCATTTCGGTAGCCATTTTGCTTCCCATCATCTCCATCAGCATCAATCCTTTGTCACCTTTGATATCGATCACAGTGTTCATTTTCATGAAAGTCCCCATAATCATGTCTACTTTGGATTTTCCAGGCATGAAATACAACTCCATGGTTGAACCCTGCATCATTGGAAGTGCCATAGCCATATCCGGATTGTCACTTGAAAAATCCATGGCATAAGAAATTTGCCCTTTGGTTTGTGCTACGGATGTTCCAACAGTAGCAAGAAATAAAATTGATAATAGTATTTGTTTCATGTGTTTCATTTTTTTACAAAAATGGCATAAATCTTTCGACTTATGCCACCGTTTATGTATTTCGACATTTTTAGTTTGCAAATGCAAGGTTCAATAGTTCCAAAAGTGTAAAAGTTCAAAATGATTCCGGTAGTTATGGACCTTTGAACCCTTTTAACTTTTCGAACCTTTTCTATCCCGTAATTGCCCCGATGAGATCTTTTCCGTTGGCGTAAAGAATCAACCCAAGCAACAGGAAGAACCCGACATATTGTGCGTATTCCATGAACTTTTGTCCCGGAGCGCGGCCCGTGATCATTTCATAAAGCAGGAACATCACGTGGCCTCCGTCCAATGCAGGAATCGGAAGCAGGTTCATGATTGCAAGCATCATCGAAAGGAATGCCGTCAAAGTCCAGAAAGCCTGCCAATTCCAGGTTGCGGGAAATAATTTCCCGATAGATCCGACACCACCGATTGATTCGGCACCTTTTTTAGAGAAAACGTATTTGAACTGAGCAACATTCATGTACATGGTACGAAGACCTTTCCCGAACCCGGAAGTTAAGGCTTCCCCAAGGGAATAAGTTTGAGTGTAAACAGCACTTGTATCAGGACTTACACTTAACTTCTTGAAATTAATACCCATTTTTCCGTCCATACCGATATAAGCTTCCTTCTCGATTTCTTTCCCGTCACGCAGAATCGTCATCTGAACTTTCTTTCCCTTGTTGTGGTAAAGTTCCGACTGAAACTCATCATAGAACCTGATGGGCTTATCATTCAGCTTCACGAATTTATCGCCATTCTTTAAACCAACCCTGGAAGCCGGAGTTTTTGCAGCAACGCTATCAACGTCAGACAGGAAATACCTGAAATCGAAAGCTCCTTTTTCCGCTCCGTTTTCCCACATCATATTCCCGATATCTTCCGGAAGTACAATGGTTTCCACTTTACCATCGGGATGTTGCACTTTAAAATGGCGTTTGTTGAAAATCAGAACCTCGCCGCCAAGTTGCTGAAGCGCATCCAGTTTTTCTCCGTCAACTGTCAATACTTTATCTCCTTGCCGGAAACCGAATTGTTCCATATACGGATGAACCGCCATTCCGTTCACCATTTTGCTCTGGTCAATTTTTTCTTCTCCCCAAACGAACAGCACCATGATGTAAATCACAAAGCAAACAATGACGTTTACAATGATTCCTCCCAGCATGATGATCAAACGCTGCCAAGCCGGTTTCGATCTGAATTCCCAGGGTTGCGCCGGTTGCGCCAATTGCTCTTTGTCCATCGATTCATCCACCATTCCGGCAATTTTGACATAACCTCCAAGCGGAATCCATCCCAATCCCCATTCCGTTTCACCGATTTTTTTCTTGAAAACCGAGAAATATGGGTTAAAGAACAAATAGAATTTCTCCACCTTCGTATTGAACCATTTTGCAGGCAAATAATGCCCGAACTCATGTAATACGATGAGAAGAGAAAGAGATAAAATCAGCTGAGCTGCGCGAACCCAAAAATCCATAATTTTTATTTAAAGTGGAACAAATATAAGAAAAAGCGATAGCTTTTGAAGACCGGATTACGATCCCGGATATCCGGGATTAGTGCGAAAGTAATCCGGGAAAAATTGATTGATTTCCGTGTTTATTTAACTATTGCCTAAATCTAAGGTTGTACATCTTTGGTGGAATAACCGTGATGCTCGAAGTATTCTAAAATAGCTTCTTTCATGAAAGCCTGCTGCTCCATCTCGTCTAGTGGAGGAAGTTCTTTCACGAATTCAAAGTGAGGCCAGTTGTCCGTATCTCGTCCTTTAAATTCATAATATCCGTAAGGTTCTAATAAGGTGCAGATTGCAATGTGCATCAAATCGGTCTTCTCGTTCTTCTTAAATATTTTATATCCTATTCCCAGTTCTTCAACGCCAATCAGGAACAAAATAGCCTGTAAATCCAAGCCGGGACCAAAAGTCGGTTCCAATTGTTTCGTCAAATTCTGGTAACGTAATTCTAGTGCGTAATCCATAATTCAAAATTAGTGATTTAGTATGAATCGACATCAGGATATTAAGACCTTAAGATATCAGGACAATCTTAAAAAGTCTTAATATCTTAAAATCTAATGAATATAGCCTGGTTCCCCTTTCTGAATCCGGTCAAAAATCCAGTCATAGCTGTAAACCATGTGGGAATGGACAAAATGCTTATTGGGCCAGTTTTGCGGAGCAAACACCCGTCCCACGCAGGAACTTTTTAAAGAATCAATTCCAAAAACGGCAGTTTGTGGTGCCACACCATCCTGGTAGCTGAGTGGATCGGCATTTTTCTGACCGAGATCGGAACCGTATTGCCATGCTTCTTCGAAGAGATTCCAGTCCATTCCTTTATAACCTGCGTTTTCAGGAGCAAGCATATAGATTTTTCCGAGAACAACCTGGTCTCTGATCGTTTCGATCAATCCTAAAGTATATGCATAGCCCATGCTGTGACAGACAAAATCAATCGTGTCTTTCACGAGGTAGCTTTTCGGAGTATTCTGAATCTGGTTCAGGAATGCTTTCCCGGCAATGACTCCTTTTTGATAACGGTAATCAAATCCTTCCGGGTTGATTTTCTGGTTTAGACGGGAATATTTTTCCGCTTTTTTCTTACCTGCATTCACGGACCAGAGATAACTCCAGCCGAATTTCAGTTTGGAATAATGATTCGAAGTACTAACGGGGAAACTTGCATCCAGGTAAAAACTGGTGTCGGGATGCAGACGCTGAATGAAACGGTCATCGATCTTGAACCAGTAATTGGTGCGATCATTCATATACACTTCATTTCTGCTTTCCTGTTTATCAAACCTCGGTCCGCGATACCCGTTCACAAAAACCAGGTAGCGTCTTGCTTTCGGAATTTGGTTTTGTGTAAGCTGCTGACTCAATTCTTCTCCTTTGAATGCCAGTAAATGCTGATAAACAGGTTTTGTTTTCCCGGAATTTCCCGCATTTAAATAAGAGTAAACCCGGTAGGTGTTGTGTGAAACAACGATAGACGGATAATTTCCGAAGTGAATCTCCGATCCTGCATATTTGAATTGAAGCATTCCAGAAGGCTGCACGTCAAAATTCAACACCAGCGACATCGGGTAACTCGACCATTGTCCTTTACGTTTAATATAAACGACCGTTTGGGGTTTTCCCGGGAAAGTGATGTTGAAAACGAATTTGTGATGTTGTTTGCGAGTCTTGAAAGTAAGTTTCGTTTGCTTGTAGCTTCTTCCTACGTGCTCCACTTCTCTCATGAATACGGAATCACTGATTGTACATTTTTTGGAAGATTTTTCTATATCAATCAGAATAACACGGTTCAAACTGAATGGCGTGTGAACGCTGGACGGAGAAATGCTCCCATCCTCATTTTCTTCCCAGAAATAATAATAAACCAAACTGGTTTTTGTCTGGAAATCGGGTCGGTGAAACGTCGGATTCTGACCACTTGCAGAACAAAGGATCGAGCTAAAAACAATAAAAATTAGCATTCTGAGCTTCATTTTGTAAATATATTAACTTTTGAAATGGAGTCAAGACTATTAGAGGTAAGAGTCATGAAAAGAATTTTTCAATCCTGACTCTTTCAGTCTTGTCTCTTGACTCCCCAAGGTATCTTTCGAATTTTTTGCTTTAACCTTTTCACTTTTACCATTTCATATTATTTTTGCGCCAATCTAAATAAGAAAGAAATGGGAAGAGCATTTGAATATCGTAGAGCAGCAAAAGAGAAACGATGGGGGAAAATGTCCAAATTGTTTCCGAAACTGGGCAAAGCCATTACCATGGCGGCAAAAGAAGGCGGTCAGGATCCGTCGACAAATGCTAAGTTGAGAACTGCTATTCAAAATGCGAAAGCCGAGAATATGCCGAAAGATAATATCGAAGCGGCAATCAAAAGAGCGAACCAAAAAGATGTTGCATCATTTACGCAAGTAGATTACGAAGGAAAAGGTCCTCACGGAGTTTTGGTGTATGTGGAATGCGCAACAGACAACCCGACACGTACGGTAGCAAACGTAAAGTCTTATTTCAATAAAGCGGGTGGGGGTGTTGTTCCGAATGGTCAATTGGAATTCATGTTCAACAGGAAATCCGTTTTCGAATTGGAAAATACAGGATCAGTTGATCCGGAAGAATTGGAATTGGAACTGATCGATGCAGGATGCGAAGAAATTGAGGTAACAGACGACAGAATCTTCATTTACGGAGATTACACCGCTTTCGGAACGATCGGATCTGCTTTGGAAGAGCGTGGAATCGCAGTTTTGAAGTCTAACCTGGAGCGTTTCCCTACAACTCCGGTTGAATTCACGGAAGAGCAATTGGTGGATATTGAAAAAATGCTGGATAAATTCGACGACGACGACGACGTACAGCAGGTTTTCACCAATATGGGATAATAAAAATAATAACGAGTCGGGACGAAAATTTTTCGCCCCGACTCGTATCTACTGCTTAATAAACCTTGCAGTTTGGTAACCTTGTTTGGTTTGTACCTGGAAGAAGTATACTCCCGGTGCTAAATCATCCGATTCAAAGGGAAGAATATTTGCACCATGTACAAGACTCACAGACCTGGATGTGATTTCAATTCCTTTGTTGTCAAAAAGTGTGATAACAGCAAAACTTTGTACGTTGCTTTCAATGCTCAGGTCAAATTTCCCTTCTTTTACCGGGTTCGGAGCCACCAGGATCAAATCATCCGTCTGCATCAATCCTTTGGAGGAAGCAAGCCCGATTTCTTTTCGATTACCATCCCGGTCAGTTTGACTCAATCGATAATAAAGTGTCTGGGAGGGGGCAATTGATCCCAGGTCATCCATGTAGCTGTATTCGTATTGGAATGTATGATTTCCAATGGATTCGATTTCGCTTACATTGCTCCAGTTGATTCCATCCAATGAACGCTCAAGTGTAAAGAAATCATTGCTATTCTCCGACTCGATCATCCATTTTAAATAAGCTTGTCTTTCAAAGCGTTGTAACGAAAACTGAGACAATTCAACCGGCAAAAGGACACACCCGCCGGAAATGTTGGTAAGTGTATAATTGTAGGTGCATTGATCTCCGGCAAATCCGTCTACTATCAGGTAAGCACATTGACCGGCGGACAGGCTGATGGTGGACGAGTTCCAGGTTGCACCCGGTGCCGTCGGATTCGGAGCATTTTGAGTATTCGTCAGGTTGCTGGTCGTACCTGTTAGAATAGACATTTGTAATCCGTTGTTCGGAGCTGATTGAAAGCAAGTCCCGACGGTGAATGAAACCTGCCACTGACCCGCATTTGCAGAACAAAAGTTGAACCAGGAATCATTGTTTACTACGTAAGGGACATCATTTCCGGAAGTACACCCGCTACAGGTTGTTCCGGCATTTCCATCCAGGTTTGACAAGGAAGTTCCCGTTCCCGAAGGATAATATCCCTGGGCATTGTTCCCGTTAAAAGCACTTCCGCATGCATTGATGTTCGTTGCTGTTGACGGGGTGTTATTTGCAGCCACATTACTGATCCCGATGCAAAAATAAGCTTCCCTGGAGTTTCCGCCCCCGCAATCCTTATTCAGGATTTGTACCAAATAATCTTGTCCGACGACTAACCCGGTGAGTAAATTATGATCTCCCGGATCTCCGGAGGCTATTCCGGATTCGCAATACACGGATTGTGCTGATGTAGGCAGGCACCCGGCTCCCGATGCGAAGGGACCGTATACTGCTAAACTGGTAGCACAATTTGTTTGAAGAGTCCGCATGTAATCCAATACCATTTGTGTGGAAGTTGCGGTAAACCGGAACCAGGTTGTCCGGTCAGTTACTCCACCGCCGCCAAATGCAGTACATGGTGGAGCAATTTCACTTGCCTGGGTGTTGTCCCCGACAGTATTTGCACAAACCAAAGCAGCTCCGGGAGTTAAAACAGGCGCGCTGGTACAATTATTCCCGGTGCTTTTTTCATAATAAAGTCCTGTATATGTTCCCGGACTTTTAGATAGACGATACTCAAATGATAAACTGTCTTCATGAGAGAAATGGATCTGCTGCGAATAGGCAGCCTGAGTTAGGCACAGGCATACCAATACCTTACCTAGAGAGTTAGTTGTTGTAGTCATAATAGATTCCAGTTTAGAGAATCAAGACCAAAGTTAAGTTGGAAACATGAAATTAATAGAATAGTTTTAACATAAAAATTAGTTAAAAAAATGCACAGGTTGAAGTTCTATCTTTAAATTACAAACTTTTGAATATGAGACTTGTATAATGTGATTGACGTCTCTAAAACGTTTTACTATTCAGTTTATCAACATAAACTGTAATTGAAAATTGCTTGTAAGGTTGAAAACCTATTCCTTTTATGGATTAAGTGTAATGTTTCCCGTGTTATATAGTTGGTTGCCAATTATTTCCAGAACCGGAATAATGCTATCCTGGTAAGTCCCCGCTGTGGGAACAATGCGCAAGTTGTAATTATTGCCTTGCACTCCCGAAAAACCAAAAAAGCCGTCAGGCTCCGGAATTGCCAGCAAGGTGTCGGTTCCACGAAATAACTGGACGTATGCATTGGCGTTAAGCGGCAGCACATAACCCACCAGTTTTCCGTTTGTTTGACCATTAAAAGAACGAAGCACGGGAGTCAGGTGGTAGTTGCCGTTTCCAAGTTCAATAATCGATGCGCCTGCTTTGAAGTCCACCCAAAACTCTGTGGTAGCATTTGTCTGTATGGTCTCGTTGATGTTTATTTTCAAACCGCTTTGTCCTCCGGAAGGAATGGTTAAATTTTTTGCTGTACCGTTGACAACGATTGTATTATTGGAGCCGAGAATGATCCGTAATTGACCCAGGTTTCCTGCCGGAATATCTGCGTTTGCAATCAAGGTGTCAAATGTATTATTGAACCGGAGGATATCGAGTATTCCAGGTGTCGATGGTCCGATTTTTATCCAGCCCTGTGAAGCGTGATTTACTTCGATACTTTGAATGTCCAGGTAAATATGGTCGTAATCAGCTGGAGAATCTGTTAAATGAAGGGCGAAATTTCCTGTTTGCGGGAAATTTTCCTCTTTTTTCTTACAACCTGAAAGGGTTGTAATCAGCAGTAAAAGAATGAAATAACACTTTTTCATAACTGCAACGAATTTAAAATTTAATTCTAAAGCAAGCAACGGTTTCCGTCATTTTCATGGTGAATAATACGAGTGCACCAGTGTGATGAACCACATTTCCTGCTTGTTTAACAATACTCCGTTTGTATCTTTCGGGAAGCCTCATTATCCCGGAAACAGAATTTCCCAATTTTGGGACATGAATTTTCTGGATATTCTGATTCTGATCCCGGTTTTATACGGAGCATACAAAGGATTTAAACACGGTTTTGTCATTGAATTGTTTACCCTTCTTGCAATTTTGGTTGGGATTTACGTTGGAATTCACTTTTCTGATTTTACAGCAAACTGGATCAAAACGACCTTCAACTGGAATTCGGAATACCTGCCGGTTGTAGCATTCACCATCACTTTTTTAGGAGTAGGGGCCATGATCTATTTCGGCGGAAAAATGGTCGAAAAAATGATCCAGGTAGTTCAACTGACACCGTTGAATAAGTTTTTAGGAGTGCTGTTTGCTACGATCAAATCACTGTACATTGTGAGCGTTCTCCTGGTCCTGGTTGAATCATACGACGAAAAAAGCAACTTCTTTCCTCAAAAAACGAAGGCAAATTCACTCTTGTACGAACCGGTAAAAAACCTTTCCACAAAAACAGTTCCGGCACTTGGGTCGAGCACGATTTTCCTGAAAAATGCACTGCATGACGAAACAGACAGTACCGGACTTTCCGTTGATCAGGTATTGAGAGCAAAGGAAATAGCAGACAGTTTGGGGATTGATGCCAATGACGCCAAACAAATCCTGGAGATTCATCAGAAATATGGCGATAAGGAACCGGTGTTGAAACCTTAAAAAAGGGTTGTTTCAAGTTGGATGAAAGAACAAATATCCCTTATTACTGCTGGGCTAATAGGTACATGTCTATTCGTATTTTGCACAGTCAGGGCTCGGAATAAATGAAATCTTCAAAAAATCCTGCGCCTGTTTTTTACCATAATCCATCATCTAATTACCGGATTTGGAATTGATTTGATAAACAAAACAATATATTTGCCTTTTGTAAGTTAATCTTTAATCACATCGGCGCAGATTTTTCATTCGAATGAAGAAATTACATTTTTGGATTTATTTAGGAATTCTTTCCATCATATGGGCTTGTTCTACCGAAAAGAATACCCTGCTTAGTAGGGCATATCACGGAACTACAGCACATTATAACGGCTACTTCAATGCAAATGACTTGCTTGACGGAGCGATGAAAACATTTCGTGAAAATCAGAAAGAGGATTTTTACACGGTTCTTCCTATCGTTCAGTTACCGAGCGAAGAGGAAGTAAAAAACATGTATGCTCCTATCGATACGGCTATTTCGAAATGCACGAAGGTGATTCAGCGGCACGCGATGCCTTCCATGGAAAAACCGGCATCGAAAAAAGAAGAGCACAATCGCTGGATTGATGAAAACTGGATTACGATTGGAATTGCGAACTTCTACCGCCGTGATTACGACCTGGCATTCAAGAACTTTGAATACACCAAGAAATTTTTCTCTACGGATAAATCTGCTTATGTTGCTGAAATGTGGATGGCAAGAACCTATATGGAGCAAGGCAAATTCACAGAAGCGAACTTTGCAATCACCAATTTAGAGAAGGCTCAGGAATCGATGGAAAACAGCGGAAAGAAAGGGGAGAAGGATTCCAAAGCATCCAAATCGAAATCCAAAAAGAAAAAAAGCAAAAAGAAATCAAAGGAAAAGGAAATCGCTCCTTTCCCGAAAAAACTGCGCTACGATGTTGCGATTACGCGTGCTATTTTCTGCGAGAAACGAAAAGATGCGGAAGGTGAAATCAAAGCATTGACAAAAGCACTCGAATACGCAAAGAAATCAAAAGATAAGGCGCGAATCAATTTCATTTTGGGTCAGTTGTATGAAAATGCGGGAGATCGCGTAAAAGCGGCGTATCATTATAAACGCGTTTTAAAGTACAATGCCGGGTATGAAATGAGTTTCAATGCAAACCTGAAAAATGCATTGAATGCCGGGGGTGAAAAGGTTCGCAAGAGCCTGAAGAAAATGCTTCGCGATACGAAAAATGCGGAGTTTAAGGATCAGATTTACTTTACACTTGCCCGAATGGATCAGTTGGAATCCAACGAAGAAGGGGCAAAAACAAATTATACCAAATCAGCATTTTATTCCACATCAAATAACCGCCAGAAAGGGATGGCTTACGAGAAGTTGGGGGATATGAGTTTCTCGAAAAAAGATTACTTGGGTGCTCAGAAATATTATGACAGCTGTGCGAAGGTCATTCCGGAAAGCTACCCGAATTATGAAGCAATTCAGAATAAAGCTTCCAAGCTGCAAAGCCTTGTAAAAGCCATTGAAACGGCTCAGTATGAAGATAGCGTTCAGCGGATTGCTCAACTGTCTCCTTCAGAACAGCTTTCATTTGCTGAAGGTGTGATTAAAAAGTTGAAAAAGGACGAAGAAGAACGCCAGCGCCAGGATGCAATCCGATTGGCAGCACTTCAGGATGTTCAGAATAAAAAATCCTCTTCGGGGGGAGGTGGAAATAAGTTCTACTGGAACAACGACAAAGCAAAGACAGAAGGATTCGAAGAGTTTAGAAAACAGTGGGGACAACGGGAAAATGAAGACGACTGGAGAAGATCCGAAAAAGTGGTTTTTGCTAGTTTCACGGACGAGTCAGATACGAGTTCGACCAAAAAACCGGTTGTTAAAGATGCCGGTGGAAGTTCACTTGATTCCCTGACTCCTGAAATGCTGGTCGCAAAACTTCCATTGTCTGACTCTGCGTTGCAGGCATCACGTGTGAGAATGATGAATGCATATTTCGATGCGGGTGGTATTTACAACGAGCAGTTGAATGAGACTGCCCTTGCAGAAAAGCAATATCGTATTATGTTGGGGAAAGATTTTGACAGCGATATGAAACTGATGGCTGCATACCAGATTTATAAACTGCATTCACCGGATGATCCTGCTGCCGTAGAACAGAAAGATTACATCCTGATTAATTATCCGACCTCCGATTATGCCGGCTATTTAAGAGATCCGGATTACTTCATCAAGAAAAAGGAACGTGAAAAGCTGACGCAAGAAGCTTATTTGACGGATTTGGATCGCTATGAAAGAGGCTTGTACTACCCGGTGATCATGAAAGCAAACACGGTTCTTGCAGAAGAAAAAGAGAATCCGTACCGAAGTAAATACATCTTGCTGAAGGCGATGGCTCAGGCAAAAATGTATGAAGATAAAAAGATCATTTTGCCAACGTTGGATACCCTGATTGCGCTTTATCCGAATACTCCGGAATCTGCGAAAGCAATGGAGATGAAAAAGATCATTTTGAACGGATATTCCAAGAATGAGGCGGTTGATTTCACGGATAAGAGCATTTATAAGTATGTGGAAGGTGAACCGATGTTTGTATTGATCTTCCTGACTGATAAAATCAACAATGTAGTAGCTAAAACGCGCGTTGTTGACTTCAATAAAGAGTATTACAGCAAATTGCGCCTGAATATTACGTCAAAAGTTCTGAAAGATGATAACGTGATTCTTGTGAAACAATTCAAGGATGAAATTGAAGCAGCATCCTATGTTTCTTTCTATAAACGAACAAGAAATCATTTGCTGGATATGCAAAAAATGAAAATTTTGTTTATTTCCGAGAAAAATTTGCTTACCTTATTTGATACTGGGAAACTGGATGAGTACCAGTTGTTCTTCGACGAGAACTATTGAATCAAATAAGCGGGGTCATGGATGAGAAACCAAGAAAACAGATTAAGAATTACGTCCGCTTCAGTGGTGCGGCTCTTCAAATGGGAGCAATCATCACCGGAGGAGCTTTGTTAGGAGTTTGGCTGGACGGAAAGTACAATCCCGGTGGAAATATGTATACGCTCATTTGCTCACTGTCGGGTGTTGTAATAGCTATGTATCTTATTATCAAGGAGGTAATTAATATGTCAAAAGAAAAAGATGATGAATAAACGAGTTGGAGCCTTTTTAAGTTTAACAGTTATTGCCCTGATTTATTTGGTGCTGGTTGGATTGAAGTGGGATTGGTCCATTCCGAAAAATCACCTGGCGGGAATTATTGGATTATTGGTGATTTTCTTTTCGAGCACGGCAATCATGATGTCCGGGAAAAATGCACCGGCAGAATCCCAGGCTCAACGCTTTATTTTGGGTACTACAATCCAAATGGTTTTAGTATTGTTTTTCGTGTTGATTGTGAAATACGCCTGGAAAGAATCTTTCAAGGAATTTGTTTGGTATTTTATGAGTTTCTTCATTGCCATGTTGTTTGCACAGGCACTTTGGATGTTGTTGAAGGTTCGGAAGGCCTAAAAGAATCATCTGAAAATACAAATTCGCGATATTGCGAACAGACCTTTCATAGTAAGGGATTAGGTCGTTTTTATTCTGTTATTTAATACCGGAAATTTATTCGTTTTATTGTCTTGGGAAGGAGTCGGTCATTCCACGCTTTATGTTGCTCTATAAAACCTGGTCAGATTTAATTCCGGGTGAAATTTTTCCTGTAGATTGTTCTGATCTGCCTTTAAATTAAGCTCCTGAAAATCATTTTTTTTCGAAGAAGGATTTTTCTTTACCATGAATGTGGTAAATAACGTATTTGTTTGCAATTTTTTCTTGGTGTTTCTGAAAGATTAACTACCTTTGCGCCAAAATTTAGGGTTTTATCTAAATATTAATAAGCGATGTCATTAATTTTCAGTGCAAAACGATTTTTCTCTTTACTGGTAGGAATACTGATTTTCTCAACTTCATTTGCTTCAGATCATCATTCTGAAGAAGCTGAGATTGCAAAACGTGAATTCAATGTTGGAGAAATGATCATGCATCACGTTTCTGACGCGCACGAATGGCATTTGTGGGGTGGTCATCACAATAGTGTGTCGATTTATTTGCCGATTATTTTGGTTGATGGTGGATTGAAAACATTTTCTTCTAAACATTTTTACCACGGAGAACATGCAACTGCGGTTGATGGTAAAACAAATAAAGAAGTGGAGTACGTGAAAGGAGTTGGTCCTGCTGCTGGTTATGCAATGTATCATGAAGAAATCTATAAATTGAAAAACGACGCGTTGTCTTTTGAAGGAGGTCATGTTCATGGTGCCGTAAGTCCATTGGATTTCTCTATTACGAAAAATGTATTGTCTTTGTTCTTTGGAGCTATCCTGATTTTGGTAATTATGTCGAATGTGGCTCGTTTCTATAAGAAAAACGGACCGGTTGCTCCGAAAGGATTGGCAAAATACTTAGAGGTTTTGATCGTGATGGTTCGTGACGATATTGCAAAAGCAAACATCGATCACCACAAATACAAAAAATACGTTCCTTACTTGTTGACGATTTTCTTCTTCATCTTCTTCAATAACTTGCTTGGGTTGGTTCCGTTCCTTCCTGGAGGAGCAAACTTGACAGGTAACATCACCGTTACTTTGTTCCTGGCAGTTTGTACTTTGCTGGTAACTGTTTTCTCAGGAAACAAAAATTACTGGTTGCATATCTTCGCAATGCCGGGAGTTCCAAAGCCGTTATTGATCATTATGATCCCGATTGAATTGGTGGGAATTTTGACGAAGCCTTTTGCCTTAATGGTTCGTTTGTTCGCAAACATGACAGCAGGTCACATTATTATCCTGGCATTGGTTTCTATTATCTTTATCAACCAGAGTGCGGCTTGGGGAGCATTATCTGTTCCGATGGCATTGTTTATCTCTGTGTTGGAGTTGTTGGTAGCATTCTTACAGGCGTTCCTGTTCTGCATGTTGTCGGCATTGTTTATCGGTGCAGCTGTTGAAGAAGCTCACCATTAATTAGTAATTTTTTAAATACATATATAGCTATGTTCGGAAGTATCGCAGCAATTGGAGCAGGTCTTGCAGTTTTAGGAGCAGGATTGGGTATTGGTAAAATCGGTGGTTCAGCAATGGACGCAATCGCTCGCCAGCCTGAAGCTTCAGGAAAAATTCAAACAGCTATGATTATCGCAGCAGCGTTGATCGAAGGTGTTGCTCTATTCGGAGTAGTAGTTGGTCTACTAGGTCTTGAGACAGGAGTGAAGTAATTAGAAAGAGCTTGTTGCAACGGTTGGTTGCGACAAGCCTTTTTACATGAATTGAAAAAATTAAAATAGAGATAAGATGGGTTTAATTACACCAGATTTAGGATTACTTTTTTGGACGGGCTTAGTGTTCGTTTTGTTGTTGGTTATTTTAACGAAGTTCATTTGGAAACCAATTCTGGCTTCTGTAAATGCACGTGAGCAAAAGATTTCCGACGCTTTGGAACTGGCGGAGAAAACAAAAGCTGAAATGCATGCATTACAGGCTCAGAACGAAAACTTGTTGAAAGAAGCAAGAGCTGAGCGTGATGCAATCGTGAAAGATGCTAAGGAAACAGCTGTGAAAATGGTAGAGGATGCTAAGAATACTGCGAAAACAGAAGCAAACAAAATCGTTGAATCTGCTCGTGCAACAATCAATACTGAAAAAACAGCTGCTATCGCTGAATTGAAAACGCAGGTTGCTGCAATCTCTTTGGAGATCGCTGAGAAAATCATCCGTGGAGAACTTTCTTCCGATGAGAAGCAAAAAGCGTTGGCTGAGAAAATGGCAGGTGATATTAACTTGAACTAATCGATAGAAATGAAGAGTTCGAAATCAGCTTCCCGTTACGCACAAGCTTTGTTGGATCTTGCGATCGAACAGAACAAAGTGGATGCTATCGCGGCAGACATGAAATACATGGCAACTGTGTGTGCTGAAAATCATGACCTGGAAACAATGCTTCAGAGTCCGATTGTGAAAGCAGACAAGAAGATTGCGGTATTGAATGCAATTTTTGATCAGTTTGATAAGGCTACGGCAATGTTCGTGGAATTGATCGTTAAAAATGGTCGTGAGGCTTACTTGCCGCAGATTGCAAGTGCATTTGATTCAATTTTGAAACAACATCTTGGAATTGTGCCGGTGACTTTGATCAGTGCACAAAAACTGGATGATCAGGTGAAAAAAGAAATCGTAGCTAAAGTTCAGGCTTCTACAACAGGAACTGTTGAGTTGACTGAGAAAATAGATGCGGATCTGATCGGAGGGTTTATCGTTCGTATGGGGGATAACCAGATCGATGCTTCAGTTGCATCACAAATTAATAAGTTGAAACAACGTTTAACCAGATAGGCGTAATTATTCGTCGTTTAAAAAGAAAGACATGGCAGATGTTAAACCAGCAGAAGTTTCTGCGATTTTAAGAGAGCAATTATCAGGATTCCGTTCGGAAGCTGAATTGCAAGAAGTAGGTACAGTTTTACAGATCGGTGACGGTATCGCTCGCGTTTACGGATTGAAAGGAGTTCAATACGGTGAATTGGTTGAGTTCGATGGTGGTTTGCAAGGAATCGCATTGAACCTGGAAGAAGATAACGTAGGGGTAGTATTGTTGGGTCGTTCTTCTTCAGTAAAAGAAGGTGACACTGTAAAACGTTTGAACCGTATCGCTTCTGTTAACGTTGGTGACGGAATGGTTGGTCGCGTTGTGGATACTATCGGTAACCCAATCGACGGAAAAGGTCCGATCGCAGGTCAATTGTACGAAATGCCAATCGAGCGTAAAGCTCCGGGAGTTATCTTCCGTCAGCCGGTAACTGAGCCTCTTCAAACAGGTATCAAGGCGGTAGATGCGATGATTCCGATCGGACGCGGACAGCGTGAGTTGATCATTGGTGACCGTCAGACAGGAAAAACAACTGTTGCAATTGATGCGATTATCAATCAAAAAGAATTTTATGACCGCGGGGAACCTGTTTTCTGTATCTATGTAGCGATCGGACAAAAAGGTTCAACAGTAGCGGGAATCTATAAGAAATTAGAAGATGCAGGTGCAATGGCTTACACGGTAATCGTTGCTGCAAACGCTTCTGATCCGGCTCCAATGCAGTTCTATGCTCCGATGACTGGTGCTGCAATCGGTGAGTTCTTCCGTGATTCAGGACGTCCTGCATTGATCGTATTTGATGATTTATCCAAGCAAGCGGTAGCTTACCGTGAGGTATCTTTGTTACTACGTCGTCCTCCGGGTCGTGAGGCGTACCCAGGTGACGTATTCTACCTTCACTCCCGTTTGTTGGAGCGTGCTGCGAAGATCATCGCTGATGACCAGATTGCTGCTCAGATGAATGACCTTCCGGAATCTTTGAAAGGAATCGTAAAAGGTGGTGGTTCATTGACCGCACTTCCGATTATCGAAACACAGGCAGGTGACGTTTCTGCGTATATCCCGACAAACGTAATTTCGATTACGGATGGTCAGATCTTCCTCGAAGGTGACTTGTTCAACGCTGGTATCCGTCCTGCAATTAACGTAGGTATTTCGGTATCCCGTGTAGGAGGTAACGCGCAAATTAAATCCATGAAAAAAGTAGCAGGTACTTTGAAATTGGATCAGGCACAATACCGTGAATTGGAAGCGTTCGCTAAATTCGGTTCGGATTTGGATGCAGCTACAAAATCAGTATTGGATAAAGGAGCTCGTAACCTGGAGATCTTGAAACAACGTGAAGGAGATCCATACCCGGTAGAAAAGCAAATTGCAATTATCTACGTTGGTACAAAAGGATTGATGCAAAACGTTCCGGTAAGCAAAGTAAAAGAATTCGAAAAAGAATATTTGGATTTCCTGGAAGCAAAACATTCCGATGTTTTGGTTCGCTTGAAAGCTGGAAAATACGAAGATGCAGATACGGATCTTCTAGGAAAAGTTGCGAAAGAGATCGCTGGAAAATATTAATAAAATTATGAATTAATTAATTATCAATGATCAATTGTCAGGTTGCTAAGTTTTCCTGATAATTGTGAAATTGATAATTCATAATTAAAGTTATGCCAAATTTAAAGGAAATACGAAATCGAATTACTTCAGTAGGATCTACCATGCAGATTACATCTGCGATGAAGATGGTTTCTGCTGCAAAGTTGAAGCGTGCACAGGATGCAATTACTCAAATGCGTCCGTATGCTGAAAAATTGCAAGAGATTTTGGGTAATTTGACTGCTTCGTTGGATATTTCAGAAAATGCATTGGCTGCTTCCCGTCCGGTTGAAAAAGTATTGATTGTTGCAATTACATCCAATCGTGGATTGTGTGGTGGTTTCAATAACAACGTAATCAAACGTGTCAACCTGGCTATTAACGAGGAATATTCAAACTCCAAGGTGAGTTTGCTATGTCTTGGTAAAAAAGCAAAAGATGCATTCAAACGCTCTGATATGTATTTCGATACTACCGGAACAGGAATCGCTGAGGATATCTTTGCAGACTTATCATTCGAAAATGTTTCTGTTATTGCTGAATTTGCAATGAAGGCATTCCTGGAGAAAAAGTTTGATAAAGTAGTTGTGGTTTACAATTCATTTATCAATGCAGCTTCCCAGGAAGTAAAAGAAGAACAATTACTGCCGATTGTTCCGACTGCCCAGGCAAATGATAAGCAAGCAGGAGATTACATCTTTGAACCTTCAAAAGAAGAAATCGTTGAAGAGTTGATCCCGAAAACATTGAAAATCCAGTTGTTTAAAGCATTATTGGATTCCAATGCATCAGAACACGGAGCACGTATGACTGCAATGCATAAAGCAACGGATAACGCGAAAGAATTACAACGCAATTTGAAGTTGAGCTATAACAAAGCACGTCAGGCTGCCATTACAAACGAAATCCTGGAGATCGTTGGTGGTGCGGAAGCATTAAACGGGTAATTCAATAGAAATTAAAATAAGAGAAGGCTTTCAGGAAACTGAAGGCCTTTTTTGCTTGTTAAAAGAACAAAAGACTGAAATCGTTTTCAACGACCTCAACCAATTGGAAACTTTGTGCGTTAATACATCACAAGAGAAACATTAATCATTCAACGCATGAAATCACCCGACTCAATCAGCAGCTATCTTGTAATCACCATGCTATTTCTGATGTTTGGCTCGAAAACCTTTTCGCAGCATGTCATCATTCCTACCGGTACAACTACCGATATTGATGAAATCAGAAAGGTGGGAAATATGATTGTAATGAATGGAGATTTTCAATTTATAACCAAATGCTATGATGATTGTGATGACCTGATTCCACTTACTATTCCTGTCCCGTATCAAACCAATAAAGGGTTGGTTGTGCTAGATACAAATCGATTTTATATGATGTCTTTTTCGACAGATTATCCATTTACGAAAATTGTTTCGAAAACAATTAATGGAGGACAAAGCTGGACACCAATATTTAATAGTCCCGGTACGTTATCCAATCCGGAACTTCTGGTATTTGATACGAATCATTTGTTTTTATCTCTTTCATCGGATTTCAATTATCAGACGGAAGACGGTGGTGGGTATTGGGAATTGAAACCAAATCAGGAAGTGAATCCGATTTCCTGTTCATTAAAAATAAATGATTCTGTTGCGATATTTGGCGGTAACGAAAAACTTGCCTTTACAACCGATACAGGTGTTTCCTGGACAAGCATGCCTTTTTTACAGGGAGGTCCAGTTGCTTTTTTTGCGTCCTCTCAAGATTCTGTTTATTTGGTATCCAATGGAATCTCACAAAACTATTTAAGTTATTTCTTTGGTGGATTTCAAAATACTCGGGTAGACAAGGTTGTACCAGGAATGTTCGTGATTGGGATGTATGCCGTTTCGAAAAATGAAATTTATGTAATAGGAAGAGCAAATCCGCAATATGTGGGCAGAATTATGAAAACTACAGATTTGGGAAATACCTGGACATATTATGATATACCTGAAACAACGTACTTGTCTGCAATGGTTTTCTTGAACGACAGCATAGCACTTATTGGTGGTTATAACGGAACGTTGATCAAATGGAACAAGAGCTCTCCAATGACGGAGTGGGGCTTAGGAATAGAAGAAAACAACAATGGAAACATAGCCGTAGCGGCTTATCCGAATCCGGTATTACAGCAGCAGGAATTGAGAGTAACTACTTTTCCGGGTGAAGAATTGGAAATCAATTTGTATGATGCGCAGGGACGAAAACAGGATTTGATTTATTCAGGAATTTCTGAAGAAACTGAAAAGAAGATTCTCGTTGATTTTTCTGATCTGAGTCCAGGAGTTTACATTTATGTTATTCGTGCAGAAAATCGAACCCGGAATGTACGTTTTATAAAACATTAAATGAAAAAGACCTTCAGTTTACGAAGGTCTTTTTCATTTCAGGAAAATCAGTTCAGGTTTATACTGAAATGAAAAGACGCTTTTTAGACCTTGAATGAACATTCTATTTTCAATTCTCAACACAAAGGGCTTTGAAAAGAAGATCGTACGATTGACCAAATGACTAAAAAAAGACTCTACCCTCTGATTGGTAGTTTTGATGAAGTTAACACTGTTCAGTGCTCATTTTCTATGTTCTTGAGAGTTATTTTATTCCCCGGAAAAATACAGGCTTAAGTGTCAAAATATCCTAAAATCTGTTTGGGATATTGCAGGATATATACATTTACTCCGTGAATGTCACATTCGCGATACAGCCCACCGGAATACCGCCACTTCCCTCAAGCTTCCTATCGGAATTGAAACGTTCGTTCGCAGCGGCGGATGTACGATACTGAAGTGAATCATCTTAGAAGAAAATAAGTCAAGGCAGTTTGACCCAATGAATTTTTGTCCGTTCAGGGATAACGATTCGTTCTGTCAACCTGCCGCCAAGGCGCTCCCGGTTCGGGATCCGGTACTTGATTGCATAAACTTTTGACAGGAGCCTGCATGCAATGAAAAAACTGGACCCGACCGGGAGTTTTCAAAGGGTTTCTTCTAAATTTGAAACGGCAAGTAACGTGCCAAACTTTTAATTAAACAATTTAAACTTATGAAAGAAATGTTACTTAGTTATTGGTGGATCGGATTGATTGTCATCTGTTTGGTCCTCTACAAGTTTATCCTGAGATTCCTGTTCGGAATGGTAATCGTTCCCGAAGACAGAATCGGATTGGTGACAAAGAAATTTGTCCTTTTTGGTCAGCATAAAGAACTTCCGGACGGACGCATTGTCGCAACAAACGGAGAGGCCGGATTCCAGGCAAAAACACTTGCTCCGGGATTGTATTTCGGAATGTGGGTGTGGCAGTATGAAATCACGATGGAGCAGTTTACTGTAATTCCCGAAGGAAAAATCGGATTGGTTCTGGCGAAAGACGGAGCAGAAATCCCGACCGGGAATATCCTGGGAAGAAAGGTAGAGTGTGACAATTTCCAGGATGCAAATATGTTTTTGCTGAACAACGGGCAGCGCGGTCGCCAGACAAACTACATTACGGCGGGTTCCTATCGTATCAACACGATGCTCTTCCAGATTTCCATTACGGAAATGGTGCGTATTCGTGAAAGCATGGTTGGGATTGTAACGACGTTAGATGGTTTGCCGATCGAGCATGGAGAAATCGCGGGGAAGGCTGTCAGCGGACACAACAACTTCCAGGATTTTGACACGTTTTTGGAAAACGGCGGAAATCGTGGTTTGCAGCCAACGGTTATTTTGGCAGGATCTTACAACCTGAATCCATGGGCTTTGCAGGTAGAAGAAACACCCATGACAGAAATTCCGATCGGGTATGTGGGAGTTGTGATCTCTTACATCGGTCATGATGGAAAAGACCTGACAGGAACAGATTTTAAGCATGGCAATATCGTGGAGAAAGGAAGCAAGGGAGTTTGGTCGGAACCTTTTGGTCCGGGAAAATATCCGGTAAACAAATACACGATGAAAGTGGAATTGGTTCCTACGACAAACCTGGTGTTGAACTGGGCACAGGCGCGCAGTGAATCGCACAACCTGGATAAAAACCTGTCTACGATCACAGTTCGTTCGAAAGATGGTTTCCCCTTCAACCTGGACGTTTCACAAATTATTCATGTACCAACTACTGAAGCACCGAAGGTGATTGCCCGGTTCGGAAACATGGTAAACCTGGTGACACAGGTTCTGGAACCGACGATTGGGAACTACTTCCGGAACTCAGCACAGGATAGTGATGTGATTGCTTTCTTGTCGACACGGAAGGAAAGACAGGAATCTGCAAAAGAGCACATCAAGAAAGTGTTGGATGAATACAACGTAAACGCGGTAGATACGTTGATCGGAGATATCGTTCCGCCGGAATCGTTGATGAAGACTTTGACGGACCGTAAAATTGCAGAAGAGCAGAAGGTAACGTACGAAACTCAAAAACAGGCGCAGGAAACGCGCCAGGGAATGGAAAAGGAAACAGCCATTGCGGATATGCAGAAAGACATCGTAAAAGCGCAGCAAAGTGTGGAAATCGCAGAACGCACGGCAAATGCAACGGTGAAGAAAGCAGAAGGAGACGCATCCGGGGTAAAATTGGCGGTTGGAGCGGAAGCGGAAGCTACTAAAATGCGCGCGTTGGCTGAGGCGGAAGCAACACGTGCACGTGCAAAAGCAGATTCGGAAGCGGTGAAACTGAAAGCAGATGCAGAAGCGGAACGCATCTCGAAAACAGGTTCTGCAGAGGCGACTAAAATTGCGGCTATTGGTAAATCCACAGCAGAAGCTTATGAACTGGCGGTAAAAGCTCTGGGCGGGGAAAACTTTACGCGATACAAAATCACCGAAGAGCTTTCAAAAGGAAACATCAAACTGATCCCGGATGTTCTGATCGGCGGAAACGGACAGCAGGGAGGAAGTGCGATGGATGGACTTTTAGGATTGAAACTGATGGAAATGATGGATCCCGAAAAGAAAACCCAGCCGGCTCAAAAAACAGTAAAACCGGAAGTAAAACCGAAATCACCGGGTACTCCTGGTAAAACAGAATAAAAGATGAAACCGTCTTTCTAAAACAAAAAAAACCGGCATTGAGCGAAGTCGAAATGCCGGTTTTTTATTTTCTGAAATTCCTATTTCCCGAAATACAATTTCTTCCATTTTTTGTACTGAGTCTTTTGGATGTTTTCCATGACTTCCAGGTAGGATCTGGCATAGTAATTCCGTACTCCGAAACCACCTGTTTCTCCGGTTATCGATTGGGTATGCAATACTTCATTGTTTGAAAGATTGATGAAGACAACGTGGTAAATTCCATGCTCCAAAGGCTTGTTCAGGCATTCTGCAATGAAGAATACGCCGATTCCCTCTTTTACCTCAAAATCGTAATTCTTGACAAATTCCTTGATTTCGTCAGCGGTATAATGGGTTTCTTTCGTAGCCTCCATTTCCTCAACATTCGCCTGGTTGTTGATTTTTGTGATTGGATCCAGGTTAATTTCAACTTTCGCTTTATGGAGCATTTTGGACACATTGTATTTGTCCGCTTCGTAAATAAACAAATTGTTCCAGCCCTTGAAATACTTGTTTTTTAGTAATTCCGCATTTTTTTCACCGCTTTCTTCCGATTGCGCAAAAGAAGCGATCAGTTGAACATGGGAAAAGTCGATTCCGAACCAGTAAAACGGCACATTGGATTCCTGGAAAAGGTCTTGCATGGTCTGAGCCTGAGTTGTTTGACCAAAACATAAAAATGACAGGAAAAAGAAGAGTCTTTTTTTCACGATAAATAATTTAAGTGATTTTGGCGCGAAGATAACAATATTTCTTCGGAAGGCTTGAATTCATTGGGTTTTCTCAACTATTCCGGTCGAAATTCCGATTAAAAATGACTGTTGAGAACTATCGTTGATAAGAAATTAAATAATTTACACTTAAAATATCGGCAAATCAGTTCTTTTTCCTACCTTTCCCCACTGAATGGAAACTGATTTTTTATATCAATTTCAACGCATGGAGCTGCTTTTTAACACCCTGAAATGGATGCTTGACTCCCAGCAAATTGGGATTTCAATCGCGGAATTGTCCAAACGGCTGGAATTGGGTGAGTGGGAAACGCAGCATTTATTCCAGGAAAACCTGGGGAAAGACCCGCTTCGTTTTGTACAGGATGCTTTTTCTCCTTCTTTGGCTCAGGTGCAGCCGGCTCAGATTTCCATTTTTGACCTTTTCGAGGAGAAAAACAATGAGGTGAAGCAAGCTGCTTTTGACCTGGATATTCAAATTCTTCCAAGTGAACTCGGCGAAATTTCGTATTCGGTGTTTCCGTATTTTTTAGGAACAGTTTTCATTGCAAGTCATGAATTCGGGATTTGTCAGGTGACTTTTGAAGACACGGATGCCGGTTTGATCCGCCTGAAAAAGACGTTTCCCAAAGTGGAATTGAAAGAAGAACAAAACGAATTGAATCTCCTGGCTTACCAGGCTCTGGTGAATTATTTTGTCAAAAAAGAAGAAATTCCCGTTTTACCGGTTTCGGTAAAAGCAACTCCATTCCAGGTAAGTGTTTGGAACGAACTGGCAGCTCTGTCAAAATCCGAATTGGTGACTTACGGAGTAATCGCTGAGAAACTGGGAGATCTGAACGCTTCACGGGCAGTTGGAACGGCTGTCGGAGCAAATCCCATCGCGTTATTGATTCCGTGTCACCGGGTAGTACATCAAAGCGGTAAAATCGGTCATTTTCGCTGGGGAAGCTGGCGGAAACGGATGTTGCTGGCAATTGAGAAGTGAATATGAAATTGGAAGAATTGACACAAAAACCGGTAATCGGGGAATCGGAGCTGGCCAAATATTGGCGGGTTGATTCAACGACCATTTATGCAGAATCAAAACCGGCTAAACGCACTGTTGAAACCATCGCATCCAATGTGGCTTTGGTGAAATCCCTGAATGGGAATAAACCCGTCAAATTGATCATTACCATTGCGAAATCTGCAGTTCCGGATAAAGAAACCAGGGCATTGGCGGCGAAGGAATTGCCTTTGACTTACTCAGCGATGGCGATGATTGCTCCGAACAAACTAACGGGATTCATCATTAACCTGATTTATGGAATGAAAAAACCGCCGGTTCCAATGAAAACCTTTGCTTCCTTTGAGGAAGCGCATCAATGGATTGCTTCATTGGTTTAGAAACCGCCGGTAGGTGTAACGAAACTGCGAATAATCGTTTTTCTTCAAAACCCGGCGTATGAAATTAAACCTACTTTCCATTTATTTCCTGCTTTTGGTTACTTCCTGTTTCGCACAAAATGAAGTAAGAAAAGATTCCCTCAGCGTAGCGTTTGCATACAATCAGTCGGAAATTCTTCATGCCGATCAATTCCTGGAACAACTAAAACCTATAGATGTTTCGTCATTGACGACGATACGCCTCATCGGATATACGGATTCAAGCGGATCGTTTTCCCGGAATACCAACCTGGCTGCAGACAGGATCAGAGCGGTAGAAGATTTATTGAAAAGCACCACGTTTAATCGTACTGAAATAGAAACGGTAAATGCCAATGAAACTTCCGGATTCCGCGTTGTCCCGGATGAATTGAACCGGAGAGTGGATGTGCTGTTCTACGGAAAAAAGGAACTGCCGAAACTGGCTTTCGAATTGAATAAACCGTTGAATCTGAACATTAATTTTGTCGGTGGTTCTGCGGAGTTCCTTTCAACATCCTATCCGAATCTCATCAAACTACGCAACCTGATGGTGGAAGACACCACTTTATTGTTGAAATTACACGGCCATGTTTGCTGTGCGGACGATATGGAATTATCAAAAAAACGTGCTTATGCGGTGATGAGTTATTTGAGTCAGAATGACGTGGATTACCGGCGAATGACCGTTGAAGGATTCAGCAACAGCAAACGGTTGGTTCCGGATGATTCAGAAATGAACATGTCTTTAAACCGGAGAGTTGAAGCCATTTTTTACAGGAAAGAATAAATCCGCTGATGTTTTTGATTCATTACGGTTCAATAAAAAAACACCGGTGTGACCAGCACCGGTGTCTTCTACTACTACATTAAACTAGAAAATCTGTGAGGATTATACTAGTACAAAGTCCAACGTATCTGTTAATTCGTAGCTTAACTCGGTAATTCCTTTTGAGAAAACAACTTCTGTTACGCTGCTTACGAAATTTCCGGATACCGCAACACCTTCCTTGGAATCTGTTGTACACAAATAATAAGTTGGGTGTGTGTCGAATTGGTAAAGACCGTTTGGTCTTCCCTGCATCGCGAATGTTGGTTTTCCGTCCATGTATACAGAGACACTCATTTTCGCTGATTCAAGTACAGTGAACGTTTTATCCGTAGCGATGTCCATTGAACCTGCTGGAATTGAAGCATCATTGAAGGCGTTGCTACTTTGAAAATCCCCATCGTAGTAACTAAGATCTACTTTGTTATTTCCACCGGCCTGGTTCGGTTCAACAGCTCTTGGCGTGCCCCCCGATTCCCATTCAACTCCTGGTACCAATGGTTGTTTCGAAGTACCCCAGTTCAATGCCCAATCAATGGACCATGAAAAGGTGTTGTCGTTTTCATTATTGATGTTTTTGGTAATCCAAACGAGTGGTAATCCACCTGCAAGGTTTGGATATACCTGATAGATTGCGACTTTCTGGCGAGCACCGCTGCTGTTTTTAACTTTGATTGAATAATCTGACATGTTACATTTTTTAAATAGTGAATTAAATAGGCATTCTTTATTAAAGAAGACCCTAGGTTATCACCGCACTTTGCGGTGTTTTTCTGATATTCTCCGGAAATCATTTACTCTCAATAAATCCGTACCATTGGTAATCATTTGGAATAAAAATCCCCTGTACGCTTTGAACTGAAATGTTGTTCCGTTGTCTATCGTTTTTTCTTTTCGGCCGAATGAAAAGGTTTGCCGGGCATCATTGTCTATCAGCTTCCGACAAGACAAAGTTGCGGATAAATGACTCTTTGTTTGTACCCGAAATCCGGTAAAAAAACAAATACCTGAAAGTAGGTAGGTAATAATATAGCCCGTTGCGAAATGATGAAACGCAAAAAAGACTCCCTAAGGAGCCTTTTAAACAATGAGCGAAGATGACGGTTACTTAATACGTAACAGTTATAGAAGCATCCTCTGTTCCGACGCGAACATGCTCCGATTCAAGATCTGATTTCGGGATGTCTTTTGATGTTCCGGGCTCAACCTGGAACGGACTAAGGTAACCTGCTGAGGCTTTTATGGCACTGGTGTAATTTCCGGTTTGTGTATTGTAGTAATCTACATACACGGTTGCTATGCCCCCTTTGACGCTAATGGACATTCCAGGGGAATTTCCCAAATCAATTTCTGCCGTAGAATCTTCGGCGATTGCTTGTGTAGCCATGTTCTTTTTTTTAAGTGAATATTACTTGTGATATGATTTGTCAAAAGTCAGAAGAATCTATTTCCTGTTTGTACCTGTTATCGGGTATAAAAAAAATTACCCGGAAACAGGTAGCGGGGTGTTTGAACATTGTTTTTTCGAATCATTCCTCTTCAAATAAGCCTTCATTGATTGCGTAATGCACCAGGCTGGCAATTTTATTCATTCCGAGCTTGGTGTAAATGTTTTTGCGATGTGTTTCAATGGTTAACTGGCTCAAATGAAGTTTTTCGGCCATTTCCATCGTGCTGTCTCCTTTTGCAATTAAACGCACAATTTCTTTTTCACGCGGACTTAAGGGGGTGAGAATCGTTGAGTGCTTTTTGGGGGGCTGAAGACTGTTCATAATCACTTCGGTAACCCGTTGATCGAAATACTTTTCTCCGTTCATTACTGTATGAATCGCCTCCAGAAATTGATCTTTTCCCGAATCCTTCAACAAATAACCATTTACACCGACTTTCATCATTTCCCGGATATGTTTTGCATCGGCATAAGTTGTCAATACAAGGATTCGCATCTCAGGGTGCGTTTTCCTGATTTCTTTACTTGCTGTAATTCCATCCATAACGGGCATACCGATGTCCATGAGAATCAAATCCGGTTCACAGAGCAGCCCGGTTTCAAGTAACTCCTTACCGGTAAGCGCCTGCCCCGCGATTTCTAAATCAATCTCTTGTTCAAGTAGTGATCTGATACCGTCAATGACGATTTGATGGTCGTCTGCAATTACAATTTTAGTCATAAACTATCGTGTATTAAAGGGAGAATAAGTACTATGGTTGTGCCATTGTGAAATCCCGAATTGATTTCCAGTTTTCCCTGGAATTGAGAAAGACGCTCGCGGATGTTTGCTAAACCGATCCCGCCGGATACGGTATTCGGGTCAAAGCCACGGCCATTGTCTTCCAATAAAACGGTTATTTCTTCTTCGTGTTGATTGATTTGAAGTTCCACCCGGGTTGCACCTGCATGTTTCAACGTATTTGAAAGCAATTCCTGGATCATTTTATACAGTGCTGATGCAGATTCCCGTGTAAGGGAAATATCATCCGGAGAATATTGAAAATACAAGTCGAATTGGTGAGTGGTTTCAATTCGCTGCACGAGCTCTTTCAATGACGGAATTAAGCTAAATTGAAAATCAATTCCTGTAGCCATCTGATGAGAAATGGAGCGCAATTCGGAACAGGCTTCTGCGATTAGTTTTGAAGTGGTTTCGTAGTGTTTGATTAAGGCATTTTGCCCAGGTTCCGGTTGATAGGCTTCGTGTTGATATTTCAGGGTTGCAAGATAACTTCCAAGATTATCATGAATGTCTTTTGCCAGTTTCCGCCGTTCGTTTTGTTGTGTGCTCACGGCCATTTCCAGTAATTCTATTTCCTGCGAACTCATCAGCTGATTGACACGCTCTTTGTGGCGTTCCTGCGTATTCACAAATAAGAGTTTTTGTCGTTTCGTGTGCTGGTAATAAAGCAAACTGAGAAATCCGACCCCGGACATAATGAGTGAAATGCTGAGTAAGGAAAGTTTTAATTTATTGGAAGTGAGTTTGTTTTTTAGTGAAATTGCTTTGTTCCGGGAATGGAGATTATGGATGTCCTGGATTTTTTGTTTTGTATCGTACTGCTCTTCCAGTTTCATCAGATGCTGTTGATTTTCGGCATTGAATAAGGAATCCGCAATACGTGTATACTGCTCGTGCCAAATCAAGGCCTGTTGGTAGTTTCCTATTTTCTGTTCCGCCTCATACAATCCGAACAATGCTTTTTTCTGTTCATTTAGCAAACCGAGTTCTTTTCCCAATTCATGACTTAGCGTGTAATGCTGAATGGCTTCCGGATAGGCTTTCAGGAAAAAGTAATTGGCTCCGTAGAGATTTGCTATAAAAACAATGGAATGCCTGTCATTCAAATCATCAGCCATTTTTTTTGCGATTTCAAGGTAATGAAGAGCATCTTTGTGAGCCTTTGTTTCGGTATAAGCGAAAGCAAGATTGGTGTAAGCAACCAATACGACATCAGGAAGATCCCTGGTTTTTAGTAATCGGAGTGCCTTTTTTATCAGGTGAATCCCGGCCTGATGCTCTTTGGAAGAAATGTGAACGATGGCTTCGTTGATCCAGGTTTCTGCCAGCGAGATCGAATCATCGGTTTTTCGATAATAATCAGTTGTTTTCCGGTAATACTCCAAACTCTTTTCATAACGCTTCTGTTCTTTGTAGATAGCAGCAATATTGTTGTGAATCATCGCAATACCTGCTTCATCGTTCAGACGTTCTTTGATTGCTGCACTTTTGATGTAATTTGCTACGGCAGCATTCCAGTTTCCCTTATAGTAAAAAAGACTCCCGATATTCAGGTAAGCACGGCTTTGTGCTTTCAGATTCTGTTGTTTTTGTGCTAATCTGAGACTTTGATCGAAATACCCTTGAGCACGTTCAAATAAGTTGGACTGAGCGGCATTCATTCCCAATTCGTTGAGTGAAATCAACTCCAGGAAACTATTTTTTTGTTTTTGTGCAAGGTCGTGAGCTCTCAAGAGGTATTCCCGTTCATTTTTTATATGACCTTTATCTCGCTCAATATCTGCCAATCCAATACAGAACTCTGCCTGAAGAGTATGTGGAAAAACAGAATTCATGGAGTATCCCTTACGATAACACTTCTCAGCTGTTACAAAATCTGATCGGTCATAGGCTATCCGGCCTCTCACCAGTAACCATCTTGGCAGGTATTTTTTTTTGATGACGAGTTGTCCAAACTCTTTTTGTACTTCTTGTAATTCTGTGAAAGCGACTTCGGGCTGATTTTGAGTCCGGTAAGCTTCCGCGAGTTGCAGCCGTGCAATGAATTGTTCTTCCTTGCCTTGATGAAGCATTGTATAGGAGATAGCTTTTCTGGCAATGTAAATACACGAATCATGTTCAGCTTCAAGATAAGCCCATGTCAGTTTATTAAGCAGAACTCCTCTCGCATCAATGGAAGATGAGAGATTTGACTGCTTTTTCAGCCGATGAATATTTTTGTTTTGACACCAGGTTTCAATTGGCACCAGAAACAATGAAGCAAGAATGGGTACTATAAAAGAGTGTTCGTTCTCAAAAAGTGGCATATCTCTTACGCTTAATTTTCTCAATTTCAGTCATAGTCATCGTGCGTTTAAGCAGCATTCCGGATCAGATAGCAAAGCAATTTCAAACGAAATGTTTATTCCCGGGATAATGGATTTACCGGGTAGATTTTTCGAGGGTAGCAGATTTCTCTGTGCTATTTGGTTTGGATTTAGCTTTCTCAAAACGAATAATTGATTTCCCATCGGCCATTGGTGAATAGTCATTGGAGGGAAATGTTGCAGCCGTGGATTCCTGTATCAAAACTGTTATTTCACCAGGCAAGCCTTCCGGGTTTTGATCAATTTTTAAAATCACTTTTCGTTCTTTGCAAGTTGCCCCGTCTGGAAACAAGGAATAGAGGATTATTAAATTTACTTCATTCCCGCTTTCCTGAACGGTGATTTCCGGTTTGTCGATAATACATCGATTTGCTACTTCTACAGTAAGTAAATAGACATACTTTTGATCTTCAATTGTTTGGAGTAATTCCAGTGTTGGATCGAGCGGGTTGCTATTTGATTCAGTCATAGTGTGTTTTAATGTAGTATCCTGGTAACAGAAATGCTTTGCAACGATACGGAATACTGTGTGAATAGTGAATCAAATATAGTATAATAATCAAATGATTCCCACCTCAAATGAATCAAAATTTTAATGAAAGGCTACTTTATTGATCTTGTTTAAGCTGTTTATTTCTAGAGTGTTGAATGGTTGGCTGGTTTTGAAGGTAGAATTAACCTCCGCAATTCCTCCGCCATTTTTTAACGTTAAGAAGCAACGCTTACGTCAAAGCTTCAGCGAAGGCGCAAAGGACGCAAAGTTGAATTCTCTGCAATCCTCAGCTGTGAAAGAAGTTAGAAGAACCAAAAAGTAAGATTTTCAACAAAAATCCACTGGGTATTTCTAACGCTAAGCAACAAAGGGCGTAAAGTTGAATCTCTGCGGTTTTCTGCGTTACCTTAAGATAACGTTCACCTTTCAGGATGAACTATCTTCGTCTTCATACGCTTTGCGTATTCTTCTGCGGGAAAAAGAAAAACCAAAAGTGAAATTTACTCCTCCACATAAACCCGGTGCATCCTTCTCGACAAACTGGTCATCACTTCGTACGGAATCGTTCCCATTGCTTTTGCAAAATCCTCCATTTTTTGATTCTGACCGATGATTTCAACCGGATCATTGATCTTGGCATCCACCGAGCTGATATCCACCATGATCATGTCCATGCAAACACGACCTACCACCGGGCATTTGATTCCGTGAATGGAAACCGATCCTGCTCCGTTGCTCAAACTGCGTCTGAAACCGTCTGCGTAGCCAACCGGAACAATCGCAATCGTCATATCGTCTGTTGCTTCATACGTGCAGCCATAACCAATGAAATCACCTTTCGGAACGGATTTGATCTGTGAAATAGAACTGTACCAGGAAACACTTGGTTGCAGAAATGCCTTGAGCTCCTTGTTTTCGGTGTAGCCATACATGGAAATTCCCAAACGGATCATGTCATAACTGTATTCCGGGTAGCGAAGCGAACCTTCCGAATTCAGCACATGTGCCGAGAATGAATCGGAAGTGTGTTCCTTGAAATAGGAAACAATGGATTCAAATGTTTCCAGCTGTTTTTTTGTAAACTCACTGTGAACGGGATTGTCAGCATCTGCCAGGTGTGAATAGATTCCCTGGATTTTCACTTCCGGCTGGGAGTTGATCACCGCAAGAACGCGTTCTTTGTCTTTCGGAGAAAATCCTAAACGGTGCATGCCCGTATCAAATTTCAGGTGAATCGGGTAATTCGAAATTTGTTTGTGAATGAGTGTCGTAATAAATTCATCCAATTGCTCGAAAGAATAAATGGCAGGTTCCAGACGGTATTCGACAATCAAATCGCTGTGTTCCGGATCCGGGTTCATGACTACCACCGAAGAAGAAATCCCGATTCCGGCTTTGCGTAATTCCACACCTTCATCCGCAAAAGCCACTCCGAAATTCCGGATGCCGTTTTGCTGTAAAAAAGCAGCTACTTTATCGGCTCCGGCTCCGTAAGATGAAGCCTTCACCATCGCCAGGATTTTCACTCCTTTTGGCAAGCGGGATTGATAAAAAGCAATGTTGTGTTTGATTGCACTGAGATTGATTTCGACTACCGTGCGGTGTTTCAATGCTTTTCCGCGTGCTACTTCGTGCTCGAAGGCGCGGTCGCGGTGCGCTTTTACGAGAATAACGGAGTTGTGAAAGTTTTCCCATGGAATGGATTTCCCTTCCGGGATAAAATGAAATTCATCCGGGTCGAAGCTGCTGATCAAACGCTCAATTTCCAATCGCTCGTGTGCGTGTTTTTCAGATAAACCGATGACTACAATCCGCTTTCTGCCAGCGGCTAATTGACGTTGGTGAATCAAAGCTTCGCTCAGTGCATCAATATCGAGGTTGTAGGTATCGTTGATAATTGTATTGTTGTTGATTCCTTCAAAAACCTCCATACGCAGGGCAAGGGTCGGAAGGGAATCAATGCGTTCCTTGATTTCTTCAGGGGCGAATTGCAGGTAAGCAAGAAAGGTTTTCAAAACACCTAGCATACCGCTGTATCCCGTTGGAAAACGATGGTCTTCATAAGAGGAACACACCTGGAAATTACCCGGAAGCCGGTTTTCCAAGTCTGCGAAAGTATGTGGAATGAATGCCAGTTTGCATTCGCGGAATAAAATCCATTTTTCGAGCAAATGTTCCTCATTGTTTGCGAAATTTTCCCGGTGGGCTTTCCCGAATGCCGTAAAAATTCCAAAATCGGGAGCGATCATATCACGCAGAACCTTCATTTCTCCTGGCTTGGAGATTCCGGCTTCTATAAATGCAATCGACGCGTTTTCATGCAATTCCAAAAGGGAAAGTGCCACGCCGATTTGAGAGTTGAAGCTTTTCGGGCTGCGGACCACTTTGAACTTATCCGAAATGCAATGGAAGATCCATTCCTTGAACGTCGTTTTTCCGACACTTCCTGTAATTGCAACAACCGGGTAAGTAAATTTTTTCCGGTGATACGTGGCCAGTTGCTGTAAAGCAGCCAAAGCATCTTCGACCAGGAAATACACTGCATCGGGTTGGAATCGGATCGAAGCATGCTTAGGAACAACGAACAAACGGATTCCCTGTTGATAAGCCTGTTCCACAAATTCACTTCCGGAACGGGAATTTCCGCTCAGAGCGAAAAAAAGCGCACCTTTGGCTTGTTGAATTTTCCGGGAATCGAAGTAAACATGTGTGATTGATTCCGGATGGGAACCAACAGTATCTGCCTGAAAAATTTCAGCACATGTTTCGATGGAATAATGTAATCTCAATGCTCAATTTTGTTGTAGCAACTCCGGCATAAAGGTTCGTACTTTTCAACGGCTCCAACCAGCACCTGACCTTCATCTTTCGTTGTTCGATGTGAGTATTGTGCTAAGTTACCACATGAAACGCAAATTGCATGCACTTTTGTGACATATTCTGCCATGCAGAGCAGATTCGGCATCGGCCCGAAAGGTTGCCCGAGATAATCCATGTCCAGGCCGGCAACAATGACCCTTACTCCGTGTTTTGCCAGGTCGTTGCAGATTGCAGTCAATCCTTCGTCGAAAAATTGCGCTTCGTCAATGGCAACGACACGTTCCTTTTTCCAATGTTTGAGAATTTCGGACGAATCTTTCACCGGAATCGCCTCCAGGGAGGACCCTTTGTGACTTACGACTTGTTCTTCGTGATAGCGATCGTCGATAGCGGGTTTGAACAAAAGCAGTTTCTGTTGAGCAAATTCGACACGTTTTAAACGACGGATCAATTCTTCCGTTTTCCCGGAAAACATCGAGCCGCAAACAACTTCAATCCAACCGTTTTGTCTTGCCTCAGAAGGGATTTGCTCTAAAAACATCATTTTTCAAGGTTATCAACAATTCGTTTTAGACAACTATTCAAAAATCAAAAAGAATTGTCTTTCCCGAATTGTAATTTTATACTGCAAAAATTGTTATTTCCCGGGTCTAAAACCAGACGAAGTGTACAAGTTTTATCAAATGTTGAAAAATTCCGAAATACTGAAAATATGGAAATGCACGCATTAATCGAAGAAATTGCAGCGATATTAGTGAAAATCAAGTCGGGAGAAGCTACCTTGGGTGAATTGGAAGCTTTTGCTGCAGCAACGAATCAATTGAATGAGCGAGCGATTGTTTTACGCTATAAAGCATACGAAACGAAAGTTTACGGCAATCCGGTTTCTGTTTCTGAACAGTCTGTTTCGGAGACATTATTTGAGGAAGAACCGGTTGCGGAACTGGAGGTAGAAGAAATCCACATTGAACCCGTGGTAACGGAAGAACCTTCTTTTGATTTGTTCGGAATGAGCGAAGAAGAGGAAGAAGAATTGACATTTGAATTGATCGAGGAAGAAACTGCCGAAGAAGAAATAGAAGAGATTGAAATTCCTGAGCCGGTTGTTGTTCAGGAGGTAAAACCTGAGCCGGTAGCAGAACCGGTTATCGAAAAACCGGTTGAGAATCTGGGAAGTTTGCACCCGATTTATGGAAAATTGAATTCCAACGACGGAACTTTGGCTGCGCGCCTGATGACCGTTCGCCTGGAAACATTGAAAGGAGCGTTTGGATTTAATGAGCGCTTGCAGATCATCCAGGAGTTGTTCAACGGATCGAATGATGAATTCAACCACTTGATCGAACAATTGGAAAGTATTCAGACGAAAGAAGCGGCAAGATCTTTGGTGAGCAGTTATGCAACAAAATACCAGTGGGATGTCGACAGCCAGCTCGCCATCGAACTGATTCAAAAAGTAGAACGTAAATATGCATAAATTTCTTTCCTTACTGCTATTTCTTCCGCTGCTTGGTTTTGCCCAGGTAGAACAGGGCCGGTTAACCGCTCAAAAGCTGTGTTCCCCGGAATTTCACGGTCGTGGTTACGTCAATGGCGGAGATTCTATTGCAGCTGAGTTTATTGCAGCTGAATTCAAAAAAATGGGCTGCCAGGTTTTCAATAACTCGCCTTTTCAGCCTTTTCAGTTTAAAGTGAATACGTTTTCAAACCGGATGATCTGTGCCGTAAACGGAAAGCAGTTGATTCCAGGAAAGGAATTCGTTGTAGATCCTTCCTGCCCGATGTATTACACGGATAGTTTGAAAGTCTACAAGGTGTTGACAGAAGATTTATTCAACGGGAAGAAACTAAAAAACAAGATCAGCCAGGGAGCAATGAACCGCTCGAAAACATCGGTTGCTTTTGCTTTTCAGTTTGATTTATGGAAAGGTGATACTTTGAAAATAGCAAAGGAACTGGCTAAAAGCCTTGGATCTTCCATGCCGATCATTGAAATTTTCGACACCAAGTTTACGTGGAGTGTCAGCCAGGAGCAAAGCCGCTACCCGGTAATCCAGGTACAGTCAAGTGCTTTCGACTGCTCCATGGATGAATGGAATTTCCAGATCAAAGTGGATGCAAAAACGGTTAATCATACAGCAAGAAACGTGATTGCTTACGTTCCTGCTCTCAAGAAATCGAAGAAATATTTTGTATTCAGTGCACATTATGATCATTTGGGACAAATGGGACAGGAAGCGTATTTCCCGGGTGGAAACGACAATGCTTCCGGAACGGCTCTTTTGCTGGAAATGGCACGGCATTATGTGAAAAATCCTTCCAATGTGAACGTCGTGTTTATTGCGTTTGCGGGAGAGGAAGTCGGTTTGCTGGGAAGTAAGTATTATACCGAAAACCCGATTTTTCCGCTTCAAAGCATTCAATTCCTGTTCAACCTCGATATTATGGGAAGCGGGGAAGAAGGAGCGACAGTTGTCAATGCGACCTTATTCCCGGAGCAATTCGACGTGTTGAAATCCATCAATGAAAAACAGCAGTTCCTGCCGAAAATCGGTTCCCGCGGGGCAGCAGCAAACTCAGATCATTATTTCTTCACGCAAAAAGGTGTTCCGGCATTCTTCATGTACACGATGGGACCAAATAAGCATTACCACGATGTGTATGATACCTACGACGAATTGAGCTTTAGTAAGTTCAATGCGATTTATCAGTTGTTGATAGACTTCGAAAAAGTGGTTTCCTGGAAGAGATAAATAGACTTTAAGAGACAAGACCACAGGAGTCAGGAATAGTTTCTAATCCTGACTCTTGACTCTCCTTGTCTAATAAGTCTCTTCAAATTTCGTTAGTCCTTTTACCTTCTTACAAGTACTTAAAAACAACCTTTTGGGGTATTTCAGAAACCCGTTTTGTGGTCTACTTTTGTTTTATCAGAAAAATAAAAAGATTCTGGTATTAGAGGATAAAGCCAATTTAGACCCGGGAGGTGTTGTTTCATAATAGGTTAGTTTTAGGTAAGTTAGTTTTCGTTGCCTTCCGGAGTAGCTTACTGCTACAGCTACATAAAACAGGTACCCATAGTCGGTTAGATGAGAGCATCGGACAAGGATTGTTGTTTCCCTTGTCCGATGCTTTTTTTGTAGCTCTGTAATTTTGAGTATCTTCACTCGCAACTATTTATGAAAAGAAATGCGGTTATTAGTAGTTTTCTGTTTTTTTCTTTGCTTCGAAAACCTCTATTCACAGGTTTATCACGATGAAGGGAAAATAAAAAAGACCATTCAGACAAAAGCGGCAAATTGCGCCCCTGCAAATAAAACGACTTTTTTGGACTACAATAATGTTCGTGCAATGGTGCATACTGCCGGGAACTTGTGGCAAATTCCGGGGCAAAACCTCTCGCAATATGAGATTCCCAAAAACTCCAAAATCATGTGCTTTTTTGCATCGGCACTTTGGTTGGGAGGCACCGACGTGAACGGGCAGTTGAAGCTGGCGGCTTTGCGTTACCGGACGGGCCAGGATTACTGGCCGGGACCACTGGCGAATACAACTGCGGAAATTGATCCGAGCGAATGTCTGAAATACGACAATCATTTTACTTCAAGTAAAGATTTGGTGAAACAGTTTGATGCCTGGTACAATGCCGGTGTGTTGGATCAGCAGAACGGAACCAATTTGCAGCAAACCAATTTCCCGAATTACAAAGTTCCGGATTTTATCAAAGACTGGCCGGCGCACGGTGATCCGTCAAAAGGACAAGACTATAATCTCGCGCCATTTTTCGATAGGGATGATGACGGAAATTATGAATGGGAAGAAGGAGATTACCCGTGGTATGACATCAATGGCGCCAAAGATTGTAAAACGGACCGGAGAGTTTCTCTTTACGGAGATTACAACATGTGGTGGGTGATGAACGATAAAGGGAACATTCACACCGAATCGGGTGGAGAACCAATCGGAATGGAAATCCGGGCACAGGCTTTCGCTTTTGCGACCAACGATGAGGTAAATAACATGACTTTCTATAACTACGAATTGATCAACCGCGGAACACAAACCTTGTTCAATACCTATTTCGGGATTTTTGTGGACGGTGCACTTGGCGATCCTTTTGACGATTATGTGGGATGCGATGTGAATCGTGGTTTGGGATATTTCTACAACGGTGACGGAATGGACGGTGATAACCAGGGTTATTATGGTTATGGATTGAATCCGCCGGCTGCCGGAGTTGATTTCTTTGAAGGGCCTTACCAGGACAATGATTTGGTCGATAATGCTTATGGAATCGGACCGGGAGAAGCTTTGAACGGAATCGGATATGGTGACGGAATCGTAGATAACGAACGTTACGGAATGAGACGCTTTTTGTATTACGTCAATTCAGGTGGTGGTCTGAACCCGAATCAAACCGATCCGGTTACAGCAGCTGATTATTATTGCTTCCTGAGAGGACGCTGGAAAGATAATACACCGTTTTATTACGGTGGAAACGGGCATATTTCAGATCCGACAGTCAATCCGAATGTGCCGTGTGATTTTATGTTCCCGGATGATACCGATCCGCTTGGTTGGGGAACCGGAGGTGTACCACAACCGGTTTGGACAGAGCAAACTGCAAACAATTTGCCTTATGACAGGCGATTTCTGCAATCTGCCGGACCATTTATACTGAAACCGGGTGCTGTCAACAATATTACAGTCGGAATGGTTTGGGCAAGATCAGTCGGCGGTGACCCTTTTGAATCTGTAAAATCCCTGAAACTGGCAGATGATAAAGCCCAGGCTTTGTTTGAAAACTGCTTTCGGGTACTGGAAGGTCCGCATGCTCCTGATTTGACCGGACAGGAACTGAAAAACGAACTGATTCTCTATTTGTCAAACAATTCCGCATCAAACAACAAGGACGAAGATTACAAAGAATTCGATCCTTTTCTTGTTTCTTCCGATCCGAACGCAGATAAATACTACCACTTCCAGGGATATATGATTTATCAGCTGAATAAACCCAATGTGAGTGTTTCCGACCTGGATGATGCTACAAAAGCGAGATTGGTGGCGCAGGTTGATGTGAAAGACGGGGTAAAACGCCTCGTAAACTTTGAGTTTGATGAAAACCTGCAGGCTTCTTTCCCGATTGAAAAGGTGAAAGGAGCGGATTTGGGAATCAAGCATAGTTTCAGGGTTACGGAGGATTTGTTTGCTTCCGGAGACAGACGTTTGATCAACTTCAAGCGCTATTACTACATGGCGATATCATATGCCTATAACAATTTCAAAACATATGATCCGACAGATCCGAATGCGCTGGATGGCCAGAAAAAACCGTTTTTGGGAAGTCGGAAAGCTTCCATTGGTGAAGTGAAAATACTGGAAATGATTCCTCACGATCCTTCACCTGAAGAGATGGGAACAATCCATTTTGCTTCTTACGGAATTACTCCACGCATCACGCGTTTGGACGGAACCGGAAACGGAGGACGTGAATTGCAATTGACAACAGCATCAGAGAATGCGATTGTAGCAAACGGAATCAAAAACGAATTGGAGTACGACTATAACGGAGGACCGATCAACGTAAAAGTAATCGACCCGCTGAATGTGGTTGGAGGTTACTACGAATGTGAGTTCCGTGACTATACAGGTCCATCGGGAGTTGGAACAACAGCAGCAGATTTCAAAGGAATCGATACAGCGAGCTGGGTCATTTACCGTTACGACAGCAAAGGCGGAAATATATTGGATTCAGTTACATCTGATGTAACAATCAAACAAGGAAACGAGCAGGTTGTACCGAAATGGGGAGTTTCTATTGAGATTTTCCAGGATAAGTACTACTTCCCATCCGGAATAAACCCTGCGGTTCACTTGTATGCGGATCCGTTGTCAGCAACTCTTTCTTACTCGGATTCCACCAAACAATGGTTGAACTTCGTGAAGGATGACGGATCGTTGACACCGCGCAACTGGCTTCGAACAGGAACCTATTCTCCGGATAATACAACGGAATGTACACCGTGGCAGGGGGCAGCTTACCTGAACCCATGTTGTTTCCCTGATGAAATCGGTCGAGATCCGAAAGAGCAGTACAACAAACTGCTTGGCGGAGGAGTAGGACCGCACAAACTGACAGGATACCAGTGTGACTTCATGCCGTTGGCTTACCCGACGAACTACTCGGGAGTAGCTGCAGCACGTCTGAATGCATCGATTAAGTATTTGCCAAGTGTGGATATCGTGATCACTTCCGACAAGTCTAAATGGACACGCTGTGTGGTTGTGGAACTTGGTCGTGACGCGAACCTGAACCAGGGTGGAGGTCAGCCAGGAAAACTACGTGCAGCACCATCAGTGGACAAGAACGGAAATCCGGATGGATCAGGAACAACAGGAATGGGCTGGTTCCCTGGTTATGCAATTGATTTGGAAACAGGAGCACGTTTGCACATGGCTTTCGGGGAGAACTCTTTCCTTGGAGGAGACAACGGAGCGGATATGATCTGGAACCCAAGCAGCCGTGAGTATGACGGGAACGGTCTTCCGGTATTCGGAGGTAACCAGCCGATCTGGGTGTTCGGAGTGAACATCAACGGAGAAGGTTGTCCTTACTACGACGGAACGAATACCTGGGTTTACGATCAGTTCCAATTGGGAACAACCAACTCATACAGAAAATTGTATACGAGCTTGATGTGGATTGCCAACACGCTGACAGCAAACGGTCACTCATTCCTGGAGTCAAATGCACGTATCAAACTTCGTGTAAACAAACAATACGCAGATTATACAGCAACAGGACAGAACGGAGGTCGTCCATTGTACTCGTGGTCCATGAATGACTTGCAGACAACGACAGGAAGCAGAGATGCTTTGGCAAGTGCACTGGATCTGATCAATGTGGTTCCGAACCCTTACTATGCATTCTCTGAGTACGAGCGTAA